>JABAOH010038194.1_pt3 | contig 15437 bp, 23 predicted proteins | sample 7062181 | NCBI WGS metagenome assembly JABAOH01 (sample SAMN14538630, study PRJNA623070) | marine sediment metagenome | biome: marine biome [ENVO:00000428]; feature: marine pelagic biome [ENVO:01000023]; material: deep marine sediment [ENVO:00002113]; isolation source: pool of 5 deep marine...
CACCCATGAAACTTCAACTCTCACAACTTCAAAGTCTAGAAGCGCCTACTCTACCCTTGGTTCAATGTTAGACAAATTAGATATGCAAATTAGAAATGCTGATATGATTGATGCAGTAAATACCTCTGAAATTGTTTCAAACGTTATTTCCACACACCTTGTACCAGACATTATGGGAAATCTTAGAGCATATGCACGACAAGGTTTCAGATGCACCGCTTGTGGAAAATCATACCGCAGATTACCATTAACTAAAAACTGCACATGTGGTCACAAGCTAATCCAAACCATCACTAGGGGTTCAGTTGAAAAATATCTCAAATTGGCCAAGAGATTAGTAGATAACTACGATGTTAGCTCTTATCAAAAAGGACGAATTCATGCATTATCTGACGAAATTGATCTTGTTTTTGGAAAAAATAAAGGCGATCAGTCTCTTCTTACTGATTATACGTCATAAATCATCTAAGTTTAACGTATTCGTAAGCTCCTAACTTCTTGTCAAAACAATAATGGACCTTCTGATAGTCTTTTCTAAATGCTCTAACTTTAGAAAGAACTTTCTTTGGATCCTTTTTATCAATAACAATATCTTTGATAAAAGAAGCAATTTCTTTCATCTCTTTTGGTTTCATTCCAAGTCTTGTAATTTCTGAAACTCCCAATCTAATTCCTCCTGGATGGAAATAGTTTCTTCCAGCTTTAATATCACCTGGAATCAACTGTCTGTTTACAATAATGTTGGCTTTTTCTAATTCAGCTTCTACTTTTCCTCCGTCAGAATAATCAAGTACATTTACTGCAATTTGATGAGATTTTGTAAATCCTCTACTTTCACCTAAGACCTTGAAACCTACATCACTAAGGGCTTCTGCAAAGGCTTTGGCATTTTTAATAATTTGATTAGCATAATCTTTACCAAACTCTAATGCTTCGGCAAAAGCAACTGCTTTTCCAGCCATGTGATGAATATGATGACTACTAGTGAGACCAGGGAACATTGCCTTTTTGATTCCCTCTTCATGTTCAGTTGAGCCTAAAACAAGGCCTCCTTGAGGACCAAACAAGGTTTTGTGAGTACTCATAGTCATTGTATCAGCTCCTTCTCTCAAAGGATCTTGAAACTTTCCTCCAGCAATCAATCCAGCCACGTGAGCTGCATCATAATTAATGTGCATATCGTAACTTTTTAGAAAATCTGAAAGTTCCTTTACTGGATGAGGAAACAAAAACAATGAACCTCCAAACATTGCTATTTTTGGAAGCCTTCCTTGTTTTTTCAGCTCTTTAACTTTGGTTTTGGTTTTATCTACATCAATTGTCATTTCTTCGGCATTAAATGGGTAAAATTCAATTTCTAGACCATGGACCAATCCTGCAGTACCTGAATGTTCTTTTTTTCCATGAGAAATATGACCACCTGCAGGTATAGATGGAGCAAGCATAACATCTCCAGGGTTACTAAAAGCTGAATAGATTGCCAAATTCGCTACTACCCCTGAAACGGGTCTTACATCAGCAAATTTTGCTTTGTATAGTTTTTTGGCTAAATTCATGCATTCAAATTCAACATCATCGATGTAGACACATCCGGCATAGACTCTTTCTCCAGGCCATCCTTCTGCATACCTATTACCAAAATCTGAAATTATTGCTTCACGAACAGCAGGACTTGGTACATTCTCACTGGCAATTAGAGGGATAGAGGATCCAAACCATTTGTGATGTTCCTTCAACTTTGAAAAGATTTTATCATAAGCTTTTTTGTTTGAAGATTTTGCCATGACCTGCCAATTGATTTTCCCAATTTAAAAACACCGATTTTTGATCTCAAAAAATTCCATTTTTCTGCAAAGTATAAAAGGGGAATCAAGAGATTTTCCATCGATGGCTATGCAAGCAACTTCCAAGGGAAACATGCCTGTTGTGTTACTAAAAGAGGGTGGTTCTGAAACAAAAGGAAGAGATGCTCAAAAAAACAATATTGCAGCCTCAAAAATTATTGCAGAAATCGTTCATTCTAGCCTAGGTCCTCGAGGAATGGACAAAATGCTTGTTGACTCCTTAGGAGATGTTACAATTACAAACGATGGTGCAACCATCTTAAAAGAAATTGATGTTCAACACCCAGCAGCAAAAATGTTAGTAGAGATCTCAAAAACTACTGACAATGAAGTTGGTGACGGAACTACCTCAGTTGTAGTATTAGCAGGATCCCTTCTTGAAAGTGCCGAATCCTTACTTGATCAAGATGTTCACCCAACAATTATTGTAGATGGATACAGAAAGGCAGGAAAAAAGGCAAAAGAATATCTCAAAAATATTGCCGATAAAATATCAGCAAATGACAAATCAATTTTGGCCAAGATTGCCAAAACCTCAATGCAAACCAAACTAGTCAGAAAGGACTCTGATCAATTAGCAGATATTATTGTAAAATCTATTCTTGCGGTTGCCGAAAAAGAAGGTGACAATTATTCAGTTGATATTGATGATATCAAAGTGGAAAAGAAGGCTGGAGGCTCCATCAAAGACTCCACCATAGTCAAGGGAATTGTTCTTGACAAAGAAATAGTTCACGGCGGAATGCCTAAAAAAGTGGCAGACGCAAAAATTGCCCTAATCAATACTGCTCTTGAAATCAGCAAAACTGAAACTGATGCTAAAATCAACATCCAAAACCCTCAACAAATGAAATCATTTCTTGACGAAGAAAACAGAATGCTCAAGACAATGGTAGACAAAGTAATTGGTTCTGGAGCAAATGTTGTTCTCTGTCAAAAAGGAATTGATGATATGGCACAACATTACTTATCAAAGTCTGGAATTATTGCAGTTAGAAGGATCAAAGAAAGTGATCTTACAAAACTAGCCAAAGCAACTGGTGCAAGAATTGTTACTAACCTTGATGATTTATTTGAAAAAGACTTGGGAAGTGCAGATCTTGTAGAAGAGAGAAAAATTGAGGAAGATAAATGGGTGTTCATCGAAGGCTGCAAACACCCAAAATCAGTAACACTACTACTCAGAGGAGGCTCCCAAAGAGTAGTTGATGAAGTTGAGCGTTCAGTTCATGATGCTTTAATGGTTGTAAAAGATGTAATTGAAAAACCTGAAATTGTTGCAGGTGGTGGTGCCCCAGAAACCTATGCTGCAACCAAATTAAGAAACTGGGCTAAAACTCTCGAAGGAAGAGAACAACTAGCTGCAGAAAAATTTGCAGATGCATTAGAAACAATTCCACTTACTTTAGCAGAAAATGCTGGAATGGATCCAATCGATACCCTAACTTCATTACGTGCAAAACAAAACAAAGGAGAAAAATGGACAGGAATTGATGTCATGAAAGCAAAGATTGCTAACATGAAATCAAGTGATATTATTGAACCCTTAGCAGTTAAACTACAAATTGTATCATCAGCTGCTGAAGTTGCATGTATGATTTTGAGAATAGATGATGTCATTGCAACTCAAAAATCAGCTGGTCCACCACCCGGAGCCGAAGGCGGTATGCCTGGAATGGGTGGCATGCCAGACATGGGTGGTATGGGCGGTATGCCTGGAATGGGTGGCATGCCTGGTATGATGTAGATTTTGTGCAAATTGATTTCTCAAAAGTTTATTTTGTAATGATATTCATCAAAATCGTTGGGTAAAAAATCATCAAAATCATCAGATAAAAATTCGTCAAAATCAGTAGACATAGACTCATCCTATTTCAAAACAGGTTTCAAGTATGTCTATTTGGTAATGTTTTTTGCATTACTGTCAGGATTTTTCCATCCACTCATCACAGGAGGATCTCTAGAGGGTGTAGTATCTGGAACATTGGTATTATTTTTGGGTCTTTTTGGTGGAGTGTTACTCTACAAATCAGCAACCTCTGAAAACAGACGAATTATCTATATGGGTGCTGGATTTGCTCTAGTTGGAATTTCTTTAGCTCTAATATTCCAGCTAACAGGAAGAGTTTAGTCTATACATCAAAATACAGATAAAATTCGTGAGGGTGAGGTCGTATTGATATTTCTCTTTGGTCCCTTCTTTCTAATTCTATGATCTTATCTATAACATCATTCGTGTAAATTGGATTAAGGAACTTCCTATCACTTTCTAATTCATCTAGTGCCTCTCCAAGACTTTTTGGTAAAACACCAATCCCTCTTTTGTTTCTCTCCGATTTTGTCATCTTGAAAATATCATCATGAACTTGATCTCCAGGTTCTGATTTTTTCTTTATACCATCAAGTCCAGCAGAAGTCACTGCAGCAAATGCAAGATATGGATTTGACGATGGATCTGGGGCTCTAAATTCTAGTCTTTTTAGATGAGCATAATTTTTTCCTTGAAGGTGCTTTGGTACCCTAACAATTGCTGATCTGTTTCCTGCACTCCAAGCTATGTATGCAGGAGCCTCATAACCAGGAACTAACCTATGGTAGGAGTTAGTAGTTGGATTACAAATTGCAGATAGAGCTTTTGAATGATTAAGAATCCCTCCACAGAAATATCTAGCAGTTTGACTTAACTCGTCTTCTGCATCTGGATCATAAAATACATTGTTCTTACCTTTCCACAAACTAACATTAACATGCATACCTGAACCAGAATCCATTGCAATTGGTTTTGGCATCATAGTTGCAACCTTACCATATTTTGCAGCAATGTTTCTAATGACATATTTGTAAGACTGAGCTGCGTCAGCTGCATTAGTCATGTAATCATACTTGATATCAATCTCACATTGCCCAGCAGTTGCAACTTCATGGTGGTGGTTATCACATAAAATTCCAAAATTCTTATTCAAAATATTGACACATTCATTTCTAAAAGGAGTAAGTGTGTCTGATGGAGTGCTAGGATAGTATCCTTCTTGAAGTCCCATCGGGTAACCAGAACCTTCCTGACTCCAAGGAGCTTCTTTAGATTCTATTGAATAGGATTGACCTTTGTATGGGGTGAGTACATCCCAATGAATTTTATCAAATACAAAAAATTCTACTTCAGGACCCCACGCACTATAATCATAACCCTGTGACTTGACATACTCTTCTGCTTTCTGGGATATTCCTCTGGGATCACGAGATAAGCGACCTCTCCCCTCTCCCCAATAGACATCACACAATAAACGAGCTGTTTTGTTTTCTGTCATCCAAGGTATTATTGCAAATGTATTTGGATCAGGTTTTAACAAAAGGTCTGAATCATCTATACTTGCAAAACCAATAATTGAAGAACCATCTAATTTTGGGAGTCCATCTCTCATTTGTTCAGGAGTAAAGGTATTGGCAGAAATTGTAGTATGATGGAAACGCCCAGTAAGACCGGTAAATTGAAGATCGATAAACTGTATATCTTCATGTTGAATTCTTGAAAAGACCTCATCAGGTGAATAAGTTACCTGAAGTGCTTTTCCGTGACTCACTTTATATGGCAATTTTAGACTTCAAGCTAACACAAATACATCCATCATTTAAGGATTAGGTAAGAAATGTCTGAATCCAATGAAATCGACCTACATTCTTTACATTCAGTTGTCCTAAGAGAAACTGAAAATGACTCAATCCAAGAAATCGATCCTAATTTCTATAGGAACCTTTCAGACTTTTTAGGAAATCTAAAAAAACAAGAATTTGATGGAATTGAAAGCAAAATCAAAGAAGCATTAATTGAAATGACATCAGAACTTACTTCTCTTTTACTTCGTATTCGACTAGAAAAAATAATTAACTCCGATGGCATTAATTTTACCAACCTTTTAGATGAGGAGAAGTTCATTCTTGATGCTGAAGAGCAAAAAAGAGAAAGAACTGAAATGGTTCTCTCAGCAACAATAAATGGAAAATCAAAATTTCTTGAATCGATATCTCACAACCACAAAATCAAACCTGTTGTCCTTCGAATCCTCAAAGAGGTAGACCAAATCGTTGGCGCGGATTTGGAAAAATATGGTCCATTCAAGCCTGAGGATATTGCAACTTTACCATATGAGAATGCGCAGGCACTCATTACAAAACAAGCAGCCACAAAAATTCATTTGGAAGATTAGGTAGAAATTACACCTAAGTACATTTTCTCATTATATGTCACACACTGGCGTAGATGTCATTGATTTTCTGTTTTATACAATTTATCCTGTAATTGGAATTTTTATTGTTGAGGGAATTAGCAGAGCAGTAAAATCTCCTAAATGGATAAAATTATGGGTTCAGGCAGCAGTATCAATTGGTTTTGGTGTATATTACTGGTTTATCTTACCAGCTCCACAAAACTTCCCATTAACTGCACTTGTAATGTTTGCACTTGCAATTGCTCTTATTTACCAAGGAAAACGTGCAAAAATTTCCCCAGACAAAAGTCCTTACTAAAATTTACTTGAATTTTCCAAAAAATCTTTTCAAGGCACTTGGCCTACCAATGTTACCATCTCTGATTACTTTTCTCTCACCAAATTTCTTTGCCCTTATCTGAGTTAGTTTAACACATCTGTGTTCTTCTGGTAATCTATGTTCTGAACAAAATGGATCCTTACAATAACTACAATGAAATGGTAAATCTGTCAGATCTCCACAATATGCACAATTTTCAGCCTTCATGATCTATCTTGATTTCTAATTCTAATAAACCTGTTAGTTTTGATAAATTTTTCCAAAATCTACAAAAACATTTTTACTCCTTTCTAAATCATCCATAGTGAATTATGATAAAAGACAAAGTTGCAATAATCACAGGCGCAAGTAGTGGAATTGGCTACGCTACAGCATTGGCTCTTTCTAAGGCAGGAGCCAAAGTTGCAATAGGTGCAAGAAGAACAGAAAGACTTGAAGACCTTGAAAATAAAATCAAAGAAAACAATGGTGAGGTTTATTCTCAAAAACTTGACGTAACTAAAAGAGAAGAATGTGAATCTTTTGTAAAAAATGTGCTTGAAAAATGGGGCTCAGTTGATATTTTAGTAAACAATGCAGGCTTGATGCCTCTAAGCTTTGTTAAAAATTTGAAAATTGATGAGTGGGACCAGATGATAGATGTTAACATCAAAGGTGTTCTTTACTGCACAGGAGCAGTTGTTAGCCACATGCTTGAAAAGAAATCTGGACATATTGTTAACATCTCATCAGTTGCAGGCCGTATTGTTTTCCCTGCAGGAAGTGTCTATTGTGCTACAAAACATGCTATTACTGCATTTAGTGAAGGATTACGAGAAGAACTTAGTGTCAGAAAAAACATCAGAGTAACTTGCATAGAACCCGGAGTAGTTGCAACCGAGCTAACCAACACCATTACAGATGAATCCTTACAATCATTCGTAGAAGGTGCTAAAAAAATGGAAGCACTGCAAGCAGACGACATTGCAAATGCCATTCTTTATGCAGTTGAATCTCCTAACCATGTTAACGTCAATGAAATTTTGATAAGACCTACTACACAAGAACGATAAATTGTCAGATAACATCCCTCATGTCTTAGTTTTAGGTGGAGGTTTTGGCGGTTTGTCAGCTGCTAATGAAATTAGAAAATATCTTCCTTCTTCTCAGGTCAAAATCACAGTAATTGATAAAAAAAATTGGTTTATGGTTGGTTTTGCAAAACTTTGGATAATCAAAGGAACACGAACTTTTGAAAACTCTACAGGTTCATTATCTGAATTAACAAAAAAGAACATTGATTATCTCAATGAGGAAATTCTTTCAGTTGATTTGGAAAATAAAAAAGTTGCAACTACAACCCAGAGCCTATCATATGATTTTTTGATTATTGCAATGGGTGCTGTTCTTGCCCCAGAAAAAATTCCTGGTCTAAATGAAAATGGACTGAATCTTTATGATTACAGACAAGCCGAACAAATACACGATAAAATTTTGGAGCTAAAATCAGGCAAAATTGCCATTTCTATTATGGGCATGCCATACAAATGTCCACCAGCACCATTTGAGGCTAGTTTAATAATAGATTCTATGCTACGCGAGGCTGGAACCAGGGATTCTGTTCAAATTCATTTCTACAGTCCTGCCCCAATTACCTTACCTGCAGCGGGTCCAGAAATTAGCAAACAAATTCTTGAGTTGATTAGTTCAGAAAAAATTGTTTTTCATGATTCTTGTAAAATAAAATCAGTAGAACAAAACAAACTAGTCTTTGAAAATAGTGAAGCTGATTTTGATTTACTATTGGCAGTACCGCCACATATTGCACCTGATGTGATTGTCAAAACAGGGTTGGCTCAAGAAAATAATTTTATTCCGATCAATCGAGATTGTAAGACTCCATATGAAAACGTCTATGCAATAGGAGATGTTACCACGCTAAAGGTAACAGAAAAGCTTGCTGTTCCAAAGGCTGGGGTCTTTGCAGAAGGTGAAGGATTAACCGTAGCTCAAAACATCATTTCTAAAATCCAATCAAAAGAGGATAATGCCTTGTTTGATGGAAAGGGTGGATGCTTTATAGAATCGGGTCGAGACACTGCTTCCCTGATAGAGGTAGATATGTTTTCAGGACCAGAACCTTCCACAAACTTAACTGAATCAACAGCTGAGCATCTTCAAGAAAAATTAGAATTTGAAAAAGACAGAATTTCTAAATGGTTGTAATCATTCATTTTTCTCTTTCTCTCTAGCTAAATGTTCCATGATAGCTTTGACTTCTACTCCTAAATCCCGAGTGTCTTTAGATAGTTGTAAATTTTCAGTTATCTTACTTTTGAAGTCTTCATCTTCGAGTTCAACTCTTCTTTTTTGAACACAATCAAGATGGTCTTGACCGCTCCCTGAAATCTTATGACAAATACTACAAATCTTCATTAGTAATCTATGCAAATCCGACGATTTAATAATTTCATTTTATGCCTAACCGATGAGGGATCGTCGTCTAGCTTGGTATGATACTTGTCTGGGGGGCAAGTGGTCGCAGGTTCAAATCCTGCCGGTCCCATTACAAAAATTTGCTAGAATTCAGTTTATTGGCCTCATCTTGATAGAATTTTCCTTTCTCAGGATTATCCAACTCAGAATAGTAAATCTGTGCTAATTGACTGAGAGGAAAGGCATCTTTGGGCTTAATTTTGTGCATTTTCTCTAAACATTCAATTTTTTTCTTAGAATTTCCCAAATCCACATAACATCCATACAATTGATAAAACAAATCAAAATTATCAGGATTTTTCTCAATAGCTTTTTCTAATTTTGGTATTTTCTCTTCTGCCTTTTGAATTGTTTTAGAACTTGTCTGCGATTCTTTTAGTTCTATTTTCTTTTTTAAATTATTAAAAAAACCCATACCATGCAAATAATTTGAAACTATTTTAATTGATACAAAACAACTTGTAAAGATTTTATAATTTCCAAAACTTTTTAAAATTATGAAAATTTTCTTGACAATTCTTCCTATTGTTATGGTTTTAATGATTAGCCTAATTCCTACAACCTTTGCAGAGACAGTCAATGTTTCTATTCCTGAAGGAACCAATGTAGAAGGATGTGAAACAAACAATGAGTGTTATCTTCCATACCAAATCATCATAGATACTGGTGATACGGTGATATGGACAAATGAAGATCTAGCTTTTCACACAGTAACAAGTGGAAATCGTCTCGATGGTTCAGACGGACTGTTTGATTCTGGAATGTTTAAGATAGATGAACAGTTCTCATATACCTTCAAAAACGCAGATAACTTTGATTATTTTTGTACACTGCATCCATGGATGGAGGGAATCGTAATTGTCCAAGAAGCATCTGGTGAAGACGGTTCTAATGATGAGGGAGGTGGTTGTCTAATTGCTACTGCAACATATGGTTCAGAACTAGCTCTACAAGTTCAACAACTACGAGAAATCAGGGACGAGAAATTGTTACAAACAGAATCAGGCTCAGCATTCATTCAAGAATTCAACAAGTTCTACTATTCATTTAGTCCAACTATTGCAGATTTGGAACGTAAAAATCCTGTTTTTAAGGATGCAGTAAAAGTTACCCTTACCCCAATGATTACAAGTCTTTCCATATTGAATCATGTCGATTTGAATTCTGAATCAGACGTGATTGGGTATGGAATTAGTTTGATTCTCTTAAATGTTGGAATGTATCTAGGGTTACCCGCAATTGTTATTTTTGGAATAAAAAAGAAGTTTGAAAATTAATAACATATCAAAAACCAAACCCTCTTGTAACGTGAAATTTAATGTCTGATGATTTAATTATCAAAAAAGAAGAGTTGGCGAATAATCTACAAGATTTAATGAAGTTGGTAAATAAATTAGAACCTTCTCAATCAATCAAGTTTTATGAAAATTTGATATCTACTTTAAAGGCCGATCTTGAAAAAATCGAGCACCCCACTGAAAACTGCAGCACCTGTGGAAGTCCACTTGATCCTTGGGAAAAAGATCGATGTGGTCCATGCAAAATAGCAGATGAAAAAATCCCAGAAGAAAGGGATTAATTGTAAACTCTATTCATTCTAAGATTCATTACTGAAAAAATGATTAAATTTTTTACTTGTAAATAATACCACTTGGATATGATTAAAAACAAAATTAAAAGAATTCTAGCACCTATTGATGGTTCAGCAAATTCACTTCGAGGACTTGATGAGGCAATCTTCTTTGCAAGACAATGCCAAGCCACGATTACTGGATTAAATGTGATTAACGTGCCACCTTCAATGGTACTAAACAAGAGAAAACTTGAAACTGGAAGCATTAAAGCCATGGAATTGGTAATGGATGCTGCAAAAACTAAAGCTGCTAGACATGGAATAGAATTCCATTCCAAAATTATCAAAGGCGCAGATCCTGGATATGATATTGTAAGGTTCTCAAAAAATCATAAAATTGACCTAATTGTGATTGGAGCAAGAGGTCTAAGCGGTATTAAAGAAACGTTTCTGGGAAGCGTTTCAAACTACGTTCTTCACAAATCCAAAATACCAATTCTGATAATAAAATAAAATTTTAGGCTCAATTTTGCACTCTGAATCTACGTTTACCAACATGGTAAAGAATTCTAGTCAAAATTAAAATCCAAATTGCCCACAAAATGAAAAACACAAAAACATCTAATCCAATATCATCTACAGGCGTAGGTTCACTCGGTTGTATCTGTATTGGTTCATCAAAAGGCGATGCTGCTACAATTAGCATAATAATAGGAAGAATAACTGCCCCTGCAATTTGAAATACCAATTTAATTTAGATTAAAAATAATAGAATTAAGACTTTATCCTGATTATCAATTCAAAAAACGGGTTTTACTCAACTATGATGTCTGAAAATTGAAAAGGATTATTTTTAACTTTAAAAATTAAAACACATTTTAGACAAACTCGCTCAACACCATCTGGTTCTATTGAATAATATGTTCTAGTCTTACATCTAGGACAAATAAATCCTCCCATAAAATTACAGAATCATTTTTTTATTTATTTACTTGTCAGTATGAAATTTTTCATAACATCATAATTAACGACAACTCCAATGATTTTCGTAACAATATTAGTTTTGTAATATCTGTTAAAAACAAACAATACAAAATGTAATTGAAAAATTTTATCCAATTTTTCTTAATCAGCTTTATTTTCGAAATAAAATGACACAATCCGTGCCTAATTTACCATAAAATCTACTCTTTTTACTATTCTGGATTAGACTTTCAATATTTTGAGCAGTTCTTCAAAATTTTCTCTGGTTTGTTCTTTTTTGTAAATTCGTAAAACATCAATAATTTTTCCTTTATCTGGGATTTTGTAAATTCGTTTGATTTTTTTGCTAATACCTGATCCTATGAAAATTGCCTGAGTAATTGATGTTACATTTGAGGGCCTACGGATAGTACTTGAACTTTCAAAATCTATCAAAGTTGATTTTGATTTTCCAACAATAACATGTTTAGAAATACTACTTAATTCTCCATGATCAAAACCGATCTGATCTAATCGATAACAATCCTCAAGAATTATCTTAATTACTGATTTTAATTTTTTAGCACTTCCCACACCACCTAACGTTTCAATCCATTTTCCTATTTTTTCACCTTCAAGATATTCCATAATTACAAAATTTTTACTGAAATCAATTAATTTTGGACCTACCTTAACAGAGTTTACAATCTGCAGAAGCCTAGCCTCATTTTTCATATCATTTCTCTGCGAATCTATTCTTCGTATTTTTACTGCCACCTTTTTGTTTCCTTTTTTGCCCAAGACAACAATTCCAACATAACCTTTGCCTAAAATCTCTAATTTACCAACAGTAGTAGGACCTTTCAATGAAATAGATCTTATCTTTAATTTTTCAAGCTCTGAAATTCTTGATTTTAGCTGGCGTTTAGTAGATCTAGGATATCCTAGAATTGAAGAGTAAGGTTTCGCAGAAAATTTTTTAATTGAAATAAAAGATTCTTTCATCTGTTGAGGTTAACTGATTTGCTACCTCTTTAATGGATTTTGATAGATTTTTCGTGCCTAAAAACACCTTATATCCTCTCTTAAAGTCATTTTGAAGACCTTTTGGAACACCGGTTTTCAGGTTATTTTTCAAAAAATCTGAAACAAACTTGACAGCATCCGAGTTTTTTCTTTTCTCTAGAGATACTATCTTTCTATTTTCATCTATCCACATCAATTCAGTTTTTGATTGATTTTTTGAAATAAAACTTCTACAATCTTTTTCCCTAAAAAAATCAGGACCTATTTTGGCATATTTTTTTGGAATTATAGGAGATTCTAGCAAGAACAAAAGATAGCTCTCTTTTTTTTCATCAGTAAAACCTGTACTTTTCAAGACATTAAAACCTCCTACACTTAATTGAGTTGAAAGAGCGTTTGCCGCCCTTTTGGTTTGACCCCAAATAATATCTGGACTACGCATTTTAAAATCAAATTTTACAACAAGAATATTTTCCTGGTTTGTTTTGGAAAATTTTGGTTTGATTTTTTTGAAAAATTTTAAGGATGGATTAGTTTGAAAAACTCTACAGGCCATTATCAACCTCCCCACATTTTCCTCAGATATTGCTGCAGCTAAATTTCGATTGGTATCGATAGGATCCATGATTACAATTGGTGTATCAAACTTCTTGGTGGCCTTACCAATCACTTGATTTTCTTTAATTTTTGATATTGATTTTATAACATTTTCAAAACTTCCAAAATTTATTATCAACACTTCTGAGACATAACCACTAAATCCTTGTTTTGCTACTTCTGCACCATATATGTTAGTAGATTGAAGGAATGTTTTGAGTAATCTTACTTCATCTCTCATTTTAGCAGTAAGCATTTTTTTCATATGTCTTGTATGAAATGGAGATCTATCTGCTGAGCTTTTCCATTTTCCTAATTTTACATCATAACACGGAACAACATTGACTTTTGTATCCTTAATTTTAGCCTCAACATATGGGTGTTCAGAGTATCTAACATATGGATGATATTTTTTCATAGATTCAAAACCGATTTTTTTAGAAATCTCTTCAAATTTGTCACTAGGAACGGTTTCTTTGAATCTAATGAAAATATCTACATCTGCACTTTCTGAAAGCCAAGTTCCCTTGGCAAAAGATCCTCCAAACTCCAAACCAACAACTTCAGAAAAATCTTTTATTTGTTCTTCAACTAATCCATATGCCAGATTGGCAATTTGAATCTTAGATTTCTCTAGGGATTTAGTTGGAATAACTAACTTTTTTGCTTGAGTAATTATTTTATTCATAATTTTGCCTTTACCTCCAATAAATCAGAATAAATTGGACCTTGTGGGGTCAGTGTGCTTTGTTTTAATTTTATACTAGAAACTTCCTGAGAACCAAATTCATTCAAAGAAAACTTTTCCAATTCTTTACTTATGTCACCTATCTTGTTTTTAATTCTAAATACTGTAATATGTGATTTGAATGGTTTATCTGAAATAAATCCTATAGGCTCTAGGACATTTTGTACTTTTTTCGCCAAATCCACTAACCCATTCCCCCCCATCTCATCGGTTCCAATCCAAATAACTCTTGGAAATTTTATTTTTGGAAATGCCCCTAAACCTTTGAATTCTACCTTGAATGTAGAAAATTCAATTGTCTTTAATGCAAGTTTAATTTTTTCTGCTACATCTTCTGATATTTCTCCTAAAAACTGAAGTGTAAAATGTAAATTATGAGGCTCTACAGATTTAGCTTTAATTTTAATTTTAGATTGGAATTCTGCAATGGAATCAATTACTTGCTTGTCAGAAACTTCAACAGCAACAAAAACTCGCATTACAAGTTCCTTTGAAGTATCTTTATAATAATTTCCGGTAGCTTCATAGACTAGCCATTTAGTTCTTTAATCGTTGACCAAGCTAATTGTTTGCCTTACAGGAATGCCTGGAGCAGGAAAATCTACCATCGCAGAAGGTCTAAAGTCAAAAGGTTACGAAATTATCAATATGGGCAATGCAGTAAGAAGTGAGGCCAAAAATAGGAATCTGGAACCAACTGGAGAAAATCTTGGAAAACTTATGCTTGAATTAAGGGAAAAAAATGGACCAGGAGCTGTCGCTGAATTGGTAAAACCTGAAATTGAAAGTTCAAAATCTGAAGTAATAGTCATTGATGGAATTAGATCATCTCCTGAAATTGAGGTACTTCGAAAATTTGGAAAAGTAAAACTTCTTGCGATACATGCATCAACAGATACTAGATTTGATTTCTTACAGCAAAGAGGAAGATCAGATGATCCACAAACTAGAGAAAATTTTGAAAAGAGAGACGATAGAGAACTTGGAGTGGGAATAAGTAATCCAATTGCACTATCTGATGACGCTATTTCAAACAACAGTATGACAAAAGAGGAACTAGTGGAAGAAGCCTTTAGAAAAATCCAACAGTGGATGACATGAATGCCCCATCTTTTCCTTGCAAGATAGAAATTTTTTGTTCAGTCAATCCTTCTGAAGATCCCAAAAAGATAGAAACTTCAATTTTAAATGTACTTCCAAACTGTGAGATTTCAGTAGAAAAATTTTCCATAAAAGGAATCTCAAAAGATTTAGGTTCATTTGAGAAAGTTCGTGAATCAATTCATAATCTAAATCATCAAAGGATTTACCGAAAAACTCTAGAAAAAAACTTAACAAATAATTCTACGTGGTTTTATCTTAACAAGCAGGCAGCTTTTGCAGACAAAATTGCAATCTGTGAAGAATCAGATGAATCCCCTCTAGGGCCAATCAAAATAGTTCTGAGTTCAAATAATATTGAACGAATTATAGAATGGTTAGTTTTCAATGAAGAAATTAGTTAGCTAAATTCAATCTACTTTTGACTTTTTTTTAATATTTAATCTAAAAAATAATTTCAAGAAAACTAGGTGTGATAATCAAGCTAGGCATTTTAGGCGCAATTATTGTTGTAGGAGGAATTCTTTTTGGCTCAGAAATTCAAGAACTTTTTCCAGAATCAACA
>JABAOH010002478.1_pt2 | contig 15436 bp, 14 predicted proteins | sample 7062181 | NCBI WGS metagenome assembly JABAOH01 (sample SAMN14538630, study PRJNA623070) | marine sediment metagenome | biome: marine biome [ENVO:00000428]; feature: marine pelagic biome [ENVO:01000023]; material: deep marine sediment [ENVO:00002113]; isolation source: pool of 5 deep marine...
TTTATGAAGGAGGAGAACAAGTACCAGAAGGGAAAAATAATACTCGGTTTCTGTAAACTAAGGCAAAAACACATATCAGATCAGACCATAGACAAACCACTCTGCAAGGATAGGGCAATCGTAACTGTTTAATCTTTAGGGTAGGAATTCCTTTTTCGATATTTTTTCAGGTAGATACTTCTCGCTTATGAACTTTATTCCCTTCGAAGACAGAGCCTCAAGCTCAAGCTTGTATCCCTTCTCAAGCATGTACCTGAGTTCCTTCTGCCACTCCTTTGGCTTGAACCACACGTATTTCAACATCTCGTTCGTTCTCTTTATGTCACCCTGGTTCAGCTTTATGGTAACGTTCTTTGTGATTCCATACTTTTCGACATCCTGAGCAGTCAGTCCAATGAACTTGGCATTCGGAGTTCCCAACCTGTCAGAAAGGAACGATAGGTTTATCGAGCCCTGTTTTATGACGGAGTATATATAATAACCCCATGGGTCTGCATCCGTTAGGACATATACAGGGAGCTTGAGTTCCTTGTGGAACCTGTTTATCAGTCTTCTGGTTCCCCTTGCGGGCTGCCCCTTTCCAGTCAATATCAGACAATTCTGCTTTCTCCAGAACTTGTCCTCGTTTAATCTCTGCCAGACAGCATCTTTCTCTACCACCAGAACAAAATCTGCCGTACATTTTTCAAACTTTATGATCTCTGGCTCAACATTTGATGGGATAGCCCATCCAGAGGAACCCATCTTGGAGCAGTCTATTCGGTCTCCACTGTCATTTATCATGATGGGTCCTGCAACATACCCTTTTCTATCTGCCTGGAGGTGAAGGGCCTCTCTCAGTGTGTTCAGAGCTGCCTCTAGGTCCTCCAGTATGGGATCTGATTCAGACTGGTCTTCAAATGTGTTCTCGTTAGTCCCGGGTATCGTGTGCTTCAGGGCGTAATAAAGGTCCCTGATGGATGTTGTAACGTTCTGGTTTATTATCTTCTTGCACTCCGAGGCCACAAGCAAAGTCTGCATGAACTTTCTTGTGTGCGCGACATTAAGGTACGTTCTGTGGCTTATCTTGTCTCCCAGTCTGATAAGCTTGTGCTTTTCATCGAAATAGATGTTTGAGAGCGCTCTGATGGGTAGTTTTATGTCTGGGTTTTCCATTTTGTTTATCTGGGTTAACACATTCGTTCCAAAGCCTACGAGCCTATCACTTGGCTCATCCTTTCCCTTTGGAGTTGTTTTCTTTTTGGTTTTCTTTTGCATTCTTCTCACCTTCCTCTGAAATTATCTCTCCCCATCTCTCTTCAACGATTTTCAGAATCGTTTTCTTGATTTTCTCTTCTGCCTCTCCTGTCAGTTCCCCCAAAGCCTTCGCTGTATCCTCTGCATACCTTTCAAATATCTGTTTCTTCTGAGCTATCCTCTCTGCCCTCCTGACACCAGAAAGATATAGACCAAGTCTTCTTGCACAGTCCTGTAGAGCGAGCTTTATCTCCTTTATTATCACAGGATAGTTCGCTATCGCCTCCTTGGATTCTGATGTAAAGGGAACCCAGACAGAAGCGAAATGAACGAATATCACTACTGGAGCTTCGGGTATCTTGTCCCCTGGCACACCATATCTCTTCCAGTCTACCTGAGAAGCCGCCTTTGTTATCGCACAGTCGCCTGACTGATAAAGTAGTGGGACACGGTTTGCAAACCTCATAAGGATCGGTTCTGTTATTGTTCCACCATACGCAATCCCAACCTCAACCTGGAACGGCCATCCCCTGTAAACACTTGGAGGTCTTGAGAGCGATGAAACGAATTCCGGGCTCAGTTCCTTCTTCATCCCCTCCTCAACTGCGGTGCTGCCCAGTGGTGAGAGACAGTCCGTTGGAGGTCTTGAAAGCTTGACTTCCTTTATTGCGTTTACAATCCTAACTACGTCATCATGTGTGAGCTTCCTTGGAGAGATCTTGGAATCTATTTCCGCCCTTTTGCATATCTCCTCTGCAGAGAGTTTACCTACCCTGGTGAATTCAGATGTAAGAAACGTCAAAACCGTTCTTGCCTTGGTCTCATTCCTCATCCTCTCCAGTATTCCAACCTCAATCCCGTAGAGGTGAGGTTTTATCTCCTTTGCCTTTGGAGGAAGTTTGCCAACTCCCCTAGCAAATTCGATCCTGCCTGTTGGGGAATCAAAAACTATGTTCGCATAGGGATTGGAGATCGCGACTTCTTTCATATACTCCATGACGGATTGTTTGTGTTCCCTGTAAATACCTTCTGCAACAAAGGTTATCTGGACACCATGCCATTTCTCCTTGCTCTCAATTATCTCATTTTCCACTATCTTTGGCTCGTTGTGTTTGACATCTATCTTGAGAGTGAACCTGTGATCTTTCCCGTCACCTGTAGAGGATATGATCTTGGTGGGTTTTCCTGTTGTAAGCTGCGAATACAGAACCCCACCTGATATTCCGATACCCTGCTGTCCCCTGTTCTGCTTGAGACTGTGGAATTTGCTTCCGTAAAGCAGCTTTCCGAATATGTTGGGTATCTGCTTCTTGACTATCCCAGGTCCGTTATCCTTTATCACTATCTTGTATTTCTCCTTCTCAATCTCCTCAACCTTAACGTAGATGTCAGGGAGTATCCCTGCTTCCTCGGTCGCATCTAACGCGTTGTCTACTCCTTCCTTAACTATAGTTAGCAGTGCCTTGATCTTGTTATCGTATCCCAAAAGATGGCGGTTCTTCTCGAAAAATTGGGATATCGAAATCTCCTTCTGCTCTTTCGCCATTGTCTCTGCAGTCTTTTCCATACTTTCACCTCCCGACTTAATTCAGTCTACCCAAGTCGGGTCTTGTATTCAATCATGCTTCAGATCACGTTTTTCGGATTAGCTCATTCAAATTTCAGAAGAACTTTTCTGAACATTTTCTGAGGATTTACTAGAGCTTATGAAGCTTCCTCCACACGGTTTTGAGCTCTCCTGTGTCCATCTCTGATATCTTTTTTTCCAATAAATTATTGAATTTTAAGCTTTTTATATGTTTTCTTGCCTGATTTTTGGTGTAATTTCTCGAATCAAAAAGGACTCGCATGATAGCGTTTTTCAGCTTCATTTTTTCATGCAAAAACACCCTGCAAAAAAGAGATTTTTTATCGCTAAGTTTCAGAAAAACAGCGACAGATGTTGTTTTTGGCTTGGGATGGAATGAATCCTTTGGAACTTCAAAGAGGGTTTTTATCTCGAAGAATTCCCTGGCTAGGATGGAAAGTTTGCTGAAATTCTTATCATTCGGACCGGCTTTTAATCTGTCAACGAATGATTTCGGAAGGGTGAGAACCGCGGATTCAAAGTTGAGGAAGATCATTTCCTGTAACAAGGGTTCGGATATTGCGTATGGAATGTTTGAAACGATTTTGTCAAATTCTATTCCTTTTTTTTTCAAAATTTTCAGGGCATTGCCGAAAATTAGTTCAACCTTGAATCCCTGCAGATTCTTTATCAACTCACTCTCAAGTTTTTTGTCAATCTCTATTGCTATAACTTTCGCTCTTTTCGCGAGCTCTTTCGTTAGGAATCCCTTCCCGGCTCCAATCTCCAGAACCGTTTCATTCCTCCGAATTTCCGCAGCTGAAACAATTCTCCTGATGGTCTGCAAATCCGTCATGAAATGCTGGTCCTGTTGCATACTTGAAACCACCATTTAATTTATTTAAATACTAATTAGATTAGCAGAGTGATTAAAATGGATATTCAAGAGGAGATAAAGGAAATTGAAGAGGAAATCAAGAGAACCAAGTACAACAAGGCCACTCAGTTTCATATCGGAAAACTGAAGGCAAAGCTTGCAAAGCTAAGGCAGGATCTGCAAAAGAGAGCTGCTAAAAAGGCTGGTCTTGGATATGGGATAAGGAAGGCAGGAGACGCGACTGTTTTGCTTGTAGGGTTCCCGTCCGTGGGAAAATCCACCCTGCTCAACAGGATAACCAGAGCGGATTCAAAGATAGGGGATTATGATTTCACCACGCTTAACGTTATTCCAGGAGTTATGGAGTACAGGGGAGCAAAAATCCAAGTACTGGACATACCTGGGGTTGTTGAGGGAGCTTCCGAAGGAAAGGGTAGAGGAAAGGAAATCCTCTCTGTCGTGAGGAATGCTGACCTTGTTATTATAATGGTTGATGCGAGCGATGTAAACAAAGCAATGAAGGATTTGGGTACGATAGAGGATGAGCTCTACAAGGCAGGCTTCAGGCTGAATCAAAAACCACCGGAAGTGATTATCAAGAAGAGGAACAGTGGTGGAATAGATGCGGGTTCTGCGGTTAAGCTGACAAGAATGAGCATCGGGGCCGTAAAATCAATACTGCAGGAGTTCAAAATAAACAATGCAGAGGTCACGATAAGGGAGGACATATCCCAAGACCAGCTCATAGACTCTATTATGAAGAACAGGGTTTACATCCCATCCATTGTGGTTGCGAACAAGCTTGACCTCACAAAGGAAAGCAAAGTATTCAGGAAAATAAAGAAATGTGTATCAGTATCTTCGCTTAAGGGAATGAACATTGAGAAGCTGAAGGAGATGATATGGGATGATCTGAAGCTTATCAGGGTTTACATGAAAAAAACTGGTAAAAAACCAGACATGGAGGAGCCAATCATATTGAAAAAGAATTCCACCATAAGGGGGGTCTGCCTGAAGGTCCACAAGGATTTTGAGAAGCGTTTCAAATTCGCAAGGGTGTGGGGATCGAGCAAATTCCCTGGTCAGAAGATTGGGCTTGGTTATGTTCTGAAGGATAAGGATATTGTTGAACTGCACATAGGCAAATAATGCCAACAATAAATATCAATCAAAAGAATTATCAATATGCTTTTTAGAAGAAAGCATCACGGATTGCAGGGGATGACCTTCGGAATGATGGATGCTATAATAAACGTTGTTGGTATAATTATCGGACTCAGTGTGATGGGGAACAAGCTTGCTGTCTTTATTGCCATACTTGTAGCAGGAATAGCGAATTCTCTTGGTAACGCTGCGGGGTTTCATGTTAGTGAGGAGACCGAAGGTATACATACAAGAAAAGAGGTCTGGAAATCCACTATTTTAACATTTCTGGGAACCTTTTTGGCAACGATGGTTTTGCTAGTTCCCCTGCTTTTCCTTGACCTTGCGGGCGCTGTTTTAACAAGTGTATCCATTGGGATATTCCTTCTTCTACTACTAGGTTTCATTGTGTCAAGGTGCCTAAATTACAACAGAAGGAAAATGCTTAAAATCATGCTTGAATATCTGGTGATGGGTATTGTAGTTATAATCGTTGCATACTACCTTGGCATCTTTGCATCAAATTTGGTGATATGACATGCTCGATTACGTGATCTTGGTTCTGATACTGATAATAGTTATAATTATATGCTGGAAGCTTCTGGAGCAGAACAGAAAATTGAGATTCGAGAAGAAGAGCCTTTCGAGCAAGTATGGGAAGATGACAGAGCAGTTCCTTCCGTTTCTCAAGGGTTATCCCTACGATGAGCAGAACTTCCGTTTCATAGGAAGCCCAATAGACGGGATTCAGTTCGAGAATGATAAGATTGTAATTGTGGAGTTCAAGGTCGGGGACTCGAAACTCACAGAGAAACAAAAAAAGGTAAAGGATTTGGTGGAGAAGAAAAAGGTAAAATTCGAGGAGGTAAGAATGTGATTCAGTCGAACAATCCCTTCTCCTTTATTGCCTTTGGGGATCCTCCTGCATGCCAGCTTATTCTTGGTCTCACCTGAAGCGAATAGATTCTCTCGGAGTTGTCGTCAAGTATTATGGCTGAGCCCTTCTGACGGGGAAGAGTGTTTATAAGCTCTTGGATGTCCTCAAGCATGTAGGACTGCATTATTCCCCTCAAAGCCTTTATGTCGGCCTCGGATGTGAGTCTGTGCGAAATCACAAGGTCTGACTGTGCTAGAGCATCGGAGTGAAGCTTGTTCGGTATCTGGGTTATCAGAACCAGGGATATACCGGGTTCCCTTCCTTCTTTTATCAATGTGAGGACAGGTTCTGAAGCCGCTGTTACGCCCTTGTTAGGAATGAACTGGTGTGCTTCATCCATCATCATCCATACCATTGGCATGCTCTTTCTCTTCTCCCCTGTAATCACTTCGACTTCCTCCTTCTTTCTCGCCATCAGCCTTGCCTGGAATATTCTCCTTGCAAAAAGGCCTATCACCAGGGTTCTCACAGACCATCCAGTTGAAGACCTCAAGTAATGGGATATGTCAATAACGGATATCTTTCCTGGCTGGAGGAATCTCTCGATCGGGGTCCCCTTTCTTTCGAATACCCCCCAGCCCTGAGCAGCCATGAACCTGCTTATCAGGGCATTCTTGACCTTTTGCTCAGCCTTCTTGTCATTCTCTATCTCCTTTATTATCTGGTCTATGGAATAGGCATCACCGAATGTTTTCTTGAGCTTCTTGATCACTCTCTCTGTCAGTATCCCATGCTCATCAAGCATGTTGAATCCAAAGGTTATCACCCAGTCCTGCGCTGAGAGCTCGCCTGTTGGTAGCGTGAAGGGAAAATCAAAACCAATCCCAGCCTTTTCGTATTCCTTCACCCATCCCTTGGGAATGAAGAACTGCATTTCCTTCATTGCATTGGGTTTTAGATTCCATCTCTCCAGAAGCCCTCTCTCTTTCTCATTCGGTTTTTTCATGGACCAGTATATTCCCATGGTATCGATCATAAGAATAGATAGATTTTGGCGTATGTCCTTTGGGAGTGCAACCATCTCCTCTGCCATAACCCCAGCAGAATAGCTCTTGCCAGAACCCCTTTTGCCGCATATGAGAATAACATGTGGTCTCACAACATCCATGCATATAGGATTCGTAAGGTGGGCCTCCTCCCCGGTTCCTACGATATGTTTTCCTATGTATACCGTTCCGGTTGAGCCGAATTTCTTCAGATCTTCTCTGTTCCTTCCAACAACAATTTTTTCAACCGCCATTAACTCACGATATTAATATATTAATCGATGTTAATAATAAATCTAAAATCAAAAATAAAGGGGTGTTCGAATGGGATTAATGGAAGATATAATCAAAAACAAAGAGGAATTGGTAACAAAGCTTCTGGATGTTTTACAGGGTAAAGAGGCAACCGCAAGGGTGAACCTTGACGGGGTAAAATTTAATGTAGGAAAGGTCACAATAAAGCTAAATGGAGAGGTTGATTTCACCTTTGTCCCGCCAAAACCCAAGAAATAAAGGATAAAATGAGCTTGCTAGAAAGTATTCTGGAGACTATTTTTGGAAAGGTTCACTTTATGATTCTGGTAGGCAACAAGCCCGCGATAGAGGTAAAGCTCCATGACAAGGAAATAATTATCGACGTTAAGAACCCTGTTCTTGCGATAGAGCTCGGGATAGAGGAATTCTTTAGTGACAGGGAAAACAAGCCAAGGGGCTCCCTTCTCAAGAAACTGAAATCTATGGGATACGAGATAAAGGTGAAGTACAAGATTTTTGAGATAGATCTCTAGAACCACAGAAAGAGCTCCATCTTTGCAATGTTCCCATTCAATATAACATACCTTTCAACAGGAACAACAACACTCGTATTCTGTCCAATTGGGTCTGTTCCCTTGTTCAGACTAATTCCCCCAATCTCCATAACTGTATTGTTTGGGTATCTCATTTCAAAGTAGAACTCGTAATTTCCAATACCAAACAGGCCCTTTATTTGAGTGTAACCCATGTTTATGAATTGTAATACCTTTGTTTCGTTCATGACATTCTCCTCTTCTGCAAGTCCAATTACCCGGACGTTGGACGCGTTCCAGTTCTCAGGCATGCCCGGAACCCTTATAAGGGTGTCAGATATCATGATAACATCGTTCTCAAGGATATTGAGATTCACCTGGTCCGAGCTGTTCTGGATTGAGTAGTTCCATGCAAATATTACAATACCTACCATGAGCGCGAATATTACAATGGATACTGCAAAGTCCATAGTCCACATCTGTCCCTTCATGATATCAATATAGCTCCTTTCTTGTTTTCTATAAGATTTATACCCTTACTAAGGTTCCCTGTTATGTTATCTGTTAACAGGGATTTGAAATACGTTGTGTTGGATATTTCAAGTACCATGTAGTTGGATTTGATGTTGATTGAATAATTCCTGTTGAATATTTTGCCAGGAAGCGTGAGGTTTATAAGAAATCCATGGCCCTCTAGAAAGGCTATGTTTATCTTGTTTGAAGCGTCATTCAGAACCTTCATTGATTCAAGTCCTATCTCTGTGTCTGTAAGGCTCTGTGACCTCTGCACGCTCATGTACAAGGCTACAGAAAAGGCTATCATCAGTATCATAAAGAGTATCAGGAATTCTGTGGCTGCCTGGGATTTCTGCCTCATCAATTATAATTAAGAAAGAATTATTAAAATAGGATTACGCAACATTCCTCATCCACTTTTCGAATTCCTCTGTCAGATATTCCTTTGTTGTTATGTTTGATTTTACTATTTCCTTGAATTTATATCTCGATGTATCCTGTAAATTTTGTCTACTCTCCTTCTCTGGATCAACATAATTCATTCCTAGTCTAAGATCATATTGTCCGTTACCATCTGTATCTGCATAAACAACAGCATCAAACCATCCTCTTTCATCGGTATTTAGTATATAAATTTCCACATCATACTTAATTTCATAAGTATATCCCTTTTCAGCCATCACCGTATCAGCCGCGTCCTTCATTGCTGCTCTTCCTTCTGTCTCTGTTGCTGGTTTAAAAATTTCATCAATGTCGTTTCTAGTGGGGGGATCGCAAGCGGTTGTGAGTCCCAATGAAGCAAGCAATGTGGATGAACCAATTATTATAGCATCTCCTAAAAATTTTCTTCTTCCTGGGCTTTCCAGATAGTCTTCTTCATAAAGTTTGCCTTCATCCATAATATCACTTTATTAACTATTAAGTAATAGTAACTAGTATTTATAAAGTTATCTATGATACTGTGATGGTGATGCTCTTTTGGTTGTTGTTTTCATTTGATTCGTCTATTTGGTCATCTGGGTCTACGATTGCAGTTACTGTATAGGTTCCTGGGTTATTGTATGTGTAGTCATAAACAACATATATCTCTCCCCCAGGATCCAGATCTATGGGTTGAGAGTCCTGATTGGATTCTCCTGTAAGAAGCCTGAATCTGACATTTTCCGCTTTTGCATTGCCTATGTTCTTTATCTTGAACTCAAACGATGTGATTTCTCCTGCATTTGGGTTTGGTGGCCAAATCACCATAAGGTTGGAAACCTTCAGATCAGGTTTTGAACCTACTTGGTTCACAGTTAGGGTCCATTCATGTGAAACAGAATCTTGGCCATCTGAGACCTTAACAGTTACGTTGTAAGTTCCAGCAGCTGTTGCGGTGTATGTGTAGGAATCTGAACCTTGGCTCTTCTGCACACCATCAACGAACCACTTCACTGTTAGGGTATCACCGTCCGCATCTGATTTGGTTATGGAGAAGGTTTGACTCTGGCCCACAGTTATTGTTGGATTGTAGGTTGGGGAGTAGGAATCGATGCTTGGGGGGTGGTTTCCTGCGTCATTTACGGTAAGGGTCCATGTATGCGAAACGGTGTCTGTACCGTCTGATACTGTGACTCTTACCTCGAATGTTCCTGCAGTAGTTGCTGTGTAGGTATAGGAATCCGAACCCTGGCTCTTGAGAACATCGTCTACGTACCACCTGACTGTTAGGGGATCTCCGTCTGGGTCTGATTTGGTTATTGAGAAGGTCTGGCTCTCTCCTACGTTTATTGTTGGGTCAGTTGTTGGTGAGTAGGAATCGATGCTTGGTGGGGTATTTACACATTCTCCATCTACACAATCCTTGCTTCCGCATTCTTCAACTTTCTCGGTGTCTGCTCCATGACCTTGATAACATCCATATTGGTCACATCCTCTCCACCAGGCTTCTCTTGAATGAAAAACATCTTCACCACCACCATCATCGTCATAACAATACGGATCCCCCCATGATCCATATTGAGTATCTCCACAATCCTCTTTCAGCATATCTGTGTCTGTGTATGTACAGTAGGCGGATGGGGTTCCTGGGTTGTGGCATGTGTAGTTTCTGTAAATGTCATAAAGATCTTCATTTTCTCCACCCCCACCCGAACAGTATTCCTGTCCAAGCCAGCCGTTTGTTCCACAGTCTGAATCCTGGTAACAGGCATAGCTAAGTATTGTTATGGTTGAGGGACATTCTCCCCCACTGCATCCTTCAGAACAATCCTGCTTTTTCATGCCCCTATCAGAATACGAACAATATGAAAATTCTGTTCCTGGGCTGTGGCATGTATAGGTCCTCCATTTCTGCCATACGTCTCCGTTCTTGCAGTATGAATTTCCAACCCATCTACCGCTTCCGCAGTCTGAATTTTGATAACATGTTATTTCTAATGGTTCAAATATTTGGATTGGCTCTTCTTCTTCAATCTCTTCATCGATTACATAATATTCTTTCTTATACACAGTAGCTGGTAGTTTGGGTGTGTCTGTTTTCTCAGATACTGTTATAATTGGTTCGATTTTTTCTGGTTCTTCTGTCTGTTCTGATTGTGTTTCTGAAGGAGGTTCTGAGGCCTCTGTGATAACAGGATCATTTTCTGCTGCAAATGTTGGAGGTTCATCTGAATGCTCTGTTGGATTGTCTACAATCTGTGCTGTTACCGGCAATGCTTTGTTTTCAGCCTCGCAGCAGTATCCATCTGGACACGCATTCAATCCCGCGCAGCAATCAAATGGTGGGAGATTCTGGTTTGCATCATAGCTCCATTTTTCCCCCGCAACCTTACAGGGACCTGAAAAGGTTTCCGCAAGTGTCTGGTTTCCAGAAAAAGAGAGGTATGCAGAAACTGCTATAAAGATGATAATTATAGCTAAGGATGATAAATTCCTGCCCCTCATATTTAAGAGTGAGTGGATGTATTTAAATGTTTATGGAGAATTTCCCACTTTTCTCACTAGGAAGGCAATAATTTCTCATTGAAGCCAGATTTATAATCGAAAAAAGACTATTATATAAATATGAAGAGGGTTTTAAGACTTGGTTTGATTCCAATTCTGATGCTTTTGCTTATTGCTTTCTTTCTGAATCATGGTCTTGCTCAACCAGTAACCGTGATTGACCCAATAAATAGTTGGAAAAGGTGCCCTTATTATGGTTATAATGTAATACAAGGTGAACAGTATTCCCCCATCCAGACCGATCTCCTTGATCCTGATGTGGGTGGAATGTGTGATCCTGATGGTAATTCTTATGAAAAGGTATATAAATATTTTTTCCTTAATGCCACTTGGCTTGGTGCACCGTACGATGGTGAAGATAAAGGTGGCGAAACTGTTCAAATCGAGTCAATAAAGTTAAATGTTACGGCGAGGGGATGCAAATCTTGTGGTTCGTCTTGTGATATGACGAGTACCAACAAAATGGATGTTTATGTATGGGATTCTAATCCTCCAAATCCACCTAACTATTGGAGAAAGATTACTTATGATCCAATTGAAGTAAAATACAGAGAACACTATCAATTTGATGTTCCAACATATAAAATGGAATCTGATGATGGTGTATATCATGTAATGATTGCAAATCATCCGGATAGTGTGGGGAATTGTCTATACATATTCTATCTGGAACTTGAGATAAATTATTACCTTATGGGTGAGGCTAAAATTTATAATTCTCTGGATATTGATCCACCAAGCATATCCAAGTATTCGGACTTTTCTGCAATCGGTGACATCACGTGCGTTGGTGGGGATTGTGGTGAAGTGCATACTCATTTAAAGTGGGCGAATGATTATTCAGGGCCTTATCAAGATATTCCTGATAGCATCTATCCAGAAGCTCCTATGTACATCTCAGTTGGATACAGCTCAAATCCACATACTTGCGGAAACATGAATCATGAATCGGGCCAACCGCCTACATGTTCTCCCAATTGGGTAGTCACAGGAACAAAGGTAGGTAATTATTACGTAAAAATGACTTCAAATTCTAATTTGATTCAGGATAATGAAACCGATCCTATAACGGTATCCATAAATCCAGGCGTTATGAACGTGTTAGGGTCTATTAGTTCCAGTAACATAAATCTTAGCGAGGAAGTGTGGGTATATGGGAATGTGGAATGTCTACCATATGGCGCTCCATGTGGCACTGTCTCAATTGTAGTTAAATACAGGGACATCAACAAGCCGAATTTAATAAATCTTAGTTCATCTGGCAACCTGAGCACCACAAATAATAACCCAAAACCTTGTGGTGTAATGGACTCGGGTTATCAATGTTCAGAGAGCTGGCCGGTTTTGGGTAATGTACCCGGGACTTATAAAATAAGGGTTGTTGCATTCTCAGATGATGAAGATGTGACAAATGCCGGTGATAATCTAGATGATCTTATAGTGAACCCTGAGGAAACCGTGGGGGAACTAACAGTGAGTGCTGGACTTGATCCGAACGTTATAAATGTTTCGGAAAACACAACACTCTCCGGAACAGTTTCATGTTCCAACGCGGACTGTGGCAACGTATGGGTTGGAGCAAGTTATTCTGCTGTTTCTGGAGATGAATTAGAAATTCACGGGCAAAAACGTTTTTGTGGAAACATGCTTGAAGATGGTAGCCCTTGTAATGTTCAATGGAACATTACAGGGAATAAACCTGGTTCTTACTATTTAACTCTATCCGCTTTTTCGGAAACCCCGGAAACCCAAAACGGGACGACCTTTACTCGTCTGGATGTTAGAACTAATGTGGGTCAGTTCGTTATATATTCTTTTGATTTTGACAAACCTGTTATAGATAAGAATGAGTTCGTGGACCTGAATTCCACAATAACGTGCTCTAATGAATACTGTGGTAATATTACAGCACTCATTGGATACAATACCACAGGGTTATCAACCCAGTCCCCAAACCCACAATACTGCATACCTTCTTTTAATTATCCTTGTGAGTTATTCTGGAATGTAACCGGAGATAAGGCTGGGAGTTATATGGTTAACATAATGGTTACATCAAACGAATCCGCATTTCAAGATATTGGTTCTGCTACTCTTGGTGTCACAGATCCTCAAAATCCCCAACCGGTTTTAACCTTAGATTTAGAAGAACTTCAGAGCCAGTACGTATTAGGAACTACCTTTACCCTAAAAGGATACTTAACATGTGACGTAGGAGACTGTGGTGATGTAAACGTTTATGCAAAGTATTTTGAGGGTTCATGGCAGGATATGGGTCCAACAACTCCACTCTCAACGAGCGAACAAAATCCGAAAACCATTACACTGAATTTTGGTGAAAGTCAAGAAGTCTCTTGGGTTGTGAATTCAAGCGTTATTGGAACGTATGGAATAGGTATACTTGCAGATGCTTTGGATGTTGATGTTATCGAACCACAAAGTATATCCTACCAAAATATAGAGATCATCAAGGGGGTGAATATAGGTATAGACATTCAATCACCTGTAAGGGGTGAAACCCTTGCGAGGGGTGACGAGTTCTTGCTTAAGACTAGGATAATGGATAATGAGTATCCACTGATAGGGGGGTTTGTGACAGCGTCATCTGAGGGGTTGTTCTCAGCAGTTCAACTTAATGAGTCTATTGATGGGATATACTCTAAGACAATAGGTGTTGGTAATACCATAACCAAGGGTTCTTATATAATAACAGTGTTCGTGAAGAAGGATTCCCAGACATGGACTGAAACAACAAACGTTTACGTAAATCCGGAACTTGATGTCAGCCTGGAAACTGACAAGAACGATTATGAGATTCTGGACAAGGTCACTCTTCAGGGTCAGGTCCTGAAAAATGGAAAACCTGTACAGGCAAGTATAAAACTGAAGCTTGTTTGCCCCTCTAGGAACTTCATGGAGATAACCCTGGATACGGACAATTCAGGGAACTACTTACATGAGTATCTGATATCCATGGCAACCCCTGCCGAAATTTGTAGATTCGAGTTGAACACAGAAGATAGTGAAGGAAACTACAACTTCACCTCCAAGGATTTGGGAATATTCCCATCTGAAAAGGAGGTTTACAGAATCGATTTCCTTTCTCCTAGTCTGGGAAGCAAGTACAAGAAAGGGGAATCTGTAAAGATAAGAACAGAAGTTTCCTATGGAGATGACCCGCTTGAGGGGGCAGAGGTTCTTTGTATTAACCCCATGTTTGAGGAAAGTATAGTCTTGAATGAAGTTGGAAACGGGGTGTATGATGGTGATTACACAATAGCGAAGGAGGCACCTCTGGACCTCTGGATACTTACATGTGTTGCAAAAACACCGGATGGGTATTTTGGGAGGAAGAGTGTGAATGTTTACATAACCTCCCTTGACCTTAAACTTACAAGAATCTCTCCTTCACAAACAAGCTTCCAGCCAGGTGATGTTGCAAATATTCTCTTGAAGCTAACCTATCCAGACAACACTCCATTTGAAAACGGAACAGTCTACCTGAAGATTGGCAATCAGATAATCTATATGAATGAAACCGGTGAATCTGGCGTATATGAAGTTGATTATAATTTTGAGGATCAGGGTGTTTTCACCTTTGATGTATATGCCGAAGACCCATTCGGAAACGCTGGCTCGTTCCCGGGTGATATAGTACTGACAGCTGGCTTCACTCCCTTTAGTCTCTTATGGTTCATTCTTCCGTTCGTGATAGCTGTTATGCTACTCGCAGGCGTGGTCTGGAAGAGGGGAAGAAAAGAGGTTATCATAAAGGAGGAACCAGTTAAACCAAAGGTTGACAGGAAGACCGAAGTTAAAAACAAAATAGCAGAGCTGGAGAGGAAGATAAAGAACATACAGAAGTCAAAAGACGTTGTGGAGCAGGAATACTACGAAAGGAAGATCGATGAGAAGACCTTCAACAGAATGGTGCAGAACTACGAGCAGGAGGTAATTGCCCTGAACGTGGAGATAGAGGAACTCAAGAAAGAACTGGCAAGGCTCTGAAGCCCTGATTAAATTTATAAAACATGAATTCAAAAATAAAGGAGATATTATGAAAGTTTCCACTGGCGTTCCTGGTATGGACAAGTTAATGGGTGGAGGTTTTGATGAAGGAACTGTAAACCTAATAAGCGGGAAAACAGGAACAGGAAAATCAATCCTTTGTTCACAGTTTCTGTATGATGGTGTGATGAAACGTAAACAGAAGGGCGTTTACATAACAACAGAAGAGACTGTAAAGAACATAAAGAGACAGGTTAAAAACTTCGGCTGGGATTTTGAAACCCTTGAGAAGAAGGGATGGATTAGGATGATTGAATTCGAGCCCTTCGACGTTTCAACTCTCACAACCAAGATGCAAGAGGTTATAGACAAGATGGATGCAAAGAGGGTTGT
>JABAOH010015686.1_pt1 | contig 15436 bp, 15 predicted proteins | sample 7062181 | NCBI WGS metagenome assembly JABAOH01 (sample SAMN14538630, study PRJNA623070) | marine sediment metagenome | biome: marine biome [ENVO:00000428]; feature: marine pelagic biome [ENVO:01000023]; material: deep marine sediment [ENVO:00002113]; isolation source: pool of 5 deep marine...
ATTTTGTTGAGAAATCGTTCTTTTGATTCTTGCGCGTGTAACGCACACCGCACCTCAGTGTGGGCCCCTTGCTAACTGAACTCTTGAAATTTCCCTCATTCCAAAGGATGCAAGGTTTCTAACGCAAATAAATAGAACGCTGGGGAAGAAAATGCCCATCGAAGGGGCAGGAAGTGGAAAACTTGTCCTTAGAGGCAAGGGCTATTAGGCCTACTTGGTTGGGAAGGATACCAACGGGTCATTCCTTCTTCGTATAATCGTAAACCCCTTTGCCCGTCTTCCTGCCGAGACGGCCCGCCTTCACATACTTGACCAGAAGTGGACACGGTCGGTACTTCTCTCCCAATCGTTCATGAAGAAACCCAAGGACACTCAGGCGGGTATCCAATCCCACCAAATCCACCAGTTCAAAAGGACCCATGGGGTGGTTCAGCCCCAATTTGAGGGCCTTGTCGATATCCTCCGCACTGGCGACGCCCTCCTGCAATAGATAGAAGGCTTCGTTTCCTATGAGGACATTGATCCGGCTCGTCACGAAGCCCGGCGATTCCTTCACCTCAACCGTCTCCTTCCCCATGNNACCAACCTCATGACATGAACAGGGTTGAAGAAATGCATCCCGATACATTTTTCAGGTCGCTGGGTAACGGCAGCCATCTCGGTGATACTCAGGGCGGAGGTATTCGAGGCAAATATGACTTCCTCTCGGCACAGCTGGTCCACCTTCCGAAAGATCTCCAACTTGAGCTCGATCTTCTCGGGGACCGCCTCGATGACCATGTCTGCCTCCCGAACGCCCTTTTCCAGATCCATCTCTAATTTCAACCGGCTCAGGGCTTGCTCCATCATCTCCCGATCAATTTTTTTCAGTTCAATGCCTTTCTCCAGGTGGCCCTTAATTTTCCCAAGGGCCTTCTCCAGGATCTCGGACGAGATATCAACCAACGTGGTCTGGATTCCTCCCAAGGCTGAAACATGGGCTATTCCCGTACCCATCAATCCAGCACCAATAACTGTTAGATTTCTTACCTCCATCTGATCACCTCACGCCCTTAATTTTTTCCATGTTCATAATACCAAAAAATAGCTCATCTGGAAGATTCCGAAGAGCTGCAACCCATAGGCAATGTTTCACGTAAATACCGAATAGTCAAGGTTGCATTTAAAAACCAGTGGAGTATCATAAGGAGGCGCTTACCCGGGATTCCATAGCAACCTCTGGCGAAAAAGTGTACTGCCCGGTCGTGGTCAAGGCGCAGATCCTTGCCCAGGGGCAGGTGTGATGGAGATCGATGATTCAAGAAAAATATATCCATTAACATTCAATAAGTTATATTAGTATCCTTCGAGTGAATTCTCATGAAATTCGAAGAAGAAGAACCGAAAGAAACCAGACTGCGAGAACTGGCTCGGGTCATAAGGAGCAAGAATGCCGGGCCCTTCTTACTCACCCTTGATGTACTTTTTCCCACGATTGAAGTCTTTGAAAGAGTTCAGGGTTCAGGAGTGATCAATGTTGCCACTATTGCCAAGCTCTATCGTGTGCCACCGGAAACCATCCAGATAATCCCTTACCCACCGGGCTTGGCATTTAAGATCATCATGGTGCGACCCATCATTTCAGGAGACATAACGGACACGGATGTTTATGGTGCTCAACAGCATACTCCTCTCTTGGACCTCATCGTTCCCCTGCATAAATCAACATAAAGGACGGCCAAAGGAATGCAAGAACTGCGATGTTATGCTGCCTCGGGACAACTCGGTTACGGAGTTCCCAAAGACTCCTTCAACAGGGGAATCAAGAAGAAGCCCCATTTCATAGGGGCGGATATGGGGTCAATTGACGTAGGCCCTTTCTACCTGGGTTCGGGGAAAATGGCTCCGGGAAAGGCCTCCGTCAAGCGGGATCTCGGACTTCTGCTGCGGGCTGCCAGAAAGCTTGAGATCCCGCTCATCATTGGTTCAGCGGGAACCGCTGGGGGGAAGCCCCATCTGCTGGATACCGTTGAAATGGTGCGTGAAATTTCCACGGAGCATGGCCTCCATTTTCGCCTTGCCGCTATTCATGCCGAAATAGACAGGGAATTCATTAAGAGTGAGCTAACCAAGGGGAAGATAAGACCATGCGGCCCGGTTCCGGATTTAACAGCCCAGGAGGTGGATCGGAGCGTAAGAATAGTGGCACAAATGGGTACCGAACCCGTCATATCCGCCCTCGATGCAGGAGCCGAGGTGGTAGTAGCCGGGAGGGCCTGTGACACGAGCATATTCGCTGCGATTCCACAGATGAAGGGCTACGATCGAGGTCTTCTCATGCATATGGCAAAGATTATTGAATGTACTTCCATCTGTGCCGAACCGGGAGGCAGAGACCCGATCATGGGGTACCTATATGGGGACTCCTTTGTTCTCGAGTCACAACACCCTCTCCGGAGGTGCACGGCAGTTTCGGTTGCAGCCCATAGCCTTTACGAGCAGGCAGACCCATATCGGTTCTACGAGCCTGGGGGAATCCTCGATTTGAGTAATGCCCAATTCAAGGAAATTGATGAATCACGGACGAGGGTTTGGGGGGCTCAGTGGATACCAGCAGATACATATACGGTAAAGCTGGAAGGAACCTGCTGGGTGGGGGTAAGATGTATCGCTATTGGAGGAGTAACCGACCCAATCATGATCGCCCAAATAGATACAATTGCCGAACAGATCCCGGAACTCGTAAGAGAACTTCTCAGCGAGGAGATCCCTCCTGAAACCTATCATCTCAACTTCCGTATTTACGGACTCAATGGCGTAACGGGCTCTCTGAGGCCTCGGGGAACATCCGTTCCCCAGGAAGTCTTTATCATGGTAGATGTGGTGGCGAATGATGGGGAAACAGCCAAAACCATTTGCGGCGTCGCCAAACAGAATCTCCTCCATTTTGCCTATCCCGGTAGACTCGCCACCGGGGGGAACCTGGCCTTTCCCTTTACCCCTCCGGAGATTCTTGTAGGAGACACGTATAGGTTCAATGTGTATCACCTTATGGAAATCGATGATCCTCTTGCCCTTTTTCCCATTGAGTTATATGACATGTGAAAAATGCTCAAGACCAAGGGTTTCTCCCTTTTGCTAAAGCCACCCCGAATCACAGTAACAGGGGGAGTTTACATGCGAGCTCAAGTAACCCTTACGCCCTCGGAATCTAAAAAGCTTCTGGCCAAAGCTATTGTGGCGATGGGCCCCGTTAGGAAAGCCAGGGAAAAGGGATTGATCATTATGCATCCCAGCAGCACGACGTTCTTCTTGGTCGAAGAATTGATCGGAACGAGGCCGGAGGGAGTGTGGGTGTGCGGTTTGATCCTTCCCAAGGGGATGTGCGTCAGCAGGGAAAGGCAGAAATTTGGCTTCCATAGCCGACGTAGTTCAAAGGAGGGTGGTCATGACATAGGGGAGTTTCCGTTTTCCTGGGTTTTGGAAAGGGGGGTATATCGAACGGGGCTTTCCCTGGCTTCCCTTCTGGATAAGATGGGAAAGGGAGATGTCTATGTCAAAGGGGCCAATGCCATCGATCCCGAAGGGAAGGTCGGCGTGCTCTACGCCAGTTCACGGGCAGGGACCATAGGGAAGGTTGTCAACGCCTCCAGGAAAAAGGGCTTTACCATCCTTCTTCCCATCGGCCTGGAGAAGCTCATCCCCACACCAATAGCCCAGGCGGCCAGACTCGCCAGCAGGGAAAAAACGGATTCGGCCATGGGCATTCCCGTGGGATTGATCCCCGTTCCTGGAAAGGCGGTAACCGAGGTTGAAGCCATCCATATCCTTTCGGGAGCTCAGGCCGTTGCTGTAGCTGCTGGAGGATTGGGAGGTGCCGAGGGGTCTATTACGTTAGTCATCCGCGGACCAGAAGGGAGAGTGACCCGGGCACTGCAATGCGTTAAGGATGTTAAGGGTGCTACCCTTCCCGAAATTCTTCCGACAGACTGTGAGACCTGTTCCTATCCCACCTGTCATTTGAGGAGGGCTTGATCTATTTCTCCGCAAACTCCAAACCTTCGATCCCCAATTTTCGATAAATCTCCGCCACTCGAGAGTCGATAAGGCGGTTGATTTCGTCGAAATGAGAGTTCCCCTTTGTATCTGCTCCCACCACGAGGGGACCGAAATCCCTCACCCGTAAGATCCACGTGGCCTCGGGCAGCCCGAGCTCCAACCAGTGGACTTCCTCGATTGATTCCACCATGGTGGAGTAAGCCCCTGCGAATACACCCGCTCTAACCAAATGGATGCAGCCATACCTCCGGAGGGCTTCCCGCGTCTCCGCACCTACCTTCCCCTTCCCAATGATAGCTCTCAAACCCAACCTCCGAATGGCCTCCGGCTCCCACTTGTTGAATCGGATGCTCGTCGTCATGCTCATTGCGCGGACCCCCCAGCCATCTCCGACCTTCTCCATGATGGGGCCACTGTGGACCATCACGTTATACCGTTTTGAGTCGAAGGGAGGGATATTTCCCCCCTCAATGAAATGGATGTGGAATTGGGATCGGCACGTGAAGAGATGGCCAGTGAAAGTCACAATGTCTCCAACCCTCAACTGCTCCACCTCTTCTCTCGAGAGTGGGGTCTTTAGATCGATCGGTGTCAACTCTCGCTCACTCCCCTCTTTTGAACCATTCGGGCCACTCGCGCTCTTCAACGCTTCCGTCGGTATACACCCGGATGGTGGCAACGCGTGCTGCCGGGCACTGGACTGATAGGGCCACTGAAAAGCCAGCCAGATGTCCCATGGCATACTCGATATGAACATCCAGAACCGTCGTCTTCCCGCCCATTCCGAGGGGTCCAATTCCCGCCATGTTGAGCGCTTCGAGCAACTCCAACTCGAGCTTGCCCACCTTCTCCTCAGGGTGCCTATCCCCGATCTTCCGAAGGACGGCGGCCTCCTTGGCTAGCTTCATGGCCAGATCGGATGTCCCCCCAACACCCACGCCCACGATGTTGGGAGGACATGTTCCTCCCGTCCTGTTTCCGTGGACAACGAGGCTGTCAACGACGAATTTCTTAATCCCCGGGAGACCGTCAGCGTGCAGAAGCACTTTGAAGGCTGGACCGAATACCTCTGTCCCACCCCCCTTGGGTGCCGAAGTCAATTCAATGAAATCGATATCGGTATCGAATTTATAAACAATGTACGGCATGTGAGTTCCCACGTTCGTCCCCGGATTCTCCCGCGTAAAAGGATTGATCATCGTCGGCCGAATCAACGCATCCTCCGTAGCTTTCTGCACCGCGGCTTTTATCGCCTTGGCAAGGGCGGGAACTCCGCCCTCGACGAAGAGTTCGGAACCCATTCGCACAAAGAAGATGGGAAAGCCCGTATCCCCACAGAGAGGAATCATCTTCTCCTTCGAAAGCTTCATGTGACGGAGGGTCGTCTCCATATGGACCCTGGCCAGGGGGGCTGTTTCGTGCTGGTATGTAGCCTCAAGGGCAGTCATCATATTCTCCGGAAGGATACAGGTGGATTTTAGAATCAATTGATAGATATGGGGAATAAAGAATTGGGTATCAAGCATTTTCGTCTCTTATGAGGACCTATGGCAGAAACGATGTTGTTATCACAGAAGTAGAGAGAAATTTCCATGCCGGATTTAAAGGCACCTCAAAATAAGGCAATGAAACCGGCGTGTCAAGAGAGGAACTCCTGGAGGGTCGTAAGTATCCCCTTGTCCCTGGGCGTACATTCGTCTTTCTAACGGCAGCACTCAAACTCGGCTGCAAGGGGAAACTATTCCCTGGGGCCCCGAAAGGGTGGCCTCGCAAAGCACTGAAGCGACCGGAAAACGTCTATGTATAAGTAAGTGTAACTTTCGGTGTCTTGCTGCCGCAGAAGACCACGACCATTTTTTCGGTACCATTGTTGAGGAGTTGATGCTCTGCCACATCTACGGGGAGGAATATGGTATCACCAGCCCTTACTTTTTCTTCTTTCATTTGTCCATCCTCGGTATTCCATTGGGCGACCCCGCTGCCGCTGACGATATAGTAGATCTCCTCAAAATCTTTAGGGTAGACTACTTCATATCCCTCGGCCTTGTCCCTTATATGGCGGTGCCACCGGTGAACAGAATAGCCCGGATTGACCTCTGAAAGGCCCATGGATAAACCCTTTGTACGAGCGTGGGGTGGGTAGAGAATCCGTTTTAGCCAGCCTGCATCTTTTCCGCTAACGCCGGGCAGCGTCGTCGATTCAACGTCTCCTGATCTAATGATTTTAACATCTACCATGGCTAACCTCTCCAAAGGGGTTCCTGATTTGTTGTCCTTACATATACATGACACTACAACTCATGTCGATAAAAAAATCGTATGCCAGCAAGATGGGATAACCTTGCACCATTCGTGATGGGAACCAGAGGCAGCGGCTTTCCAAATAGAATCACGATTTTTTAGGGTACAGTAAACAGCCAAAACGAAGAAACACTAGTGGAAACTGCGACTCCTTCAAGAAGTATAAAATCCTAAAGAACCATAACGAGTGAGCACGAATAGGGAGGAAGGGCTTTTTGTTTTGTTTCGTTGAGATTGTTTATCTGTTTGAGATGGTTTGGACGGTTGAGATCGTTCAGATGGTTGGGGTCAAAATCGGAGTTCCTCGTGGAGGGATGGGTTTTAAGCAAGAATGTGAATTCACAACATTGTTGTCAAATAAGCCTGAAGCTGATATAAGTTGAGCGTGGCTTATCTCTTGTCATAAGACCTATTTCGGGGAAATGGATGGACATTGTATGGCATCTGGCAGAGCACATTGTGAGGACGAGATTTGAAGATCTCGGTGGACATACCCTCGATGTGGCAAAGCGGTTTTTCCTCGATACGCTGGGAGTAGCCATAGCCGGTTCTTCTGCTACGGGAGTCAGGGAAGTGGTGGAACAAATGGAGGAGTGGGGAGGAAGATCGGAGAGCACGATTATTTGCTACGGAAAAAGGGTTCCCGATGTGAACGCGGCATTTGCGAATAGTGTAATGATCCATGCGAGGGATTTCGATGATACCCATGATGGGGCTGTGGTCCATGCGAACGTGACCGTATTACCCACGGTGATGGCTATTTCGGAGAAGGTGGAGGGGGTCACGGGGAAAGAATTCCTTTGCGCCCTTGTTCTGGGAATAGACCTCAATTGTCGGCTCGGATTGGCGATCGGCAATGCGTCGGAGTTTAGTCGGCGAGAGATAAAATGGATAAGAACTGCCGTTTGTGGAATTTTTGGTGCCACAGCCGCGGCTTGCAAAGTCCTCAAGATGGACAAACAGCAAGTGGTCAATGCCTTGGGGATAGCCCTGAGCCAGATAGGGGGGACGAGGCAAGTAATCACCGATTCCGCCCTCACCAAGAGAATGCAACCAGCCTTTATGGCGAGGGCAGCTATCCTTTCTACTCTTTTGGCCAAGAGAGGCATTACGGGGTGCAAAGACGTCTTCGAGGGAAGTTATGGTTATTTCAATCTCTACTGGGGAGGAGACTATGCTCGCCGGGAATTAACGGAAGGATTGGGGGAGAGATTCGAAGGGGATAACCTCAGTTTTAAACCGTACCCCTGTTGTCGGTATACCCACGGTCCGATCGATGCGGCTCTGAGGTGTACGAAACGGAATGGAATCTCCTCCGACGCGGTTGAGGAGATTAAGGTCCATTTGGTGGGGCATCCATTTTTTGACATGGTGAGCCGACCCTTTGAATTGAGGGGAAACCCGAGTGTGGACGCACAGTTTAGCATTCCTTATGCCGTGGCTACCGCCCTCTTGGATGGCTATGTCTTTCTCGACTCCTTCGAGCCGGAGAAGGTGAAGGAGCGAGCGAGGAATCCGTTGCTGAAGAAGGTTGCGGTCTTCAGGGATGGGACCATCAAGGATCCTCGGTCGCTCGGGCCGGCGACAGTGGAGATCAAAACAAAGGGGGGCAAGGCGTTCTCTGAGACCGTGGAGGAGTTTAAGGGCCACCCGAACAATACGATGACCCAGCAAGAGTGTCGTGACAAATTTCTCAGGTGTTCAGCGTATTCCTCCAAACCCTTTTCAGGAGAAGATCTTGAAAAGATTATGGATGCAGTTCTTCGACTGGAGACACTGGATAATACGAATGACATGACGAAATTTCTCAAATGATCCTTTCTTAAAGGAGACTGGTATGGATTATTTATCGACGAAGTTTGCCGAGTTCGCTTGCGGTCTTCGATTTGAGGATTTAAGCCATGAGGTTGTCCTCCAAGCCAAAAAGGCTCTTTTGGATTTGGTTGGAGTGGCTCTTGCTGGCTATCAAATGGAATTCCCCACGATGGTCGTTGACTACATCGCCGGGTTGGGGGGAAACCCCGAGGCCACCATCATCGGGAAAAGGAAGAAGTATCCTGCCATGAATGCCGCCCTCGCCAACGGGGTCTGTGCCCATGCATTGGATATGGATGATGGCTACCGGTATGGCGGTGTCCACCCAGCATCTCCCACCGTCCCAGCAGCCATTGCGGCTGCCGAATTGCAGGGGTCGAGCGGGAAAGATCTGATTACAGCGACGGTCGCTGGATTTGAAGTCTTATTGAGAACCTCGAGGGCCATAAATCCCTCCCACCTAACGAGAGGGTTTCACACCACAGGCACGGTTGGCCCCTTTGGAGCCGTTGTGGCTGTTGGCAAACTCATTGGCCTGAGGCAGGATGAGATGGTGAGTGCCATAGGGATAGCGGGGCTTCAGGGAGCAGGGCTCCTGGAGATCCTCCATGATGGGGCAATGGTGAAGCCAATTCACCCGGGAAAGGCTGCAATGGCTGGGCTCCTGGCGGCAATCTTTGCTCGAAATGGGGCCAAAGGTCCGGCCAGCATCTTTGAGGGTCAAAAGGGGTTCCTTGGAGCCATGGCGGATAAAATTGACCACGATGCCCTCCTGAGGGGTTTGGGTGAGGAGTTTGAAATCCTAGGGACCTATTTTAAACTCCATGCCGCTTGCCGGCATACTCATCCCATCATCGATGCTGCCCTGGAGATCTGTACGAAGAACAGCTTAGGCCGTAAGGACATCAAGGGGATCGAGATCGAGACCTATCCTGTTGCCGTTCAATTCTGCGGCCACACCGTCCACCCGGACACCGTTTCTGCTGCTAAGTTCAGCATCCCCTTCTCCGTTGCGATGGCGATCTCTTTCGGGGACCTCTTTATGGATAAGTTCACTGAGGAGAATATCCGGGATGACGGCATCAGAGAACTGGCAGCTAAAGTGAAGGTGCATCCTGGGGAGGAATGGGCGAGGGATTATCCTGACAAAAGGGGCGCTTCTGTCACGATTAAGACTTTCTCAGGCCAGTCTCATTCCTCATCCGTTCCCCTCGCCAAGGGCGAACGGGAGAATCCCGCCACCCTGGAGGATTTGATTGAGAAATTCCGAACCAATTCAACCCAAGTGCTTTCCAAATCGAGATCCAGGAAGCTGGAGGAAACCGTCATGAATCTGGAGAATTGTTCAGTCAACGACATCACATGCCTCCTTTAGAGGAAGAACATATGGAACCGGTCGCAGAGCAGATCAAATATATCCTATCTCCAGGATCCATAGCTATTGTGGGGGCATCCTCCGATTTTACGAAGTTTACGGGGAGGACGTTGAAGTACCTGTTGAAACACGGATACAAAGGTAAGATCTACCCAATTAACCCAAAGTATGATGAGATCGTTGGGCTCAAGTGTTTCCCCTCCATTGAGGCCCTTCCCGAATGTGTTGATACCGCCTTCATCCAGATCCCGAGCAAGGGAGTTGCCAGCGTTATTAAAGAATGCGTCATGAAGGGGATTAAGGGTGTGATTGTCCATTCAGCGGGATTGGCCGAGACTGGAGAAGAAGGGAGGAGGAAAGAGCAAGAGATTAAGGGGATGACTGCTGGGACTGCTGTGCGGCTCGTGGGACCCAATACCGCAGGGGTGGCCAATATCGTGGAGAGCGTCATCCTCACCCCTGTGGTTGCCTATGAACTGGATGAGCTCACCCCCGGGAGAATAGGCCTTGTCTCTCAGAGCGGTGGTCTCACCGGGGCCTTGTTGACACGGGCCGAGGCACGGGGGATCGGGTTTAGCTATATCATCTCGACGGGAAACGAGATGGATCTGGAGGCCTCTGACTACATGCGCTTCTTGATCCATGACCCCCACACCGATGTGATCGCCGTCTTTCTTGAGGGGATAAGGAATGTGGAGAAGTTTTACGGGGCGGTCGATCTGGCCCATGAAAAGGGAAAGCCTATCCTCGTCCTCAAAGTGGGAAGGGCTGAGGTGGGATCGAGAGCTGCAGCCTCGCACACCGGAGCGCTCACGGGTTCGGATGCGGTCTATGATGCAGTCTTCAAGCAGAGGGGGATCGTCCGACTGGAAGCGCTGGAGGACCTCTTTGAGGTCTCCTCGCTTTTTTCAAAATATAGGCCGCCCAAAGGTACCCGCATTGGTATGTTGACGACCACCGGCGGCGGCGCCACGATCCTGGCCGATGCCTGCGGAGTATTGGGGTTCAACTTTCCGAAGCCCTCTGAAGAGACCGTCCGAGTTTCCTCACAATGGCTCCCCGACTTTGCCTCGACGGCAAATCCCCTGGATGTCACCATGTCTGGTGTTGGAGGAGGGTACAGTAAGAGCCTCGATCTCTTTCTCAGGGATGAGAACTTCGATATCATCATCGCCGTGGTTGGAACATCGGCCCAATTCGAACCGGAGATGGGCCTAAAGGCCATCCTGGAAAGGGACAAGACCATTGATAAGCCCGTTGTGTCGTTCCTCAACCCCAATGCTGAAAAAGCCCTCAGGCTCCTGGAAAGGGAAGGGATCCCGACCTTCAGGACTCCCGAGGCCTGCGCCAGGGCTCTGAGGTATCTGGTGGATTATGGAAGGTTTTTGGAGAAGGATTCCATGGTGAAAGTCACCCCTCCAGCACGGCCCTCCCCGGATCTGGTGGGGATCAGAAAACTCTTAAGCTCCCATCAGACCCCGCTGAATGAATATCAAAGTAAGGTGATCCTTGCCCACTACGGGATTCCCGTCCTGAAGGAGACGGTAGCGACTTCCCCAGAGGAAGGTATGGCGATTGCCCAAGAAATAGGGTTTCCGTTAGTTCTCAAGGTTTTGTCCCCGGATATCCTGCATAAGACTGAAGCAAGGGTGCTCAAACTGGGCATTGTCTCGGAAGAGGACTTTAGAAAAGCGTATAAGGAGATTTTGGAAAATGCCAAGAGGTACAAGCCCGATGCCAGGATCGATGGCGTTCTGGTTCAAGAGATGGTTCAAGGTGGGACGGAGGTGATCGTGGGCGTGTCCCGGGATCCCCAGTTTGGTCCGACCGTGATGTTCGGTCTCGGGGGGACCTTAGTGGAGGTTTACCAGGACGTGTCCCTGAGGGTTGCCCCATTGACGAGGACGGATGCCGAAGAGATGGTCGATGAGGTCAAGGGCTCGGTCCTCTTGAGGGGATATCGAGGGAAAGAGAGGGGCGATGTGGAAGGGCTCATCGACGTGATCCTGAAGGTCTCCCGATTGGCCATGGATTTACGGGAAGAGGTGATGGAATTGGACATCAACCCTCTCATCATCCTCGGGGAAGGGAGTGGGGTCAAGGCTGTGGATGCCCTCATCGTGAAGAAAGACGTCAATAATTTAAAGACTGAAGCTTCCTGAGTTTCTAGCGATCACCGTTGTCCATGAGCGAATCTGCTGGAGAAGTGGGATACCCATCGAGGGTGAGCAGGAGGGGGAAGGCCAGCCCTTTAGAGGCTGGAAGGGGTAGGTATTCCCCGCCTGTGAACCCCGAAAGGATCACTTCGAAAGCACTGAAGCGAAGGGACAAGGGGGTTCGCTCATGAAAAATAGAATTTGCTATATAATCAATGGGTTACAAAAATACTCCTTGTAAAAGTCAGGGAACTCAAAGATCGCACAGGAGGAGTCAGGTATGGATTTCGAGTTGACTCAAGAACAAAAGATGGTGCAGAAGATGGCCAGGGATCTGGCAGAAAAACATTTCAAGGCCAAGGCGTTCACCTGGGAGAAACGGGGTGAATATCCATGGGAGAATGCCAAGATCCTGGCTAAGAACGGCATGCTGGGACTCAGAATCCCCCAACAGGATGGTGGGGGCGGTGGCACCCTCATGGATACCGTCCTGGCCATGGAGCAGATCACCATGGTCTGTCCCAATAGTGGGGATGTCTTTCAGGCGGGAAACTTTGGGGCCATTCAACAGGTCGCATTCCTGGGCTCGAAGGAGCTGAAAAAAGAGGTCCTTCCACCCCTTCTGGCAGGGGAAACCATTATTACTGCTGCCATGTCGGAGTCCGATGCCGGTTCTGCCGTCACGGACCTCAAAACGAAGGCGCGTTTTGAGGGGGACGAAGTGGTGATCAACGGCAGTAAAATCTTCAACTCCAACGCGGATTCCGCGGGTTTCTTCTGCGTTTGGGCCCGATTCGGGGAAGGGGTAAGGAGCTCGGGCGCCGTCGTTGTTCCGGATACGGCACCGGGTTTCTCCCGGGGAAAGATTGAGCATCACATGTCCGGAGAACACCACTGTGCCCTCTATTTCGATGAGTGCCGGGTACCTCGTGAATATGTGCTCATTTCTGAAGATGGCTTCGGGAAGATGTTCCCCGTCTTCAATGTGGAGCGCACGGGCAATGCCACCCGCTCCCTCGCGTGTGCCCAGCTTGCCTTCGACCTCTCGGTTCAATATGCCAAAGACCGATACCAGTTCAGAAGACCTATCTGTGAATTTCAAGGGCTTCAGTGGAAGTTCGCGGATATGAAGACCAGGCTGGACGCTGCACGCCTCCTCTTGTACAGGGCCGTGATCAATGCAGAAAAGGGAACCCCCTCGGAGTTGGAGAGCTCCATCGCAAAGCTCTCCTGCAATGAGACCGCCGAGTATGTCACGAGGGAGGCCATACAAATCCATGGCGGGTATGGGTTCTCAACGGAATTTCCACTGGAATACCTCTATAAGAGATGCAGGGGCTGGATGATCGGTGGTGGGACGGTGGAGATGCTGAGGAATAGGATTGCGGCAAGGATCTTCGACAGGCGCTTCGACCAGAGGCCCCCGAGACCGCCAACAGGGTGACGGCACACATCGGGGAAATCATGAGGACCGTCGATTTTCGAGATGAGGCTGAAAGATAAAGCCACGATCGTAACGGGAGGGTAAATATGAATCTTGAGAACGTCATCTATGAGAAGGAAGAAGGGATTGCCACGATAACCATCAATAGGCCGCAGAAGAGGAATGCCCTCAACCGAGCGACTCGGGTGGAGCTGAGGAAGGTCCTGGAGGAGATCAAGTCGAACGAGGAGGTCAGAGTCCTGATTATCACGGGGGCAGGGGAGGAGGCCTTTATTGCGGGCGCAGACATTCCCGAATTGAAGGAGATGAACCAATGGGATATGATGAATTATCTTTCCACCCTTTCTCAACAGCTCTACACGGATTTTGGCAACCTTGAGATCCCGGTGATCGGCATGATCAATGGTTACTGCTTCGGGGGGGGACTTGAGTTGGCATTGGCCTGCGATATCCGAATTGCATCGGAGGATGCCAGGTTTGGACAGCTTGAAATCCTCTTGGGAATCATGCCAGGTGGCGGGGCAACCCAGAGGCTACCAGATCTTGTAGGGCCTGCTGTGGCCAAGGAATTAATGTTTACCGGGCGAATCATCGACGCCCAAGAAGCCCTGAGGATTGGTTTAATCAATCGGGTGGTGCCAAGGGATAAGCTCAGGGAGGCGGCCTGGGAATTAGCGATGGATATTGCGAAAAAGAGTTCCATCGCCCTCAAGTTGATCAAGAGGTCAGTGAATAGGGGATTTCAAGCCCCTTCGGAGATTGGACTAGCCTACGAGGCCCTTGCCGAATGTCTCTGCTTTACCACGGAGGATCATAAGGAAGGGCTTTCGGCCTTTTTGGAAAAAAGGAAACCACAATTTCAAGGGAAATAGCATCGAGAGTCGCCTGAGTCTAATGGATGTTAGTTATATAGAACCTCATGGCTTTGCCCCAGCTGGAACACCAGTTGGAATAGTGGGCCGATGGATTGATGGAATGTTGGAGTGATGGAATATTGGGAATCCAAAATGAAAAAGCGTTACTTTTGGTTTAGGAGCGCTTCGCTTGATGATCACTTCGCTGAGGCACAAGGCAAAACAAAATATTCTTGGTCTTCAGCCTCAAGTCCGGCGCAGGCGGACGCTCCTCCAACCTCTATCAGGGTAATACCTATCCATAAACCCATCATTCCAGTATTCCATTATTCCAATACTCCAGATGAGACATTTTATCACTCCAATTCTCCAAAAGATTACGCTCAGGGATAAGGGAGTCCCCCGGAAAATTACGAAACTCCAGAAATATAATTACGGAGGGTAAACCAATGGTGGATGTAGCCGTCATTGGAGTGGGTCAAACGAAGTATGGGGCCTTTCCGGAAAAGGGCATGAAGGAGCTATTCGTTGAGGCCTTCATGGAGGCCATCGCCGATGTGAAAAAGGGGATTGATCCCAAGGACATTCAAGAGGCCTTTATTGGAACGCTCGAAACAGGTGGGAACCAGTTAGGAAATGTAGCCGCCCTGATGACCGAACAGATTCACATCCCGCATATTCCTGCCAGCAGGGTGGAGAACGCTTGTTGTTCCAGTGGTTTTGCCTTCCGAGATGGCCTGTTTGCGATAAAGGCCGGAATGTCAGACATCGTCATGGCGGGGGGAGTGGAAAAGATGAATGATCTCCCGAGGGAGAGGAACCGATATTGGCTGGGGGTCTCCGGTGATGTGGAATGGGAGAGGCTTGCGGGCACCAACTTTCCAGGAATCTACGCCATGATTGCCCTCAGACATATGCACAAGTATGGGACGAAGAAGGAGCAGATCACAGGAGTGGCGGTCAAGAACCATCGGAATGCTGCGAAGAACCCTAAGGCTCAATTACGCTTTGAGATTACGTTGGAGAGGGCGATGAATTCCCCGATATTGGCCTACCCCCTAACCCTGTTTGATGCCTGTCCTACAACAGATGGAGCATCGGTGGCAATCCTGTGTAGAGGTGAACTTGCCAAGGGCTTCACCGATACACCGATCTATGTTGCAGGGTCTGGCGCTGCCACGGACTATCTGGCCATCCACGACAGGAAGGAGATCACCCGTTTGACAGCAGCCACCCTTGCCGCAAAACAGGCTTATGAGCAGGCGGGGTTTAAGCCCGAAGATATCGATGTGGCTGAGGTTCACGACTGTTTTACCATTGCTGAGATACTTGCCTATGAGAGTTTAGGATTTGCAAAGGAGGGAGAGGGAGGAAGGCTCATCACCGAGGGTGCGACCGAAATCGGGGGAAGAATTCCCGTAAACCCCAGTGGAGGCCTCAAGGCTAAAGGGCA
>JABAOH010011617.1_pt1 | contig 15425 bp, 21 predicted proteins | sample 7062181 | NCBI WGS metagenome assembly JABAOH01 (sample SAMN14538630, study PRJNA623070) | marine sediment metagenome | biome: marine biome [ENVO:00000428]; feature: marine pelagic biome [ENVO:01000023]; material: deep marine sediment [ENVO:00002113]; isolation source: pool of 5 deep marine...
AACGATGCCAGCGAAAGAGTTGTAGGTCACCGTGTTGCCGGCGATGGTATTGCCGTTGCAGTACCAAGCTAGAGGAAGGCCTTGTGAGTTGTCCGTCACCACATTGTCAATAATGATGTTGTCGCAAGAGGAAAAGAGTAGATAGATGGCATGGTCGCTGTGTGACACGCTGTTTGCGCTTATTGTTGTTTCGTTAGAATGCCACAGCTCGATGGCACTCCCTCGGTGCGATTCTAGTGTGTTGCCCCGAATGGTGCTACCAATGGAATGACTTAAGAATATGCCTCGGTATCCGTTTTGTATCGTGAATCCCCCTATTTCAACATTGTCTCTGGTTACAGAAATTACATTCCCGGTCCCATTGCCATCAACAGTGGTTCCTTCTTTTCCAAGAAGCGTGATGGACCTATTCACAACAACATGTTCGTAGTATTTTCCTGCCCCAACCGAGATCGTGTCTCCATTGCTTGCCCCATTGATAGCCTTTTGGATAGATGCGAAATCTCCAGGAACGTATATTATTCGGGAAGTGACGCTGTGACCACTCTCTGCTTTATCTGCGAAACTGGCTGAAGCCGTAGAGGCAATGAGTTCTGCCCCTAGTACTGTCGATAGCGATAAGATCAGAAAAAAGGTCAAATTGATTTTTCCGTTCAAGTGCATCAACGTGTTATTCTTTTCTTTTGGAGTCACATTCTGCGCGGTTCAGGTATGCTTACGGCGGCGGAACCTCCTTTTCTTTTCGGGCCAGACGAGTATGATTATCACACCGATGATCACAATCGTGATGGTTACGGTGGGATCTAGTATGATATATCCGAGATATGGTATTCTGTATATGACGCGTCCGTGGACGCAATAGTCCGGTACTGGTCGAGAATCTACATTGTCGTTGTCGTCACCTTTTGTGGTGAAGAGGATAGTTCCGTTGGGAAATGATTGTGCTTTGACTACTCTATGAACGGTGTAGACGGTGAATTGCCAGATTCTTGTGACGTTTTCTCGCTCATATTCGCTTGGTGATTCGAAGGCGATGATGTCTTCTTTATGGATGCTGGTTGCTGGCACTCCTTGAATGATGACCAAGTCTCCCGTTTCTAAGGCCGGTCTCATACTTCCTGAGGCTACTGCGACGAATGGGGTCGTGGTGGCCAAGGCGATTCGAAGCCCGAAGTAGACACTGATTGCTGAGAGGATTGGAATGGCGATTGCGAGGATGTTTACAATGAGCCTTCGCTGTTTGGGTTTGAGTCGCATGGCGGCGTGTCCTCATTATTCTAGGCCAAACCTTCGTCGCCGGTATCTTGGTTCTTTTATTGCGGAGTCCACAATTACGAACAGGCATGCATACGCCATTACTTCAAAGGTTATTGCCATCCACCAGGGTGAGCTTGCGATGAATGGCGTGAAGGAAAAGTAGAGGAGGGTGCCTGTGCGGAAGATGATAGGGCCTACGAGGCTCCAGTCCATTTTGTAGAACATGTACCCTAGGAATAGTCCACCGGTGAATGCTGGCAGGATTTGAGGGAACAGAATCTCTGTGATTATCTCGTCTGAACTCATGGCAAGCAGATTCATGATGGAGACAGGGTACTCGTATCCGTGGAGGCCGAACATAATGGAGGAAGCGTAGAGGGCGATGAAAAATCCCTGGTTTTTGGTGAGATTTCGAAAGATGTAGCCTCGAAAGATTGATTCAGTTGTGAGACTGATGAGGAGAGCGCGGGATATATCGAAGATTATGCCGAGGAAGCTGGGCGGTGATCTTTGCGTGAAGCCAAACAAGAAGGCAGGCATAAGCATTACAATGATGTAGACGAGGACGAAGAAGATGCTGAGAGGTATGTGTGTTTTTGGTCTGGATGGCTCTTTGAAGCCGTGCTCTTTGAAGCTAGATTTTCCCAGCTTTACAAAGAGTGCAAATATGCTGATGCAGATGGCATAGATAACGAAGTATGTTATGATGGTAATGGCTAGTGCTGAGAACATAAAGTTGGCCAGTATGAGGTCGTAAGCCTGCCATATTCCGAACACGATGAGGAAGAGGACGACGCTGAAGACCAGTGTCTCTGTTTTTGATGGGGTTGTGGACACTTCTAGTCACTTTCGGTTTCTTCTTCTCCGGTCGGGGTAGGTGCGGTTATGGTGAATTCGTATCTTGTTGTACCATCTATTATGTAGAAGACGCGCGTTGACTTCTTGCTTGTGGTGCTTTGAGCTTTTTCGTAGGACAACACAGGTTTTATTAGCAAATCTGCCACTTTCACGAGGTCCTCGAGGGACTTCATCTTTATGGCTGTTTTTTCGGCCTCGTACGTTGGTTCCCCAGCTGATTCTGCGATGATTTCTTCATATGGCATAATAACTTCGTCCATCGGCTTCTCGGGTTTGAAAGAGGGTTTCAGGGTCCTAGCAAACGCCCATGTTGTAACTGCCAGGGCCGGGAGAGTGATGGCGCAGAATCCGTATGAGGCGTATCGTTGGTACATTACGCCGGGCATAGAGATTCTTTGGGTGTCGACGATCTCCTTTGGTCTTATGTGTTCCAAACCACCTACTAATATGTAGTTTCCTACCGCGGTTCCATGTTGGAACGTCATAGTCATTTTTGGCGTGAAGGCCTCATTTACTGTGGTTATGTTGTTGCTTGCGATAGTGTGTATTTCAGGTCGAATGGTTACGTTGTAGTCTGTTGCTCGTGCTCCAGTTTCTCCTTCAATCAGGTTTTTCAATTCCCAAATTGATGCGATGTCGACGAGATAATTGCTTGAAAATGTCGTGACGTTGCCTACGGAGTTTAGTGTGGTTTGAGGGGTACTGTCGAAGATCTTGCTCCATTTTGGTGACGCCAAGATCACATCCACGCTGTATTGAATTGTGACGTTTGCGTCTCGACTGCTTTCAAACCTGTAATATAGCGTGGTGTTTATGTATTCTGTTATCCCCATGTAGAGGAAGCCTTCGCCTGGCTCTAGTTCTGACTGGTTATAGATTATGTTGGATTTGAGTTTCGCTATGTAGTCATAAGTGCCTGTATGTTTGTAGGTGTACAGCGTTGTCGTCTCGATCCTTTCGGTGGGAAGTTGATGGGTGAAGTAGACAGCTAATATTGAGAAGAGGCTTAAGAGCGCAAAGATGGCGACTAGAATGAAAAGTTTTCCTCTCGTCATTGCTGAAGCACATCACATTCCTTGCTTATCGCTCTTTTACATGTGCTTGGAAAGAAATGTTTTAACGATTATTTAAAGCCTCAGTTTTGGGTCAACCAGTTTCCGCCAAGCCTAATCTAGGCACCTATTTGTGACGTGAAGGTGATTGACGCGGATGCGAGGTCGCTCGCCCAGTCTCCAATCCATGCTGTGGTGGTCACGAGGTTGGCGTACTGCGGAAGGTCATCTGCGAATTCTTCGGGGAGCGTGCTTCCTATCAGAGCATATTCAATGTTGAATACGATCTTGATTTTATCGTTCTGCTCTAGATATTTGCCTATTGCCGCTTTGATGTCGTGTATGGTCACGGTTAAGGTGTGAGCTGATAGGTCGTAGACCGTTTCGAAGTATGCTGCGTCTATTTCAATAACCGCTGCGTCAGCTTGAACGAACTGTACCTGCACTTCTTGTTCCTGCCAGCCCCAGTCGTTAGGTAGGACGTCGGTTGCTGTGATTTCGTCGATCGGGGTTGCCCCGTTGTTTATTATGTTGATTTGAATCGGTAGGGGGTTGGGCTCCGTGGATTCTATGATCCAGGTGCTTTCGTTCACAACCAAAGAGACTATGTTGTCTGGTCTGTTGATGAGGCCGCTGTCTGTGAATATACTGGGCTTCTGACCAGCTAATAGGCTCATTCTAAGCTGGATATCGTCGTGCCAGACGCCGTACCCTACTGCTGCGAAAATTATTAGAAATAGGGGCAGTAGGAATGAGAGGAGGAATCTGCGTTTGCTTCCGTTTCGTCGTCTCCCTTTCATAGGTCTTCCTCTTGTCACAAGGTTGTTATACCGGGATATTTTGATTTCGGATGGCTGTTTCTTGCTTCTAAAGAGGGGCCATTTCGACGTTGATTGAGATGGATATTTCGATGCCAAAGGGATCTTCGCTTGGGTAAGAGGGGTCGAGTTGTAGGAATATCCACATGATCATGGAGTCAACTGAGTGCTCACCACCCTGAGAACCGTAAGCTTCCAAGTATATGGGTGCTGGCACATCTCCTTCTGGTGGTGGATCAACAGCGTTTGGCGGCAGAGGTTTTCCTTTATCTTGTTGGCTTGCGCTTTGAACGAAGACATACTCGTATAAACCCTCTGGCACGTCGTTCCTTGGCCACGGTCCGTAGAAATATTCGTCGTGGATGAACCAGGACCATATGTCGTTGGGGTCTGTGACTTCGTAGTCTGGCTCGTGGACCCACCCAGGATATGCACCTTGGTTTTGAATGATGAATCCTACCCAGACGTACCATCCTGGGAATATGTGGGTGGAAAATCTTATTGTGGTGGTCCCGTGCATGGCTTCTAATTCGTCGTCTGAGGGCCATCGGTCTATGAGCTCGTCGTTCCATGGGCTTAGGAGCTTGTATGTCTTTATTCTTGCGTCTGTGCATCTATAGTGCGCTTTGATCTGCTTGGTGGCTCTGTCGGTCCAGTGGGCGTAGCCGAAGCCGGCCATGGGGATGAGGAGCATGGGAATAAGGATGGCTGCGAACAGCCTGTAGCTTGTTGTCATGTTAGGGTCCTCCGGGGGTAGTGGCTGAGCCGTGTATGATGACTTGGAAGGTGAAGCTTTGGCCTTGGAGTTCCGGGAAGCCTTGGGCGTCGAAGATGAGATGTTCTAGTTTGTATACGTGGTCGTTGGGGAAGAGTTGAAGGGACAGTTCGAAGGGATCGTCGTCTCCAGTGAACCATTCTTCGTCTGGACCTGGGTCGTTGTAGAGGCCGTCTGTGTAGTCGATTCTGAAGAGGGTTAGGAGGTCTGTTTCGAGGATGGGTACGCCGTTGTGCATGATTTCGGACCATAGCCACAGTGGGGCGGTGCCCGCGTTATGTATTTCCATGACGAGTTTCAGTTCCCATCCTGGGAAGAGGTGCGTGTCTTCGATGTCGACAGATTTTTCGTCCGCTGCGATGGATATGGCTAGCGTGCCGTCGCCATTGTAGTATACCACCTCATAAGCGGTGATGTGCATGTCTTCAACGGCATTCTCGAGGGTGGCGACGGCGGTAACGGTGTTGGAATACTGCGCGTAGCCAAAGCTGGATAAGCTGATGAGTAGCACTTGAAGTAGGAAGACGATTAACAATCGGTTGTTTCTGTTTCTTCTGTATGATTTGTAGGGCCGGTTCATTCCGTTTCATTCCGGTAGGGATCACGATTTTCCCAAAAAAAGGGGAGAAAGAATGTTGGTAGTTAGGAATTGCCTACAAGGTCATGGTGGCGTTGGCTTGGTCCAACCAAAGCTGCTCCAGGGTTGGTCGAGTATATATTGCTTGAAACCTAGTTCTTTGGCTAGTCTGAACCAGTGACACTGTACGTATTCGCCAATTCCTACAGGTGGCGGTTGAGCGTTGAACGTTATTCTCTCCGACAATAACAGGGACTGGCAGGGCTTCAGTATGGCCGTGGTCTCCCCAACCGTCGGGCGCGAAGTACCATCTGGATAGTACAGGTAATGGTCGAAATTGGTGCAGGGCGGTACACAATCTGGATTGTTAGTATCGTCATGGTCATACAATGCTTCACTGTAATCTAGGATCTCATATCGGTCTCCAGTGTCGGGGTCTACGTATGTCGGTATGTTTCGGTCATCGGGGTATTGGCCGTAGTCAGCGATCAGCCAGCAGGGATCAGTGTCCTCGGGGCCTATCCAATTCCAGTGGTGGATGTCACTCTGGACGGACAGCCTTCCTTTGTTGTGGATGAGCATCTTGAACCACAATGTCCAGCCGGGGAACACGGGATCGGCCGTGATGTAGATCTCAACTACCTGATTGTCAGCGTCCCGTACCATCTCGATAATGACCTCATATTTTACGTTTGGGTCATAGTGCGGCTGCTGTTCGATTGGATAGTCTCCCCAGATACCAACTATACCGTCACAACTGACGTCATAAGAGTTGATCTCATCGATGTGCCACCGCACTATATCAACCTCGACGGTGCCAGCGTGCAGCTTGATCTGCTTGGTGACCCTGTCTGACCAGTGAGCGTAGGCAAAGCCCATCAAGGGCATGAGCATCAGCGGAACCAACAACAGACTCAACAACTTCTTGTTCATCTTGGTTTTCATCCTCCTTTTTCTTCTTAAGGGCTATCATCGGGCCTCTTCAGCCCTTTAACGGGGGCTCCCAAGTCTAGTCCCCCGGACGATGGCTTATTTAACGTGCCCCAAAGTCATAGCACAAGCTAATGCATGCGCATGCCTATCGTCTAAGCACAGCCGGCCATGCACCAACCAAACCTACCCTTTTGTCAGCAGACAATATTTAAGCCGTCAGAAGCGCACCTTCGAAAAAAACCTCTAGAAGATAACTTCAGAAGAGAACTTCTAAAAGCCAGTTCTGAGCAAAGATTCCGACCGCTTAAAAAGCAAACCACCTAACCAATACCATTGGACATGACAGCTATAGACAGCGTGGTCGACCAACTCAATGACGGAGAATGGCACAACCTCCAAGACCTAGCCAAAGACCTGAAACTGACGCCAGAAAAGTTACAACAAATAATCCAATTCCTCAGAAACCTAGAGCTCATAGAGCTGGACGAAAAACAACAAGAAGCCCAAATGAACACGGACCTAAAACAACTAATACCCACGTGAAAGCCTAAACAAACTCCCTAATTTGCTTATAGTTTTCTAAAACCTCCCTTCCCCGCTCCGTAATCTTGTACACATCCCCCCTCTCTCCATCCAACTTAACTAAGAGCCCCCGATTAATCAGAAGAGGAAGATACTTCTCGGCCATGTTAAAATTCAGATTCGCCCCATAAACGATCCCGGTCTTGTTCACGCCCCGAAAAGCCTCATCTAGAATATCCATCATGATCTCGACTCTACCACGACGCACACGAGCCAAAACAACCACCGAATATTAACTAGGCATACACCTAACACAGCAGGGACCNNAAAGCTCACATCTGAAACTTAGGCACATTGTGCAACAAATCCCTACATCGACAATCGCTGACATATCCCATCATCCACCATGCGTCACAGGAACAAAGACAACCTCATCACCATCCCTAACCGCGGTCCCAACTCCATCCAAAACACCGACCTCCTTCCCGTTCACAAGAATCAGAGCATTAGGCAAAGGCTCATGCAAAACAGGATCAATCAGAGCCTCTTTGAACTCAGGCGGAGAAGACGCGATCAATTTCTCAACAACATTTCCAACGGTTGCGCCGTCACCCAATTTGACCGTAACCCTACTCCTGCCAGAGGAAACCCGAAAACCCCCGAGGAGCTTCACCCTAACGTCTACAGCCAAATTCAACCCTCAAAGACATAAACAGACTCCTCATACCTCCGCCCCTTAAAAACATTCCCAGCAGAAACAAGCCTCAAACGCCTCTTCGCCAGCCTACGCCTCAACTCTTCATTCACCTCATCCACCGCCCTATCACCCCGAAGCATGCTGAGAGGGACATCAACATGCAAAGGCCTAGCAGGCACGACATGCCTCGTAGCCTTGTAGGAAAACACCTCACCGGAAAGAGCGGTGCTAATTATACAATCCTTGGTAAGCCTTGGAGTTAAGAGCACGGCGTCAACCATGCCTTCCCGCAACATACGTAACGCGTCATCCTCAGTTTGATACGACACTTCAAAGGAGGAAGCCCTTAGACCCTCCTCAACCGCCTTAACAATATCATAAGCCGCCTTCAAGTTACCAAATGAGGCGTGAATGAGAAAATCGCTTTCCAGATTCTTTAGGGCGGCCAGAACCGGGGAGACACCGATTTTCTCTTCATCTATATTTTTCACCGTCTCTACATCAAAACTCATCCGCTCAACTTCAGCCACGACACCTCCCAACATTCCAGCTCCCTTAATTGCCCGATACCAGCAACCAAGGGTAACCGCAGGATTCCGATAATCCACAAAACAAACAGGACACCGAACGCAGCCCAACTTCTTAAGCGCCGCAACCCTGTGCATCCCGTCAAGAACAACATGGGAACCGTCATCCACGATGATTGGATGCTTCAGACAGCCATCTGAAGCGATAGCCTGTGCAAGCTCGTCAAGAAGCTCGGGAACCACCTCCTCATGCAGATGGAGGTCAGCTATGTTAGATATGGCGATTCGGAGCTCCAGTTGCTCGTGTCTGATGACATGGGGGAAGGCCAAGGTCTCACCCACAGATGCAACTAAGCCGTTTCACCAGTAAACAGCTCGACCACATCAGAAGCCAACTCGACAAGAGTGTTAGCCTCTTTCATGGCCGCCTCATGACTGGGATCAGGCGACTGCCCAAACCGTTGCACCGTTCTCTCAATCTCAACAAGAAACCTCAAAACTGGATCATCGATAGACTCCTCCAGCAGATTCTCACTCACAATCGCCCCAACAAAGGCCGGCTCACCTAGGCTGTAGTAGATCGCTCCCTGAGCTTTCCTCAGAGCCTCCAGAATCAGCCCGGGAGCCAAATAGGGCGTCCTTTGAGCCGCAACCAATTCTGCCTTCGCCTCCCTCAGATAGCGCAGAGCCCATCCCTTATAGCAACCGTCTACTATCGGCAGTTGAAATCCCTCGCAGTGAAATCCTAAGTAGCTCAGATTTATAATAAGATACCGTAAAGAAGCTATTCGACTTCTTCAGACTCAGAGTTCTGCGCGCCTGATGTAATACTTGATAAACTGGTTATGTAGCCCGCTATCCTGTTTCTTAGTTTTACTGAGGAGACTGTGGTGAAGGACTGCACGAGTTTCTTGTTGTTCTCGAAATCAGCACTGAATCTGTTTGGGTATCGCTCCACCAACTCCTCAGCTATCCGCTTCACCAGTTCCGTGCGCACCTTACCCAAGCTTTGACGTGCCCTCCAATCTTAAGATACTTTGCTTGCTTCATTACTGTTCGCTTCTTTTATTGATTACCCTTCCACCTATATGAGACAAGCCCCTTCAAACAGATGTCACCCTAAAAAGGCTGATGAAATTCTGAAATATCTGGCTTGAGCAACTTCATCTCTTGCAAAGAAACTGAGAATCGACTGAGTATGAGATTAGTTTCTAATGATAAACACATATAGGCACTCATTAGTTCCGTTAAGGTTAAATAGTGGCTGAAAGAAAAAAAGAGCTACGGAGGAAGCTTTATGACAGATCTCGAGCTATCAATTGCTCCCATGCATAGAATATGCAAGAAGGCGGGAGCGGAGAGGGTGAGCGAATCAGCCGCGAAGGAATTGGCAAAGACGCTTGAGGATGTGGGTATAAAGATCTCGAAAGAAGCTATCGACTACGCCATGCACGCTGGAAGGAAGACTGTCCAAGCGGTGGACATAGAGATAGCGGCAAGGAAATTCTTGGGCAAATAGATATCATCTTCATTCCCTCTTTGCTTCAAGCCTCTAGCAGATTCTTTTGTTGGTGGAAGCCTTTCGGTAGGTATCTACAGATGTCTTTGACGTAACTAATGTGGAAGACATATGGCCTACGCTTGTACGCTGAAGGATACAAGTTGTCTACACTGCAAGAGCATTCAGATCCGTCTGTCCAATTACGGCCTGTTCAACTATAGAATGGAAACTGAAACTAGATTTTTTTTATTCATGAGTTCATGGAAAAGCTACCCGTGAAATCTATGACTGAAAAGTTTATATTTTAGAGGAAAATTGCAGTAGATAGAACTATATTTCATAGTAAACGGAGGGTTTGTATGGCCTACTTGACTACGCAAGCTGGACAGCCAGTTCTTATCCTGAAAGAGGGAACTGCCCGCAGGAGGGGCAGGGAAGCGCAAAGAAACAACTTCATGGCAGCCCGAGTCATATCTGAGGTTCTGAGAACGACCCTTGGCCCACGTGGCATGGACAAGATGCTCATAGACAGCCTAGGAGACATCACAATAACTAACGACGGAGCGGCCATTCTGGACGAAATCGACGTTGAGCACCCGGCAGCGAAGATGATGGTGGAGGTAGCCAAAACACAAGACGACATGGTCGGCGACGGAACCACAACCGCGGTGATTTTAGCTGGAGAACTGCTACGAAGAGCTGAAGAGCTACTGAACCAGAATATCCATCCGACCATTATCGTNNTGGGAATTTCGGTAGATCTCGAAGATCGCGAAACTCTAAAGAGCGTTGCAGTAACCGCGATGACGAGCAAAGCTGTTGGTACCGCAAGAGAGCACCTCGCTGAAATCGCGATCGACGCTGTGAAGCAGATTATTGAGGAGAGGGGTGGAAGAAACATCGCAGACATCGACAATATTCAGATCATAAAGAAAGAGGGAAAGAGCCTCATCGACACAGAGCTCGTCAGGGGCATAATCGTTGACAAAGAAATAGTTCACCCAGGTATGCCAAAGAAGATCGAGAATGCGAAGGTAGCCTTGCTCGACTCCCCTCTAGAGGTTGAGAAGACGGAGTTCAACGCCGAGATCAGGATACGAGACCCCACACAGATGAAAGCCTTCCTAGACAAAGAAACCCGCATGCTGAGTGAGATGGTTGAGAAGATCAAGGCCTCAGGCGCGAACGTGATGTTCTGTCAGAAGGGAATCGACGACGTGGCCCANNGCCGCCAGAAGGGTAAAGCAGTCGGACATGGAGAAACTTTCCAAGGCAACTGGAGGAGAGATAGTCACAAACCTCGATGATCTCAAAAAAGGAGACCTTGGACAGGCGGGATTGGTAGAAGAGCGTAAGGTCGGCGAAGACAAGATGGTCTTCGTGGAGAAATGCAAGCATCCGCGCTCAGTTAGTGTTCTGATCCGCGCAGGCCTTGAAAGAATGGTAGACGAGGCTGATAGAGCCATGCACGACGCCCTGTCAGTCATAGCCGACGTTGTCGAACACAACAAGATCGTTGCAGGCGGTGGGGCGATCGAGTCGGAGATAGCGAAGGTGATTCGTCCATATGCTACGAAAGTTGGGGGAAGAGAGCAACTCGCCATAGAGGCATTCGCAGACGCTATAGAGATAGTGCCGAGAACTCTCGCTGAGAACGCAGGCCTCGAGCCTATCGACATACTCGTTGCGTTGAGGTCGGCTCATGAAAAGCCTAAGGGTCATCTGGTGGGCGTGGACGTCTTCACGGGGAAAGTCCTTAACATGTATGACAAAGGCATAGTCGAACCCCTGCGGGTCAAGGAGCAGGCTGTGAAATCGGCAACAGAATCGACCTCCATGATCCTCAGAATCGACGATGTGATAGCGTCGACGAAGCCCAAGGAAGAAGGAAAAGGCCCAGGAGAAATGCCTGAAGACGAAGAATACTAGGAAGACCACAAATCTCCTTTTCTCTTTTTTGTCATTCTTTTTCGTTCCTTTTCAAGCTAAGAATTTAAGGATTGGAAGCACTATTAGTCACGTTGCTCCGGTAGTATAGTCCGGTTAAGTATGACGGCCTCTCGAGCCGCCGACCCGGGTTCAAATCCCGGCCGGAGCACCATTTAGCATTGCCGACGAAAGCTGGATGCCCGCCTTAGAAAGGCCTCGATGGTACACGAAAATATACTTATGCACGCGTAATTATCTTTAAAAGAAGAGCCATTTAACCTTAGAATGGTGCGGGCGTTTGATCAGTTTGCGAAAGATATCGCTTCTCATCTTGGCGGTGATAGTCGTGATAGTCGCAGTGGGATTGTGGTCTTGGAGGCCAACTGCTTCTCCAGTAGAGTTCTCCATTGACCGCTCGGTGGTAAAGCACGGCGAGAATGCAACCATCACAATAAAAGCTGAGAACTTCGATATGAAAACTCATGAAGCGGAATACAGGTTTGCCTCAAGCGACCGATTGCTAATACATGAGGGGGCAGAGAGACTTTTGCCGCGAATTGGCTCAGAGTATGTATTCAACTACACACTCGGAGCCGCCGACCCATTAGATACGAAGGTTTTTGTTGTCGTCGGCATGCTGGAGGATGGAATCTCAAGCGCGACTTACCCCATATCTTTGAGCATATATTTTGATGGGGAAGAATCTGGAAAAAACATGGAATGATCTGACTCTGAAGGTAGAAAGGTAAATCACGCTCTTGTGTTAATTGCTCTTGGGACAGAAGAGAGATTTTGGAGACCGCTGTATCTGACTACTTTACAGCCTGTATCTTCCAATAATGATGAGGTTGACACTCTCTTCCTCCAACAAGTGGTTCTACGTCTGTTCTACTGAACCTAGCTAGAAGGTGGAGAACTTCTTCCCTTGTGAAGAAATGATGCAGCTCCTCAAAGCGGCAGTCTTCGAAGTCTTCCAAAACCATGAAAGTGTCGGCCTCGACTTCTTCGCCCTTGCCATACCTGTAGTCCTCTACGGAAGGGAGATTCGTCAAGAACAAGCCATCTCCCCTCAGAACTCTGTGAATCTCAGTCACAGCCTTCCTAATTTGCTCCTTAATGGCATGGTGCACGACACTCGCACTTATTACCGCGTCAAAACGACAGTCACCAAAGGGGATGTCAGTCATGCTTCCAAGTATAAAATCGGCGTTTGCCAATCTCTTTTCCCGAATCCATTCTTTGGCTGTTCTCAAAGCACTTCCTGAAACGTCAAGCCCAACCACGTCAAAACCATTCTCAGCCAGATAGACACAATGTCTACCCACACCACAGCCTAGGTCAAGCACATCTCTAAACTTGTGACGCTTGAAAAGATCCAAAGCTTCAACAACGAAAGGAACAGGCTTTTTCATCCACTCCGGCAACTGTCTCAGTTCTGCGTAGAGTCTTTCCCACACGGTAGTCTCAGGCATTTTCTACAACTCCCTAGACACCAGCACCTAAGCTTCATTTCTGGCGACGGCTATGATATTCTCTACGCGTATAAATCCACAAAATCCTTTAAAGCCTTACAACAGCTCTAAATACCATGAGCCTCGGTGGCCCAGCTGGCTAGGGCATCGCCTTGGTAAGGCCATGGGCTCTTTTAATGAGGATGATATCCCCTGGGATCAATTTAGAGTAGATGAGGAGGATGTAGAGTGGGGGGAGTTTAGAGCCTGGCTGAGTAACCAGGAGCTCTCAGAGAGAACTGTGAGGGAGAGGCTGAGATACGCCAGGAAATACCTGGAGGTTCTGATGGATCTCTCTACTCTGGGGAACTATAGCCCATCCAAAAGGGATCACATCAGGAAAGCCCTCATATCCCTCAGTAAGTTCCTGGGGTTATATCCAGAGCTGAAACAGGCCCTGAAGAACTCAGGGATAAAGTGGAGTAGAACCAGCTCAGTGGATAGTTTCCTCAGGATCATGGGAGCCAGTAACCAGGAGGAGGATCTTCTGGAGTGGCTAGAGAAAGCCAGAGGCTGCATAGGAAAACCCAGCCTCTCTACACTGCTGAAATTCGCAGCCCTCACAGGCCTGAGAAAGGCTGAGGCCATAGCATCCTTTAACCAGATCATAAGCCTGAGCCAGGAGAGGGGAGGCCTAGAGCAGTATTACGATCCTGAGAAGGGAGCCCTAGAACACTACAAATATCCAGAGGAGTTCCTGAGAACCACTAAGAATGTGTTTTTCAGCCTAGTTCCGGAGGAGCTCCTGGAGGAGATAGCAGCCAGTGAGCCGGTAACCTATGAGATGGTTAGAAAGAGGCTCTACAGGAGAGGGATGAACGTGAGGATAGATGAGCTGAGGGATCACTGGGGAACCTTCATGCTGGATCATGGGCTCATAAAGGAGGAGGTAGATCTCCTCCAGGGGAGAGTGGGAAAGAGCATATTTGTGAGGCACTACTGGAGCCCAGCCATCACAGAACTCAGAGATAGAGTGTTTAAGGCCCTGGAGCAGCTCAGAACTGAGCTCTAAACTCCCTCATTTTAACCTTTAGCTATTTTATTACGATTCAGAAGTTTTCTAGTTAGTCGCATCTTCTTATCGTAGGCTTTACGGAGATCTTCAGAAATATGGCCAGGATAGAAAGCTCCAAAAAGATTAGCTATGAAATCCAGTACATAGGGAATCCTCCCTCCACAGTAACTGCTATAATCTCCTAATCACTCAGGATTAAGGGGGAGCTCCCAGGGATAGGATCTTAGCTACCTCCTATGTTTTCAAGCTCTCTTATTGCCTGTTCTCTTGTCTTGCCTTCCTTCATCCTCTTGTGTATGTGCCATTCCAAGACGCCCTCAGGATTATGAGGATACTGTCTCACATATCTGGCGAAAAGATCTCTGGGATATTTTGTCTGAGTCGCAACATCAAGTCTCTGCGGAGAAGGCGGATAGAGCTTTTTGTCTTCCACCATCTTATCTGGATCCGAAATCAATAGCAGACCAGAGAGAAAAACAAGACCATCAAAGGCTAAGGGAATTGAGCCGATTATCCATGCTTCCCATGATGTTGGGCCTCCCCCCCACCCCATCATAATGAGAATAAATAGGCCCTCAAAGACGCTTTCAGCCATCAGAGCAAGGCCAAGGATAGCTAACAACGCTGCTATGGATTCATTACCACTTCTACGAATTAAAAAGCCCTTTCTATCTGAGATATACACTGCAATACCAACAAAGACGCATAAGACAAAAGGAGAAAAGACAACCCACCCTCCAGTGAATAGAGACGTCGATACGAGCAATCGGAACCAGCCTCTAAATGACAGCAGGAGCATTCCCCAAAATATGGCGACTCCAACTAGTATGACAATTCCAATTTCAGCTCGCTCAGACTTCAGTTCGTCCCGCTGAGACTTCAGCAGAATCTTCCCCAAGCTACTATTAAGAGACAGGCTAACCCTAAAATTCTTTCCTTATGGTATAGATGATTCCGACGGTTAGAAATCGTTATATATCAACTGATATACAATAATACACAGGGTATGTTGAAATGGGGAAGAGAAAACAAACCACTATAAGAATGGATGCAGAGCTACTGGAAAAGGCTCAAGATTTGGGCCTGAATGTTTCTAAAGTCTGCGAGAACTGTCTTAGAAAGGCAGTGAGTAAATTAGAGGAGCTGGAGGCTGAGTGAGATGAGCCCCACTAAAGTAACCAGTATCCGAATAGATGAGGATCTGCTGAACACAGCTAAGGATCTGGGCCTGAACCTCTCCCAGATCTGCTCCGAGGCCATCCAGGGAGCCTGTAATACACCTGTATTACAAGAGGCTCATAACCCAGGAAACTCCTTAAAAGAGGAGGCAAAATATATGTTGAGAACCGAAGGTTCTCCCATCAGCCACATGCCTCGGTGGCCCAGCTGGCTAGGGCATCGCCTTGGTAAGGCGGAAGTCGCGGGTTCGAATCCCGCCCGAGGCTTCTACATG
>JABAOH010152717.1_pt1 | contig 15424 bp, 12 predicted proteins | sample 7062181 | NCBI WGS metagenome assembly JABAOH01 (sample SAMN14538630, study PRJNA623070) | marine sediment metagenome | biome: marine biome [ENVO:00000428]; feature: marine pelagic biome [ENVO:01000023]; material: deep marine sediment [ENVO:00002113]; isolation source: pool of 5 deep marine...
GGGTTTCGCGGCCGCGCCGGCATCTACGTGCGCCACCTGCCATCGGGGCGCACGGCGGCGATCGACGCCGACTCGCTCTTCCCCACGGCCAGCATGATCAAGGTGCCGATCCTGATCGCCAGCTTCGATGCGATCGAGCGCGGTGAGCTGGAGTTCGACCAGAAGCTCGTCTACAGCGACTCGCTGCTTTATCCGGGCGCGGACATCCTCGGCTCGTTCCGCGACAGCGCCAGCGTTCCGCTGTCGCAAGTGCTCTTGCTGATGATCACCACCAGCGACAACACGGCGGCACTCTGGGCCCAGCACCTGGCAGGCACGGGAACGCGCATCAACGCCTGGCTCAACGAGCACGGCTTCAAGAAGACCCGGGTCAACTCCCGCACGCCCGGCCGGCGCCCCGACTGGGAGGTCTACGGTTGGGGACAGACGACGCCGCGAGAGATGGCGGAGCTGCTGGTGATGATTCGTGAGGGGCGGGCGGTGAGCGCGGCTGCCAGCGAAGCGATGTACCGGCACCTGACGCGCATCTACTGGACGGGCACGGCGCTGTCGCAGGTCCCGCCCTGGGTGCAGGCGGCATCGAAGCAGGGCGCGGTTGACGAATCGCGCTCCGAGGTGGTGCTGGTCAACGCGCCCTCCGGTGACTACGTGTTCTGCGTCATCACCGACGACCAGCAGGATCAGAGCTGGGGCGCGGACAACGAAGGGTTCGCGCTGATCCGGCGCGTCTCGGCGATGCTGTGGGAGCACTTCGAGCCTGGCCACCCGTGGCGGCCCACGCAGGGCGCCGAGCGCTACACGCCCTGAGCTTCAGCGGTTCTTGAAAAGCAGGTGAACGTTTCCCGCGATGGATCGCGTCCCGCAGCGGCGTGCGCCGGCGGCGCGAGTACGAGTAATGGAGAGCGAATGGCTGATCGGCTGCATGGAGTCTTGTGGTTGGCAGGCAACACGAGCTTTGTCCGGCGCGCACCTCCGTTGTCCGTTCTGCTTTTACTGCTGTCGGTCTCATTGACGGGCCACACGGTTTCGCTCGCCATCGCCGCTCAGGCAGAGAGCAAGGTCCCGGGCTGGCCGGTCGGAGTCGGGGCGGAGCTGTTCTATGTCGGTGACGTCTTCGCGCCGGCGGTCGGCGGGTTGTCACGTAAAGCGGTCTACCTCGACAACCTCGACCTGATGCTGGACCTCGACCTGGAGGTCCTGCTGGGCGCCAGGAAAACGACGTTGCGGCTGCACGTGCAGTCGAACCGCGGCAGCTCGGTTAGCGAACGCGTCGGCGATTTTCAGGGGCTGAGCAACATCGAGGCACCGTCCGAGTGGCGGCTGTACGAGGCCTGGATCGAGCACAACCTGCTGCCGGGTCGCCTGTCGGTGCTGGCGGGAGTCTACGATCTGAACGCCGAGTTCGATGTCATCCGCGTCGCCGGCGATTTCCTCAACAGCTCGTTCGGCTTCGGCCCCGACTTCAGCGCGACCGGGCTCAACGGCCCCTCAACCTTCCCGCTCACGACTTTGGGCGTCCGCCTCAAGGCGCGACCTTATCCGTCGTTCTTCACCGCTCTGGCCGTTTTGGACGGCTCACCTGGGGACCCCTTTGACCCCGACCGCTCGCGCTTCGCCCTGGGCAACGGCGAGGGGGCGCTTGTAGCTTGGGAGATCGGTTACAACCAGGGCGCTCGCGGTGTGGCGGTGGAGGACGACGGGATGCCCCCACGTGCACGGGAGGGCATCAGAAGGATCGGCCGCGGCCGCGAGGTGCAGCGGGCGCGGATGAAGCTCGCGCTGGGCGGCTGGACCTATACGCGCGATTTCGAGGCGTGGGAGCTGGAGGAGTCGGCGCAGAAGAGCTGGGGGTTCTATGTGCTCGGTGAGCGACGGCTGTACGAGGAGTCGGGGGGCGCCGGGAGTCTCTGGGCGTTCTTCCGGGCGGGTACGGCTGACGCCGAGGTTAACCGCCTCAGTGCCTATCTGGGGGGTGGCTTCGTCTACACCGGTCTGATCCCGGGAAGAGATGAGGACTCGGCGGGAGTGGGTCTTGCCCACGCCCAGAACGGATCGCCTTTTCTTAACGCTCAGCCGGCAGAAGGGGGACGGTTCGAGCGGGCCGAGACGGTGCTGGAGGCAATCTACTTGCTTCAGCTGGGTGAGTTCATTCAACTGCAGCCGAACCTCCAGTGGATCGCGAATCCCGGGATGGACCCCGCAATCGACAACGCTCTGGTCGTAGGCCTTCGGGCCAGAGCGGCGCTCACCCTGCCTTAGAGAGGCGAACGCGTCGTTGCAACCTGCGCCAACCAGAGACTGGGAACCTCGATTGAAAAACTTTTGGGCGGGAAACCGTATCGGGCATCGTCCCACCCACGGGTGCGGTAAGTGGCGGAGCTGTCGCCAGATGAGGGAGCTATGAGGTGCGTGTTGTCTCGCGGGTCGTGCTTGTCACGGAGTCGAACGTTAGATCGTCACGGCCGCCGAGTAAGTTTTCTGCTCAGCCTTTTGGCGATTGCGATCGGGAATGGCAGCGGTTGCCCTTCCGCTCAGGCGCAAGCACCGCCCAAGGTCCCGGGCTGGCCGGCCGGAGTTCGGGCCGAGCTGTTCTATGTTGGTGACGTGTTCGCGCCAACCACCGGCGGCTTGTCGCGAAAAGCGGTGTACCTCGACAACCTCGACCTGATGGTCGACCTGGACCTGGAGGTCTTGCTGAACGCACGGAAGACCTCGGTGAGGCTCCACGTGCAATCGAACCGCGGTAGCTCGGTTAGCGAACGCGTCGGCGACTTTCAGGGACTGAGCAACATCGAGGCACCGTCTGAGTGGCGGCTGTACGAGGCCTGGATCGAGCACAACTTGCTGCCGGGTCGCCTGTCGGTGCTGGCGGGAGTCTACGATCTGAACGCGGAATTCGATGTCATTCGCGTCGCCGGCGACTTCCTCAATAGCTCGTTTGGCTTCGGCCCCGACTTCAGCGCGACCGGGCTCAACGGCCCCTCGACCTTCCCGCTCACGACCCTCGGGGTGCGACTCACGTTGCGACCCCATCCCAGAATCTTCGGTCGGCTGGCAGTGATGGACGGCTCGCCCGGCGACCCGGGCGACCCGGACCGCTCGCGCTTCGCCCTGGGCAACGGCGAGGGAGTGCTGATCGCCTGGGAACTGGGGTACAACCAGGCGGCTCCCGGCGTGACAATCGTCAAAGATGAGCCGCCGTCACGTGTACAGGAGGGCGGCCGGCGGATCGGCCGCAGTCGTAACGTGCAGCGCGCGCGAATGAAGCTGGCGCTGGGCGGCTGGGCCTATACGCGAGATTTCGACGCGTGGGAAGTGGGCGAGTCGGCGCAGAAGAGCTGGGGCGTGTACGCTCTCGCCGAGCGACTGCTGTACGTGGAGCCGGGCGACGCGGGGAGCCTCTCGGCCTTTGTCCGGGTGGGAACGGCCGACGCCGACGTCAACCGTCTGAGCGCCTACCTGGGGGGCGGCGTCGTTTACACTGGCCTGGTGCCGGGTCGAGCCGACGACTTGCTGGGATTCGGCCTGGCCCACGCCCGCAACGGTTCGCCCTTCCTGCGCGCGCTGGAGGCGGACGGGGCGCCGCTCGAGCGGGCCGAGACGGTGCTGGAAGCGATCTACATGTTCCAGCTGGGAGAGTTCTTTCAGCTGGAGCCGAACCTTCAATGGATCGTGAATCCCGGGATGGACCCCGCGGTCGACGACGCCCTGGTCTTAGGGCTGCGAGGGAGAGCATCGCTGAGCCTTCCCTAGTGAGCGTTGGGTTCCTCGATCTGCGCCAAGCCGGCGACGATGAACCGCCATTGCAGGATCATCTGATCGCGGATCGGCATCGGGCGTAGACCCGCCGCCCGAGCGGCCAGCCCGATCTCTTCCGACGTCGTCCCCTCCGCCAATTGGTCCCGCCAATCAGCGATCCGCCCTTTCCACTCCTCCGCGACGGGATCGGGCGGCCCCAGCCGCTCGCCGACCCCCGGGGTGAGGAACAGCGGCATCTCCGAGACGAGCGTGAGCGGGTCGCCGCCCAGCGCGCGGATGGTCTCCATCGAGCTGGGGCGGAACTTGGCGGCGGTCTCGTGATCGCCGAGACGCTCGAAATGCTCGCGCATGTAGCGCGAGTCGGGCCGCGTGCAGAACCCGCGACCCAGGCGGAAGAAACCCTTCTCGCCCTGACGCTCCACATCGTGTAGCACGTACCCGAGGTCGCGGACCGCGTCGGTGCAGCGTCGTTTCAGCTCGGCGCAGCGGTCCTTCCAGGCCGCCTCGATCAAGAACCAGGGTCCGGCGGCGAAAGCCATCCCGTGCAGCGACACGTGCAGCGCGAACGGGCCGTCGGCGGTTCGCCACCAATCGTAGACGGCGCGGTTCTCAGGCCGGCACTCACGGTCGTCCTCGCTGCGGGGGAACCCGAACTCGATGTCGTCGCCGGGAAGCTCGCGCACGGCGCCGGCCAGGTATTCGGTCAGCTCGTAGGCTTCGGCATCGGGGCGCTGCCAGGCGCGGTTGCGCTCGGCCCCGTCGGGGTTGATGTGGGGGACGATCCACCACTCGTAGCGCCGCAGCAGCGGATCGTCGTCGGGCAGTTGTGACAGGTAGGCGCTCAGGTGGCCCAGCAGGCGCGGTCCGACGGGCTCGTCGGCGTGGCAGCCGGCCAGAAGGCTGACCCGCAGCGGGCCGCCGTCGATACGGACGGCGCGCACCGTACGCCCTTCCCGGGAGCGTCCGAGGGCCTTGCCCCGCAGCGGGTCGAGTGGCTTGGTCGCGAGGATATCCTCGATTCGTTCGCATAGGCCCCCGGTCTCCGCGGACATGGTCCCATCTTAGGACGTTGGCGCGCCAACGCGAAAGGATCTCGGGAGCGTGAGGCCCACCCGGTTCAAGATTGCCCCTGCGGCATAGACTGAGCGGTAAGCCCCCACCTGCTGTGAAGCTCTTAGTGTTGCCAGATACTGGAGTGTTACCGCTGATACATCGGGCCGCAGGTAGTCATCAAAGGGATTCAGTTTTGGCCAGTATTGTTGACGCATCGACTGCCCTGGCTGGTTTCATTGTTGCCGCGACGATGACGGCGCTGGACCGCAACTCAGGAACCTCTACTCGAGGCTAGCGCTGAATGGCAAGCCTGTCCAAGGGTGATTTCACGCGGGATCGGCATACGGCTGGCCAACGCGCCACCGAATCCTTGTAGCGCCGACCCGCCTGCGATGGGGTCCTCGTCATCCAAGATCGGAAGCCTTTTGTCGGCGCGATGGGCGCGGGCCTGAATCTGCGGCAGGCTTTACGACCCGGGCTAGCTCGAACCCGGTCTCAGCCAATCGGCGACATGAATCGGGAGCTACTGAGGCTGGTGTGGACCCGAATGCGCTACCGCGACCAAATCAGAAACGCGTGAAACTGAGGTTGTAGGTTCCCGTGGTGCCTACAGGGGCACCCGCCACGCGCACCGAGTAGACGCCCGTCTCGGTCAACGTGATCGTCTGCTCCTGACTGGAGTTGAAAGCCAACACCGTATCGCGACCGGGGCTGAAGATCGTAACGTTGGCCGCTTGGAACTGCGTGGGGAATCCGCTTGTCTCCACCAGCGAGACCGTCACGCGATCCCCGGAACTAGCCGCTAACGTGAACATATCGACATCGGCAATGTGTTCGATCGTGTCCGAGTGGACGGTGCCAAAGCTCAGGGCTCGCGCGTCCGGGCTGACGGGGTCGATACCCTCAATTCCGATGTTGTATGCACCAAGCACGGAAATCGGGTCTGCTCCGACACGGAACCTATAGTCGCCCGTCTCGGGAAGCGTAAAATCTCGGCGGCTGCTTGTATTCAGCGCTAATACGGTGTCGCGGGAGGGAGAGTAGACAGTCACGCGCGCACTCTGGAACATGCCCGGAAATCCCGCCGTTTCCCCGATGCTCAGGGTGAGAAAATCGCCGGCAATTCCGGAAAAGGTGAGAACATCGACTTGCGCGAGCTCTGCGATTTCCTTCATCGCCAGGTCGCCTGGCGAGAGGGCCAGGGCCGTGCCGCCGGTGGGATCGAGACAGGCCAGTCCCAAACGGTACGAGCCGGTCGTCGAGGCCGGGGCACCACTCACGCGGAGGACGAACGGTCCATCAACGGGCAAGACGAAGTCGCGCTGACCTCCGGACGTGAACGTGAGCACCGAATCACCGGTCAAGGGGAAGACAGTGAGCCGGGCCGCTTGGAACTGTGTGGGAAAGCCTTCGGTCTCGACCAGCGTCAGCGTGATGAAGTCACCGGCTCGGCCGTCCATCCTGAACAGGTCCACCTCCCCCGGAACCGAGATCGTGCCCGTTACGATTCGGCCACACGTCTGGAGAAGCAGCACTACGTTAAGGGAGACAGTGTCGCTCACACCTTGACGTGCCGCGGTGATGTTCGCGCTCCCGACCGAAACGCCGGTCAGTAGACCGGTTGCGGGGTCCACGATCGCCACGCCGGGGTCGCTACTGGACCATTCGAAATCCACACCATCAATGAGGCGGCCTTCTGCGTCGCGGAACTCGGCGGTCAACTGAAGGGTCGAGTCGACTACAACGGTGTCGACCGGCGCGAGGATCTGGACGGAAGGCATGCCACCGGTGCCCCCATCGTCCGGTTCCGTGCCGTTGCCACACGATGTCGTTGCCAGAATGAGTGCGGCGCACGCAGACGATGGAATCCAGCGTGACCGGCCGCGCCATGCACGGCTCAAGACCGCCGCTGGCGCAGCGGAAGAGTCTGTCTCCGAAGTGTAGTGTCGTGATCTCATCTTGGCTTGGCATATTGTTAATATGGACTTCGGAGCAGAGCAAGGTCGTGCATTCCGTCGTTCCGAGTTCTCCTGCCCGCAACGGCTGCGGACGAACGTCAAACCAAGACGTGCCTACAGCTCCTGGCTGTCGCGGGCGTCCTGGGCGATGTCGGCCACCGCGTCGACAATCTGTTCGTCTCCTACGATCGCTTGAATCGGGGTCTTGAGTCCGTTGATGATCTGAGGCCGGGTACTGACACCACTTCGACGACCAGATCGGGGCGAGGGACCGCGTGACCCACCTCAGACACTGACCCTTATCTTGCTGCGCCCTCGCGACCGCCGTGACGATGTAAGCGCACGCGCTTGGAAACCGCGCCGTGGAAGCCGCTAGAGCCTCCGCGCGCTACGAGCGACTCTACACACATCGAATCCCTTAGTCCTGGCGTTGCCGCGCAGCTCCGTTCTCCGGGACGGGGAACGTGCCTTGCCGCCTTCCGCTCCTCTGGAGGCGGCTACGTGCTCACCGAAGCGTCTGTACGCACAATAACGAATTCTCAAGTGGGTTGGCCTCCCGGATCTCTTCTCATGGGGGCCTACGACCTCGCGGTATGGGTGGGTCGGAGCTTGGCGCTCCCTGGCGATGCAACACCCGGCCGTGCTGGTGGTGTCGGAGTGTACGCGCCGTTGCCAGACAAACGGCTGCTGTCTTGCCAGAGTGGGGTTTCAGTCCGCGGGGACCACATTCATCGGGCCGGCTCAGCTGGAGCGGCTGGGTCGCGAGGACATCGTCGATCCGTCCGTGCAAGGCGTCGGTCTCGGCAGACATGGTCCCATCTCAGGGCGTTCGCGCCCACGCGAAAGGATGTCGGGAGCGTGAGCCCCACACCCAGCGAACCGAGTGCGACTCGTCCGCTTCGGCCGTTCCGGAGCGAGAAAGAGGTCCACGTTTAAGATGTCGCTTTGCGGCGAATCACCGGAACGTGCAATCTCATCTTCACCCGGTTCTGGATCCACCTGCGGCATCGACCGAGCGGCGACGGCCGCTCTTGTTGTGAGGCGCTCCTCCGTGTTGCATAATTGTGAGGTCTTACCGCTGATACATCGGGCCGGAGGTACTCATGAACAGGATTCAGTATTTGCCCGCATTGTTGGCTCTATCCGTCGTCCTGGCCGTTTCGGTCGGCTGCGGCGATGACGACGCCACTGGGCCGCAACTCAGCGACCTCGTGGGGACCTGGACGATAACACGGGCACAAGATTGCGAGTTTGACACTGGGGTGGGGGACTTCGGGACGCTGACGATCGAGAGCGATGGTGCTTATCGGGTCACCATTGACGGGCAGTTAGACGACCAAGGAACGATCAGCGTTTCAGGGGACAAGGTGACTATCACCAGTGCCGGAGAGCCACCAGAGACATTCTCGTTCACTCTTTCGGGCAACACACTGGTCATAACCGACGATGACCCTGATTGCCCATCGACGATCACGTTGACTCGAAGCTAGCGCACAACGGGCCGGACACCGCCGCCCGAGGCGATGCAGCGCCCGGCCGTGCCGGTGGTGACCGAGCGTCTGGTCTATGAGGACGTAACGTTCGCCCCGACGACCTTCGAACATAACCCGGTGGAGAGCCTACCAGCGCCGCCGGCGGAAGCGGCGGTCCGCCTGGAGGATGCGCCGGTGTTCACGCCCTTCACCGTGGCGCCGCGGATCAAGGATCGTCAGCGCGCGCACGAGATCGTCAAAGACAAGTACCCGCGGATCCTCCAGGACGCCGGGATCGGTGGCACGGTGGTCGTCTGGGCGCTGATCGATGAAGAGGGAGCGGTGCAGAAGTGCCAGATCCATACCACCTGCGGCAACGCCATGTTGGATCAGGCGGCGCTGTCGGCGGTCATGGAGATCACCTTCGTGCCTGCGCTCAACTACGATAAGCATGTGCCGGTGTGCGTCTCCGTTCCCATCACCTTCGGGGTCAAGTCGGCGACTGCCAAGCGCGCGGGGCTACACGAACCACCTCACGGGTTGGGCGTGAATCCGCCTTCTTGATACAATTGCCGACTCTCGCTAGCACTGAGAGAACGGTTGTACAGCCGTAAGTCATCAATCAGTCCATGGAAGTAGTTGATGAACCCCACACCACCAAAGGTCCCCAGTCCAATTCTTGCCGGCCAGCTTGGATTATGTATCATGGCGCCGCCAGTGCCGGTGAACGTGCCATTAACCTCAACACCGTCGACGTAGAGGGTCATGTCTGTGGCGGCTCGAACAGTTGCGGCTATGTGCGTCCACCGGTCCAACGGAATCGGATCCACACTCCGATAGGTCCGTCGATTCGAGGCAGCTGGGAATCCGCCGTCTCCGTAGGCGATCCCAACAGTCTCGAGTGTGTCGACAATCATCCAGAAACCATAGTAAAGCCCGGGATTGCTGGGCGAATCATCGGATGCAAAGATTGCGTCAAATGTGTTGTCCGATCCGGTCTTGAAGACCCAAGTGGACAGTGTAAATGGCAACTGAAGGTCATCGAATGAATTGCCGAGATCCACGAAGTCATCTACGCCGTCGAAACTGTATGCCGCAGTCGTGTTCTGAAAGCGATCTGTGGTCAACGTCGCTCCTAGCACCGTTCCATGGTGTGCCTTACCACTGCGGTCCATCGCGTTGTCGGTGAATGGGAAATGCGCCTGCAAGCCGTCTGTGGGAACCGGCGGAGGCGCGCTTATGATGGTCGTCGAGCCATCTACTCCGTCTGCGGAGGCCGTAATTACGACAGAGCCCGGTGCGAGCGTAACGACCGCCCCATGGCTATCAACTCGCGCAATCACTTCGTCAGAAGTGGACCACGTGAACGCAGTCACCCTGCCGACTGCGTTGCCCATAGCGTCCAGCGCCAAGGCGGATAACTGAGCACCCCCAAAGACTCCGTACGCGCTGATCGTGGGGTTTTCTGGCGTGACCTCCACGCTGGCAACGGCCTGATCAACCAGGGCCTCGGCGGTGCCACTAACACCGTCAGCCGTCGCGGTGATTCTAGCCGTGCCGTTGCTAACTGCAGTCAGCTCGCCGGCAGCGCTAACCGCAGCCACACTCTCATCCGACGAAGACCATGTAAACGTTTTTCCTGCGATTATCCCTCCGGTTGAGCTTCGGGCCCTAGCAGTCAGCATTACGGTCTCGCCGAAGGAAGCAAGTGTAACAGAGCCAGGAGTCACTACCACGCTGACGACTGTTTCCGTTGAGTCGCCGTCCATGGGTCCCATATTGTCGTCGCCGCAAGCGTGGAGTGTGGCGCCGACGAGCAGCGCGACGGCGCAGGCAGAAACGGTTTCCCAAAGGGCGTACTTCGGCCGGCACATGCTTATTCTCATCGTTTAAACCTCCTACCTGAAGGATCGGCGCGTAAGCGCAAAACTGTTAAGCATACCCGAGTGCAGGTCATGGTCGGTATCGATCCGGTTCCCGATTGCGGCGCTAGGTGTTACAACTTTGTGCCAGCAAGCACAGCCCCTGTCACGTCCGCGCAAGCCTACCGGGCCTTAAGAGGTTTGAGAACATCCTGTCGATCGGGATCTGCTCGCCATCGCTGGGGACAACGCGCGTCGCCTGGCGCGTTCCCGTTCTGCAACCTACGCGGTGTGCGCCTATTCGCTCTAAGGCTTCGTGCCGGGAATCGGACGAAAAGGTCCCGGGACTTGACCGCGATCCGGCTGTGCAAGCGCCACGACGTTAGATAATCGGGCTGTATCGCGCCCGATGTCGCGCCTCAGGCTACGCCAGCAGGAGTGCGCATCAGCCTGCTGTACCTGTTTCGCGCCCCCGGCGCTAGACTCGGCAGTTTGAGGGCGATCGAGGTGTCCGACCAGAGCCACGTGTACGCGAACGCCCTTTATCGGGACCGCTCAGCTGCCAGGGGTTGGAATCGTCACCCTCACAGGTACCGCGCTGTCCGTCGTGTTGCCATTGCCGAGCTGTCCATCGCTGTTGGATCCCCAACAGTACAGGTGTCTCTGCCTGCTCAGACCGCAGGTGTGTGACAGGCCAGGTGATCCAGTGTTCATCCGGTCCCCCGCAGTTACAGTCGCAAAATTGGAAGCGCCGACGACCGCCGTCGGGACGAGACGCTCGGTCGTCGAACTATCCCCCAGCCTGCCGTCCGGGTTGGGACCCCAGCAATAGAGATCGCCGTTTGTCGTTATGCCGCAGGTGTGTTCTCCGGCACCCGTGCTGACCTGTGCCCACTTGGTGCCCGTCGGGCTGGTGACCAGAGTGGGAGTCGTTTGGATGTCGGTGCTGCCGATCCCAAGGTTGCCAAGAAAGTTGCTCCCCCAGCAGAAGAGCTGCCCATCCCCGCCTGAAGATCCCACAGCCGTGATCCCGCAGGTCTGACTATTACCTGCGCTGATGCTGGCGAACTTGAGTCCGCCACTGACGGCTGTTGGCACGCTTCTGGTCCCCCCCAAGGAACCGTTTCCTAGCGCACCGAGAACGTTGTCCCCCCAGCAATAGGCGCCCCCTCCGGTGGTAACACCACAAGTGTGGCCCGCGCCGGCGCTGATCGAGCTGAACGTAAGCGAGCCGGCGACCTCGACAGGTGTCGTGCGGCTCGTGGTCGTGGCGTCACCCAAGCGTCCCCTGAAGTTGTCCCCCCAACAGTAGCCGACTCCACTTGTCGACACACCGCACACGTGAACACTGCCGACGCTCAGAGAGCTCCATTTGATCCCGCCCGTGACCAGCGCCGGCGTGCCCGAAGGAACGGCGCTGCCCCAGCAAAACGCGTCGCCACTGGTCGTCAAGCCGCAGGTTCGGTTGGCCCCAGCGCCGATCCAGGAGAACGCGAGGCCACCGACGACCTTAACGGGCGTCGTACTGTCGTCAAAGGACGAGGCGTTTCCCAGGCGGCCGCCGAAGTTCTCACCCCAACAGTAGGCATCGCCGCTATCCAACACTCCGCACGAGTATTCTCCGCCGGCACTCGTCGATATGAACCGAATGGATGATCCGTCTGGCTCGGTGGGCGAGTCTGAGTCGTCTCCTCCACAGGCCATAGGTATCAGCACCCAAGTCAATAGAAGTATCATCCCGATTGACAGGTTCGTGACCCGACTCTTAGGTGGGTGCGGTCGAAACGTCTCCACGGATCTCATGGATACCTCGCGATTGTGTGTTTCAACCTTGCGTCCCTAATCTCGGCGCCCAGAGCTGTACCGCTGGTCGTGCACGCTGCAATCCTGAGTTCGGACCCGGGCCTACCATTGGATGGGGCGAATAGTGTCGCTCTCGTTCGCCCGAGTCTTCTGGCCAGATTGGAGCGCCAACCTTAGACCGACCGCCCTACTGGAAGAATGCCGGAGTCACCCGGAGCGTCACAACGTCACCGTCAGCAACCGTCACGTCGCGAATAACCTCCGGACCGAACGTGCTGGTACACTCAGTCGATCCCGGATTCGCCTGGTTGCACTGCTGGAGTCGTACTTGAAAGACGTCAGCGAACACGCCCCACGCCACACACTCACCTGGCGCCATATCGGCTCCCGTGTCGGCAAACCGCTGATGACCGACGATCGCCTGAAGACCTCCGCTCAGCGCGTTCACGACCTGAAGGCGCGTATCGGGGTTCGGGTCGTTTCCGCCGAGAATGAACACTAGCTCGCAACTGCCCGAGTCGGTTCCCGTCGGATCGTCCGAACCGCAGCCCAGGGAGATGGCTGCCAAGCAGAGAACCGCGGCCAGAGGCGGCAGCGTCCATCTTAGGGAAACATGAGTGCGGGCCATGAAGCGTTCTCCGGGTCGTAAAATGTTGAGGGATCGCTCTTGCTATTAGCAGCGGCTAGCCAGAACCAGCGCCGGTGGCGCAAGAGTCGATGTAGTCTTTCGCGGAGTAGCTCTTCCGAATAACTAAGGTCATAGCGTGAAAGCCGTCTTCGTATCGCCCGCGTCGCGAGTGGTCGTCTAGACAGCGCCGCACGACATCGGCGATGCGGGGTGGGAATCATCGTTTGCTGGGGCGCAGGCACGTCGTCGCACCTGCAGCCGGAGCCCACCCATAGCGGAGATGAAGAGGAGAAAGGGCATATCGCGGTTCAATAATCATCGCCGCACGACTCCCGAGTGAAGCGCTACAGTGCTGCTTTACAGGACTGAGGCACTAATCCACGAGAGCAAGCGGCATGCCGGGTTTGGCAGCCTCACGGGCCACGCCGCGATGAAAGGCCTGGTCGAAAGGAATCTCGGCTAAGATTCCTGAAATCTCGGTATCGAAGCGGCTCTGGGCTCGGCTTTACGGCCTGCGGCTACATGCGCGAGCGTTGCCGATCGGTAACCGGATATGTGCTGTTCGTCGTTTCGAGCTAACGTGTTCTCAGCTGACCCCCCCTCTTTATGTAAAGACTGCAAGCCTCACCGGCGGTATCTGCTTACAGAACCTTCCCCCCGGCCGCCAGGTGGCACGCCCCGTACCGCAGTCTCGGCGCTCCTCAAACGTACCTGACTCCCACGGCACCCAGTTTGCGTCTACCTGGAGTTTCAGATGCTGCGAAAAACGAAGTGCTTTGGTGCTGGACTCGTCCTTCTGGTCGTCGGCCCCGCAGAAGCTTAACGGGTCAGCCTCGAGGTCATGCCGGTCGGCGGGTTGTTTTTGCCGGTGACGGAGGTTGCGGAGTTCAGCGAGGGCTCTCGGGCTCTTATTGAGTCGCTGGTCGCTGACTTAGTAGGCGTAAGCGTGGATCTTGATGAAGCTACGGTCAAGCAAAGGACCGCCCTTCTCGTAGGTGCGTGCACCCCGGCCTGGCTCACGGGAACGCTCGGGGTCGAGGGCAGCTTCGTCTACGCTTTGAGCGACGCCGAGATCAGCATCGTAGGGACGCAGGCCCCTCGCGCGAGCTCCGCCGAATCGCGGATTTCGAGGCGAACGCCTCGATCGTTAGCCTGAAGCCGGGCTTTTCGGTTGCAAAATCACGACCGATTCGCTCTCTCGGGTTGCAAAAAGCCGACGCGTTCATGCTTAGGACATAACCTGCCTGTGCAATGAAGCCAACCGACTTTCACACCGTCTTAGCCCCTCAGACGTGGTACACTACTTGTAACACCGTTTTCACACAAAATCCACGAACGCGGGAGTAGTCCGGAGGCAGCACCCGCCCAAAGATCGCTTTGTGCTTTCCACGAAGCGCGCATGCTTGGAGGCCTCCAATGAGCGAGCTTGGCAACCCTGCCTCATTCGGTGGGACATTAGCCCGTGCAATCGCTGTGATCATGCTCTTGGCGGTGTACGCTTGCGGTGGCGACGACGGCATGACTGATCCAGACGTGCCTCCCACCCCTCAGTCGGTGGAGGTAACGCCTCGCTCACACACACTAGTCTCGTTCGGGGAGACAGTGAAGCTCACGGCGACCGCCCGGGACGCGAACCGGAACACCGTGTCCGTCGATGGCTTTACTTGGTCCTCGTCCAACCCGGCCGTCGCGACGGTGAACAACGATGGCCTCGTCACCGCGGTCGCGAATGGCACCGCGACGATCTCTGCCACGACGCGGGGCGTGACAGGCACGTCGAGCATCGAGGTGCGCCAGGCGGTCGCCTCGGTGGAGGTTACGGCTCCCAGGGACACCCTGCTTGTTACGCAGACTGCACAGTTTTCCGCTGCCGCGAGTGACGCCCGCGGGCACCCCGTCGCTTCCGCGAGTTTCACATGGGCGTCCTCGGACGATGCCGTGGCGTCGGTCAATCCGAACGGATTGGTCACGGCTGTGGCGCCCGGGGCCGTGAGCATTTCTGCGACGGCGCAGGGCGAGAGTGGAAGCGCGCAGATCGCCGTAATTAACGTCCCAGTTGCGTCGGTGGCAGTGACTCCTTCCGCCGCGACGGTCCAGGAGGGCGCCACGGTCCAGCTCACCGCAGAGCCACGTGACTCGGTTGGTGGACCCCTGGTTCGCCAGGTGGCCTGGTCCAGCAGCGACGCAACGATCGCGAGCGTCGACGCCCAGGGCCTGGTGACGGGGGTAGCGGCAGGTCAAGCCAAGATCACCGCGACCAGTGAGGGCGTGAGCGGCTCATCAGACATCACGGTCGTCGCGCCGGCGACGCTGAGCTGTGGCAGCCTTGTCTCGGGATCCATTATTGGGGCGGGCGAGATCGATGTCTGGACCTTCATCGGGAATACGGGGGACGTCATTGCGATCACGATCGTCGAGACGTCGAACTGGGGTGGCACGGCGGGCAGCGTGGATGCGCGGATAACGCTGTTTTCGCCGACGGGGACGGAGCTGGGCTTCTGGGACTCGAACATTCAGCCGGAGCTGACGCTGCCAGAAGACGGAGAGTACGTGCTACGCGTCGCCGCCAATAACCAGGTGGGAACCGGGTCGTACAATCTGGGCCTCGAGTGCATTTGCCCTGTCGGTTCTGACACGGTGGGGATCGTGCTGAGCGAGCTTAAACCGGGCTCGATCGTGGCTGCGGGTGAATCGGACCTGTTCACGTTCAGGGGCACGGTGGGCGATGTCGTGGCGCTNNGAGACGACGAACTGGGGTGGGACGGCGGGCAGCGTGGATGCGCGGATGACGCTGTTTTCGCCATCGTGCACCGAGCTGACGTTCTTCGACTCGAACATTCAGCCGGAGCTGACGCTGCCGGAGACGGGAGAGTACGTGCTGCGGATCAG
>JABAOH010000667.1_pt1 | contig 15423 bp, 14 predicted proteins | sample 7062181 | NCBI WGS metagenome assembly JABAOH01 (sample SAMN14538630, study PRJNA623070) | marine sediment metagenome | biome: marine biome [ENVO:00000428]; feature: marine pelagic biome [ENVO:01000023]; material: deep marine sediment [ENVO:00002113]; isolation source: pool of 5 deep marine...
AACTCCTCGAACCAACCCAAATGAGTTTCCTTACTGAGCATTTCCTTCATGCGCCCGGTGGCCCGGTCATAAAGCGGTTGGTGGGCCTCGATGAACTCCTGGAAGTCGGTGTCTTCTACGAACTGCCTCGCCTTTTCCAGGAACTCGCGGGCTTCCTCCAGATGCCAGCGTTTATCGAGATTCTCAGGGTGAGGATCGAAGGGGATCTTCTCCTGCAGAGTGTATCCGTCAGTAAGGTGTACCGCCATTGACATGGGCGCATCGAAACTCACGCCGCGAGTTTCGCGGAGTCTGACGGCCAACTGCACCACCGGGTGTTCTTTGTAAGGCCCGAAGTGTTCGTCCACATCTGCCGTATAGGAATCAACACGGCCCTGTGCGTATTCGAAACTATCCGTCAGCCGAAAGATGATGCTCATCAACTCCACGCGGGGATCAACAGTGACTGAAATGGGAAGTTCCCCGCTCATTGATGACTTGCCCTGCGCCGATTTCAGACTCGATGCTTTGGGCTGCGCCAGCGAAGATGCCGCTACCGCCGCCACCGTAGCCACAACACATGCCAACAGAATCGCTCTTCTCATGATCTTCCTTTCTTTTTGTCAGAGTCTGTTCTATGTGCCCGATGGCATCAGGCCATAGCAAAGTCCGTCCAGTTTGAACAACTTACTGGCGACTTCGCCGCAGGCATAATGTTTCAGTTTGTGGGACAGCAGGTAACCGGCCCACATCCCAGGATGAGGCCTTCGTCAGGATTTTGCCCCATATTATATATAGAGAAACCAGCCTTTTTTCGTCTGTCTTAGCCTAAAAAAGTGGATTACGGGCTGGGCTGACTCTGGAGCAAGCGCGGATTTCGTCCGCATTCAGGGTGTCTTCGAGGCTTCGGGCTTTCTGGCGAGGTAGAAAATGCGTTCACTGAAGCGACCGGGCGGAAGCAGGGTATAGGCGTCAAAAAGGTCCACAACCTCGAAACGCGCCCGACGAAGCAGGCTTATTATGTCTTCAGCAGGATACGCACGCTGGCAGTGTACAATCCGGAACGGTTCCATACCAGGAGGCTCGAAATACATCTCGATTTCAGCTAGGCCTGCGACGGCGTCAAAGCGGCTTTTCCATTCATAGCGCATCTCTGCATTGGGGGGGCTTTTCTGGGTGAAAAGTTCGGCCTGGAAAGAATGGAGGGAGTTAAGATCAAACAGGAAGGCTGCGCCTTGCTGAAGAGAGCGCCTCACACCGCGAAATGCAGCGAGCAGTTCTTCTTCCTCTAGGATGTAGTTGAAACTGTCATAAAGGCATACGGCGAGATCGAACTTCTCTTTCAATTTCAGTTGCGCCGCATTCTGGCAGTAAAAGGGGATCTCGATGTTTGCGGAAGCGGCTTTCTTTCGCGCCACCTCCAGCATGGCCGACGAGCAGTCCACGCCGCCCACACAGTAACCTCGCTGGGCCAAAATGATAGCGACCGTACCGGTGCCACAAGCCACATCTAATACTCTTGTAGGTTTGAATCCGCGAGCCGCCATGACCTTCTCGATATAATCCACCCATTCAGAATAAGGGATAGAGGCCATGAGTTGGTCATAGAAGGGGGCGATACGGCTAAAGGGATCGTCATCAGAGACCGGAGCAGGGGAGGGGGCACGATTGATTTCTTGCCCGCTGTCATTTGGCATGTCGGCTTTCGCCCTATGCATCAAGTTTCTTTGGGCGAGGAAAGAGTGCGGCCCAACACATTGGCGAGACGCGCAACATCTGCCACCAGGGCGCGGAATCGCTCAGGCTTCAGCGCCTGGGGGCCATCCGAAAGAGCGGAGGCGGGGTCGGGATGTACCTCTACGAGCAATCCATCCGCGCCCGCAGCCACTCCCGCCATCGCAAGTGGGTTGACATAACGCCATTCTCCGGCGCAGTGGGAGGGGTCAATGATTACAGGAAGGTGACTGTGGCGCTTGATGACGGGAATTGCGCTGATGTCAAGGGTATAGCGGGTGGAATCCTCGAAGGTGGTGATGCCGCGCTCGCACAATGCGATTTGGTGATTGCCCTCCACCATGATATACTCCGCAGCCATCAGCAAGTCACGCACGCGACAGCCGGGCCCGCGCTTCAACAGGACCGGCATGTCTATCCCGCCCACCCGCTGTAGGAGCCTGAAGTTCTGCATATTTCGCGCGCCAATCTGGAGCATATCTGCGTATTTCGCCACCAGTTCGACTTCATCCACCTCCATGACCTCGGTCACAAGAGGAAGGCCGGTTTCCTCTTTCGCCTGGGCCAGTATCTCCAGCCCCTTTTCTCCCAGGCCCTGGAAACTGTACGGTGAGGTGCGGGGCTTGAACGCCCCGCCGCGGAGCATATTCGCCCCGGCGTACTTTACGATTTGCGCGATCTCCAGTGCCTGCTCGCGATCTTCCGCGCTGCAGGGCCCCGCGATTATGGTCAGCGCGGGACCTCCGATACAGACCCGCCCAATCTGAATCCTGGTTCCCTCCGGTTGACTGGCGCGAGCAACCAGTTTGTAAGGTTCAGAGATGCGGCTTACCCGCTCTACACCTGGAAGCGCGGCGAAATGATCGGCCAGTTGCGCCTTTTGCACATCCATTGCGCCCAACAGAGCGATGACTTTGCGCTCCACGCCCGGGTTCACAAAGGCGCGGAATCCTGCGCGTTCGATTTCTTCAATTACAGTCCGCACCTGAGCCGCATCGGCCCCGCGCTCCATGACAATGACCATATGGGTTTCTCCAATTTGTTATCGCCAAGATTCAACTCTGGAAATCCGGCTCTCCGGTGATGACCTCTTCTGTGGCCAGGATGGCGGCATTCGCGCGAAGCGCCAGTGCTATGGCATCTCCGTGGCTGGCTTCGATCATATAAGAACCGGAAGGAGTGCGTACCGAAACTCGTGCCCTCCATCGCTTGCCCGCAGGCTCGATAAGCACATGTTCTACTTCTGCCTTGAGCTGAGTCAGAACACTGAGAATCAGATCATGGGTGATGGGCCTTTTGATCAACTCATTTTCCAGCGCCAGTTTTATGCCGAGCGCTTCGCAAGGCCCTATGGGGAGATGAAAGCGCCGCTGCAGGTCGTCCTGCAGGAGCAAAGCGTGCGTGGCAACTGTTTCCCCGCGCCGTTGGAGGTCACTGGATAGCCCTATCACTGTGACCGACCTCATGGGGACGGTAGCCATATTCTCTATCCGTACACTGGTTTAGAGTGTGAGAGCCGGCAGCGCGTCAAGTTCTCTCCCGCTCAGGAACGCAATTCCTTTTCCACCCACTTCAAGAACTCCTTGTTTGAGGAGGTCTTGTTGATGCCGGTGAGGAGAAGCTCGGTTGCTTGGCCTCCCTCCAGGTGGTTGAGGACTTTGCGAATCTGCCAAACCCGCTGGAGTTCCTCTTTCGTGAATAGCAGTTCCTGATGGCGGGTGCCGGAGCGTTGGACGGCAATCGCGGGGAAAATACCGCGATCGGCGAGGCTGCGGTCCAACACAAGTTCCATGTTGCCGGTGGCCTTGAACTCCTCGAAGATCATGTCATCCATGCGGCTTCCGGTGTCCACCAGCGCGGTGGCTATGACGGTGAGGCTTCCGCCCTCTTCGATGTTGCGGGCGGAGGCGAAGAATCGCTTGGGTCTTATCAGCGCGCTTGGATCAAGGCCGCCTGAGAGAGTTCGGCCGCTGGGGGCTACAGTAAGGTTCGATGCCCTTCCCAGCCGGGTGAGGCTGTCCAGCAGGATGACCACATCTTTTCCGCGCTCCACCAGTCGCTTCGCCCTTTCCAAGACGATCTCTTGGATGCGAAGGTGGTTTTCGGGAGTTTCATCAAAGGTGGAGGCTACCACCTCTCCTTTCACTGAACGGCGTATATCGGTTACCTCTTCAGGGCGCTCGTCAATCAAGAGTACGATCAGCACCACCTCGGGGTGATTGGTGGTCACGGAATTGGCGATCTGCTTGAGGAGGGTGGTTTTGCCCGCCTTCGGCGGAGAGACTATCATTCCGCGCTGACCCATGCCGATGGGGGCGATAATGTCAATGAAGCGGCCGGAGATGTTCTTCGCAGTGGTCTCCATGCGGAGCCGCTTCGTGGGATAGATGGGAGTCAGGTCATCGAAATGGACGCGGTTACGAGATGTGTCCGGTGAATCACCATTGACAGCTTCCACGCGGAGGAGGCTGAGGTAGCGTTCCGGCGTGCCTTCTTTGGGAGGGCGCACATACCCAAGCACGGCATCACCGGTTTTCAGCGCGAAGCGCTTTATCTGGGATTGAGAGACATAGATATCCTTATGCTTGGGGGCATAGTTCATCCCCACACGCAGGAATCCCCATCCATCGGAAAGGATCTCCAGTACCCCTTCGGACACCATCTGGCCTTCTTGCTCTCCACGGGCTTGGAGAATCTTGATGGCCAAATCGTGTTTGTCGAGGTTGTCTGCATCGGCCACCTCGAACTCTTTGGCTACCTCCTGAAGTTCTTCAACAGTCTTGGCTTCCAGTTCCGCTAGCTCTATAGGCACACTCATAGCCTCCTGGCCCGCCTGAGGCGGGTCCTTAAGGAATCGTTGGGAGCATCGAATTACTCCCGCATAATCGAGCTATCACACATGACATATCGCATACAAACATTGCAGAATGAACGGCCGGAAAAATGAATTTGGAGAAATCTTCGCTCGGCCGACTATTTGCGTGTTTCTTTGGATCGGCCGGGGCCTCTTCAGACAGTCCCGGTATCGGAGTACTCCCGCTGTCCCAATCAGATCTCGCTTATGTAATCCACAAGGGAGTGCTTGCGCTTCGGAAGGATGTGGGAATTCTATCTTACCAAAGGTTCTCACCCGGGTGGGTGTTTTGTGGCCCTCAAAATACAACCAGATCACTCAGGCAATTTCGGTCGCAAGGAAAACAGAGAGGAGCTCGCACTGCCGATTAGCCTTGATACTGATACTTAGCCGGCGTCATTATACCATAAATCCTCCTGAATATAAACAAGTCTGGATACAACTCTGGGAGTCTCTATGAACATAAACCCTGGTTCTATCGAATTTGGGGATCAACCGGCTTACCGTTGCGGCGCACCTCGAAGTGCAGATGCGGACCGGTGGAAATACCGGTAGAACCAACACGCCCTATTACCTGGCCCTGCTTAACCCGTTCGCCGACAGACACGGCGAGGCTGGAGCAATGGGCGTAGAGGGTGGCCAGTCCGCCGCCGTGGTCAATGAGTATACATTTGCCATAGCCTCCCCATCGCTTTGCATGAATGACTAGTCCTGCGGCGGCTGCGCGTATCCGAGTACGATGGGGGGCGGCGATGTCCACCCCGGTGTGCATCTTACGAACTTTGAAGATGGGATGAGTCCGGTATCCGAAACCGGAACTGATGCGCCCTTCAACAGGTTGCTTGAACTTGCCTGTGAAGGGTTGGGAGAGCCGCTCTCTGCCCGTTTTCGTCGTTTGGAGTCTCTGCAGCAGGGCTTCCACCTCTCTGGAGTTCTGCTCCAGTTCAGCCAAAGCCCGCTCCCATACTACCCGTTGCTGGTAGATACGCTGCTTCAGGTAAGCGGTGTCTTTACGTTCTTTAACCGCTCGAGCATGATTCTCAGCTGCGTTTTCCTTGAGGGATTCAATGTACTCCAGGTGTTCGGCTGCTCTATTGGCGGCAATAGCCCTTTGTCGACAGGCTTCCTCATACTCCGCCAGCAGGACCGCATCTTGGGCCATGAACTGATCCAGCAGATAGAGCCTATTTTGGAGGTCAGTGTAACTGCTGGCTTGAAAGAGTATCTCCAGCAGACCTACTTCACCTCGCTGATAGATGAGTTCCAGCCTCTCCCCAAGCGACTCTTCATGCTGCTCGAGCCTGGATTCACTGTCTGCGAGAGACCGCCGTGCCTCCCTTAAATCCTTTCGCCCTGCTGTCAACCGCTGAGAGATATTCGATAGCAGGCGGCGTGTCTTCTTGTATTTCTTTGCCGCTGTGGAGGCTTGAGCATCAATGGCGCGCTGCTTCTTCTTTACAATCCTCAGCTCGCTCTGGATGGAAGCCTTCTTTCGGGCCATTACATCCAGCTGCTGCTGAAGGTCACTCTGGTCGGGAGTGTCATCTCGCGCGCCTTGCCCGGCCGGCGCAGTCCACACCAGAATGGCTAATACGGGGACCAGAAATCTTCGCATAGTCAGCAATGGACCATTAAGAGTTTACACACGCAAATCGCAACAGGGAAAGCTCTTCTCGTGTGCCAGGTGTCCGTGGACTCTGCGTTGATAAGGCAGAGAGGGACTGATTTGTCCATGGATTATACCACATGGCTGGGGAAAAGTCTTCTCTTGCAGAAACTCTTGTTTCCGTCCTGCGGCCTGCCAAAATCAGTCAATTTCGCCCTCTCGCAAGCAAGCCCGCAGCCTCCTTCGCCTCACCTTGAACCAATTGTCCATTCTCAGCGTGCGAGAGCTGCTGCCAGCGGGGTCGGAATGCGAGCCGCGTCGCCCACTCGTTCTCTCTCAGCCGCCCAAAGATACAAACAGGTGTAGTATGAGGTGCGGACGAACTCCGTGAAGCAGATGGTTGCTATGAAAAACAAGCCTCCGATTGCAAGTGTAGCAATAAGCAGAGCCCCATGCCCAGCAACTGAGAGAAAGGCGCCGATGCCGCCGAAGATGAGTATCACCAAAAAGATCATTGCGCCGTTGACAATGCTTATACCAATCTCGCCCACAGCAATGGGAACGAAATTGCCGGAATGAAGATTCTTCGCCCTGTCTAGAGCCCCGCCGAAGGATATATCTTCAAGGATGATGATGGGAACCAGCAGGTAGGTTGCCACCATCCATGTGCGTTCTATTGCCCAACCCGCGGCTTTGCCGGCCAGCCCGCCGCGGCGACGCAGCGCCCTAGCAATTGAGGTGACAATCAGAGTGGCCACAGCCAGATAGATAAGCGCGAGAGCATTCTTCAAGGCATCGGCAAAGGCCTCTCCAAGTTTCGCGTCACGGCCGCGCAAGCGGGAATTCACCAAGTTCACCGTCATCCCCATGAAGAAGTAAGTGACGAGATAACAGACGAAACCCAAGCCGGCAAACAACAGGAACCTGGGAATATCGGGGCCGTACGCCTGATTCCCTTCGAAGAGTTCTTGCAGATGACCCGTATAATGAGCCACCAGAAGGAACGCTGCAACAATCGCTCCATTTGTAAGGAAGGCGAAGAGAGAAGGCAATAGCATATCCTTGTCGCGGAAGGCAATGCGCATGCTCTGGCCGATGAAAGTGAAGGCCCGGCTCACACTGGTGAAGAAGTCGGTGGAATATGAAGCGCGCTGCATAAAGACTTCGGGCGCGCGGCTGAAGGTGTCGAGATCCGCCGAGTAGGGCAGGGGAGGCTTCGAAGGCGCCTGTGGCTGAGGAGAAGTGTACTGCTCGGGAGCGCAGGTCACACAGAGGCCGCCGGCCGCGGGCAGACACTCAGCGCAGAGCATCTTTCGGCAGTTGGGACATCGGCCGACAATACCCTGATGGTTGCAGATGGCGCACTTCTGCTCCGCCCTGTGTTTGCAGCGGGGACATTCGTCTTCAAAGGACTGCAGCACATAACCGCATCTGTCGCATTTCATGTCTGCTCTCAGGGAGTAGATTTCCGCACTGCTTTGCTGCAATCCTTCTTTCAGGCAAAGCACTCGCGCATCGAATTTCGCTGCAAAAAAGAGGAATCCCATCACAGCGGCTTGAAAGAAAGCAGGGGGCGGCTGACGCCCCGGACAACAGTCAATCGGAACCGAAAAGGGGAGATTCAGGATGGCAAAGAGAGTCAATATCGGCATGGTGGGTTACAAGTTCATGGGCAGAACCCATAGTAATGCCTATCGGCAAGTTTGCAGATTCTTCGACTGTCCGGTGGAGCCGGTGATGAAGGCGGTGTGCGGCCGCAACCGCGCAGGGGTGACTCAGGCCGCCGAACAGTTGGGATGGGAAAGCGTGGAGACGAATTGGCGCAAACTGGTCGCGCGCCCGGATATTGATGTCATAGACATCTCCACGGGCAATAACACTCACGCGCCCATCGCCATCGCCGCCGCCAAAGCCGGCAAGCATATCTTCTGCGAGAAGCCTCTGGCGATGAATGTGGCCGAAGCGAAGAAGATGGTCGCCGCGGTGGAGAAGGCCGGGGTCAAACACATGATCAATTTCAACTATCGCGGGGTCCCCGCGGTGGTGCTGGCCAAGCAGATGATTGCCGAGGGCCGGCTGGGACAAATCTATCACTGGCGGGGAACCTACCTGCAGGACTGGATCGTTGACCCTGAATTCCCGCTCGTGTGGAGACTGGAAAAACGGCTTGCCGGAGCCGGAGCGCTGGGTGACATCGGCGCCCACAGCATTGATTTGGCCCGTTACCTGGTGGGGGAGATAACCGAAGTTGTCGCCGATATGAAGACCTTTATCGAGAAGCGGCCCAAGCTGGCCGATGCTGCGGGAGGATTGGCCGCGGCGAAACGCTCCAAGGCGAAAGGCCGGGTGACGGTGGATGATGCCGCCATCTTTCTGACTCGCTTTGACAATGGAGCCATGGGTACATTCGAGGCCTCCAGGTTTGCTCCGGGCCGCAGGAACTATAATACATTTGAAATCAGCGGCTCCAAGGGCAGCCTTCGCTTCTGCTTCGAGCAGATGAATGAATTGGAATATTTCGACAACACCGCCCCCGCGGAGGTGCAGGGATTCACCAAGATACTGGTGACCGATGGAACCGTGCACCCCTATTTCGGGGCCTGGTGGCCGGGCGGCCATATCATCGGCTATGAGCATACTTTCGTGCACATGGTGTATGAGTTCCTTAAGGCTTTGCGCGGCAGGAAGAACCCGAAACCGGATTTCTATGACGGGCTGCGCAACCAGATAGTATTGGAGGCCGTGGAGAAATCCGCAAAGAGCCGCCGCTGGGTAAAGATTTCCATCGGCTGATAGGGTCCTGTTACCCCATCAGCACTACTGGAGACAACACAGGAGGAGAAGATGAAAGTCGGAGTATTCACTGTCCTATTCGGCCAGTGGCCTTTGGAAAAGGCGCTGGATTATATCGCCGAAGCCGGAGCAGAGGCGGTGGAAATCGGCACCGGCAATTATCCTGGAGGCGCGCACTGCAATCCAAAGGCACTTCTCGCCAGCGCGGCCAAGCGCAAGAAGTTCATGAAAGCGATTGAGAACCGGGGGCTCACACTTTCCGCGCTCTCTTGCCATGGCAACCCGTTGCACCCCAGTAGCCGTATCGCCGCCGCCCATCATAAGACCCAGAGAGATACCATACTGCTGGCCGAGAAACTGGGAATAGACCGGGTGGTCACATTCTCCGGCTGCCCGGGTGACAGCGAGAGAGCGAAACACCCCAACTGGGTGACCTGCCCCTGGCCCGATGATTTCAGTGAGATCATAAAGTGGCAGTGGGAGAAGAAGGTCATCCCCTATTGGAAAGCGGAAGGCAAGTTTGCGAAGACACACAAGGTCAGATTATGCTTCGAGATGCACCCGGGCTTTGTGGTGTATAATACGGAAACAATGCTCAGGCTGCGTGAAGCCTGCGGAGAGAACATCGGAGCGAACTTCGATCCCAGCCATCTTTTCTGGCAGGGGATGGATCCGATAGTCTCCATCCGCGCGTTAGGTGACGCGATTTTCCATTTCCACGCCAAGGACTCCAAGGTCTATGAGTCCAGCAGCCTTCTCAATGGAGTGTTGGATACGAAGCATTATGGGGATGAGATTAACCGCTCTTGGATCTTCCGCACCGTGGGCTACGGTCACGGTCAGGATGTGTGGAAAGACATCATTTCCACTTTGCGGATGGTGGGATATGATGATGTTCTCTCCATCGAACACGAGGATTCCTTGATGAGCGTGGAGGAGGGATTCCGCAAAGCGGTGGCCTTCCTGAAGGAGGTATTGATTGCCGAAGAGACTGGAGAGATGTGGTGGGCTTAGACCGGCTCTTTGGCAGCAGTGCCGCCCAGCACGACCTACCTGCAAGATAGACAGGGAAGCACATAGCCGGAGGAGGTTCTAAGAACTAATGGCCCAGGTAAAAGTAAGCCGAATAAACAAGTACTTCAAGAACATATGCGCGGTGGGTGATGTGAGCCTGGAGGCGCAAGATGGAGAGTTCCTCATACTCGTGGGGCCTTCCGGCTGTGGCAAGACCACACTTCTGCGCATCATCGCGGGATTGGAAGAGCCGGATTCGGGAGAGATCTGGGTCGGAGACAAACTTGTAAATGACATCTCTCCTCGGGATAGGGATGTGGCCATGGTTTTTCAGAACTATGCGCTCTATCCCCATATGAGCGTTTTTGACAACATGGCCTTCGGCCTGAAGATGCGAAAAGTGGCGAAAACCGAGATCCAGAGCCGGGTGAAAGAGACGGCGCAGCTGCTGGGCCTTCAAAGCCTTCTGGGCCGACGCCCGAAACAATTGTCTGGAGGGCAGCGACAGCGGGTTGCACTGGGGCGCGCAATCGTGCGCAATGCACAGGTCTTTCTCATGGACGAGCCTCTCTCGAACTTGGATGCGAAGTTGCGTGTGCAGACCCGCGCTGAACTCATTAAACTCCACCGGCGGCTCGGTGTAACCACCATCTACGTGACTCATGATCAGACCGAGGCGATGACTATGGGAGAACGCATCGCTGTACTGAAAGACGGTCTCCTGCAGCAGGTTGATGATCCCATCACCCTCTACCGACATCCTGTCAACCAGTTCGTAGCAGGATTCATCGGTAGCCCTACCATGAACTTTCTGCCCGTGGTAGTGCAGAATCGGGATGGCGGAGTGTATATCGAAGGAAAAGGGATCAACCTGCGACTGCCGGAGGAATTCGCCTCCAAGGTGAAACATCTGGAGGGCAAGCCGTCCGCATTCGGCATCCGCCCACAGGACTTGTATCACCATGCCCGCAGCCCCATCTCGGCGGCGGCAGATAATTCTGCCCGCTTAATGGTAGATGTGGTGGAGCCCACCGGTGATGATATGCATGTCTATCTACTGGCGGAAGACACACCGATTGTGGCGAATCTCCCTGCAGAGGCATCTGTCGAAGTGGGACAGCCATTGGAAGTGGTCTTTGATATGGAAAAGTCTCACCTCTTTGAGCCTGACACCGAGAAGACTATCTTCTAGCGCGGAAAGCGACGAATGATGAAACGCGATTCAGCGGAACTTGATGATCTGAGAATAATCACAGGCAGTGCGAACCCGGCGCTGGCGGCAGATATTGCCAGCCGCCTGCAAGTCGGCCTCACTTCTTTGCACATCTCTCGTTTCGCGGATCAGGAAATTCACGTATTGATCAACGAGAGTGTCAGGGGTGATGACGTCTTCGTAATTCAACCGACCTGTACGCCGGCGAGCGAAAATCTGATGGAGTTACTAATCATCCTGGACGCGCTCAAACGCGCCTCTCCGGAACGGGTTACCGCGGTGATTCCCTATTACGGATATGCCCGCCAGGAGAGAAAGGAGAAGCCGAGAGAGCCAATAACCGCCAAGCTCGTTGCGGATCTGCTTGGCGTGGCCGGGATTGATCGTGTGCTTACAGTGGATTTGCACGTGCAGTCCATCCAGGGATTTTTCAACTGCCCGGTGGATCATCTACTGGCAGGACCGCTCTTCGCCGACCACTTTCTGGAAAGAGGTCTGGGAGGCAAGGACGTCGTTGTGGTCTCTCCCGATGTAGGAGGGGTGGGAAGCGCGAGAGCCTTTGCCGACAGGTTGCATTCACCTCTGGCAATCATCGCCAAGCGCCGTCCTGAGGTAGACAAAGTGGCGGTGATGGAGGTAATTGGGGAATTGGAGCGAGATTGTGCCATCATGATAGACGACATGATAACCACCGGAGCCTCTGTGATGATGGCAGCCCAGGCGCTGGCAGAGCGCGGAGTGAAGGATATATATGTTTGTGCCACCCACCCGGTTCTCTCCGAAAACGCTTGCCAGAGGCTGGAGGATGCTCCGATCAAGGAAATGGTGGTTACAGATACCATCCCGATTCCGGCAGAGAAGCATACCCCCAAGCTCAAGGTGATCTCTATCGCCCCGCTGCTGGCGGAGGCGATTCGCCGCGTCCACTCCGATACCAGTGTCTCCGCTCTCTTTGAGCCCTCTTGGGACAAGCAGGAGTAGAAGCGCTCTCCTCCCGGGTGTTCCGGCGTGATGCTACCGCAGACCCTTGCCTTTAGCAGCAGAATCTGCTATTCTACAGACAGTCGGGGGAAGCAAAATGGGGGGTCCCGAAATGGATATCTATCGCCGTATAGGCGAGCGTATTCGCCACGCGCGCTCACGAGCAGGGCTTACCCAACCGCAGCTTGCTCGTCTCCTCAACGTCAGCAAAGGCATCATTTCTCGCTGGGAAACCGGACTTGCGCGTCCGAGCCTTGATCGCCTGGAACCTCTTGCCCGCAGACTTGAAATCTCGCTGGAGGCTATGCTTGGGTTTACCGGCGTCGAAGAGACTGGCGGTTATCCCGTACGAGGTGTGCCCGTTTGGGAGATGGCTTCGGAGATCATCCCGGACTTCAAGCCCACTTCGTGCATCGGCGCGACCTTTGTCAGCGAAGAGGAAGCTCTTGCCGTGCAGGCAGCGCTACTCATACCGAGTGATTGCTTCTGCCCCTACTTCTTCACCGGAGATGTAGTAGGAGTGCAAACGGCGGGACGTGCAAAGCTGGGCGAAATTGTGTTTATCCGCAAGAACAAGAAAGTGGCGTTGTACTGTTATGGAGGAAGGAAGAAGGGCGACATACTGCTGCCCATGGGGGTTTCACAGAGAGTAGAGACTGTTGCGCGTATTGACCTGGTGGGGATCTTTCGCTGGCTGCATCGGCCGGGGAAAGTCATCTCTCGCGGCTAGACGTGTTCGCCTTATGGCTTGGGCAGATAGAAACAGATAACCTCCAATTCTTTCATCAAGTCCACGTTCCTAATCGTAGTACCTTGAGGGCTGACTATTCTCGTGGGGGAGAAATTCAGGATTGAGCGAATCCCCCCTTGAGCCATCAGTTCGGCCACTCCCTGAGCGGCTTCTGCAGGAGTGGTAATGATTCCTATCTCCACACCTTGTTCCTGCGTTATTCTGGGCAACTCCCGCACATCTTTTATCTCCACATCCCACAGAGGTCGGCCGATCTTGGAGAGGTTGTTATCGAAGGCCGCTACAAGGGAAAAGATACTGCTGCGAAGCCCCTGATAGCCAGCGAGTGCAGCGCCGAGATTTCCCGCTCCCACGATGACCACTTTGCGAGGCCGATCCAACTGCATGATATGGGAAAGCCGGGTCAGCAGTGGTTCGACGGCATACCCCAAGCCGGGCTTGCCGAATTCTCCAAAATAGGAAAGGTCTTTGCGTACCTGACCGGCAGTGATGCCGGTCCTCTCCTGGATACCGGCCGAAGAGATGGTATCGAGTCCTTCCGCGTGAACCTGTCTAAGGCAGCGCAGGTATATGGACAATCTCAGCACTGTGGGCTCGGGCGCCCGCCCGGTTGGCACCTTATGCCTCCCTCTCTGTGAGCTTGTGCTTTCTTTCACAATCTCCAGAATTATACGGGCTGATGGCTGCCAGGTCAACAGGTTGAAGCCGAAGTGTTCGCCTGTTATAATCCCCTGCAGATTTCATCCCAGGAGGCCTGACTAGTGAAGATTGCGGAGATTACGGCGCGAGAAATACTTGATTCCCGCGGCCACCCCACCATAGAAACAGATGTAATCCTGGAGAATGGAGCCGTGGGCCGGGCGGCGGTTCCCTCTGGTGCTTCCACCGGCGCACATGAGGCTTTGGAGCTCCGGGACGGTGACGCAAAGCGCTATAGCAGTAAGGGCGTAAAGAAGGCTGTCCAGAATGTTACTGAGACCATTGCCCCGCGACTTGTGGGGATGGATGCCGCCGCTCAGAAGAAGATTGACACACTCCTGCTCTCTCTCGACGGGACTCCCAATAAGTCCAAACTCGGCGCAAATGCAATACTTGGAGTGAGTCTGGCGGTGGCGAAGGCGGCCGCGGTTGCTCAAGGTAAACGGCTATTTGCATATCTGGGCGGAGAAGAGGCGAGAGTTCTACCGGTTCCCATGATGAATATCGTGAATGGCGGCGAACATGCGGACAATAACCTGGACATTCAGGAGTTCATGATCGTGCCAATAGGCGGGGCAAGTTACTCGGAGGCCCTGCGGACAGGGGTTGAGACCTTCCATGCTCTCAAGAAAGTGCTGCAGAAGCGCAGCCTGAACACCGGAGTGGGTGATGAAGGCGGGTTCGCCCCCATGCTGAACTCGAACGAAGAAGCCCTGGAGATGATTGTCGAGGCCATCGCCGCGGCCGGCTATGGGGCCGGCAAGGATGTGGCAATTGCGCTGGACGCCGCCGCCAGTGAGTTCTGCGAGAACGGCAGATACCTTCTGCGCGGTGAGGGCAGGGAGTTCGATGCTGATGGGATGATCGAATATTACAGCGGACTGGCGGGGAAATACCCTATCATCTCCATTGAAGACGGCCTGTCGGAAGACGATTGGGAAGGTTGGGAGCGGCTGACGAAAGCCTTGGGAGGCCGGCTCCAACTGGTAGGGGATGATCTCTTTGTAACCAATCCGGAGAGGCTGAAGCGAGGTATTGAGCAGAAGGTGGCAAACAGCATCCTCATCAAGGTCAACCAGATTGGCTCCCTCGGTGAAACCCTGGAGACGATCGAGATGGCCGGAAAGGCTGGTTACACGACGGTCATCTCACATCGGTCCGGAGAGACCGAAGACAGCACGATTTCGGATTTGGCCGTGGCTACCAATGCCGGGCAGATCAAGACCGGCGCTCCTTGTCGAGGAGAGCGCACCGCCAAATACAACCAACTCTTGCGCATAGAAGAAGAACTCGGCGAGGCCGCGCGCTTCGGCGGCAGAGAGGTCTTTCGCCACTTGCGCTGACTTGCAGCCGCGGTTCCCGGCGTAAGCGAGGTTCTTCTTTCCGTAACATATTCTTCATTCATTTCGGCTAGTCTTGAAGGCGAGAGGAACCCGATACCATCCAGCGCAATTCGGAGGAGGTAAAGGAGAATGAGGTTCATCCTGAAGATGACCGGTATCATATTACTGCTCGGCGTGATGTTGCTGTCGATAACCGCCGGCTGCGGAGAAAAGACCGGACAGGCAACCGGCCCGACCACGACCGGACCGAGTGGCGCCGTGAAAGAGATACGCGTGTTGGTTCCCTGTGGTCAGATGGGGCCTTTCTACGACATTAAGCCGCTCTTCGAAAAGGCCAACCCGGACGTCAAGATAGATGAGAGTGTGGAAAATATTGACGTAATCACCAACAAGATCTTGGACGGTATTGAAAAGGCCGAAGTCTTCATGTCCATGGGAGATAGAGAAGTCACCATG
>JABAOH010015113.1_pt2 | contig 15422 bp, 9 predicted proteins | sample 7062181 | NCBI WGS metagenome assembly JABAOH01 (sample SAMN14538630, study PRJNA623070) | marine sediment metagenome | biome: marine biome [ENVO:00000428]; feature: marine pelagic biome [ENVO:01000023]; material: deep marine sediment [ENVO:00002113]; isolation source: pool of 5 deep marine...
AAAGATGAAGAACTCGGCGTTGTATCTTGAAGATGTTGACAACGCCTTCTCCAATCTCATCAAAGACTTGCAAGAAATCAGGCAAGAATAGTCTAACTGCACGTGCACATTGTTGGGGACAAGCGCGCGCCTGACGCACTTACGCTGACGCATACACTTTTTGCACAACAATCATTGTTATGCAACTTATTAAGATGTTTGAAAATCTCTGAGAAAAATCAAGATTTTTAGTGAAATTGGGCGCGCGCGAAAGGGATTCATGAAACAAAGGAAAGAATCGCTAGAACCCTACAAAACCCAAGGCTAAAACAGATCCACTTCCACACTTTGCGCCACTGGAAAGCCACAATGGAATACCACAAAACCAACAACATCCTCCATGTTAAACGATTGTTCGGACACAAAAAACTTGAAAACACCGAAATCTACACGCATCTCATAAACTTTGAAAGCGACGAATGGAATGTAGCAAGCGCAAAAAGTTTGGAAGAAGAAAAGAAACTTATAGAAGCAGGTTTCGGATATGTGCGGTACAGCGACAAAGATGAAGCTGCCATCTACCGAAAACGAAAATAGAAGACGTATAGTTTAGGGCTCCGGTAGTATAGTCCGGTTAAGTATGACGGCCTCTCGATCCTAGAAAAGTGGAGAAAGCCGCCGACCCGGGTTCAAATCCCGGCCGGAGCACCATTTTGCGCGTCCGCAGTGACGAGTATCCAGTAGATAGTTACGACTACGACCCATACAAATTTTTCATTGGAAAGCTCAGAAAACCAATTGTGAAGGAAGCTCTAAACATTTTCGCCTCGTGCGCGCGCGCAATTGGCAACATTTCACGCCTCACTCCCTACGAAAGGCCTTTGAAACAATACTCCACAGCGAACTTGTCGACGGCGGTCGTATGGGCACAAAAATTCAAGAATTCTTTATGGGGCACATCCTTCCTGGAAGCCAAGATGCCTACTTTGATCAAACAAATGTTGAGCAATTAGGAGCTGAATATGCAAAACTGAAATTTGGTCGCGCAATTGTCGAAAACAAATTCAAAATCTCAAGACTGGCTGTGGCCAAGGCTTTTGAAGGCACCGGTATCGACCCTGACAAAGTAATCGAGGAATACGTCGAAATGCGACGAGTTCAGAAATATGCCGTGGGCGAATGCGCGCGCGCATAAAGAGTAAGAAGGCTAAAATACAGGTATTAGCGAAATTCGGATGCACTCATGTCTTGCTTTTATGTCTGTTCCATGTGTGGTAGACCACATACAAAGGTTAAATTGAACCAGAACTTTGGGGATGTAGCTTGAAAACTCAGTAGTAAGTTACTGTCCTTCCTCTTTCTATTTTCTGTGCACCTTATACCGCAAAGGATACCATAATGGTATTTCTTCTTTCCTGCACTTTCTATACCAAACATACCACAATGGTATCAAAGGAGCAATAGCGAAGATAGACCAAACATAAGCCCACAAATGCTCCTCAAGAAACAAAAATAAATCAATTAGTAACAACCCGCCCCAAAAAATTAATGCACTTGGGATAGCAATAAATGCAGTATATACACGGACATATAACTGGGGATATTCCAAACCAAGGTCTAGAGTCGCAAACAGAGAATACCCAAGAACCAGAAGTCCAACCAAAAACAAACAAGAAAGTGAAACAACAGCACCAAATATTCCCAATATATAAATTAGGATTCCAACAATAGTTATTACCACTCCGAAAATTACTGTCAATTTCAACTTTTTGCTTAAAATCAGCATTGCCTCAATCGGCTTTTCACTTTCCAGCAACTTCTCTTTCTGTTCATATTCTTCTCGAGTGATAGCGCCTCTACCCAACTGGTCCTTCAATTCCACGAGTTCTATCCTCAACTTGCCCGCACTTATGAAAAGGAGCATAGTGATGGAATACGTCGTTCCAATTACTATCCCCGTGAAAATCGTTCCTATTACTATTCCCGCAAAACCAATGGCAATCAGCAATAGTATTAAGATACAAAAAGCAATCAAAGGAAAACCTATTTGAATAATCTGCTTATCGAGTCCTTCCCGTTGGAGCCTTTCTGAAATGCTCCAACACAAACCCAAGATAAGGAACCCAAAAAGCGGAAATGACACTAGGACTGATATACTCACGATGCCGCTGACATATACGAATCCTAGTAATACGGTAACCCCGTAAACCCAAAGGTACCAGAATAGAAACAACAATGAGATAATACTGACAATCGAAAGGGTGCCTTGCCATTTCAAAGGTCTTTTTTTATACCAGTCCCCAACTGCACTCTGTTGAATCCACTTACCAAGTCTGTCCCAGAACATTTTGGCTATCAAGCACAGAGCGATGATAACGACAAGGGCGAGAATTCCCAGAATTTCCCACATCTCAATCAACTACCACAATACGAGAATAATGGGAATTATGAGAATCACCCACTCCATAAATTTCTTCAATGAAATCATTTCAACTCACCATCCCACGTGCACCCTATAGCTACTGCTGTTGACAAGAACAATAATACAAAAACTAACAATACACTTTTCTTCAATTTCAATCTGAATACTATTTTGTATGTTTCTGTAAATAAGTTATGCTGAAGATTTCCCTAAATAGTATGACACTCAGTTGTAAGAATCAAAGAATAGTGTATAGGCAGAAAAGAAAAAAGAGAGTAGGCAGTTTTTGAAGGCTTGCTTAGGTCTTTGAGTTTTTCTTAGTCTGTTTTGTCTTGTTTTTCTGGCTTGAAGCCTACGAATGTCATTAGCCTATCCAATTTCTTGCTTAGGTTTTCGATTTCTGTGCCTAGTTCCGCTTTGCGCGCGCATTGCATCCTTGATGTTGGCGCTTTTGACGCTGACAGCCTTGATGCCAGTGGTTAAAGCAGCAATCTATTGTTGAGATGGTGTCGCGCGCGCACTCTTGAACAATCAAAGAACTAGTTAAATGCATGGAGGGTGATTGGGAACTTAGAAAAAAGAGGGGAATTTATGGTTGTTTCTTTCGTTCGTCGTGGATGACGATGTTACCGCCTTGCAGTTCTCCCGACGGATCGAAGCCTGCTTCGTGACAGAGCACGCCGTTCTTGTCACGTACAAGTATTTGATAGATGTCTATGCCTCCGTCTGAGTCGTTGTCCCATACGTCTATTCGGAACTTGTAATTGCCTTCGTCCCATACAAGCTCTCCAGTTGCTGGATTATACTTCTGAACTACACATTTCGCTTCGAAGTAGGCGTGGTTTCCGTCGATTGCCAGTCCTATCCACGCATTGCTTTTCACGATGATGTCCCATCCGCTCTCTCGGTAAACATATGTTGCGTGTCCTCGGGGTTTCCCTGACCTTGTGTATTTAATATTGAAGCCGAAGTTTCCTTTGCTTCCAGAGGGATCCCATATCCAGCCTCCGCCAGTAACGAAATCGCCAGTTGGCTCGTAGACCGTCAGGGGAGTTGCATCGGAAGTCGGTCCCTCATAGTAGTCATTGCCATCGATGCTTACTATTATGAGGTATCCGTTTTCTGGAAGAATGTCAATGGTGGCAATAGCGACTCCAACGCCTAGCATGTCAGTTTGGCTGACCGGTACATTGGGTATTATCATAGATGGGGTTGATCCCAATAATCCGGTATGGATGCTAAATGTGACTTGGATTTTCGTCAAGTCGCCCAAATATCCGTCTGGGCTGTCGAATATGGTGGCTCGGAGGTTGATGGATTTGGCAGTTGTCGGCACAACTGTGTCTCCAGTATACTCTAGTTCCACGTTTTCCCTATGAATTGTGAATGGTTGAGTTGTTGAGCGTCCAGAATATTCCATGTCTCCTGAGAAGATTGCAGAAACACTGTATGCTCCTGCAGGTTGGTCAAGCACAATGCTCGCTGTGGCGAGACCCAAGCTGTCAGTTGTGGCAGTTACTGTTTGAGAGCCTATTGTGAAGATAATTGTTTTGCCTTCGATTGATTGCTGGGTTGCCATATCAATTAGCGTAGCATTAACTGTCACAGCATCTGAATATTGACCATTTGTTTCTCCAGAGTAGCTGATGGATGCTGCATTGACTACTATCCAAATTGATTGCGTGTCCTCGATGTTTCCAGCGATGTCAACGCTTCGGTAGTATAGTGTGTGGCTACCGAAATCCAACACGTTGAATGGCGTGGAATATGTTGTCCAAGCTCCTGAATCGATCTTGTATTCTGTGTAGTCAACGTCAGAAATGGCGTCTGAGGCTTCGAGAGTAAAGGCGGTAGTCGTTGAAACGTAGGTCGGATCTGCGCCATACTTAGGGTCTCCTATGGTTGGAACGGTTGTGGGAGTCGTTTGGTCGATTCTGAAACTGATACTGTTCGCTGTTTCAGTATTTCCAGCATTGTCTACGGACCAGAAATAGATGGTGTAGACTCCATCATCTGGGATGATGATGGGGATACCAATCACTAGAGGCCGTACTGGTCCACTGTTGATGTGGTAATAGGTAGTTGCCACACCCGAAGTCTGGTCGTACGCAGTCAAAGTCACCTCAAGTGGCACCGTGTACCACTCATTCCGACCATTCGGAGTTTCAGGGTTTAATGACGCTGAAGTACTAGGAGGCGTTGTGTCAATTTTGAAGCTGTCTGTCTTGTGAGGCGACTCTGTATTTCCCAATTTGTCTACTGACCAAAATTCAGTGGCGTGCCATCCGTCTTCGATTACTATAAGCGAAACAGAATAGGCTTCGGTGTCCGCGTCATCGAGTATGTAATAAATCGTTGCTACGCCCGATCCTGAGCTGTCATCAGCTGAGAGCGTTACAGTGACGCTTGAGACGAACCAGTCGTTGTCTCCTATTGTACCAGACAGCGCGTCGGAACTTGAGGGAGCTGTATTGTCTAGTTGGTGCGTTTGAGAGTGGACAAATTCCATGTTGCCAAGGTTGTCGGCGCTATAGAATTCTATTGTGTATGTTCCATCAGGTCCGGACAAGGTGAAGCAATCAGAGTAGGATATCCACGAGTTGCCATTAATTCTGTAATAAGAGCCTTCTAGATCTGCTCCAGTGTCCAAAGCATCTAAGCAGATTAGCGTGGCCGATGTCACGAAGTTGTCGTATGATGGTGATCCGAGGGTCTTGGTCGTGGTGGGAGGCGTGTTGTCTAGAATGATTGTTTCAATGTTCACGGGTCCCTCGTTGCCCGCATTGTCAGTACTGTAATATTCAATGATGTATTCTCCGTCATCACCGATTATCTGGAATGTTATGCCGGAATCAAACGGTGGTGGCATTGCGCCGACAGGGGTCACTCGGTAGTACGTTGTGGCTACTCCTGATCCTTCTGGGTTATCCAAAGGTGACAGGGTGAAGCTTGTTGCTGATGTAACGTACAAATCAGCGTCAGAAGTAAACCTTGGGGTGCCTATGTCTACAGTTGTTGTTGGGGATATTGTATCTATCTTAACGGTTTCGGTCTTTTCGGATTCTTGGTTTCCAGCGAGGTCTACGGCGAAATAGTTGACTGTGTGGATTCCGTTGCCCTCAACAGTCACAAGAGCTGAAGCTCCAAGTACCACCACGTAGCCGCCTGAATCTACTTGATAGTATATTTCCATTGCGCCTGAAGTTGCGTCACTTGCAGATAGGGTCACCGTGGCAGGTGAAGTTCTCCACCAGTCGTTGTTACCGTCAGGTGATTGTGAAGGGGTTGTAACTGGAGGTATGGTATCTATCTTGAATTCTGTAATCTTTGGAACTTCAGTATTGCCAGCGATATCAGCCGACCAAAACTGAACAGTATGACTTCCTTGCTCGGACACGACAAATGGATCACTGTACTCTGTCGCCACTCCTCCGTTTAGGATATAATAGGTCTTGTAGGTTCCTGAACCTGTGGGCGGTACGGAAGATTCTCCGGGATCTTCAGCTGTGAGTGTGACTACAACGGGTGCAACATACCAATCATTGAGGTCGACTGTACCTGAGATCTGAGCTGTTGTGATTGGGTCGGTTTTGTCAATCTTGATTATTTGAGGAGGCAGAACATACTCATTTCCTGCATCATCGTATGCCTTGTGGTAAAGGGTCGTTGTTCCCTCTTCACCTATTACGAAAGGCATAGAATAGATGTACCAATAGATGCCGTTGAAGCTGTAATGAACCGAAGCTAAACCAGACACATCATCGCTACCAATTAGGGTAACTGTCACAGCGCTGACATACCAATCATCGTTGCCTAGATTTCCGGAAAGAGACTTAGTTAGGTCGGGTGGTGTTTTGTCAATTTTAACATCGAAAGTGCCAGTTTCAACGTTTCCAGCATTATCTGTTGATCTTACAAATACTGTTGTGGTTTCTTCGGTGTCGATGGTAAACGGAGTTGTATAGATTATCCAGGTGTCGCTATCGAAGCTGTACTCTATATTGAGTATACCCGATATAGGGTCACTTGTTCCTAGTGTTACGGTTACATCTGACAGGTACCAACCTTCGTTTCCGAGAGTGCCTGCTAGATCAATGGTGATCGTTGGAGAGGTCTTGTCGATGTTTATGCCGCTTACTGTGTATGAAGCTTCGTTACCAGCCAAGTCTGTTGCAGTTCCTGTAACTGCTTGATCTGCTCCTTCGGTGGTTATGGTTTGGTCGGGGGTGACAGCAAGTACTCCTGAAAGGGTATCAGTTGCAGTGAAGTGAACTGTAACATCAGTGTTGTACCATCCATGGGCATTTGCGGGAGTCGTGGGAGCTCCAGTTATCGTGGGAGCTGTCTTGTCTATATTTATTCCCGAAACTGTGTATGATGCGGAGTTTCCAGCTTTGTCGGTAGCTGTTCCTGTTACTGATTGGCCTGCTCCCTCGCTGGTTAGAGTTTGGTCAGGAGTAATCGTGGCGATTCCCGAAAGGGCGTCAGTTGCATCAAAATGGACGGTTACATCAGTGTTATACCAGCCATACGAGTTTGCAAGTGTGGTTGGATCTCCCGTTATGATGGGTGGCGTTTTGTCTATGTTAATTCCGGATACGGTGTATGAAGCAGTATTTCCAGCCTTGTCGGTTGCTGTGCCAGCTACTAATTGGTCAGCCCCTTCGGCCGATAGTGTCTGGTCTGGTGTTATGCTGTCTATTCCAGACAACGAGTCAGTAGCTTCGAAGTGTACCACTACGTCCGTGTTGTACCAGCCATAAACGTTAGCTGGTATGGTTGGGGCTCCAGTAATTGTGGGAGGCGTCTTATCGATATTGATGCCTGCAACGGTATGCGAAGCGGTGTTCCCCGCTCTATCAGTAGCGTATCCAGTTATTGATTGGTCTGCGCCTTCAGATGAAATGGTTTGGGCGGGAGTGACTGTATCCACGCCTGACAGTGAATCGGAAGCAGTGAAGTGTATTACAACATCAACGTTGTACCAACCATAGGAATTTGCAGGATCGGTTGGGGCACCTGTTATTGTTGGTGACGCCTTGTCGATGTTTATTCCTGAAACGGTACAAGTTGCGGAGTTTCCAGCCAAATCAGTTGCTGTACCAGTTGTAGATTGGTCACTGCCTTCTGTCGATATGGTCTGGTCAGGTGTTACATAGTCAACTCCAGACAAAGAGTCGCTTGCAGTGAAGTGGACGGTCACATCGGTGTTGTACCAGCCATACGTATTAGGAGGAGTCGTTGCAGCCCCTGTTATTGTTGGTGGTGTCTTATCGATGTTTATACCTGTAACAGTGTATTGGGCTGTATTCCCAGCCTGATCAGTGGCTGTGCCCGTTATTGATTGGTCTGTGTCTTCAGAAGTCAATGTTTGATCAGGTGTTACGTAACTGACTCCGGAGATTGTATCAGTCGCGGTGAAATGCACAATAACGTCCGTGTTGTACCAGCCGTAGGAGTTTGGAGAGGTTGTAGGGGCTCCGGTTATTGTTGGTGGTGTCTTGTCAATCTTGATTTGTTGTGAAGGCAGAACAAACTCGTTACCGGCAGCGTCATAGGCTGTGTGGTAGAGAGTGGCTATGCCTTCGGAGCTGATTACAAAAGGTGTTGAATAGACGTACCACGTGGTGCCGTCGAAGCTGTACTGGATCGAAGCCAAACCAGATACAGTATCGCTTCCACTCAAAGTTACTGTTACGTCATTAACATACCAATCATTGTTGCCTAGAGTTCCGGAAAGAGATTTGGCTAGGTCGGGTGGTGTCTTGTCAATCTTGACATCGAAAGTGCCAGTTTCAACGTTTCCTGCATTATCTGTTAATCTTACGTATGCGGTTGTGGTTCCTTCGGTATCAATAACAAACGGAGTTGTGTAAACTATCCAAGTAATTTCATCGAAGCTATACTCAATTTGGAGTATACCTGATGTGGAGTCGCTTGCCCCTAGTGTTACGGTTACGTCTGACAGGTACCAGTCATCGTTTCCGAGGATGCCTTCTAAATCAATTGTGGTCATTGGATTAGTTTTATCGATTTTCACCGTTGTGCTTTTTGTGTCTTCCATATTTCCGGCGTTGTCGGTGGAGTTGTAGTATATGGTTGTGATTCCTTCAGTGCTTATTGTAAATGGGTCCGTATATGTGATCCATGTGGTGCCATCAAAACCGTACGCTGTTATGGCGACTCCTGAAACGTCGTCTGTCGCTGTTAAAGTAATGGTCACATCGGATACGTACCAGTTGTCTAGCCCTAAGGTGCCGCTCAAGCTAATACTAGTTGTTGGAGGAGTTGTGTCTATTGTGAAGTAGACTTTGTTGGAGAAGCCCATGTTTCCGTAGGTATCACTTGCGTATGCTACGATGTGATGTGGGCCTTCTGCCAATCCTGTGAGGGTTATGTTTCCGGTTATTGTTATGTTTGCTTGTCCGTCTAGGCTGTAGCCTATCCAAGATGTCGGCTCGCTGATGGTGAAGATCAAGTCGACAGTATTTGTTGTATATGTTGTGTTTTGAGGTGAAAGAACGTTTATGTCTGGTGGAACATCAGACACATCTAGTATAATGGAATCATAGCCAGTTGTCATATTAGGATAGTGTGCATAAATAGCGATCGGGACTAAGCCTACTAAGCTCCCCGTATTTATGATACTCTGGTATTGGCCGGAACCAAGATTGTCAGCCACTATCCATGTGACATTGTTGATCAATAAGCTTACAGTAACATCTGAACGCGGTCCTGCTGTGTCATTAACTGCTATGTCTACTGTTAGAGGCTCACCTTGTATCGGAGTCGTCGTCGATACCGTTGTTTCGATGATTAGATGGTTGCCAAATTGTGTTATGTTTTCGATGAAATCCAGATCTATGTTAACACTTTGGTCGACGGTCAGAAATCCGCTTGACACGTAACTTTCATTTCCGTAGTCGTCAATAATGGAAAGAGTATATGGAATGTCATCTAATGAGCTTCCATGTGCTACAACGCCAACGGTTACTGGGGCAGTCTTTTTTAAGAAGACAATCTGAGTGTTGTTGTCTCGTAAAACGAAACCCGTGGACGAGTAATCAATGAAGTCTCCACTGGTTAAATTCCAGCCGAGCACCAAATCTCCATCTTCTGAAAACACCCGGGTATCAGCTGTAATCTCAGGAGGATCATCCCAACTGGCAATTATATGAACAATATTGGCAATCGTTTCAGGGACGTAATCATGGAAGTACTGAGTGATAAGATAATCGGCAATCTCAAAGGCTGTGCTTATGATGAATTTAGTTAGTGAAACCGGATCTTTGATATTCCAGAGGATTCCCATTACTCTCACCCCTATTTTTAATATTATAGTGTATAGATCCGCTTGGTCGAGAAAGTCGCTTAATTTCTGAGCCCATTCCGCAATGACTAATGTACTGACGTTAAGTATTGCTTCAGTATTTTGTGGTGATGCTAGGAACACTTTGTATAAACCAAACTCGATAGGGATTCCAGCCAACAAATTGGCGATTTCTTGCAAGAGATTTTTGAGAGTCACGTCAGAGTACTGATATGCCCCATTTAGGAGCTTTACTAAATCCCACGCTGTCAATGAAAGATGAGTTATCCAATATTCCCAATCTGTTACAATCGAGTGCCTGAAGACAAGTGCGATTCTCGCAGCACCATCAGTATCATGTTGACTATATATGTACGACACAAAATCGGAGGTGAATATCCATGATGCCCACCATTGTTGGTTGAAATAATCGGCAAGGTCACGAATTCCGTAGATTTCGAACATTGTCATAGATTCATGTTGCACATCGCCGGAAAGGCTGATTCCGAAGTGTTGATAGACGGCTGATTTATAGTCTTCACTTGAGGCTGAAGGCTCTATACCATAGATATTGAACGATACCGTGACTCCGAAAATCTCTGTATAATAGCTGCTTTGACCTACATCAAGTCGTGGGTCATTCAGAAAAGTTATCTCGTTTACAGTTAAGTAGAATGTTCTTTCGTGAATTTTACTTTCAGGGTCAGATCCTGTTCCCTTTATTATTATCGGATAATCATCAGCAGGCACATCATATGCAACTTGAAGACTCACAGTGGACGTGAAAGTAGGTGTATCGCTCGTTGGATCGAATGTTACGGTAACTCCATTCGGCTGTCCTGAGGCTGAAAGAGTAACCGAATAACTATATCCATTGATTGCTGTCACTGTCACAGTTGCGGTCGTTGAACTTCCTTGGTCAACAGTTGCAGATGGTGGATCAACTGAAATCTCGAAGTCGGGAATCAATACCTCTGAGAAAACAGCCCCAAGCGTGCAATCCCCTAAAACCGTGACAGATGTAGTCTGTGATGCTGGGTCAGATACGCTTATGCTTCCACTATACTCCCACAGATCAAAGCTATACTCAGCAGGTGGGTTTCCTGTTACCTGATACGTCCCACTAGTCTTGCTGACTGTGGCAGGTAAGCTGTAGGCTTGACTATCAAAGGTTATCGAACCCACATTAGTTTGACCGTCAATTGTTCTGCTTGATAATGAAACTGTATATTCCGGAGGCGGAGGTCCATATGTGAAGCTCCAGGTTGGAGATGTATCTTCGGTGTAGCCGGATTTTTCTGCTTTTGCATACCAACTGTAGGTTCCAGGTGACGGATTGTGGTTTATAGAGGCATACCCCGAGGAATCGGAATTAGCTGAGCCAACCTCGCCACCACCAACATAGAACCTCACAAGAGCACTTTGAACCGAAGACCCACCGGAAGTCACTCTGGCCTTAAGCTCGATAGGCAATGTCTCAATTGTGGATCCATCAGCTGGACTAACAAGATTTACGTCTAGGCTGGGAAGCACTGTCTGAGTAATTGTGAAATAGTCGGTGGCTCGGAGTAGATCTTCCAAAAGTACTTCGGCACGCCAAGAGCCAGGAGTATTAGCCGCTGGAGTACCTTTTATTGGGAGCCAAGACGCGGCCCAGTATTCAGACCAACCTGGCGATAGGTTGACCCAATCGGATGAGCCATACAAGCCATAGGGTGAGTAGAATTTGAACTTTACGCTCCAGGTAATCCACAGGTTATGAGTATCCCAGACTGTGTACTCGCAAACCTCATCGTCTGTATCATAGAAGTCTGTTTTTTTGGTGCCGTAAGGATTGCTGTGGTCTTCACAAGTGAAGTGATCTTTGAGAATTGGGCCTATAGTTATGTAAACCTTTTGATCAAACGATCTGAAAGTATAGGAATCTCTAACGATTATTAGAATATGCCATTTTGTACCGACGTACTGCATGTAGTCATAGCCATTGTACATAGTAAGGTATTGCGCGTCACCGTCTCCAGTTCCCGATATTGCTACCTTGTATACGCTATCGCCGTCTATGATATCCCAGTTTGGAGTCTCTAAGTAGACGAATATGTCGACGTATCTTGTGCCTGACCACGAATTATCAACATCTACCCATATTCCAATAGTCATGCCAAAATCGAACTGTTCATTCGGGTAGTATGCATAATCATCAGTTCTTGCATACCCAATGTATAACCCATCCATTCCAAGAGGTGTAACCATCTCCGGCGATGTAACCAAAGGCGAGCTTTCAAGACCCACTGAATCAACACTGGACATCGATACGCGACTGCTACCACTTGCTTCGGACAAAGTGATAACGTGAGGTGCATTCAGAGAGGCAGCGTTTAGATCATTTTCTTGTGGGTGTGGTGTAAGACTTGAAATGGTAGAATCCAACGCTGTCTCTAAGCTTTCTGGCATGTTTCCAATTGCTTGAGTCTTTGGTAGAACCACCGTGAAAACCGGAGTTGTGAGCAGAAATACTATAGCTAAGGTTATTATTCTCTTCAGTTTCTTTCTCTCCTCTTTACTTCAGAATCCTACTTTATTGATCAATGCGTTTAAATGTCTTGTGAAAAAGTCTTACATAGAGTGAATGAGGCTTTAGGCGCGCATAATATGCATCAAATGAAACATATTCAAGGAACAATTATGAAGAGCAGGTTTTTTAATCAATCTTTCCTTAGGAACATCTGTCCAGTGGATGCATGATTGATTCAAGATCGCGCGCGCATAGACATGCTTTCAGGAAGCGGCTCCTTCTAGTGGCAGGTCTCAGCCAAGATGAGGTAGAAAAGATGGACATATCCGCAATGAATGATGAAGAACTTCAAGCTATGATAAGAAGAAGGCTTCTAGGAGAGAAGACAGACGATTGCGCACAAAAAGTAGTTTCGGTGGACGACGTTGAGAGTTATCTAGAACAAGGATGGGAGTTCGTTGTAACATTGCCAAATGACAAGGTAATCATCAAGCTCAATGATGTTGCCGGATAGAAACTGTGCGCGCGCATCATTACTCTCAAAAAGAAAAAACAAGAAAGTCGCAGTCTACTTGTATACTGTTACTCCCAGTAGATCTTGTTTCCTTGGATTTTGATGTCAAAATTCTTATCACGTAAGTCTTTCACGGGGCACGGAGCGCAATTCTTCCAAGTGCACAGTTTTGAACCTACAATCCATATAGGCTCGTCCAGTTGCCATGGCGCGATGCCCAAACTTGTTGCAACGTTTCTCCAAACGTCTTCTATTGCGGGTTGAACGGGTGGTTCATGAATGCAAGCTACCTCATTTCTTTTACTTAACTTCAGGCATCCAGTCAAGAAGGTAAACCTAGCAACCTGGATATCTATTGGTATATCAAGTTCGTTTGCGCGCGCGCGCGCGACATAGAAAAATGGGGAGGATGAAGTTGCCCTGTCTTGCTTGACATTAATGGAAGCGCGCGCGCATCTTCTAGAAGATATTTTCACAAGTTGTAAATAGTTATTCTATGATACTCTTGATCACCAGTTATCAAAACGAGATGTAAATAAATGGACAAGAAGACAGAATGTGGAATCGCGCTGACGCTGCTTTTAATTGGCACGTTAACATTGACATTTAGCACTCAACGTGTAGAGTCCTCGAACCCACCTGCAACAGAGTGGATCAGAACATACGGCGGAGGTAAGAGTGATTGGAGTTTTTCGGTTGTGGAGACGAATGATTGAGGATATGTACTAGCCGGTGTAACAGATTCATTTGGTTCTGGTAGTGGTGATTTCTGGCTAGTTAAAACCGACTCTGCTGGAAACATGGAGTGGAACAGAACCTACGGGGGAATGTCTGAGGATCAAGCACATCTTTCAAAATGTATGGTTCAAACGAGTGATGGAGGATACGCATTAGGAGGTTACACGGCGTCTTTTGGCGCTGGGTTGGCTGATTTCTGGCTGATTAAGACTGACTCTGCTGGAAACGAGGAGTGGAACCAAACGTACGGAGGAAATAACACTGACGTTGCCACCTCTTTGGTTCAGACGAGTGACGGAGGATACGCATTGGCGGGCTACACAAATTCTTTTGGTTCGGGTGACTGGGATGTCTGGCTAGTTAAAACTAACGCCACTGGAATTGCACAGTGGAATCAAACATACGGTGGAATGGGCTGGGAGGATTGCTTTTCAATAGTTCAAACGAGTGATGAAGGATACGCATTGGCTAGCCGCATAGATCCGTTCTCGGGTAAGCATGATGCTTGGCTCATCAAGACCGACCTAAATGGTACCATGCAATGGAACAGAACATATGGCGGATCCCTTTATGACGATTGGTACTCAATAGTTCAGACTAGCGATGGAGGATACGCACTTGCAGGAGATACTCACTCGTTAGGTGATAGCAGTGGAGACTTCTGGCTGCTTAAAACCGACTCGGATGGGAACTTTGAATGGCAAAAAACATACGGCACAAGATGGAACAGTGAGGCCGCCTGGTCTGTGGTTCTGACAAGTGATGGAGGATATGCATTAGCAGGCTATACTCAATCTTTTGGTGCAGGGGGAACCGATTTCTGGCTGGTTAAGACTGACTCTGCTGGAAACGAGGAGTGGAACCAAACGTACGGAGGATCAAACGATGATCTAGCATATTCTGTGATAGAAACAAGTGACTGGGGATATGCAATAGCAGGCAGGACCGAGTCCTTTGGTGCTGGCGCGCGCGACTTCTGCTTGGTCAAGGTTGAGGGATTATATCCAAAACGAACTGCCAGGCTAGACATGCGCGCGCGCGCCCATCACCGTTTCCATCTGTTGTAAACTCTCCGAACCATACCTCAGAGAAACCATTGGAAGTATATCCTTCTCTCGCAGCTCCCAATTCGTTGATGTTGTAAACGTATAGTGGAGGAGCAATGTCACCTGATGTTAATGTTCCGCTTAGCGATGGTGCTGTTTCAGTGGAGAATGTGTATAGGATAATGCGATACAGAGTGTTTGGACGAGCCCCAACTAGGGCAACCTGGACGTTGAAGTTGTTCATATCTGGAAGTTTCTTGGTGCCGTAGACGATTTCCCCCATCACCAGCGGTTCGTCCCACCTATCCCACCCCTGCGACAACAGTAATCGATTTGCCTTGTGTTTCTTTGCTTGCACCAGACTTGTGCTTATGCTCGCCAGAAACAATATTGTAATTATTGATGCGACGACTTGTCTTTTCATAAATGGCATTACCTCTCTCTGCTAATATGAATACCACAGTGTCTCAGGTTGCATTAAAAATTTGAGGAAAAAATCCTCTGTGTCATGCATGGTTCTGCTAGAAAAAGCGCGCGTTGATGACTTGATTTTGAGTTAAATAAAATGTAACAGATTACATCTTTTCAGAGCTCAAAAAGAAGGATCGAAAAGTCATGCATGCACAGTTTTCTACTACCTCGTTTGCGCGCACAGGTAAATTTGAACTCTTCGAATGAGCATCAGTTTTCACTCGCACTTGTAGATATTTTTGCCAGCAAATACGTGTTCAAATCCCGGCCGGAGCACCATTGCGCGCAAGACAGATTTAGGCGCAAGACTTTTCCCGCGTATTCGCTAGCGTGCAGTCCAGCGTTGAGTTACTGATTTTTGCTAATGCGCACGCGCAAGCGTACTCAGAAATCTTATATTCACAGCTATGCACATGCACTTATCATCCAGT
>JABAOH010020004.1_pt1 | contig 15422 bp, 14 predicted proteins | sample 7062181 | NCBI WGS metagenome assembly JABAOH01 (sample SAMN14538630, study PRJNA623070) | marine sediment metagenome | biome: marine biome [ENVO:00000428]; feature: marine pelagic biome [ENVO:01000023]; material: deep marine sediment [ENVO:00002113]; isolation source: pool of 5 deep marine...
TTTATTTCAAATAAAGTTTGCTTTACTCCCCTATCTTTAAATCCTACCTGTTTAAGTTTTATTCCGGCTCTATCTGCCAAAAACTTTAAACTCTCGTAAAAATCCATCCCCTCATACTTTTGTAAAAATGCATAAACATCGCCAGCTTCTCCACAGCCAAAACATTTAAAAATTTGAAGTTCGGGAGAAACCATAAATGAAGGTGTTTTTTCGCTATGAAACGGACACAGAGCTTTATGGTTCCTTCCTGCTTTTTTTAAATCAATAAATTCACCTACCAAAGAAACAATATCTGTTTTTTGCTTAACCTCCTCAACTTGATCTGCCATTGTAACCGATTATACCAAATTAACCCGAAGGTAAATTGAAGCGATTTGAGAAACTTCAGTTGTCTAATTCATCTTCTTGATCGAACTGAAGAAAAAAATGCCAAGCCATATAAGATAAAGGCAAGGATATATAAAAATTGAAAACCAAAATACATCGAATTGTATTCCAGAAAACCACCAAGCATTGCCCCCAATAGGTTAGAGGAAAGAATGTGCCCGATTGAAATGGATCTTTTGAGCTCGCTAGAAAACGCAAGTCCGGAAAAGTATACCGGAACTGTAATTAGTATCGATATTACAAGTTTGGACCACAAAGAAATTGCACTTGTCGACCCCAACGAGGAGGCGCTATATCCCAAAATAACGGATAAAAGTAACAGGACGTAAATTAATTTTAAGGAAAACCTCTCTCTCTTAATTACTGTCCAATTGGCTAAAAATGCCAAAATTAAAATCAATGTTATTACAATACTAACAACGAACCATGTGCTTCCGTAAAATAGCGCCAGTTCAGTAATTGCTTTAGTCTCAATCAGCATAAAACCGGCACCAAGGAAAAATGCCGGTACAGAAAATGTTACTTTAGAACCTTCTATAAGATAAAAAGTGAAAATGAGTGATATACCCAGCAGCACCACTAATACCAAAACCACTGTTGCGGGATACTTTCGGGTTGGCATATAAAAAAAGGGCCAATCATCTGTAGATTCATCAACTTCCACTACCCTGCTAGATATAATATCTGTGATGTCCTCAGGTGTCACTACATCTTGATAACTGCCTCTGTCTATATTTTCCCCGGTAATAAATGTAAAACCCTTTGTTTTATAAACAATTGGTGCTTGACCATCAAAGGCATTTTTAAGCATCAAGTAAATTTTCCTGCCAAACTCCTCACTATCCCCTACAAATGTTAGGCTTATGAGCCCCCCTTCTCTAAGTAAGTCTCTTGCCTCTCGAAAGGCTTCCACTGTATAAACAAAACTATCTAGCCTTACGCTTGACTTACCTGAAAGTAGGGTATGCGAGTCAAGCAATCCATAAACTATTAGGTCATATTTCTTTTTTGTTTGTTTCATAAAACTCCTCGCGTCTGCAACAATGGGATTAACTCTTGCTGAAGAATATGGGAATTCCGGATGTAAATTCTCACCAATTTTAAGTATCGCCGGATCGATTTCCACCGCGTCTATGTTTTTGGCTCCATTACGTATTGCTGCCGCGACATCATTGCCTACTCCACTACCAACTATCAAGACATCGTTGGGGTTGGGTTTAAACGAATAGGTAGCATTATAATAATCGGCCCACGACTTTCTAAAAGAATCGTTAATAATATTTTCTTTTTTTAAATCTACCATTAGTTGAAAAAAGGTGTTATTTGCTTCTAACGAAGCATAGCCTTCTGGCTTAAAATTTAAGGTCAAAATTTGATATGGAGAATAGATATCTTTCTGGTCTGCTTTGGTAGGTAAGGAGATAAAAGCAATTATTACTATTAGAGATAAAGTCGATATAGTCAGAATCTCTGCTTGATTCCGAAAAAGAAACAAAAGCAGCAAAGCCATAACCATAATCCAAACCAAAGGAGGTGTCCAGATAAAAGATAGTAAAGAAAATAAGAATATCCCTAATAAACTGCCGGCAAGATTCCAGCTGTAGGCGATTAATTTTTCTTTTTTTGACATCAACCAGGATACCAGTTGACCAAGTGGAATAAAACACAGGGCGTTAAAAGAAAAAATTACTGCTAAAAAGAAATAGACAAACATCGCATGGTCGAGTGTGCCAACTCCAGCCAAACCCATGGTAAGCTGCTCCGCCACTGGATTTAAAAGTAACATCTGCAAAGGAGTGGAACTGATGGCGTCAATAAAGATAATCTGAATAGCAAAAAGTGGTAAAGCAATTACTGCCAAAAATGTCTTCCTTTTTCCCCATGCATAACCAATACCAAGTCCCAGGAAACAAGATAATAAAGTGACGTTTTTATAAAAACCAAAGACTGGAAAATAAATAGAGTGAAGGCGTATAACCATCAGCTCGGCAAATAAACCAGTTGCTGCAGCAAGAAGAATCCATAAACCTAAATATTTTTTTGTTGAGTGTTCAAAAACTTTTAAGTACTTTTTCGACAATTTCTTCACCAAAGTACCACCCAACACAGCTGATGGCTTGAAGAGAATAAAGGAAATCACCACAAATAAAAGCAGTGCCGTCACTTGCTTTAATCTCAAAGTGCCGGAAAACACATCCGGCTGGGGTTTTGTTTGCCGAATCAAAATTCCAAGACTAACAATAGAAAAGACTAGATATATTACCGCCAATACTGTTTTAATTGTCTTTTTATGGGAAATCAAAAACATAATCGATTATTTACGATACACTACTGCCACGGAATCCTGATAAACCAATTCCCACCCGTCTTTTGCCAAGGTTGTCAATAAATCAAACTTCTTTCTTTCTCCTCCTAACTTTGCCAGGAACTCGTCTAATTTAGATTGCAAAAAACCAATTAACCCTAGTGGCTTAGGGGCTGGCCATAAAACGGTGTCGATCTTATATTTGCCAAAGATACTTTCATAATCAACTTCTCCTTCAATTATCCTTAAATAATCATCAAAAGCCGTCCCTGTTTCTTGCGGAGGATTGTCATCCCACCGCCAGCTTGGCATTCTGCCATCGACAAACACCTTTTTCTCGGGTAACTTCCAGATCAAATAACCTCCCCAACCATACTCAGAAAATATTTTTCCTGTTGGAGGATTGATGCGGATAAATGAAACCGCTTTTTGAGGATAAAACCTCCCCTCTGTTAATAACCGGGCATTATTGATTGAAAAAATTATCTGAATAACTAATAAAACCAGGCTACCAGTCCAGGCATAATTAATCACCTTTTTAAACCTAGCTCCTCCCTGAGGAAATTTTTTAATATCAGAAAGCAGATGATAAATCGATTTTATTGTCGGGTGGATTGAAACAATTAACCAAAGTGGGATATGTCTCCGACTAAGGATTGCCTGAAACAAAATCCCAAAAAATAAAACCAGCTCTTCAAGATGGAATTTACGACGATACCTCCAAATTAACAAAGTTGATAAGGTAATGATGGCCACAATTGAAAAGTCCATCATAAAAAAGGCCGGCATCCACTCAGATATTTGCCATCTAAGTTTTGTGTCTGTTACCGAAGACCAAACTTCTCTCCATCCACCAACACCATAAGGGCCTACTAGGGTAGCAAAAATAGATACCACAATTAACAAAAAATCTTTTTTATCGACACCCTTCTTTCTAAAAGACCTCAAAAATGTCCAAAAGACAAAAATTAATATTCCAGCAACAAAGCTGCCATGAAAGTTCGACCACAACAAAAAGAAAAGCGGTATTAAGAAACGCCATTTTTTCCAAAGACTTCTATTTCTTAAAAGCAGAATAAAAATTGATAAAAACAACCAGTTCACCACTTGGGCTCGAATTCCGAAAAATGGCATTAAAGATGAAACTGCCAACAAAAAGATAAAATTACCCGGCCACCACCAATACTTTCCAAAGGGCTTGCTAATAAAATCACTTCTTCCCGCACCTTTAATGACAATTGCTAAAGCGATTAGGGCGATTAATGAAAAGGCTAAAGCAAGACCAGTTTTGCCAATGACCGGATACAGCCAGCCAATCCCTAAACTTACCAGCCAGGCATGGTCTACCCAAGCAAAACTGGGCATCGTGTAGGTAAAGGGGTCTTTCTTCGGAATCCCAAAAGATTGGTATAGCTGTCCGGCTCGCAAGCGCCAGCCGAAATCTGGATCTAAAGAAATGGCTGCCTGCAAGAAAAAGAAAAATAAAATTAGCAGTAAAAAAAGCTTAGCTGAAAATCTCTTCATCTTTTTGTCTTTCTCAAATCTGGCATTAGGCGTCCATCAGTCGAAAAATCTATATATAGCAAGTAGATGGCGATTATTAGCAATAATCCAGCCCCCAAATAAGACAGTTTAATTAGAAACAACATTGGCACAAAAAACAAAGTTAAGATAAATATAATAGTAATCCAGTGCTTTCCCAGTCTCTTAATATCTTTAAAGTTCTCCAACAGCAAAAAGAGAGGAATTAATAAAATGATCAAATCGTGATTTTGGACATGGACAGCAAAAACTAAAAATAGTATCGAAGCGCTAGCAAAGGCGATATTATAACTTAACACTTTTGATTTTTTATAAAACAAAAAAAGTACTGCGGCAAATAGGAGTCCGTTTAACAAAAGCGTACCTTGATAACCTAAATTGGTAATTATTGGGCTATATAAAAAGAAAGAGTTCAGCGAAAACATATACTGATAATGGCTTCCAAACTGGGGATTTTCGGTTGAAAGAAGAAAGCCTGGATATTTTAATACTGTATCCAGATCCGAAATTGCTACGTTTAATAAAAACATTCCCAATAACGAGACGAAAAAACCCAAAACAAATTGTTTTTTGTCCTTGGCTAGCAAAGCAAAAATTGGCAAGGCGGTTAGATATTGGGGTTTAATTAATAAAAGACTACAAACAATCCCTGCTAAGGCAGCTTTGCCTCTTTTTAAGAAATGATACAGGCAAAGAACTAACAATAACAAAACAATCGAAATTTGACCAAGTAATAGTAAATGATAACTTGGTAGATATAAAAAGGGAAGAAAATACCAGGGTTTAAAGGTTGATAAGTTTTTGAAAATTCTCCTAGAGAAATAAGTAAATAAAATTAATAAAAATAGATTAATAATAACAAATAATATATAGCTTTTTTTCAGAGACAGATAAGTCAAGGGAATAAAGGGGACCGCAACCAAAGGTGGATTTTTGAATGGAAGCAAATAATCTTTCTCAAATGGTTTGACAGCTTGCGCCTGGTAGATTAATTGGGTATCTATGTCAAATATATCTTTGCCCAAACCCTCTCTCAATATTAAAGCTCCGGTAATAAAACTCTGAAAATCACCGATGTAAATAGCTTTCTCTGGGCGAAAAGTAGAAGCGATTATTAGATAGATCAGCACAAAAGCAGTAGTTAGAAAAATGACACTTGATACCCTGTATTTCAACAAAGAAATATCCTTCTTTGAAGGACCCTTAACTGCTCCTTTTTCTTTCATCTTTTTTTACCTTTATATATTGGCAAAACTTAACGCAATCCAAAATAATTCATGGCCGCATAAATAGTAATAAGGTAAATGAAAACACTAGATGCGAATACTTTACGACGATAATTTCTTACCAACCCCGCATAAACACAAATCAAGGCAATTAAACTAGTAAAATACCAGGGCATCAGCCAATTGAAAAAGGTAGCAAAGAAAATACTAAAGATAATGACTAAAAAAAACACAAATTGTTGGTCGTTAATACCTCTTTTAGCAAGAGCGAGTTTAAAAAATCTTATTAAAACTAGAAAATAGATAATGACAAAAACTAATCTGCTTACTAAAATTGCCAACTCGTTATTATCTGATATACCAAAAAAGCTAAATAATTTCAAAAAAGCTGTAATCCCCAAAGAAACAAACGGAGAATAATTCGAGACAATCCTCAGGGAAGTGGAAAAAATCTTAGGCCCTTGCCAAAAAGGCAAATAAGTTATGGTTAGTAAAAATATTGCTGACGTAAGCGCAAGTCCAACGAATTTCATTTTATCAAGTCTTTTTTTTATCTTATTTGTCGTATAAATAAGATAAAAAGGGGTAAGCAAAGCGGTTGAAAATTTTATTAAAAAAGAAAGTACTAAAAATATCCAACTAGCTAGATACGATTTAATTGAGCGTCTTGTTAACAACAGATAAAGGCTAATTAGTAAAAGAAATATTAATACTACCTCGTTGTGGGCATTTAAAGATAACTCAAAAAGTATCATTGGATTCCAAGCATATAGTAGTGTTGTACGGTTATCTTTAAATAATTTTGAAATTAAAAAAATGCTCAAGATATTCAAAATAACAAAAAATCCTTTAAGTAAATAAATATTCAGAAGTAGGCTATCGCCAGCAGCAAAAGTAAAAACACTTCCAAGAAGTACAAATAAAGGACCGTAAAAGGCTGTCTTATCGGCAAATATGTTATCTAAAGTCTGATACAAATTATCGTCTGGAAAATGACTGTATGGAGTAACATATGGGTTCTGATGATACTTGGAATAAATTCTCGAATGGGAGAGATACATATATAAGTCGGTACTAGTGATAGGCTTAATAAAAAATAAGGTAAGGTTAAACAATAAGCCAAATCCGACAATATATCTAAATATTTTCTTACTAGAGCCAAGGTTAGTTAGTGATTTTATATAAAAAGCGATTAAAAAAAGTAGGATACTGAGAACGAGGAAAAACTTTAACGCATCTCTAAAATTCAAATTGTCGGCAAATATTTTGTCGGTAAGTGGCTCGATGAATAAGAACGATAAATATAAAACTTCGGAGCAAACTCCATAAATAATCAGGTTTTTCAAATTACCCTTTCGCATTACTTTAATATCTTATCTCGTTAATCCCTATTATTAAACATCTTAAATCGGTGCGAAAAAGAATATTTGAGGATTTACTAAAACGGAGTGATATCGAAGACGTACCTAGTGCGAGTGAAACGAGCGGAGAGGGTGGGATTCGCCGTGCATAACTTTTACTTTACTTGGCGCTATCGAACCCCAGTCTCGACGCGAACGAATGTGAGCGGAGAGGGTGGGATTCGAACCCACGTGGAGATAAAATCTCCCATCTGCTTTCGAGGCAGTGCCGTTATGACCGCTTCGGTACCTCTCCTCTTGTGCACCTGGGAGGAATCGAACCTCCAACCTTTTGGTCCGCAACCAAATGTTCTTTCCGTTGAACTACAGGTGCTCTACAAGCTAAAGCCGATGTTTTTGTCTTCTAAAACTAGGGATTTAAAGTGTTCCCCTCCTCTAATTTCCAGGAAGTTTCTTTGAAAACCAGTCCGCAGCTTTATCTAGACTAGTAGCAGGAGCTTCTTCTTCAATCAGATAATCGGCCAAAGCCTTTCTTAAGCCATCTTTATCTTTTGGATTAATGACAAGTTCAAGTCTGCCAGGAATTGTCACCATTTCAAAAACCAAAAGTTCGCTTTCAAATCGGCGACTAAACCAGAATCGTGTCATTAATGCCCAGTCTGTGCGCTTATCAGCAATCTTTACTCCTCTATTAGTAATTCGATACTCAATTTTTTCTGGCTTGACCGTGCTTAGAATATAGAAAAGAAAAAGTAAAGATATTGCCAGAATTACCGGAATAATTCCCTCAATTATATATAAAACTAGACTTACTACTGCGACAATTGCCAGTAAAGTTATCCAAAAATCTCGATCTCTTCTTTTAAAGGGCCTTCCCGGAGCTTTCCAGGAAAATATATCTTTTTCCGGCTCAACCCTTCTGGTACTAGGTCGGGCAGGTTTTAATGGTTTTTTTTGTTTTTGTTTCGCTCGAGCAGGCACAGTAAAAGTATTATAACTCATTTTTGACTTATCTACCAAGGGCTTTTTTGATATAATACTAATCACTGGTGGGGTGGCTGAGTGGTCTAAAGCGATGGTTTGCTAAACCATTGTTCCGAAAGGGACGCGCGGGTTCGAATCCCGCCCCCACCGCATTGTGATAATTGATAAAAGTACAGTACTAGTTTCAGGAGCAGTTGTATTAAGAGAGGGGCGGAGTAAAAAGCGATGGTTTTTAGTCAAACAATCAGACGACGATAAATGGGAAATTCCTAAAGTTTTTGTAAGGAAAGGAGAGTCGTCTGTTAGAGCAGCGATGAGGATGATGGGTGAGCAGGGTGGAATGAGTACCCAAGTAATTGAAGAAGCAGGTAGGGCTGGAGGAGTGACCACTATTAATGGTAAAGTTTTTCCCCAAAGGCATCTTTATTATTTAATGATTCAACAATCAGGATCCAGCGAGGCCATCGGCTTTGCTGATTCTGAATGGCTTGAGTATGCTCAAGCAGTAAGAAAGCTGTCTTCAAAAAGAGAAAGGGCAATACTAAAGCAAGCAAGGAAGGAATACAGAAAGTGGAGAAAGACAGGGCAACAAATAGTAAAGAAATAAGGCGCGAATTTTCTGCTGGGGGAGTAGTATTTAAAAGAGTAAAAGAGTCCTTCGATAAAACTCAGTGGTTGGTGACAAAATCAAGACCTTCTGAACTTTTTCCTAAACCAGCTTGGAGGTTGCCAAAGGGGTGGTTAGATGACAAAGACCGAGGAAAAAGTCCTGGGCCACTAGCTTCTGGTGCAAGAAAGGCAACTGAGAAGGAACTCCAAGGTGCAGCCTTGAAGGAGGTAAGAGAAGAAGGTGGAGTTGAAACAGCAATCCTTTCGAAAGTTGGTACTGAAAGATATTTCTACACTCTATCTGGCGAGAAAATTCTAAAATATGTCACCTTTTATCTTATGGAGTGGAAAAAAGATCTACCCGAAGGTCCTGGTTTAGAAACAGAAAAAGTTGAGTGGCTTTCTTATGAGAGAGCTAGGAAAAGACTATCTTATTCTGGGGAGAAAAAGGTTTTAGATAAAGCAAGAGAGATTTTGCTTTCAGGAATTCAAGAAAATTTGGTATAATTTGAGGCTAAGGAGGAGTGCCGGAGTGGTTAAACGGCCATGCTTGGAGAGCATTGGTCCCGGAAACGGGAACGCAGGTTCGAATCCTGTCTCCTCCGCCGCGGTGGGTTGGCGGAGTGGACAAACGCGCCGGTCTTGAAAACCGGAGGGAGAAATCCCTACACAGGTTCGAATCCTGTACCCACCGCAGCCTGCCCCAAGCTATACAATTGCTGGCTGGCGAGGATTGGAACAGGAAATAGCGGAGGAACGAGCAATCTCGCTCCCACCGCAGAAGCGTTAGATTCGAGGATGGGAGAGAGAGTTAGTGGAGGTACGAGCAATCTCGCCCCCACCGCACCTCGATCCGCTTTATCCTAACGGGCAATTGTTAGGCCCCAAACTTTCTTTACTCCGTTTCTCTTGAGAACCTTGGTTGCTTCTTTGATAGTTGCACCTGTGGTAAAAACATCGTCGAAGAGGATTAGTGATCGGTTTTCAGTGATCAGTGATCGGTGAGTTGGGTTTAGAGAAAAAACGCCACGAACATTTTCTCTTCTCTCCCTTCCTTTAAGTTCTGTTTGGGGTCTAGTAAGTCGCTTTCTTTTTAAAAGATCCGGCATAAACTCCCAATTTAATCTTAAAGAAAGTAATTTTCCGATCTTTTCAGCCTGATTAAATCCTCGCCAGTTACTTCTTAGTCGATGAAGTGGAATCGGAACCAATACCGGTTTATTAGGAAAAACTAGACCATTTCTTTGAATAAAATTATCAATATGGATCACCAGCTCATTGGCAATCTCCAAAGCAAATTTATATTTCAGTTTAAGAAGTGCTTGCCTAATCACTCCTTGATATCGCCACAAAGAAACGAAAGCATCAAGTCCTAATGGACGCTTGCACTTAACATGAGTCATTCCATCAATAGCGGCTTTTTCGCAGTTGATGCATATTTGCGCTGATCTTTTTACTTTGACCACACAATTATTACAAATATATGCACCTGAATTTTTGCATTCAAGGCAGCGCTGGGGAAAGAAAAAGTCAATGATAGCCATTTAATGTAGAATAGAGTAAAAGAGTGGAAGAGTAAAAGAGTGAAAGTTATGATAATACGCAATAAAAAAGCAAGATTTAATTACAAACTGTTTGATAAATTTGAAACAGGAATATCTCTTATCGGCGGGGAAGTTAAATCGCTTAGGAAAGGCAATGTAGACCTTTCTCGATCGTATGCCAAAGTAATTGATGAAGAAGTCTATCTGATAAATGCCAGTATCCCTATCGAAGGGAAAAAGGACTACGTCCCCACAAGGACTAGAAAGCTTCTTTTACACAAGGACCAAATAACATCAATTAAGACCAAAATCAAGGCCAAAAAGTTGACTCTCGTGCCTACCAAGGTGTATACTAAGGGCCGCTTAGTCAAGGTTGAAATAGCCTTGGCCAAGGCTAAGAGAAAATTCGAGAAAAAAGAAGCAATTAAGAGAAAAGACATTGAGAGGGAGATTGAAAGAGAGATTAAGGATATAAAGTAAATAATGTGGAAGAAAGACGGATATCAATAAGAGAAAGAATACAAAGGTTTCTTTTTCCTGAGGAGAATATCTCAAGAGAGCTTGAGAATGTCCAGGTTAAGCTGAGGGAAATAGCTGATGATGAAAGAGTAGACGTAGAGACACGATTAGATGCTTTGAGGGAATTAGCAAGATTAAAGATTTTACAAGTAAAACCGGACAGCCCACTTCGTTACGATGAACTGGATCAATAACTCGGGGGCGAAATAGGTTTCGACGGAAAGCACTTTCAAAAAACGCAAGCAGACTTTGATCTTCAGTCTTTAAACAAGGATCAAAAAAATAAAAGCAAACAAAAACTTTGCTTACGTCTACGCTTAAAGTAGACATGTCCTCTTACTTGATTCTCGACCAGGTAAGAAGGGCATCAACCAGTCGAGATGCAGTGTTTGCCTACGGTTTAGGGCAAACAACTAAGATTATTAAACCTTTCCTTAAGTCGTTTTGTTGATTTTTAAGATTTAAGGGAGAAGATAAAAACAACTAAGCTTGTAGAAATTTTTTGGATTAACTTTTCGGACGCGGGTTCGATACCCGCCGCCTCCACCAATCAATTCTAACTTTTACTCCTCACCCATTCAGTTACTCTCCTAAGTGCTTTAATTCAATTGAATAGAGTTTGTCGCCTGTAAGAAGAACCATTTTCCCCTCACTTTCTGAAACCGATAGTTTATTTGCCTCTTTAATTTTTTCGGATTTGTATTGGGCTTTATATTCCCCGTCTTTGGTAAGAACCACTACTCTTTCTGAGTCCGGATCCAGGACATATAAAAAGTTCAAGTCTTCGTTGGTGTAAATTGCTTTTGGATTAATAAACCCCTGGGCAACACCCGAGACCGCAAAACTGACTTGGTTTCCCAAAGAATATTTAAATATTTTTCCAGAATCATCTAAAAGCCAGACCGTGCCATCAATGGTCCATGAAACTATCCTTGACAAATCTGGCTCAACGCCAGCTGAAAACCAATTTTTTCCAGCTGCAAATCCACCCTCGACCCCCGGATAGCGCCAGATAATTGAAGACGCTTTATCTAAAACATACAAATTTCCTGCGTAGGCATAAGGTAGTACTTCTCCTGCCCAATCACCTGCAACCACCTCTTCCTTTCTTTCCTCGATTTCGTAAATCGAATCACCACTGAGCAAAAATATTCGATCAGAGTAAGCGGCGATTGACTCTCCCGTGTCAATCTCGCTTGGTCCGGCAACTACTTCACTTTTTTTCGTATCAATCGAAATTCTAATAATCTTTTTACCCTCCTGATCAAAGACAAACAATTTATCCTCACTTGAAGCCATTCCAGTTGCCTGGAAATCGTCGCTTAAAAGGGTTAAATCAACAAAAAGATCTGGCTCTTCTGTATACTCTCCCAGTATTTTTCCTTGACTTTGACTTATATTATCTGACAGGTCATTAAGTTCCGGGTCAGCTACTCCTTCACCAATAAGTTGGTCCACTTTTTTCTTGCTTTCTACTAAAAGCTGCCTTGCGCGATTGGGGTCTAAAGAATAAAGCTCTGTTGCTTCTTGATATTCGTGCTTTGCTTGTTGAAGAAGTGGTTGATAGCGACTCTTTTCATCTTTAATTTTCTTCTGCCTAATGCCGAAGCCAATACTAATTACTAATAGTATCAGTAAAATTAATCCAATCGATACTGCCAGTTTTCTATTTTGGATAGTATCCAGTTCGCTGGTATCTTTTTTTACATAAATTCTTTTTTGTGGTAGTTTTGAAAGTTTAGAGAAAATATTTTTTCTGATAGATTCACCAAGAGTCTGTAATCTAGGCTGAAAGCCGGATGTTAATTTTTCCCTCTTCTTCGTCTCTGTCGCTTCTTCGGTAGGGGGTCCAATTACTTCTGCGTTTAGCGTATCTTCTTCAAAGGAAGTTTTTCTCTTTTCAAATTTCAAAATCGCCGCTCCCAGATCACCCCTACCTTCCTGAGAGTGAGCAGTTGGTGCTAGAAGTTCAATTGCAGAATTGGGATCTTTCCTCTCAAGCGCCGCCTTAAGAATTCCACCAGCAAATGTTTCGAAAAAAGAGCTAGTGCCCAAAACTAACAGGTCTCCCTCTTTAGGATATCCTGACGCGGAAACAACTGCCAATTTATCCTCTTTATCTTTTGGTGATCTGCTCTCCAAAATATTAGCCAGCATCGCTTCCCGATAAATGCTGATCCCAGCTCCACCACCCGCTGCAACATAAACTACCTCATCAATAACCGAAACGGCGGCTATTTGAACCTGTCCCCAAATTTCTGAGAACTCGGAAATTACTTTCTCGCAAGCATTTTTTAAAGCGTTATAGGCACTGGTGATAGTACTGCCAAAATACTCCTCATGCAAACGAGCAAGAAGTTCCCGGCCCACCACTACATTTTCTNNTTAATTTGGAGCAAATTATTCTAAAAGGCATACCCTAGACTAAAAGTAACCAACTTTGACTCAAAGTATTACAAGAGCAAAAATAAATACCACTACTGCAAAGGCAAAATGGGCCACGGCCATTGCTTTTATGGTATTCTCGTGGCCAAGTTCAAGAGTATCAGTCATTAACTTAACCTGTCTAATGACGACAAAAGAAAAAATAATATACATTAAAGTAAAAATAATCACTGCAATTTTTATAATCGACCAAATTGTTATCTCAGTTTCAGCAACTAAATCCATTAACGAACTCTCCCTTCTAGTTTTTCGATCTCTTCTTCCAGTCTCAACTCGCGCAGGATTCTTGCTACCCTATCGGGTTGGGGTACTGCCTCAAATTCTATTTTTGGTATTTGGGCTGCAGTTTGAATAATAATATCACCATAATTGAACATCGTCCTGGCTGCACTGCCAATCTCAACAGTCACGTCCTGAATTTGGTCAATATTGGCATCAGTAATTTCACGGTAAATCAGATGAGCAAAATCAACTTCAATGATTCGCTCATCAGTAATTATGTTTACATGGAAGTACCAACTTAAAAATTCTTCAAAAATAAAGGCGGTGGTAATCAGATACCAAACCATCACAAAAACCGTTTGAAATCTTTCAGGCAAAATATCAAATAATGAAAACAGGGGTAAAAAACTGGGGGCAATAAGCATTAAAGAAGCTATCACTATCCAACCTAAATTTGTAATTGGATGCCGCCTGAGAAGGAGAATCACTTCTTCTTCTGGATCTCGATTAATAAATTCAACTCTATCTGGATAAAAAATAAATGAGGCAAGTGGATTGTGGGTATGTCCGAGGAGTTTCTTTCTTTCTCGATGAGTTTTTGGATGTTCTAAACCCTCATTTTGTTTTTTAACTGGGGGTTTCTTTTTGACCTTACGAGCAGATTTTGCGGAAGGAGGTTTCTTTTCTTTATCAGCGACAAAGATATCAGGCATGATAGTTAAAAGTTAATTAGTGTTTGGTTAATTAGTCTAATTATATCACTGAAGGCCTATATAGTTGAAGGGAAATCACGCGCTTAACTTACAGCTTCTCAATATTAAACAAACTACTTTTGATACCAATGTACCCTGGTGCTCGGAGATTAAATGCTCTTTTCAGCTCACTGCCGTTAATTGTTACAGTTGCTTTATTAGTTGAAAAGGTAACTTGAAGAGTTGAACCATCATTACCATATACTGTTGATACACTTGAAATACTATTATAGCCCCCAATTGCTGCTAAATCTGCTTTTGAATAAGGGTTACCACCCCAACAACTTGTATCAACTGGCGAGATTCTTGATGTATCTCCACCCCCCTGGTACAAAACATGCCAAGCATTTAAAATATCAGCCATTTCCTCATTTGTTAGCCAAGGATGATTCCTTCCGCAAGACGCTCCAGCACGGGTTTTGAACCATCCTTTGTAAAACCAGGGGCTGGCAGCAATTTTTTCATAGGCTGTATCTGGCCAATCTCCTTGGGTATCTTTGATACCGTTCCAACCCCAATTGGCAATTGTAAAACCGCCAGCTGTTGAGGCATAGTAAGTGGTGGCAACACTTCCTCCTTTAGTTACTACCCAACCGCGAGTTGCCCGAACTGCTTCAGCCCACTTCCCTGCCTTTAGTTGTGGCTTATAAACCTGGCAGCTCTCCGTCGGGCAAATTGCTCTTACTCCACCACCAGTGTAAGCAAGGGCATAGCTTCTGGCAGCAACAGCTTGGGCTTTCAGGGCCTCAAATCCACCCTCATTACCCCATTTTTCAGGCACTTCATAGATACCTAAAAGATAATTATCTTCAAAGGGAATTGCGCCGTAGCCGGAAACCGTAATTGTCGCCGGGACCGGATAAGCTTTATTTATCTGTCCTCCTTGATAGTAGGCAGAAAGTATCTGTTCTGCAGACTGGCCAGTTTTACTTCTTCCAAAAGCACCATATTGACTCATACCGGTTCTGTGCGGAGCACCAAACGAAAAACCGCCAAATGCAGGTCTAAAACCGGGGTCACAAAAATTTGACGAGCCCGGTGGTCCTGAGCATGGTTCAAGTGTCGGCGGAGTATCTCCAATTGAAGTTTGAAAACCTCCAGCTTTAAGGGCAATTAACTCTTGTTGTCTGGCAGATAGTTGAGCTAAATAGCCTTCAGTTTTTTCTACTTCACCGCTTAAGAATTCCTCTCTTTGACTCACTTGTGCCTTTGCATTGGCTAAGCTGGCCTTATTTTTCTCAAGATTTTCTTTGTCTTTTTTGAGGTTGATAAGGTCGCCGGCAATCCCTTCCATTGTCCTGATGTCTTCTTGGGTTGCTTTTTGGCGAAAGTTTATCTCCCGAAAGGCACTAGATGCATCAGCAGACGACAAAAAAGGCATGATCGGGTCATATAGCCTTAAAAACCGATAATGATTGTTGGTTTTTTCTTCGAAGATCCTTTGGGCATAAGCCAGGTCTTCCTCGCGCGCGGAAATGTCTTCGCCAACTATTTCAAGTTGTCCAGAAATAGCTGAAATTCGTCTT
>JABAOH010003512.1_pt1 | contig 15416 bp, 19 predicted proteins | sample 7062181 | NCBI WGS metagenome assembly JABAOH01 (sample SAMN14538630, study PRJNA623070) | marine sediment metagenome | biome: marine biome [ENVO:00000428]; feature: marine pelagic biome [ENVO:01000023]; material: deep marine sediment [ENVO:00002113]; isolation source: pool of 5 deep marine...
TGTAGATTTCCACGGGTTTCATCTCGCTCAAGTTCAAGGACACAGGATGATCCCTCTGGCCCACAGACAGTCCCCGCAGACAGGGAACTGGTTGCCGAAGCAGTCCTCCTCGTTGGATTCGGCCAATTGGCAACCGCCGCAGTGGGCGCACGGCGAAAAATCGAACTGCTGTACCCGCGCCCGGAACAGCACGTACTCATCGTGATCCCAAATGCGCATGATCTCTTCCCGGCCGACGTTGCCCAGTGTGTAGCGCCGAATCATTTTCTCTCGTCTCAGGACGTAGCACGTGTAGGAGTGCATCAGTGCAACGCAGGGACTCACCTCGCCATCCCAGGCGACGGCTACGGCCCCTTCCCCTACGAAGCGACAATAGCCTTCTGTCCCGTCAGAACGCCTTGGCAGGGGGTCAATCACTCCGCCCTGCCGCAACAGCCCCAGCAGCGGTTCCAGGTACTCGCGACGCGCGTCTATCCGTGGTAGCACGATCTCCGGGGACCATTTGGAGCGCGCCAGCGGGTAACTGCCAGTCGCCAGCCAGTAGAGAATCTCTTCCTTGAACTCTTCGGTGTAAGGCAGCACATTCGTCACGACGATAAAGCTCGCCTCCATCGAGTAGGCCAGGCGATGCAGGTTGGGCAATTCGGATACATTACGTCGCGTGGCGACGAACTCGAGACCGATCTCGGGGTTGTCACGAGAGTTTGCACGACGCACGGCGTGCAGGCCTTCCACATTCTCCTGCACCAGGCGAAAGTCAGCGCCCGACCTGATGTCCGCGTGGGATTCCGGCGAGGTGCCATCCACTGAGACGACGAGCGTGTCCAGCCCGGCCATGACCAATCCCTCAGCCATCTCCCTATCCAACAAGAGGCCGTTGGTAATCAGCTCTGTCTTTGACCCCAGTTCTTTGGCCAGCGCCACCATCTCCACGATGTTGGGATGGAGCAGTGGTTCACCGAACCCCCAGAAGGCTATTGTGCGCAGCGACGGCACTCCCCGCAGCCCGTCCACCAGTCGTCGGTATGTCGCCATCTCCATAGACCCCATCGGCTCACTCCAAGAGTTGCGCATACAGATGCGGCAGCGCAGGTTGCAGGCTGAGGTTGGCTCGACGTAGACTTTGGCCAGCGGTGGGTCCGATGGACGCAGGAGCAACCCCTCAGGCGTTTCCCGAATCAGAAGCTCTGCGCCAGGGGCCAGCCCCCACCGGCGACGCAATTCCTTTGGCAGCCGCATCTCGCCATCCGTACCTACCGGTATCTTATCTTCCAGGTGTGCGTACCTTTTGTCTCGCAACTCAGTCATTATTTATCTTTTTTCTCTCGGTAGAACTCGACGCCCGTGGTTGCCCGGTTCCGCCGTAGCGCACTTGCACAATCTCAGCCAAGATGGCCAGGGCAATTTCGGCCGGCGAGCGTCCACCCAGGTCCAGCCCAATGGGAGCGCGGACGTGAGCCAGCTGCTCCTCGGACACGCCTTCGGCTCGCAGGTGGTCAAAGATGACCCCCACCTTACGCTGGCTGCCGATCATGCCCACGTAGGCCGCTGGCGTGTCGAGCACCTGGCGCAGCGCCTGCTGGTCGGTGACGTGATCCTCGGTGATGAGCACGACGTAGGTCCAGGGGGTGATGGCTGCCGGGTCGAGTTGGGGCACCGTGGCCCGCTCCGGTCGCACGTCCACCACCTGGACGCTGAAGCCGACGATACGGGCCATCTCGACCAGCGGCTGGCCGATGTGCCCCCCGCCGACGATGAGCAAGGTGGAGGCTGACTGATAGACTTCGACGAACACCGTGACCTCGCCGCCGCACAGCATTCCCACCGCGTCACGGCCTTCCTCGCGCAGGGTGTAGTGGACCAGGCAAGACCGCCCTTTCTGCAGAGCAGCTACGGCTTCCTCTCGCACCCGGCGTTCCAGCGCCCCGCCGCCCAAGTTGCCCAGCATGCTGCCGTCAGGCCGCACCAGCAGCTTGAAGCCCACCTGGGCCGGCGAGGCCCCTCTCACCTCAACCACGGTGGCCAGGGCCACGGGCTCGTCGCGCTGAAGGGCCTCATCCAAAGCAGTTATGATTTCTCGCATGGCTCGTTCCCTCTTACGGTCAGTTGCTCGACCAGTCGCCGGGTGCAGGCGTCCAGGCAACAGCGGTTGGCCGTGTAATACACCTGCTGGCCTTCCCGCTGGGCCAGCACCACTCCTGCGCGGCGCAACAGTCCCAGGTGGTGAGAGATGGTCGGCTGTGTCTGCCTGAACTGGGCCGCTATCTCGCCTACGTTCATCTCCCGATCCCGCAGCAGCTCCAGGATGGCCTGGCGGGTCTCATCGGCCAGAGCTTTTACAAAGTCTTCGTACTGACAGCACGTAATCTCGTTCATGTTTCCCATGTTCAACATGGTTTCACCTCCACCCCGGCGGAGAGGTCTCCCCGCTGTTCTCCAACGCCACGCGCGAACAGGCCACTACGAGCCACTCATAGCATGTCAACCTCCGCCGACCGCGAGCGACTCGTCATTGGGATAGGCAAACGCTGCCAGTGGCTTCAATGGTCTCATCCTCGTCATCTCGGAAAGTCTGCCCCTATGGGGTCAAGAGGGCAGCCACTGCCTGCTCCACTTCATCCAGCGTGGGGGCTCTTGCACCGACGAGAAGCTTACCGTCTACATAGCACGCCGGGACGATACTCCCCTTAAGTAACGCATACATCAACGCCGGGGTCGGCTGCTCTGGCCACGGCGCCCCTTCCTCGAAGACTACCAGTCGTACCTGGTCGGGATAGCGGCGCACTACTTCCTCCATCACCGCGATCACCGCCCGGCACCGGCTCGTCGGCGGCTGGGCAACCAAAACTTCCAATTTCACCTTTTCGGGCATATTTCCCCTTCTACAGTTTCACTTTTTTGCTCATGTTCCCGTGTCCGTACTTGCCTCGACTAGACCAGGTGTTTCCTGCTGGCCCACCTCCGCCAGTAACCTGACCAGCGTCTCCCTCACGTCGGGGGGGAGTCCGACGGCCTCCACCACTGCCTGAGCTTCCTCAGGACGGCGGCCAGCCAATGCCTGCTCCAAGCGTTCCAACACCACCCGGTCACTGACGAGGAAATCGCCCCGGATGCGAGCCTCGCGTATGACGCCATCTTCTATGTCGGCCGACAGGAGCACCACGCCTCCCTTCGCCTTGGCCGACAGCGCCACCCCATAGGCCCGCCGCGTTCCGAAATTCCATTCATCGGTACCGTATTTGACCGCCAGCAACTCGGCAGCCAACTCCCGTTCTTCGAGCGTCAGGTCACCGGGCACCAGTCGGATGCCCAGAACCTGGGTAAAGTTGGCCACGAATCGCTCCATAACCTCATCCGTGTCCAGTTCTCGCTCCACCTCCCGCGCCAGCGAAGTCACCCGCTCTTTGACCGAGCGGGCCGGTTTGTCGGCGAATTTGAGTGCCGGTGGGGTCAGTGCCCGATCCATCACGTCAAAGTCCATGTTGACCAGAAAGGTGCCGCTTTGCACGAACGTGCCGTACCAGGTGATCTGAGCCGAGCCGTAGATCTTGCGCTCGCTGACCAGCACGTCGTTCATCCCGTGAAAGTGGGCGGTGACGCCATAGTCGGCGCAAGTGCGGATGACCGGCCCGGCAAACAGGCGGTATAGCTCCTCCTCGCTCTGGGGAAACAGGGCGCGGGGGAAGAAGGCCGAATAGCAGAAACTACCCAGGTCGTGGTAAACGGCCCCGCCAGCGTTGGCCCGGCGCACAATTTTGATGTCGTGCTGGCGGCAATAGTCCACGTCCACCTCGGCCCAGGTGTCCTGGAACACTCCCACGAACACAGCACGGCGCACCTGCCGCAGGCGCAACGTGGGCGGCGAGAGGCCCTCGTCCACCTGCCGCACCAGCGCCTCCTCCACCGCGAAATGGTGGTGGGCGTCGGTGATGCCATCCCGTAGCAAACGCCATTCAGCGCTCATAGTACCGGCATCCCTCTTTCTTGCATTCCTCATTGCGCCTGGAGAACTCACAACGGATAGTCAATGGCGAGTCCAGGCCTAACTCGCGCCTCAGGAAAGCGACCGCCGTCTCTAGGGACAGGTAAACGCTCTGTTTGCAGCATCGGGGACCGCCGGCCTCGGCGATGGCTTGTAGCGCCTCGGCGGTAGCGCGCAGGGCCAGCGACCGCTCCCTGCCCTTGAGATACGAGGCTCCGGTCAAAATGGAAACCAGCGCCCCCACACTCACCGCCGCCCCGCACTCGCCGCGCGTGCCACACACGGCGAAAGGAATGTCGTCCGTGCGCTTGATGGCCGACTCCAGTCGGCCAGACTTGAGGGGCCGCTGGCCGCTGTTGGCCAGGGCAGCCAGCATGGCGGGGGCAACCAGCACATGATGGCGCGGGCTGTGCATGACCACGATCGGGTGTTTCATGATCAGGTTCACGATGATGCTAGGGTCAGTCTCCCGCGTGCCCTCACACACCCGCTCGACTACCTGCGGCAGGTCGGCCAGCCGACACTCCTCGCAAATGTAGTGTCCGTTGGGACACAGGTACTCGGCCGGTGTCTCCTGCCCGCAGAAGGAGCACATGGCTACAGTATCCGTCTCGTATAGTATGGCATCGCAAATGACGCAGGGATATGACGCAAGTTTGTCCTCAGGTGATTTCATCCACGTTCCGGCCAGTCCAGCATCATAACCTGCACCCGCGCCCCTGCGGGCAGGTGGTCCACGTCTTCGGGGATCACCGCCAGCCCCTGCGCCCGTACCATCGAAAGCAGGATGCCCGACCCCTGATCGCCTGTCAGCCGGGCAAAGTATCCGCCGTCCCGTTCTTCGAGCATGACCCGCAGGTAGTGACGACGGTTGTCCTTGCGCGTGATCTCGTCCAGCAACGTGGCCTCCATGGTCGGCTTTGCCAGACGGGTCTTGCCCAGCATCTTGAGGATGGCCGGGCGGGCAAACAGCTCAAAGCTGACCATGGCCGACACCGGGTTGCCCGGCAGGCCCAGCAGCGGCACCTCCTGGATGTGGCCGAAGGCCAGCGGCTTGCCCGGCTTCATCCGCACCCGCCAGAAGCCCATCTCCCCTTCGGCCGCCAGTACCTCTTTTACCACGTCAAAGTCGCCCACCGATACCCCGCCCGAGGTGAGGAAGAGATCGGCCCCCTGCTCCAGTCCGGCCCGGATCTTGGCCGTCAACTCGGCCACATCGTCGCGAGCGATGCCTAGCAGCAGTGGCACCCCGCCGTAGCGCATCACCTGGGCGGCGTTGGAGTAAGAGTTGGCGTTGCGGATCTTGCCCCGCTGCCAGGGAGCGTCCACCTCGATCACCTCGTCCCCGGTAGCCAGGATGGCCACACGCGGCCGGCGGTGGACCCAGGCCTCCTTGTGGCCCAGCGCAGCCAGCATGCCCACCTCTTGGGGGCGGATCTCGGTGCCCTGCGGCAGGATGAGCGCACCCTTTTTCACGTCCTCACCGGCCTGGCGCACGTTCTTACCCACAGGCACCCCTTTGAGGACGTCGACCCACTCCCCGTCCCGTTCCGTGTCCTCGAAGCGCACCACAGCGTTGGCCCCCGCTGGGATGGGCGCGCCGGTCATGATGCGGATGGCTGTGCCGGGCGTCACGGCCACGTCGGTGGTGTAACCGGCCGCCAGGTCGTAGACGATGCGCAGGCGCACGGGTTGGTCGGGGCTGGCTCCGGCGGTGTCGGCGGCCCGCACGGCGTAGCCGTCCATGGCCGTGTTGGTCAGGGGCGGGATGTCCATGTCCGCATGGACGTCCTCGGCCAGCACCCGGCCTAGCGTCTCCAGCACCGGCACGCGCTGCGGCGGGAGCGGCTCGAAGGCGGCCAGCACCCGCGCCAGGGCTTCTTCTACGCTCAGCATGGGGTACAGTTCCGTCATGTCACCTCCACATCTCATCTCCGAACACCGGCACTCGGCCCTCGGTCACGCAGCGGTGAGCGTAGACGTACATCCCCGCCGACCAGGCCTGGTGGGGATAGCCCATCGGCCGGCCGGTGCGGCCATGGCACCACTCGTTGAACTCCCACTCTTCGTTGATTCCCAGCCGGTTGACCTCGGCCAGTTTCACCAGTTGTTGACGCGCCTCTTTCTGCCGCCCCGTCTTTACCAGCACAGTCACGTAAAAGCCACCCACAAAGGGCCAGATGCCGCCGTTGTGGTATTGTTCGGGCAGGTTCAGGTTGTTGTTGCGGTAGTACTCCCGCCAGTCCTTGGAACCGGGGTAAATGGGCGGATGCAGCACCCGCACCGGGTAAGGCTCGGCGATGCCCACCTGGTACAGGTAGTCCAGGATGCGCCGCTCCTGGGCCGGATTGGCCACCCCAAACAGCACCGCCAGCAAGTTGCCGAACACGTCGCAGTAGTCACCGTAGTCGCGGAAAGCCACGTAAGGCAGGAAGAAGGGTCGTTTCACCAACACCGGGTCTACCTGGCTGAGGGTGTGCTGCCACTCCGTGTGACCTGGGCAGGTGGGCCCCCATTCGTCGGCGCTCTCCGGCCCCACCCATAGCACGATGTGCAGCTTGTGTCGCACATCCGAGGCCATCTGGTCGTAGTGCGCCCCGTCCTTCCCCAGTGTGTCGGCCATGGCCGCCATGACCCTCAGGGCAGCGTACCACAGCACATTGTCGTACAGAATGTTGAAACGGTTGGCCAGCAAGTCGGCCCAGTCGGCGGCCTCATGTACCTCCAACAGGCCGCAGCCGTTGGAATCCTGGTAGCGCAGCCACAACAGCGCCCGCTCCAGCGACGGCCAGTGGGCGCGCAGGAAGTCGGCATCGCTGGTCACCTGATGGTTGACGTAGTGGCCGACGATGTACCACAGGTTGGAATCCACCGAGCCAGCGTTGGTGTGGTCCAACCGCCCCGTAGCCACACTGACGTTGTTGGGGATGGCCCCCAGATCCGATTGTTGGTTAGCCAGGGTTTGCAGGGACGTGCGCAGGCAGTCCTCGTGTCCTGGGGTCAGGATAGCACCCAGGCCAGTGATGACGCTATCCCGCGCCCAGACGTGCGGGTAGCCCTCCGGTGAGGCCATCAGCCCCAGGGAGCTGCACTCCTGCGCAAGGATGGCCTGCGCCTTCTCGTAGGCAATATCCACGCGGTTGCTCATAGGTCTGTGCCCTCCCTGACCAGCGTTACAGAATGCTTGAGGAAATCAATCTCGCGGATGACACCCTGGACGGTCTGGGGCGGCTCGAACAGTCTAGTCAACACAATGCCAGCCTCGGTTGACTCGATCCGCACCACATCCTCCATCACCTTCTCACGCTGACCATCCCGTTCCATATACACCCTTGCTTCACACATTGGCCTCCTCCTTGCCTTCCACGGATGCAGACAGACACAATTCTTGCCCTCTGCTCCTCTTCCAGAAGCCTATTCTCTCGAAGAAAGCGGGCTTCTCATTGTTAGACTAACTCCGCCAGTCGCCGGCCGCCCTCGGCAAATGCGTCCTCTTGCAGGCAGGGACATTCGGACAAGTGGTGGCTGCCCAGCAACAGCCCAAGGGCAAAAGCCATGCAGGTCGCCTCACCACATGCTTTGCAATTGAGCTTTGGCAGCAGTTGGTACACATCCAGCGGCCCCAACAGCTTCCGCCGTTCGTAGCAGGGGGTGATCTCTTCCCGCCGACGCCAGGTATCGTTACACAGTTCTTGAAACCAGTCCAGTTGGGCCGCCGCGTCCTCAGCCCCGTCCACCTTGGCCATCACTGCCACGTGTGGATAGAAGGTGAGGATGCGCCAATCTCGCTTCACTGTCACCGAGTTAGCGCCGGTATTATACATCAGGTTGGATACGATGGCGTTGAGATAAGGAAACACTGGCGACACGTCGTCCGAGAACTCGGCGATGATCCGGTTCTTGCTCGGATCGGCCAAGCAGTCCATGACGTGGGTGATGGTGAAGCCATGCAATAGTAGGTCGTCACCGGCCATGATCGCCCCCTGCCCGTGGTTGTCCCGTCCCGCCGTAGCGCACCTACACGACTTCAGCCAGGATGGTCAGGGCGACAGGCTCGTCAGTCTCGACGGCTTGCTGCAAGCTCGCTAGTACATCTTTCAAGAATTCCTCCTCGACGGTGCTTGGCACCTTCTAGCCCTCACTGCTCCGACTCCTTTGGGCAAGCTCTATCCCAACGCTCCTGATTCTATAGTCTGCTTCGCATTTCTCCCCACACGGTCATTTTCAGACCATCGGTCGGCGCGGTCGCTTCCTGCTTTGTCAGTTGAGCCCGCACCTGCTCCAGCCGGGTCTCCAACTCTTCGAATTTCAACCCCGTATCGTCGAAAGGCTGTTTCTTCAGGCGATGGGACAGGGCCAACTCGGCGGCCACCAGGATGTCCTCTTCGTTGATGTGTTGCCGATTGCGGAACGCGGCGTGGGCCAGGGCCGCTTTGAGGATCACGATGTCGGCCCGGTGGCCGTCCACTTTGAAACCAGCCGTCAGCTCGGCGATAGTGTACAGGTGGCCGTGGTCATAGGTGACCTGGGGCAGCAGTTCCCGCGCCTGGGCGATCTCGCGGGACAGTTGCTCGTCGCGCGGTTCCCACTCGGCGCGGAAGCCCTCGGCGTCCTGCTCGAATTGCACACACCGCTCCAGGATGTCCATCCGTGCCTGGAGGTCCCTCACGCCCCGGATGTTCACGCACAGGGAGAAGCGGTCGAGGAGCTGGGGCCGCAGATCACCCTCTTCGGGGTTCATGGTGCCTACCAGGATGAAACGGGCCGGGTGGGAGAAGGAGATGCCCTCCCGTTCCACCACGTTGACGCCCATGGCGGCCGAGTCCAGCAGCAAATCAACCACGTGGTCGTCCAGCAGGTTGACCTCATCAACGTACAGCAGGCCCCGGTTGGCTGCGGCCAGCACCCCCGGCTGGAAGTGCCGTTCGCCCTTCTTGATGGCCAGCTCGATGTCCAGGGTACCCACCACCCGGTCTTCGGTAGCGCTGACGGGCAGATCCACGAAGCGGGTACGGTGGAGGGTGATGGGCAATTCCTCGCTGGCGGCTACTCGTGCTCGACAGTCGTCGCATAGGATATCGGGCTGGTGCGGATCGCAACTGAAGGGGCAATCGGCCACCACTTCGATTTCGGGCAACAGGGCGGCCAATGCCCGCGCCGCCGTCGATTTGGCCGTGCCTCGCTCGCCACGGATGAGCAGCCCGCCGATCTGGGGGCTAATGGCGTTCAAGATGAGAGCTGTTTTCATCTTGTCTTGGCGGACAATGGCCGTGAAAGGAAATATTGGTCGCATCAAGATTCCAGGTTAGAAAGTGTGAACAGGAAACACCCTCTGCATGCCCTCCTTATCGGGCTTGGCCGACGATGGCCGTGAAGGGAAAGATGGGGCGCGTGAGATGAATTCTCCATCGGGGCGTAGCCTGTCCCCATTTGTACCCTACCCCCGATCTATCCCTTCACCATCTGGGGATCGCCACCCGGCCGCCAGGGCCGCCCGCCCCGCTCATCCCCCAGCCACTGGCGGGAAGAAGGCCACCCGGTCACCGTCACAAAGCCGGTAGTCCTCATCCTGTCGCCGATTGTTGACGAAGGCCGTCTTCACCTCGCTTTTCGGCACGCCCAGCCTGCCCAACAGGTCGGCCAGCCGGGATCCTTCGCACATCTGTTGGATCATTGGCTCACCAATGTCCGTTTCGGGACTGTATTTGCGCAGCGTGGCATACAGCCGCACCTCAACCTCGATCATCCTCTTCCGGCCCCGCCTTTACGAAATACCACTTGTAGAGCAACTGCATGTCATCCGGGAAGACGGCCAGGCGATCGCCATCCTTCACCTTCCTGCCCAGAGCAGAGTATTGCCAGTTGAGGAAGATGTTGCTCCCGACCTCTTCCATCGGGACGCCCAGACGCTCCAGCACCCTCTGGATGGTATCGCCTTCTTTCACTGGCACATGGACGACGGAAACGCCGGTGGGGTCCTGATCTCTGGCAAAGCGCCGCAGCTTGCCGTACGGGTGGATCTCGATCATGTTCTTCCTCACGAAGCGAACGGGGATTGGAACAAAGCGAGCCCCAATCCCCGCTGCAAGACCCGGCGCCGGGCTAGAACTCCCAGACGCTGTCCAGTGCCTCATCAGGCACGTCCCAGACTTGGTTGTGGGGCGGGAGCGGCTCGTAGCGCATGAACTCTGGTGGGCGGTCATGGGCCTTGGTGAAGCCAGCCGCCTCGTTAAAGGCCCGCTCCTTCTTGAGGATTTCGGTGCCGATGCGGGTCACGTCGTCGGCCGTCCAGTTGGTCCCCAGCAACCCGGCGCAGCTCTCCACCATCCCTTCAAACCCCTCAGGAATATCCAGGATGGCGAAGGCGATGAACAGGCAGTAGCCCGTGGAGTCCACGAAGGCGGTGGCGATCTGGAAGTCTCGCGACAGCTTCGCCTTCCCCTCCGGGGTCAACGCGTCGGCCTTGCCGCCTACGGAGAGGATCTCCGGGGCGATGGTGTAGCCGATGGTGTGGTCGGCTCCCATCGGGTTGGTGATGTAGGTCACGCCGATGCCCTTCACCGCCCGCGGGGAGTAGGCAGGCATGTTCTGGCCCTTGACCCCCGGCACGCGGATGACCCCCAAGGCCTTGCCGGTGAAGGCGGCCCCCTGACCCAGGATGCGGCCCAGAGGCGTCCCCTTGCCGATCTCGTGCATCAGCTCGATGGCCTTCTGCCCGTCACCGAACTCGGCCAGGCCGCCCTCCATGGCCACAGCGATGGTGCCGCCGGACTCGATGGTGTCCACCCCGTAGTTATTGCACAGGCGGATCAACTCACCGGTGACGTCCAGGTCATCAATGCCGCAGTTGGCCCCGAAGGCCCACACCGACTCGTACTCCTGTACCGAGGTGTGCTCCGTCCCGTCGGGATTGGGCCAGATGTTGGAGCACTGGATGATGCAACCGGGATGGCAGGGGTGACCCATCGTCCCGGCACCGCCCCGCTGCTTTATGGTCTCGGCGATGGCTTCGCCCGAGATCTTGCTCGCTCCCTCAAAGTAGCCGCTGGAGAAGTTGCGGGTGGGCAGGCCGCCAGCTTCGTTGAGGATGTTGATCAGCACCGCCGTGCCGTAGGCGTTCAGAGCGCCGTCCTTCTTGGTGACGTCATGGGTGCGCAGAGCCTCGGTCAATTTCTTGCGACCGGTGTTGAAGAGATCTTTGTCGGCGATGTCCACACCAGGCCCGCCCGTATCGTCGGCGACGATGAACTTGAGCCCCTTGCTGCCCAGCACCGCCCCCATTCCGCCACGGCCCGAGTAGCGGCTGGGACGACCGTCAATGTCGTTGAAGCAGACGCCAGCCATGGCCATCTTCATCTCGCCGCCCACGCCGATGCCCATGATGGCCACTTTCTTGCCGAAGCGGTCAAACAAGGCGGGGTAGGCCTCGTAGAGCCCTTGGCCCACGTACTCATCGGCTGGGAGGAGTTCGGCCCCATCCTTATCCACCTTCAGCATCCAGAACTTTCCCTTTTCCTTGGGGAAGCCCTCGACCACGATGGCCTTGATACCCAGGCGAGCCAAGGTCTGGCTGAACGGGGTGCCGGCGTTGGTCTCCTTGATGGTGCCGGTGAGGGGCGACTTGCCACCCACCGAGATGCGGCCGGATGAGGGGGCATCGGTGCCGCTGACGATACCCGGGGCCAGGACGACCTTGTTGTTGGGCCCCAGGGGGTGACAGGTGGGCTGCACCTCGTCGGCCACGATGGACGAGGTGAGCCAGCGCCCACCCATCAGCTTATAGTTCTCCGGCACGTCCTCGTGCCTAGCCGTCAGATCGGCTATATTGACGCGTAGGATCTTGCTCATCTTTGAACCTCCTATCTGAGAATTTGAGAAGCTGAAATGTCAGAAAGACTACTCGCCGTTGAAAAGATTCCTTGCCTACCACCTCCTTTCCATCTGCTTACAAGAACAGGGGGGCCTCTGCACCAGGTCGTTCACCGGCGCAACAGGTCTCCTTTCCGCACTGGGGGCACGGCCGTTTTCAGCCGTACCTTATCGGCTATGGTGCACGGGGCACCCGCTAGCTGCCATAGCTCGGAGGCAGGACTATACGCTGATGTCACAGGGAAGGGCAGGATGGCTTCATTCCAGTACATCAGTTCAACCACCCTCCAGCGCCTTATTGACCGGTTTCTTCAGGTGCTCACGACGAAGCGCAGAGTGGCTTCCTCGTCTCCGTCTAGGATGATGCGGTACAGGTCCAACAGTTCCTCGTCGCTCAGGGGCACAACCAGGGCCGTTTTCATCGGCCAATTCCCTCACGGGCAGCGCACGATGTCCTGCGCCCACAGACAGTCAGCACAGGATGGCGCATTGCCCCAGCAATCCTCATTGTCCTCGGCGAAAGTGCAGGCCATGCCGCAGTCCACACACGAAGGGAAGCGCATCTCCCGCACCTTGGCCCGGAAGGTCACATATTCATCTGTGGCCCAGATCTGGACCAGAGGTCGCTCTCGGACATTACCCAGAACGTAGCGGGGCACCTCCTTATGTCGGCCATAGATGTAGTAAGGGTAAGAGTGCATCAGGGCATGGCAAGGGCTCACCCCGCCGTCCCAACCGATCACCAACGTCCGTTCGGCCACGAAACGGCAGCGCCGCCAGGCTCCCCACTTCATGCGGGGCAGCTTGGCGGTGCCCCACAGCAGCCAGGCAGCGCCGGGCACCGGCCAGCCGATGGGAGTGGGTAGCGGCTCGTCACGGTCGTAGAGAACCTCCCCCGCCATCTCCAGGGTGTGAGGCAGCAGATTGGTGATCAGCACAAAGGTGGCCCCCAGATCGCGGGCCAACTCTGGCAGCCGCGGCAGCCATTCCAGGTTGCTGCGCATGGCTACGAACTCCAGGCCAATGCGGGGGATCATCAGTCCCCGTTGCTGGGCCAGCACCCGTAGGGTGCGTACGTTGTCCAACACCCGTTCAATACCCCCCTCCAGGCGAGCCCGCTTGTAAGCCTGGATGTGCACCGTGTCCAGGGAGACGACCACAGTGTCCAGGCGGGCGTCCAGCAATTTCTTGGCCATCGTCTCGTCCAGCAGCAGGCCATTGGTAGTCAGGGTCATCCCCACCTCCAACCCCGCGGCCCGTGCCATCATCTCCGGGAAACGGGGATGGGTCAGCGGTTCGCCGTAGCCACCGAAGGTGATCCGCCGCAGGTCAGGGAAGGCGCGCAATCCCTCGATGATGGCCTGGAACGTCTCCCAGGTCATCTCTCCGGGAGTGTCTCGCCACACCTGGCGCACGCACATGGCACAGTCCAGGTTGCAGCGGGTGGTGATTTCCACATAAGCCCGGCGGGCATCCGACTTGATCTCCCGCAGGACGAAGCCGTCCTCGATCTGCTCCAGGAGCAACTCAGTCCCCGCCTCCAGGCCCCATTGTTCCCGATACCGCTCTGGCAGCCTCAGTACACCCTCTTTGCCGACAGAGATTTTCATCGCTTTCTCAGAACTCAGTTGTCGGTTGCGGATCAAGGCCGATCCGCAGGATCGAACTTCAATTAAAAGTGGCCATACCCCGGAAATGTTGATGACGCCATTGCCTCGCTACCTGGTCCCTTTGGACGCGCAGAAAGCAGCGTATTCCCGCAGGAGAGCAGCTTTGTATCGTTCCTCTGCTGAGGGCGGGACGTAGTTGCGGGTCCTGACCATGGCCAGCAGTTCGCCACGAACCCGGTCCTCGGGCTTGCGCCCCATAGTATAGAGTTGCTCGAAGACCTGCTTCAGCCCTATGATGCCAACGGTGAAGCCTCTGTCGTCAATAGCTACCTGGGTCACCTCGGCATCGCCACCACCGCAGCACCCTGCCGTCCGCCACATCATCGGTCCTCTCCCTGGCATGGTCCACCTCCTCCGAAATTCATCCTCATCAGGTCGTCCCGCTGGGCCCGTGGCGTGCCGCGCTGCCTCCGTACCGTAGCGCTCACTAGTCTGCTATCTCAGCAGTCGCCAGCTTTCGCTTCGCTGTGTCACCCGGCTTGAAGAAGAAGCGCCTGGCCCACAGTGTCACGTATACCAGCCCAATCAGCATCGGCACCTCGATCAACGGCCCCACCACCGTGGCTAAAGAATGCCTGGATACCTCTCATCACTCACTTCCACTGACTCCGGGCACCCTCACCCGCTGAAACCCTAACACCCGTCGGAGCCGCAGCGCCACATTGACCAGGATGATCAGAACCGGCACCTCCAGCAAGGGGCCAATGACCGTCGCAAAGGCTTGCCGGGAGTTGATGCCAAAGATAGCCACAGCCACGGCGATCGCCAATTCAAAGTCGTTGCTGGCAGCGGTGAAGGAAACGGCGGTCGTCTCACTGTAGGATGCCCCCATCCGGCGCGTGACGAAGAAGGTCACGAACCACATCAGTAAGAAATAGCAAAGCAGCGGAATCGCCACCCGGACCACATGGAGAGGGAGTTGGACGATGTACTCTCCCTTCAGAGAGAACATCACCACGATGGTGAATAGGAGAGCGACCAGGGTGATGGGGCTGATTCTGGGCGCGAACTTTGTCTCGTACCACTCTCTACCCTTCCAGCGGATCAGGGTGAAGCGGGTGATGAGACCCGCCAAGAAGGGAATCCCCAGATAGAAGAAGACCGTCTTGGCCGCCTCGGCCATCGAGACGTTCACATTCAAACCCTCTACCAGCCCCAGGCGGGTCAGCAGGAAGGTGATGAAGAGCCAGATATATACAGCGTAGAGCAGCACCTGGAACACGGCATTGAAAGCCACCAGACCCACAGCCAATTCCCGATCCCCGCCGGCCAGTTCGTTCCAGACGATGACCATAGCGATACAGCGGGCCAGTCCGACCAGGATGACCCCGATCATGTACTCAGGGTATTGTCGCAAGAAGAGGATAGCCAGCCCAAACATCACCAGCGGGCCCACGATCCAGTTCATAATGAGGGAGAAGGCCAGCAGTTTAGGGTTGCGGAAGACACGACCCATCTCCTCGTACCGCACCTTGGCCAGCGGTGGGTACATCATCAGGATCAGGCCGATGGCGATGGGAATGGATGTCGTCCCTACTTGAAGTCCAGAGATCCAGCCGGTTACAGCAGGGAAGAAATAGCCGATACCGATCCCCACACCCATGGCCAAAAAGATCCACAGCGTGAGGAAGCGATCCAGCAGCGACAGCCGCTTGACCCCTTCCAGAGCTTCAATTTTCGCTGTTGTTTGTAACATTTTCAAATGACCTCCTCAGACTTTGTAGAGTAGATGATAAACTTAACAGCCTGCGCCCTTCGGAGCGCTTGAAGGCTCTCAACCGCTCAAGACCGGGCGGGGTTGAACTTTAAGTAGAACCGACCATACCCCGGAATAGCAAATCGCAATTCCGTAGCCTTGGGATCTAACCCTTCCCAGATTTCTTTCGACAGGTAGA
>JABAOH010040003.1_pt1 | contig 15411 bp, 13 predicted proteins | sample 7062181 | NCBI WGS metagenome assembly JABAOH01 (sample SAMN14538630, study PRJNA623070) | marine sediment metagenome | biome: marine biome [ENVO:00000428]; feature: marine pelagic biome [ENVO:01000023]; material: deep marine sediment [ENVO:00002113]; isolation source: pool of 5 deep marine...
CTGGAAGTGGACAGGTTCGGTGACGCGATCCTTAGCCGGGGGAGGGTGACGGGCATACTCTTACCGGGCACCTCCGAACGGCGCGCCCCACTTTACGGCAAGTACCTGCTGGTGCTGCAGCGCGAGCGAGACGGCTCGCTTCGGCTTTGGCGCTACATGATCAACGCCGAAAGAGACTCGGCTTGAAGGTGAGTGACAAGCACTAGAATCTCCAGCCTAACAGATTCCACACGTTGAGCTGCCACAGAAACAGGCAGAACGACAGGACGGCGAGCGAGTAGCTCAAACGACCCAGGAGCCGGCCCGCACGTCGACGCCACAACCCGACCGCGAAGTATACCGCCGCAAGCGTCAGCACCCCGGCCAGAATCGGCAGCGCCAGCAGGACGCGTAGCTCCGTCGGAACCTCGATGGCAATTCGCTCCGGCTCTGTCAGGACGCCGGCCATGCCGAGAGCGAACACCAGGAAGAGGACGGCTGCTGACCAGAGAACGAGGCGGGCGCGCGCCGGCATGCGCACCAACGCCGCACGACCCACCCCATACCACTGCCGGGCGAGCCAGCCGACCGGCCAGGCCAACACCGTACCCAGCGTCATCAGCACCGCGACGATCAGGATGAACAGGTGCAACCCCGGGCCCTCGCCAGCAGGCACGCGCTCGAAGGCGATGATCGGAAGCTGTGCGAGGAAGAAGTGCGTGATCGTCCCATCGTCTGCTTCGCGAAAGACGACGGTACGGTCCCCGTCCACCTCTCGGAAGGTGAGCGGAGCGACTTCCACCCAGTCGTGGCCCAGGAAATGGAGCATTCCTTCGTCCGTGGCGTGGACCGAGACCGGAGTGGCTCCCGCAAGCTTGCCGAGGGACGTGTGGGACAAACGATTGGAGCGGAAATGGCCGGTGAAACGGGCCGCACGTTCCGCAAAATCCTCGGGCGGGGCCAGCTTTCCAGCCTCGGGTTCCGGAAAGTACCGATCCACGAAAGCATCCAGGAACTTCGACGTGGCACGGCCACCGTCCTTGGAGTTGTAAGCCACAAACACACCCAGGTCGTGTTCTGGGAACAGTGCCAAGCCCGTGTGGAACCAGAAGGTGTCTCCACCGTGTCCGATGATCCACTCACCATTGGCGCTCAAGTCAATGAATCCGTATGCCATGGGGTTCACCCCCGGCGCCATTCGGAATGACTCGCTCTGCATCCGCGTGGCAGTCTCCTGCTCGAGGATTCGCCCGTCGCCGTATCGGCCTCGTTGCAGGTGGGCGATCATGAACCTGGCCATGTCCCCGGCCGAGGCGGAGGCGGCACCGACCGGAGCCAGCGGGATCCACTCGAAGTCTTTCTCTACGAATCGGCCGCTCGCGTACGCGTATCCTTTGGACAGCTGCTCGGCCAGGCGGTCGGGTACTGGTTGCTCGAAAGTCGTGTATCGCATGCCCAAGGGCTCCAGGATGCGCTGCTCAACGAGGTCATCCCAGCGCATTCCGGAAGCGATGGCCGCGATATGGGCGGCCATCCCGGTACCGTGGTTGGAATACGACGACACCTCCCCCGGCGGTCGGACCCGCGCCGGAGTTTGCTGCGATAGGATCTCGCCAAGGGGGCGGACGTCGCTCTCGTCCTTGCCGAAGAGCCCGACGATCCAGTCCTCGAAACCCGCCGAGTGGCTCATCAGGTGCCGAAGCGTAATGGTCTCAGGGTAGGTGTCGGGGATGTGAACGTCGAGAAGGTACTCGTTGATATCAGTGTCCAAGTCGAGCTTTCCGTCCTCTACCAGCTGCATCACCGTGGTCCAGACGAAAAGCTTTGACACCGAGCCGATGCGGAAGAGTGTCCGCTCGGCATCTACTTTCTCGCGGGCGTCGTTGTCCGCGTACCCGTACCCCTTGGCAAAGAAGAGTTCGCCGTCCTTCACCACCGACACTACGGCACCCGCCGTGTGGAACTCTTCGAGGTGGGCATCCATCAGCCCGTCGAGAAAGGCCTCGAGCTCTGATGGGTCGGTAGGTCCCGTCCGGCTCGCGGGCACCTGCGCCGACGCTTGCTGCGAAGCGGCGGCAACGGCGAGGAGGGCGCCAAAGCACGCCGCCTGCATTCTTCTCACGGCGGAAGCGAGGAGTGGCATCTACGCGATCTCCATTTTCACGAGTGCCGAAAGCGGATTGCGGCCTCCGGCGGTCGCACGACAATACCACCGGCGTCGTCGTCGCAAAGGACGCTCTCTGCCGGCAATTCTTTCTAATCGGGCGCGTCGGGCCAGCGCCGCTCCGGCGGCACCATCCACCTCCACAACCCAAACCCCAGCAGCGCGTTAACCAGGAAATGCGCCGCGATCGCCGGCCACAGCCCGGCGCCGACGACCACCGGAAGACAGAGCACGTATCCCATCGCGAAGGCGCGAATGGCTCCCGCCGGACCCTGGTAGCCGTGGAGAATCCCGAAGGCCAGGTTCGCCACCGCCGCCGCCCACCAGCCGCTGCCCAGCCAGGCGGCGAGACCGGCCAGCAGGAAGCCGTGGTAGGTCAGCTCTTCGCCGAACCCGGCGCTGGCCGACACGCCGAGGAAGGCCCAGCGCTCACGGCTGGCCCGAGGCATCAGGTGATAGGTGAGCCGAGACTCCCGCACTCCCAGCCACGCCGCCGCCTGGCTGATGACGAAGTTGCCCGCCAGGGTGCCGAAAGTGACCGCTGCCGTCCAGCCCAAGAAGGTACGGGCACCGGTGATGCGCAGACCGATCTCCGAGAACCCGGCGCCCTCCACCACCATCACCACGATCGTGAGCGCCGCCAGGAACCAGATTCCAACCACGGCCGAGGCGTAGAGGATCAGCCGCGGAGGCATGGGGATCTGCCGCTCATCCGGTTGCAGCAGCGTGAGAAACGGGACAACGACCAGCAGCACGAAGACGAACAGACGACCGGGCCAACCGAACTGCACCGTTGGAGCGAGATCGCGGAAAACCGTCTCGAAGAGCGCCATCGCTAGAGCGTGGGTCATCGTCGATTCGCCAGATCGTCGAGAGGCGAAAACGGCCACCGTGCGCGACGCTCTTGCCGAGACCCGCACGGTCCCGCAGCATGAGAGCGAACGCGCTGGCGACGGACGCTACGCACAGGGCGACGCAACAGGGCAAAACGCATGGGCAAGAAGATCGAACATACGGCGGCGCGACTCAAGCGGCGGCTGCGAGAGGCCGCCAATCCCGAGTTTCGCCGTTCGCAACAGCGATTTTTCAAAGAGCCGGTCCGGACGCTCGGGCTGCGCACGGCGGAGCTACGCCGCCTGGCATCGCAAGCGGCCCGGGAGTATCGGGGTGCCAGCCTCGAGATCGACGAGCTGCTCGAGATCGCCGACGCGCTTTGGGAGAGCGGTGTTGTGGAAGAGCGCGCGCTCGCGGTGCTCATCCTCTCCAAGTTCCATCGGCGTCTGGAGCGCCGGCATTGGCAGCACTTCGACGGCTGGGTGGACAGCCTGAACAACTGGGCCGAGACCGATTGCCTCTGCTGTGATCTTCTCGCGCACCTGCTCGAGGCCGAGCCCCAGCTGGTCGGCCGGCTCACCGCCTGGACTCGCAGCCGCAACCGCTGGCGACGTCGCGCCGCCGCGGTCGGCCTCGTCAGGCACGCCCGGCGCGGCGACCATCACGACGCCGCCTTCGCCATCTGCGACCGGCTGGCCGAGGATCGCGATGACATGGTCGAGAAGGCGATCGGTTGGCTGCTGAAAGAGGCCTCGCGCACCCAGCCGCAAACGGTGGCCGACTACCTGCTCCACAACATTCACCGACTGTCTCGCACGACGGTTCGCTACGCCTGCGAGAAGCTTCCCGCGAAATTGCGCGACCGCGTGATGTCGGCCTGAGTCGAGCGCTCAGGTCGTCCGCTGATAGACCACTTCGCCCTCGACAACCGTCAGATCGACTCTTACATCGGCGATCGCGCCAGGGTCGATCGCGAAGATGTCGTCGGACAGTACAGCCAGGTCGGCGTACTTGCCCGGCGACAGCTCGCCGAGAAAGGCTTCCAGGTGAGCGGCGTAGGCGGCGTCCGCCGTGTAGGCGGCCATCGCCTCGGCCACGCCGATCTTCTCTTCCGGCACCCAACCGTCCGGGTTGGCGCCGTCGAGGGTCCGGCGGGTGACCGCGGCGTGCACACCGGTCAGCGGATCGATGGGCGCCACCGTCCAGTCGCTGCCGAACGCCAGCCGCGCGCCTTCGTTCAGCAAGCTGCGGAACGCGTAGGTCGTCTTGATCCGTTGGGGCCCGATGCGTTTTTCGGCCCAACGCCCGTCGTCGGCCGCGTGGTACGGCTGCATCGACGCGATCACTCTGTCGGCGGCCATACGGCGTATGGCGTCACGGGTGAGGTGCTGGGCGTGCTCGATGCGGAAGCGCCGGCCTCGCGGGCCGTTCGCGTCCCGAGCGGCGCTGAACGCCTCGAGCAGCCAGTCGTTCGCCCGATCGCCGATGGCGTGGATCACCACCTGAAGCCCGGCCGAATCGCCGGCGGCGATCCAGCGCTCGAGTTGCGCCGTATCGCTCACCACGAGGCCGGAGGTGCCCGGCGCATCGTCGTAGGGCTGGTAGAACCAGGCGGTGGTCGAACCGAGTGATCCGTCGACGAAGCCCTTGAGGCCGCCCCAGAACAGGCGGTGATCGCCGCGGCCCTCCGCGGCGACGTACTCGGCCAGGCGCTCCCAGGTGGCGATCGGCACGATGCTGTAGACGCGGATGCCAAGCACGCCGCGCTGTCGGGCGCGCCGATACGTCTCCAGATCCGCCCACGAGCCCATGTCCGTCACCATCGTGACGCCCCGCTCCAACGCGTGATCGACCGCGGCCTGCAGCGCTCGGTCGCTCTCAGCCTCGGAGGCGGCGGGCATCACCCGGTAGACCAGCGACTGGGCTGCGTCCTTGAGGATCCCCGTCGGCCGCCCGTCGGGGTAGCGCACGATGGTGCCGCCCTCGGGATCGGGTGTCTCGGCCGTAACCCCGGCCAGCTCCAGGGCCCGGCTGTTGGCGAGGCCCATGTGGCCATCGAGACGCGAGACGAAGACCGGAGTCTCGCGCGTCAGCGTATCGATCCAGTCGCGGCGTGGCAGCGCGCCGCCCCACAGCTCGTGGTCCCACTGGCCGCCGGTGACCCAGCCATCGGGGTGTGCCGCGGCGAACGCGCCGATGCGCCGGGCGAACTCCTGGGGGGTGGCCGCGTCGCGGAGCTGCACGCCGGCCAGCTCGAAGCCACCGTCGATGAAGTGCGTGTGGCTGTCGATGAAGCCGGGAACCACACGCCGCCCCTGTAGGTCGATCCGCCGCGTCGTTGCGCCGGCGGCCGCTTCGATCTCGGCATCAGTGCCGACCGCCAGAACCTTGCCGTCAGCGATGGCGATGGCCGTGGGCCCCGAGCCGGCCTCTGTCGGCGCGCCTGGGCCGAACCAGATGCGGCCGCCCGTAAGAATGAGATCCGCCTCGCGCTCGGGCATCCTATCACGGCAGGCAGCGAGCAACGCCACAGCGAGCACCGCGATCGCGACTCTTTTTCTCAAGAACATCTCGACCTCTCGTGATCATATCGTGACTCAGCAAAACAGCCGTCATCGTCGGGCCCGCGGGACAGATGAGACGTCTTCGTTATTCCGCCTGATCGCTGACGATCCGCGCGAGCGCCTTCGGATCGATGTTGCCGCCGCTCACAATGGCGGCCATGCGACCGTGCCCACGAATCTTCCCCGCCAGCAGCGCCGCGACACCGACGGCGCCCCCACCTTCCACCACGACCCGGTACTCGAGCGCCGCGAAGGCCACCGCCCGGCGTATCTCCTCTTCGGTGACCAGCACATGCTCATCGACCAGGTCACGAACGAGTCGCAACGTGTAACGGTTGTCTAGGCCGATGCCGCCGGCCAGCGCGTTGGCCAGCGTCTCTTCCTCGGGAAGGGATACCGGCTTCCCGGCTTTGACGCTCTCGTACATCACTCGAGCGTTGGCCGCGGAGACGGCGACGACGCGGATTTCCGGGACCCGCGACTTCACCGCCAGTGCGATGCCGCCGATCAACCCACCGCCGGAGAGCGGCACGAGGACGGCATCCAGATCGGCGACCTGCTCCAGCAGTTCCAGCCCGATGGTGCCCTGACCCGCGATCACCCACGGATCGTCGAACGGGTGCACGTAGACCAGTCCGCGCTCGGCACGGATCTCGAAAGAGCGCGCCTCCGCCTCGTCATATGTGCTGCCATACACGACCGTCTCGGCGCCGTAGGCCCGGATGGCCCGAAGTTTCGTGGGATCGACCCAATCGGGCACGCACACCGTCGCCGGTACGCCGAGGGCACGCGCCACGTAGGCCACGGCGCGCCCGTGGTTGCCGCTGGAACACGTCACCACGCCGCGCGCCCGCTCCGCCTGGGACAACGCTCGCATCTTGTTGGCGGCGCCCCGGACCTTGAACGAGCCGGTGACCTGGGTGTTCTCCAACTTGAGCAGCACTTCGCCACGGGCCCGTTCCGCCAGCTCGGGCGCATCGAGCACCGGCGTTGGCACCGCGATCCCGGCGATCGCTTCTCGGGCGGCCTCCACATCGCGGAGGGTCACGCCGAAATCGCCGTGGAGCACGCCTCCGCGCCGACGGCCTGCCGCGTCCTCGCCGGCGGTCATCACTGGACCCCTGTCCCGCGGGTCACGGGCGCCCGCCCCGGACGACCCGGAAGCCGCGGTACGGCGCGGCCGCTTCGACGCTTCCGCTCTTCGCGTCGGCGGGCCGGTCGGCGCTCCCACCCATCAGCTGGCCGCGCCCGTCTTGCGTCACGGCCCACTCGGCGACGTTACCGCCCAGATCGTAGACCGGTACGTCGCCGCGACCCGGGAAGCTCCCCACCGCTTTCAGCAGGGGCGCCGGCCCGGGCAGCTGGCCGATCTTCTCGGCCAGCTTCTCGGCGTCGTCGGGGTTGGGAGTGTAGCCCGCCCAGTAGTCGAGCGTGTTCTCTTTCCCCTTTGCGGACTCATAGATCGTCTTCAGCTCGGCCACGCTGCCGAGCCGGTACGGTGTGCCGGTGACGCCGGACAACCACTCCACGTAGGCCTGCGCCTGCTCGAAGCTGACGGCGTTGGCCGGGTGATTTGCTGTGCCCGCTTCGTAACGGTAGCTCGCATCGAAGGCGGCGAACTGAGCGCGCGTCACCTCGAAGCGGCCGATCTCGAGTCCCTCGTGCTGCACGACCTCGGGCACGAGCGCGCCGTTTTGTTTCAGCCCGTAGTCGCCGTCTGTCACGGCGATCTCCGCCCGCTTGAGCGCCTCGGCCAGCGGCGAGTCTTTCTTCAAGGCCTCGTTCTCGGGTTCGTGATCTCCGAACAGGTACTTGTCGAACCAGGCCATCTCCTCTTCAACCTTGCGGCGCTGATGGGCGAGCTTGGTCAGGCCGTGCGCTTCGCCGGGAAAGAGGACGAAACGCACCGGCACCTGGCCGATCTGTTGCAGCGCTCTGAAGTGCGACCACCCCTGATCGGTGGGCACGTTCCGGTCCTCGGTGCCGAAGTAGATGATCGTCGGCGTCTTCACGTTCTTCATGCGGAAGAACGGCGACAGTTCGATGTAACGCTGTGGGTTTTCGTAAGGCGCGCTGCCGAAGTAGTAGCCGTCGAAAGCGGCGCCGAAGTCCACGTTGGCCCAGTCGCTGATCCACTCCACATCGCCGGCGCCGGTCGAGGCCGCCTTGTAGCGCGGGTTGCGGGTCGTCAGCTCGATCGAGAGGATGGCCCCGTTGCTCCAGCCCATCGTCCCCAGCTTCTCCGGATCGGCGAGGCCGCGCTCGATCAAGTAATCGACGCCGCGTTCCAGGTCGGGAATCTCGAGGCTGTAGTAGTTGCCACAGCAGATCGATTCGACCCAGTCCAGCCCGTAGGACGAGCTTCCGTGGTAGTTCGCCTTCAGCACGAAGGCGCCCTTCTGGTTCAGCAGCACGATCGGCCGCGACCAGCCGATGCTCCAGGCGTCGCGATCGGCGCTGGCCGGGCCGCCGTGGATGCTCAGGATGAGCGGATATCGCTGACCCTCTCGATAGTCCAGCGGATAATAGAGGACGCCCTCCACCTCTTCGTCGCGGGCGCCGGTCCAACGTATGATCTCCACCCGCGGCTTGGGCTTCTTCTCGTAGCCGGGGTTGAGCTTCGTCAGCTGAGCTTCGCCCTGGGTGCGCGAGCCGCGCAGCTGAGCACGATAGAGCTGGGCCGGCGTGTTGGCCGTCGTGTGGCTGTAGACCAGCGTCCGCCCGTCCGCGCCCAGAGCGATGCCGAAGATGTTGGCCGTGTGAACGCCCTCGACCCAGGACCGGCGCCAGCTATCACCGCGGCGGGTGAAGCGCGCCGGCCGGAAGCGCACCCCGTCGGCGAGCAGCGCTACGAAGCCGTCGGTGGTGACGGCGTAGTCGAAGCCGTGGCCACGCTCCCAGCCGAGATCCACGAGCTGCGCCGCCCCACGCGACAGATCGTAATACATGATCAGGTTGATCGTCGCCTCGCGGTAGCGCGGGTGCGTCGTCGAGTCGTTGACGAAGTAGAAGCCGCTTCCGTCTTTTGCCCACTGGACGTCCGATGGGATGATCCGGGCGCCGTCGAAGATCTGACGCCCCTGCCCGCTCCCGATGTCCCAGAGATAGGTGACGTGGGGCACCCGCTGATCGTAGACCCACGACAGGCTGCGCTGGTGAACGACGACCGCCTTCGACCCGTCAGGGGACAAGGCGAAGCTTCGCATCCAGTCGTCGTTTTCGGTCAGACGGGTGACTTTCTTGTCCTTGATGGACAGAGCGAAGAGTCGCACCGGCGGCTCGTGCTCGGCGTCCTCCACGACTCGTGAGGTGTCCTTGCGCTTCTTCACCTCCTGCTCGTAGAGGCTCGGATCCTCCTCGGCCAGAAAGATGATCGTGGCCGTATCTCGCCACTCGAAGCTGCGCACGCGCCGCTCGAAGCTGGTGAGCGGCCACGGTTCGCCGCCCGCCGGATCGATGAGCCAAAGCTGCGAAGAGGCGGCATCCTCTTTCTTCTCGGGCAGCGGCCGCGTGCTGAGGAAGGCGATCAGCTTGCCGTCCGGCGACCAGCGGGGAGCGGAGTGCGTGTGGTCGCCGCGGGTGAGCTGGACCTCGCGATCCTCGCCGAGGCTAGACAGAAACAGGTTCGAGACGCGCTGGCCTTTCTCTTTGTCCATCGCGGTCTTCACCCAGACCACCCAGCGGCCGTCTGGCGCGATCCGGTACTGCCTCGCCGACTCGCCCAGCAGGATATCGTCCACGGTCCATTTGTCGTCTGGCGCGCCCTCCTGTGCTACGGTGGCCTCAACGGCCGCAACGGCGAAGCCGAAACAGAAGATGGCGAGTACCGCGAGCAGGCGCTTCAGGGACATGTCTCGATCCTCCGGGGTCTTCTGACGTAAGGATGGTGGGGGGACGGGGCCAATCTAGGTGTTCGAGATACGAGCGTCCACGGAGCGCACGGTCGCGCGTCGCGCAAAAAAGGGGGGCGCCGTTCGGCGCCCCTGACCCGCTCAGCAGAGGAGTGATCGTGCTAGGCTCGGCGGAGTTGCACGCTGCCGTTCACCGTCTTTACGACCAGCGTGCGGCCACCGTCGCCAATCGTTCCCTTCACATGCCGCGGCGAAATCCGACCCTCCACCATCAGTGGGTAATCGCTGGAGATGTGCCCGTTCACGGTGGAGATGCTCACATCACAGTTGAGGTCCGCGGGTAGCTCCAGGGTGACGCTGCCGTTCACCGTGGTGAAGTCCATGGTACCCGTCCAGTTGGCGCGGCCCAGGGAGGCGGTGATCGAACCGTTTACCGTTGTGGCCTCGGCCAGGCCGCTGGCGGATACGTCCACCCCACCGTTCACGGTATGCGCTTCCACATCGCCCTGGATTCCCAGCGCCTCCACATCGCCGTTCACGGTGCGGCCGATGAAGTTGACGCCCGCGGGAACACGCACCGTAAACTCCACCTCGACATCGTTCTTCTGCACGTTCATCCGGCCGTGGCCGCCCGGCCGGCACTCGTTGGGCTCGTCAGGATCCCGGCTCGGATAGACGGCGCAGATCGTCACACCGTCGGCGTGCTCGATCACCTCCATCTTCACCGTGTTCGGATCGTCTCTTCTGCCCCGCAGCCGTGCCCGGACCTCCACCTCGTTGCCAGAACTACGCTCGGCCCGGATGGCTCCGTTCACGCCTTTGATCTCGATTGCGTCACCGCGATCGACACGGCCCTTCCACTCCCAGTCTCTCTCGTCGGCCACGGCATCGGCGGTCGGATTTTCCACCGCCAGAGCCCGCCGCTCGCCTGTCGCGCCGCGGTCCGGCTGAGCGGGCGACGGCATCCAGGCCGCCGCCAGCGTTGCCAAAGCGATTACACCGACCGTCTTCATCGTCTATCCTCTCCGCACAAAGCTAGCGTCTTTGCAGTCGAATGTCGCCGTCGAACGAATGCAGCTCAAGCCGGGCGGCGCCATTGCCGATCGTGAAGCTGAACCGGCGCCCCGCCTCGGCCGTACCGAGGGTCACCGGAAAGTCCGCCTCGAACTCGCCATCGAACGTGGCGACGGATACTGTGGCGTTGATATTCTCTGGCACGGTCACGGTCACGTCGCCGTCGTGCGTGGTCAGCCGATAACGGCCGTCATCCGCGATCGACCCACTAAAGAACAGATCGCCATCCACGGTCTTTGCATCGACCTGTTTCGACCGTAGTCCCTCGAGCATGATATCGCCATCGATCGACTCGATGAACAGCTCGCCCTCGTAGTCGGTGATCGTGATGTCGCTCTCAACATTGTTGACCTCAAGCCGACCGCTCGAGCCCTGAACGGTCACACCACCCTCCACCGACCGCAGCGAGATCTCGCCGGCGGATCCACGAACCTGGATGTCGCCGTTCAGCGTCTCCACCCGTACACCGTTCTTCAAGCCGGTCACCGAGATATCGGTGTAGAAACCCCAAAGGTCCACAGGCATAGAGCTGGGAACCGTGATCTTGTAATCGACCACGTCAGGCAGCCCGTGCCGTGTCTCGGACTTGACCTTCACCGACGACTCGGAGCTGAAGATCTTGACCCGATCGTGGCTCGAGTGGCTCGCCTCGATTCGCACGGCGTTCCGGTTCCAAGTGGCGACGACAATCTCGCCTGCATGGTTGCGGACCTCGAGCCGGGCGCCGGGGTTCACCTCGAACACGGTGTCGAGCTCGGCGTCCTGCGGGTGCGACTCGTAGGATTCCCACCACCCCTCCCCGCCGTACCCCCAATCCGGGATCGCGATCTGCAAGGCGGGCAGTGCCAAAGCCAGCTCGGGGATCTCGATCTCGATTCCTGGCAGCTCGAACTCGAAAGTCGGCATGTACAGGTCGAAGCCCGGGATCTCTATGTCGAAGGCTGGGAGATAAAGGTCAAAGTCCGGCATCTGCAGATCGATTTCAGGGATCTGTACGTCCAGCCCCGGGATCGCCAGATCGATAGCGGGAACCTCGATCTCCAGGCTCCGCGACTGTCTCGCAACGTCGGGATCCTGAGGCCCCAGCGCCGCAACCAGCGCTCCCAGCAACAGTTTCGTGTACATGACTCTCGCGCCTTTTCGACTAGCTGACCGCTCCGGCCATCCGTGCTGCCTGCCGCAGAAACTCCAGCTTCTGCTGCATCGTGGCGACCAGGTGCTCGTTCAGGTAAGTGCTTGCCGGGTCCAGTTCCAGAGCGCGACGCGCCTGGGCGATGGCCCGGTCGATGACGAGAAGGTTCTCTTCGATGCTGCGGACCGTCTCTTCATCCAGCAGGTCGCGTCGCTCGGCTACGATCCGCTGCAGCTCGAAAACCGCCGCATCATAGTCCGATCCGGCGAAGCGTGCCGCCGCTATCGGCACGGCAGGGCCGGCGTCGCCTTCCGCCACCGCGCTTCCGGCGCCGCCCGACCCGGACCCCGAGAGCACCCAGGCCGTGCCGCCCGAGAGAACCATGAGCGCGACGCTGGCCGCGACCAGCTGCGGGATCGAAAAGGAAAAGCGGCGTCGACCTGCTGCGGCCGCTTTCTGGCGACGATGCCGTTCAAGCTCCAGCACCGCGGCCGACGGCTTCGTCGCCCCGATCCGCTCGGCGATACCGGGCCAGAGGTCGGTGGACGGTGGGCGGTCCTCTAGGACCTGGGCTCGGGCCACCACCTGCCGCAGGTCCTCCAGCACACCGGTGCACTCGGCGCAGTCGGCCAGGTGTGTCTCTACCTCTCGACGTTCGGCCGTCGTCAGCTCGCCGTCCAGGTACTCGGACAGTCGGTCGGTCCAACGATCACTCATCTCGACTCTTCCCTTCGCCGCCCTCTCTCAGCCGGCACCCCGCCAAGATCCACCCTCAGCGCTCCATGTGCTCGCGGAGGATCATCCGCGCCCGGTGAAGCTGTGACTTCGAGGTTCCTGGGCTGATCTCCAACATCTCCGCGATCTCGCCGTGCTTGTAACCCTCAACGTCGTGCAGGACGAATATCTGCTGCGCTCCGTCCGGCAGGTACTGCAGGGCCGCCTCGAACTCCATCTTCGTCTCGCTACGCTTCGGGTTCGTGTGGAGCCGGTCCAGCGCCAGCTCGCCGTCGACGAAGCGCTCGCGTCGAACCCCCAGCTTCTTGCGGCGGCCCAGGATCACGTTGATCGCCACGCGATGCAGCCAGGTCCCGAACGCCGCCTCGCCGCGAAAACTGCCCAGCTTCTCCCAAACCCGGACGAAGACGTCCTGCGTCACTTCGTCGGCAAGCTCAGGCCCGATCATCCGGCGCGAAAGGCTGTGAATCCGATCCACATGCCGCCGGTACAGCCGTTCGAAGGCGTGGGAATCCCCCGCGGCGGCCCGCGCCACGTCGTCCCCGTCGGCTCGCTTGGCGTCCCGATTCGCCTTCAGATTGGCCACTCTCCAGGGCCTCGGGTCCTCCTTCCACCGGATGAGATATCCGGGCCGGTGGGAAGGTTGGAACCCGTCAGGACTCGCTCCGCAGCCTGCCGGGCCGGGTGACGAACAGGAGGGCCAGGCCCACCGCCGCCCCCAAAGCCAGCAGGGTTGTGTCCCCGATGAGCCAGCCTAGGACCATGGCGCCCAGGCCACCGCCCTCGGCCAGAGCCCAGACGACCACGGCCTGCGGCATCACGTCGGTCCACCAGCGCCCCACTTCGGTGCCGCTGGCTGGCGGCTTGATGCGGCCGCGTACGAGGAGCGAGCCCAGCGCCCCCGTCGCCAGAAGCGCGTAGCCGGCGATCCTCAAGCCGCCTCCTATCCCGCCGGGAAAATCCAGACCCACGGCCCGTTGCAGAAACAGGAAGATGGCGAGGGCGATCACCAGGCCTCCGATCACGGCGCCATGGATGATCTTCGCAACGGTGTCGACGTCTTCGGGCAGCACGGCCGGGGGTTCTTCGTTCATCCTTACCTCCATCGACCTCGCCGGGGCTTGGGCCCGATCGCTCGGCCGATGAGCGCTGGGGCTTACCTCCGGCGGTTCGGCGGCATCGACGGGCTTCGATCTAAATCTAGGGTCGATTCTCGCTGAGCGCCCGTCATCAACCGACGCCCCCTCGAGGGGTCAGATGCGCCGGGCGACGACGCGGCGCTGACATTATAATATGAGCAACACCACATCAATGTAGAGCGCCTGACTACTACGCTGACGGGGCCGACTATTTGGACCGACTGATCGCGGACTTCGCCAAACTCTACGGACCGCCGGGGCCCTCGCACCTGATCCGCGCCCCGGGCCGGGTCAATCTGATCGGCGATCACATCGATTACATCGGGCTGTCGGTTCTCCCCGTAGCCTTACAGCGGCACGTGGCCCACGCCTATCGCGAACGACCCAATCGCAAGGTTGCCATCGCCAGCACCGACACTCGCTATCCGCCGCGCACGTTCGAGATCGGGCCAGAGATCGAGCCCTACGCCGATGGCGACTGGGGCAACTACGTCAAGGCGGCGGCACAGGCGTTAGCGCGGGGCTTCGGCGTGCTCGACGGATTCGACGGACTCGTGCGCTCCGACATCCCGGTGGCGGCGGGGCTCAGCTCCTCCTCGGCGCTCGTGGTGGCCGCCGCTCTGGCGATCCTTCACACCAACGACATCTGGATCGAGCGGATGGAGCTGGCCGAATTGCTGGCCGAGGCCGAGCACTACGTCGGGACGCGGGGTGGCGGCATGGACCAGGCGATCTGTCTGGCGGCGCGCCGGGGCTCGGCCAGCCGCATCGACTTTGGGCCGCTGCGCCTCACCGCGCACCCCATCACACCCGACTGGCGGTTCATCGTCGCGTTTAGCCTGGTTCGCGCGGAGAAGTCCGGGGTGGTCCGCAAGACGTACAACGCGCGGACCGGTGAGTGCCGTACGGCGCTGGAGCGGGTGGCGGCGACCCTTGAATCCAACGACGGAATCGACTCCTATCCGGCGTTGCTCGCCGAGCGTTCGGTCGAGGAGCTGCTCGACCTCGCCGAAGACGCCTTGGAGCCGACTCTGTTGAGGCGCTTCCGCCACGTGCTGGGCGAAGGCCGCCGCGTGCAACTCGCGGAGCGAGCGCTGGTCGGCCACGACCTGAAAGCGTTCGGCGCTCTCATGTCAGAATCGCACCTCAGCCTCCGGGACGACTTCGAGGTAAGCTGCGCTGAGTTGGACGAGATCGTGAAGATCGCCGAGGGCGCGGGCGCGGCGGGCGCCCGTCTTACCGGCGCCGGCATGGGTGGGTGTGTGGTGGCGCTGTGCGACGAGCGCCGCGTGACGCGGGTCATCAAGGCGCTGACCCAACGCTTCTATCAGACGCGTGAGTACGACGGCGCGCTCGAGGACCAACTCTTCGCCGTCGAGCCGGCGGACGGTGCGTCGGTGACGGCCCTTTAGGCGTTGGCGCGCTTCGACGCCTCGAGCACGCGCAAGCACGGCGGAACCAGGTACGAGTTGCTGGCCAGCCGTCCGGCAAGGAAGGCGATCGCCGCCGCGGTCGCCCCCACCAACCCCAGCCCGTGGATCAGAGCCAGCAACGCCAGGACGATCCCGCCCACCTCCGTCGCCGTGGCCAACGTGATCGGGCGCGTCAGGCGCCCCTGCACCAAGATCGCCCGCTGAAACGAGAGCAGAACCGAGAGGGCGGGCAAGATCGCCAGGACGCGAGTGGGCACGATGGCGAAGGCGGTGAGCTCGGGGGTGAGCCCCGAGATCGTCTCGAACCAAACGCGCGCCAGCGGCGTGAAGCCGATGACCGCCAGACCGGCCGACGCCGCGAGCCCGAGGACGAAAGCGAAGCGCCCCAGCTCGCGCACGTGCTCGTGCCGCTTTCCGAGCAGCGCGATCGCCACCTCCTGGTAGCTCAGCCCCGTCGCCCGAAAGATGAACGAGAGCGAGTTCACCACCGGAAGCACGGCCAGCGA
>JABAOH010066827.1_pt1 | contig 15411 bp, 15 predicted proteins | sample 7062181 | NCBI WGS metagenome assembly JABAOH01 (sample SAMN14538630, study PRJNA623070) | marine sediment metagenome | biome: marine biome [ENVO:00000428]; feature: marine pelagic biome [ENVO:01000023]; material: deep marine sediment [ENVO:00002113]; isolation source: pool of 5 deep marine...
CAGCAAGCCCGAGAACTTGCATTGAGGAACGAAATCGCCAATATCTTTTTAAGGGAAACCGATGAAGGAATGTACAGCAAAGTCTTGGATGTCATATTAAAAGCACTGGAGAGCCGTTATGGACTCTTTGGATATATCAACCGAAAAGGGGATCTGGTGCTGGCATCAATGACTAAAGATATTTGGGACGAGTGTAAAATTCCTGATAAAACCATTGTGTTCCCTCCTGAGAAATGGGGAGGTATCTGGGGAAAAGCACTTAAAGAGAAAAAAGTGCTCTATTCGAACAATCCCATGAGCGTTCCAAAAGGACATATTCCCATAAGTCGAGTTATTGTTTCTCCGATCGTCTTTAATAAGAGAGTCGTTGGAATTTTTGAGGCCGCAAATAAGGCTGTTGACTATGACGAAAACGATATAGATTTATTAGGGAGGATTGCTGAAAAAATTGCACCTGTTCTTAATGCGAGACTTCAGAGAGATGCCCAGCAAGAGAAACGAGTTCGCGCTGAAAGAATCCTAAAAAATATACGCAGACAGCTCGAAATGGATGCGGGTTATGCGGGTATTGTAGCACTTGATCCAAAAATGTTTGAAATATTTGACACTATCAAGGAACTTGCAGAAATCGACGTCCCCGTCATGATTCAGGGTGAGAGCGGCACTGGAAAGGAACTGGTGGCTATGGCGATACATAATGAGGGACATCGGGCACACCAACCTTTCATTGCTGTAAATTGCAGTGCCTTACCGGAAGGGCTCCTCGAAAGTGAGCTTTTCGGGCATGTGCGAGGAGCTTTTACTGGAGCTATTCGGGATAAAAAGGGACGTTTTGAGCTTGCCAATAACGGAACTATTTTCTTGGATGAGATTGGAGATTTAAGCCCGGCCCTTCAAGTCAAGCTCTTGCGTGTCCTCCAAGAAGGAACATTCGAACGCGTTGGCGACGAAAATACTAGAAGGACTAATGTGCGGGTGATAAGTGCGACAAATAAAGATATTATGCTTGAAATTAAGATGGGAAGATTCAGGAATGATTTATTTTACAGGATGTGTGTCGTTCCCATAGTAATCCCTCCTCTGCGTGAACGACGAAATGATATTCCGCTCTTAGTTGATCACATCTTAAAGAGATATTTGAATAAGCAAAAAAAGAAAGAAGTGAAAGTTTCGCCTGAAGCCATATCGGTAATGATGAATTACCACTGGCCTGGTAACGTTCGTGAGCTCCAGAATGCTATCCAGTATGCATTAGTGAAGTGCGGAGGTGATCTGATTTTAAAGGATCAATTGCCTCGTTCGATCCTCAGCTGCATTTCAGATAAAAAATTTATCGCAAAGAGAAAACGGGGCCAAAAGCTCAGTTCCGAGGCTGTACAGTGGGCGCTAAAGGAAACGCACGGAAATAAAAAGGAAGCTTCTCGAAAGCTAGGAGTATCTCGAGCAACTCTCTACCGCTTTCTTGACTCGAAGAAGATTTAAAAAAAGCTTTTTATTTCTTTCTTCCAAATTTAATTAATGATCAGGATAACCATTTAATAAATCGAGAAAAAGTTCCACATTCCCTGCATTCAACAAATGAATCTTCTCTAACTTTAATGCCACCCTTATAAAAGTCGAATCCCTTAACTTCCTTAAATCGACGGCTATCACAGACGGGACATGCTTTTTCCTCTATCCAGAAAAAATGTGATTCACATTGTCGACAAATCTCATCCAGATTTTCTACAGAATCGCTAAAAGAACAATTGTCCCCTAGATTCTCTTTGTTATCGATTTTGGTTTTATCCATCCGTTTTTTATATTCGATTACATTTGGATGGCATCCTTTCTTCTTCAAATTCCTACACTTAAGCATCAAGTTTTTCATATATGTAACCACTTAAAAGCAAATTAGATACATCCTATTTTTTACTCAAGAATTCTTTTTCAATCAGGATTCGATTCTGTTCCGTGTGTCTCAAGTCAGGTTATAAACAATCCTGATGCGCAGTCTAACATAACATCATTTTGTATCAACTTAAGGCTATTCAAGATTCATACCAACTTCAAACTAAGTTGAGTTCATGCTGATATCTCTTCTAATAACAAATAATTGAAACCTGATGAAAATCATCTAAGTATGCTCGATGTGTCTCATTTAAGGTTAACCAAGATATATCCTAGATACATATCTTTTTCAATAAACATCTTTAATCCCTTGATTCTCAAGCCTTATATGAGGCTAAATGCGATTAATTGGTTGGCACAATTTTTGCATATAATTTACATAGTTAGATAAAAGAGGACATACCACGAGAAAAGAAGCGAATTTGTCTTTTATGTGTATATTTTTTAGAAACAATAAGGGAAACATAATATACGTGAGGAAAGTGATCCAAAAAAGAATCAGATCAAGTAAAATAAAAATCATAAATAGGGGAGGTTAAGCATTATGAGAAAAAATGAATGCCCAGTTTGCTGGGACAAAGACGTCATAGTAGTTTACGCCAACAATCAAAAAAATCAGAATATGAACAAGCCCTTAATGTTCTGTAATTCATGTGAAAAGCATTACTGGGGGGGTTCAAACGAGATTGTGACGAATTTATCAATTCTCTGTGAGACGTTTAATTCAGGCTCGGTGTTTTGTTATTTAAAAAAAGAAAATCCCCGCCTTTCAGAAAACAAATATCTTCCTAAACGTCGACTGCAAGAATTCGATCAGTTATGTGGATCCTGTCCTTTCATACGGCTACAGCAGAAACCTGGATTGATAAATGTTGAGAGCAGAAAAGCTAGTAAAATGCTAACCAGATAAGAGGTGAACCAGATTATCAGCCGCTGACTAAGTGTCTCAAAATAGACTTTAATGAGACATTAAATGCAACACAGAGACATTAACGGAAGTTTAGAACTTTAGCCCAAAGATTTTTTTTAGCGAGAAATCCTGCCTACAACAGAAATAAATAATCGAAAATGCGTTCAACTATAAATTATAAGATCTGTTGGCACGAATTTTGTATTATGCCTATAAAATGGACCTGCAAATTGAGTTAATATTCAACTGCTCCTGAAGAAAAAATAGAGGTAGAGCCTGGTTTTACAAGCTAAGGGGCTGCAGTTTCAGTCGGTTGCAGCCCCTTGCTAAAAATGTTGAATTTATAAATAAAGGAGGTATTTAATGAAAAAGCGCAAATTCACAGGATTGTTAATCGCTATTTTTACGATTTCCGTGCTTATGCTTGCCTCAACAGATTACAAGAGCAGAATGGGAAAGAAGAACATCGTCGAGACAGCTGTAGCTGCAGGCCAATTCAACACGCTGGTCACTGCAGTCAAAGCAGCCGATCTGGTTGAAGTGCTCTCTGGTCCAGGCCCATTTACTGTTTTTGCTCCTACCGATGATGCCTTTGCTAAACTTCCCAAAGGAACTGTTGAAAGCTTGTTGAAGAACAAGGATAAGCTCAAAGCCGTTCTCACCTATCATGTTGTTGCAGGTAAGGTTATGGCCTCAGATGTGGTTAACTTGAAGTCCGCTGAGACAGTCAACGGACAAAAGGTTACTATCAAGGTGAATTACGGAAAAGTGATGGTGGATAATGCCAAAGTGGTCAAGACAGATATAGAATGCACGAATGGTGTTATTCATGTTATCGACACAGTAATTCTGCCGAAATAATAGCCCGGTAGCAATGCCGAAAAATTGGAGCGGTCGTTTATCAAAGGCCGCTCCTTTTTTTGGCACAATGATCTTAATTCTTATGAGAATCAATCATTTTCTCGTTTCAAGAAATAATAATAATCTTTTTCCCTTCTGAATTTTCACTGCATCCCAACCAGATCTTTCTATATGTTTTATCCAATCCCGATATTCTTCTTATTTTATCCAGAATCTCGGCTCAACGCCTTTAATGAAGTCAAGTCCTCGGTATTCAGCGTGAATTTTTCGGCTTGCTATATCTATGAATGACTGTATAAAACCATTTAGCTTAAAGTCTAATCCCAGGATTTCTCAGAAATTTATAGGGTAATTTCCCTTGTGCCTCTGTGTTTATTTTTCTTTATCTTTATCTACCAAAGCGCCTATCACCAAGGATGAAGATAAAAAGAAGTAAGCAGGGAGACCTTCGGCGAATGAAATTTTTAAATACTGAAGGAGAGAAATAAATATTTAAGGCATGAGAAATAAAAGACATTCAATTTGACTCTCCTCTCATAAATTAATACCCTAGAATCGCAATTTAACAGAGGGAGAAGTGCTTACAGAATGTTCTCAAAGTCAGGCTAACAATCCTGATGACTCCAAGCTCTGTAAGGAATGTGCCGCTGCCATCTGTATGCAAGAATTTACTTTTCAGACAAAGATCTTTCAGTTCGAAATGATAAGGAGGATACCATGAAAGCAATTGTATGCACAAAATATGGGCCACCGGAGGTTCTTCAGCTCAAAGAAGTAGAAAAGCCCACTCCCAAGGACAATGAGGTGCTGATAAAGATATATGCGACAACATGTCACGTGGGGGATACGAAAATTCGAAGTTTCAAAGTCCCTTTCTGGCAAATGATCCCCTTTCGAATATATTTAGGTCTTAGAAAGCCAAAGAGGGCTATACTAGGAATGGAGTTAGCCGGGGAAATTGAAGCAGTAGGCAAAGATGTGAAGCGATTTAAGAAAGGTGACCAGGTTTTTGCATCAGCCGGTTTTGTTTTCGGTGCTTATGCCGAGTACATATGTCTGCCTGAGGACGCGGCGGATGTAAGAAAGGGATTGGTGGCAATAAAACCGGCCAATATGACCTATGAGGAAGCCGCCGCTGGCGCTGCTTCAGGGGGAATTACAGCATTGGATGTTCTTAGAAAGGCAAATATACAAAGCGGACAAAAAGTCCTTATCTATGGAGCTTCTGGAAGCGTAGGTGTTTTTGCGGTACAGCTTGCCAAGTACTATGGGGCGGAAGTTAGCGGAATATGCAGTACCACAAATTTAGAAATGGTGAAATCTCTGGGAGCCGATCATGTAATTGATTACACTCAAGAGGATTTTACCAAGAGTGGTGAAACCTATGATGTTATCTTTGATGCAGTAGATAAGATTTCGTCTTCACGAGGTAAAAAGTCTCTAAGGAAGAAAGGAGTCTATCTTAACGTCAATAAGCATTCCGGTTCCGGAGCCAGCATAAAGACTGAAGATCTTATTTTCCTCAAAGAGCTTATTGAGGCAGGAAAGATTAAAACGGTCATTGATAGACGCTATTCGTTGGAACAGATTGTAGAGGCTCACAGGTATGTCGATAAAGGGCATAAAAAGGGACATGTAGTCATAACTGTGGAGCATAATAACAAGCAAGGAGGTGATTAAATTATGAGAGACATGAAGGAAAAGCTTTCATTATTATGGATATTTGCAATGTTCAATTACCTTTATGCGGATGTAACGGCACTAATGGATTCTTCGACACTAAAGGAACTAATGAAAGGATACGCAGGTCAATTTCAAATCACCCAAGGATTTTTGTTGGGAGCAGCAATATTGATGGAGACTGCGATTGCTATGGTTCTCCTCTCTCGGGTGTTGAAGTATAGAGCAAATCGCTGGGCAAACATCATCGCAGGCGCAATACATACTGCTGCTGTTTTTGCATCAATGTTTGTGGGAACTCCAGCTCCTTTTTATATATTTTTCGGAACTATAGAAATTGCGTGTACTTTACTCATTGTCTGGTTTGCATGGAAGTGGCCAAAGCCAGAGCTTGTAAAAACTGGATAACAAGAGCAAAATAAAACGATCTCGGAGAAAACTTATGAAAGCGGTTGTATGCACAAAATATGGCCCCCCCGAGGTTCTTCAGCTCCAGGAGCAAGCGTATAAACCTCCTTATCATAGAACCTCATTGAACCTTCCATATCTTTGTTTTTCTCCGCTTCAACGTTCTCTTTTAGTAGCTCAACTATCTTTACCCGTTCAGCTTCGACATCCACAGCAGGCTCTTCAGCTACCTCTTCAGCCTGCTGGCAGCTAAAAATAAAAAAAAGCAGAATGACCAAAGGAATAATCGTGAGTGATTTTTTCATTTTGCCCTCCTTTTAAAATTATAAGTGCACCTGTAGTGGAAAAATCAGCCGCCGTATAATATAAGCGACTGCCTTAACCAAGAAATCTTCTTTGTGGTCTACTTTTCTCTTTCAGAAAAAGGAATCAAAGAAAGGTCTGGACGAGGTCTGCCCGTTTTCTGCTCAATTTTTCTGCACAGTTTCAATGTTTTCTCCCGTAATGCCATAGCTTCTTCCCCTAATAGCTTGTGATTTTTTTCTCCTTCGCTGAAAAAGTCAGCGGCGCTCTTCCCTTGTCCTGCAATACAATATACAGGCATCTCTGTTCCTATATCACCAATCCAGAGGTAGTATCGGTCGGGTATATTTTTGCTTTTATAAAGGGCCTTCCATTTCTTAGCAATTTCTTCCGCTTCTTTTTCCATGCCTTGCTTAAAATAGAGATAACTGTAATAGAGATATTTTTCTTCCCCAACTTTAAGTCTAGGATTTTCAGGAGTATAGGAGAGTTCATGATTCAAATACCAAATATACATACGGGTATATTTATAGGTACCAGAAAAACGCTTCATTAATGCTTGATATTCAGCCCCCATCTTTTTTTGAGTCTCATCTAAAGCTTTATAAATATTATCTATATCCGCAAATTTATCCACTGGAATCAAGAAGTAGTAATGTAAATCATCCGTACTGGCTGAGGACCATGGATAAGGAAACTTGTGTTTGCTAAATAGCGCTACTTCGTCTTTTGTGGCTGCTTCAAACTCAACGACTTTTGACGGCTTGACAAGAACATCCCAACAAAGAAAGAGTGTAGCTTTCTGTTCCTCGACTTGAGCCAAAGTGGTCGTAGCACAGATACTAACCACAAAGCCCACCATTAAAAAGATTGAAACCTTACCTCTCATTAAACACCTCCCTTTTTTAATTTATAGACATGGGGATAGAAGTCTGCTTTTCTGGTTTAAAGAGAAATTCTTCCCTTCTTGCTAGGCTAATTTTATCCCCAAGTTATGACTCTCTGACTTATAGCACAAAGAGAGATTTGAAGTCAAATAAGAGAAAAAAGACCTCTCCGTTCTAATGCAAGGCTCTCAGAAAGCCGATGTTGCACGCTAAAAATTTGGGTTTATACCCGATTTCAAAAACGTTTCTCTTTATAAATCTTTTTGGTCTTGCCATGCCATGAAACAAATACCTCTACCCCGTTGGCACATAGTCTCACATGGGCCTCATCCCCCCTCTGCAAAGCTTTCGGGTTGAGGCCCTACAGCTTATATAAGATAACCATATTGACCCTATATAATCATAGCGACGCTTAACTATAAATTAAACGTCCCCCTCTGTTGGGCATTTTGATTTACTCTGATTTTACTCCGTATCTCATCCCTGCCCCTGTTGGCTTTGTTGGGGGACAAAAAGAAACATCACAAGGCGAGAAGATTTTCATAATCCCACCGTTCATATTTACCACATTAACTTTTGCTTCCTCACATTACTAAAATCCATTATGATGACATAATCCAGCGTTGCCAACGTCCACACCTACCCTGTTAGGCAAAATTTATCCCTATCAACTCAGACATTCCTAAAAAGGCTTTTTCGCCTCTTTTTGGATGTTAAAATCTGCTTTTTCATAGTCCTCACGCCTCATTATGAATCATTATGCAAATCATTATGGGGACTATCATATTGCCCATATTGCGAATGTTGGGATATATCCTAATTATGAAAATTTAGAACCTTTGGGGATTACGGGACACTGAGAGGGAGGAACAAATATCTCTTAATATATATATATTATTATTATTAACTCCTTTAACCCCTTTAACTCCTTAGCTTCTTTAGCTTCTTTAATCCCTTTAGCTCCTTTAACTCCTTTAACGTTTGCAAGTTACTGAAAAATAAGGAAGGAGCTAAAGAAGCTAAAGGAGCTAATCTTTTTAAGGGGCTAAGATTTACCCTCGTCTTTTTATCAGCTACCCAGCTAAAATTACTCAGCCACTAATTCTTTTCTTACTTACCTGACGGCCAAGCGGGTGTTCCATAAAACCAAAGCCAGTCAGTAAGAAAGTCTCCAAACCAGTTCCCGCTGTTCAAATATCCCACGAAGGCTGCCCAAATCAACCCAGGATTGGTTCCGGTCCCTGGCTTTCGCGGGTTGCCTTGTGAATTCGGAGAGTCTGCTAAACCCACAACGGGCAAAGTCAGAAGCATTACAATAACTAATGCTACTGTTAGTTTTTTCATTTTTATCTCCTTAGCCCAGATTAAGCACAATGCTTATTTTTTTATAGCAGATCGAGGATTTTTTGTCAATTCAAAATAAACATTCCATGATAGACCCCTGACACCGGCGTGACACGAAATGATTAAGATTACCTACTTTTGCCTAACAGTGAGTAAGTGAGACACTAATTCGCTCTGCTGTCTTTTTAAGAATCGGGAGGCCAGAGGCTTCAATAGTCTTTGGCTTCCACTCGCCTTTCGACATGCCTGAAATATACAAAAAAATAGACTGCTTTTGATTTATAGAGTTGCTAAAAATAGCTAAATGTTCAGGACTTTATTGGAACTAGGAAAGTTGCTATAAGGAGCTTTCCTTTTCCTCTTTTAACTAATTAACAATGTTTACTGAATCTGTTCCCTTTATTGGTGTTCCATCGTCTAAAGTGGCAGTAAGTTCTAATTCAGTTGTCGTGACTTCTAATACACCATCGGTAACTAGCATCTGCACATCAAAGAAAGCAATCACATCTGTAAATCCATCACTGTCTACATCTTCTAACGAGTAGGCAAGCTTGGGTGTTTTCCTCGAACCCCTTTCGGCTAAAGATACACCTCCAATTTCGATAGTATCAGGATCTATCGTTGTTGCATCGAAGTCCTGAGTGCCAAGGATAGCTACTGGCAATAAACCCTCTTCACCTAAGTTAATGCTGTTGGGATAGCTCCCCGGCTTGATGTCGATGCTGACTACTCGGACCGGAGAATACGCTAATACCGTATTCGCCCGTCCATATGGATTATAAGAATACCCGCCGATAGCGTATATCGTTCCGTCTAAGCTGCCCGCAGCCGCAAGGTCCCAACGCTGACTTGGAAGATAGGGCGCGCCGCTCCATGTGTCCGTCTTCGGATCGTATGCTTGCACTTTGTTTACAAGAAGACCACCGTCAGATCCCCCGATGGCATAGATTTTCCCGTCCGGCCCTGTCACTGCCGCTAACCGGTACCTTGCTCCTGGCATTGGGCTCTTTGTGCTCCAGGTGTCTGTCTGTGGGTCATACATCTCTACGGTCGTAGTGGCTATGGCGCTCCAAACCACAGCTCCTCCGATGGTGTAGATCTTTCCGTCTGCAACGGCCACCCCCATCGCGTAACGCGAAGACGGCTTTGGGCTTTTAATGCTCCAGGTGTCTGTCTGAGGATCGTACATCTCTACCCTTTGTCCCTTCCATGAAGAACGACCGCCGCCAATCACATAAATCTTACCGTCAACCACCGCCGCTCCTGGCCAGTCGCGTGCCGTCGGCATCGGATTCCCAGGGCTCCAGGTGTCTGTCGCAGGATCGTACACATCCACCCGATTAGTCAGACCATAAGGAACGGTGTTAATGAATCCGCCGATGGCATAGATTTTTCCATCCGGACCTGTAGCGGCCGTCAAAGTGTTTCGTGGAATCGGCATCTGGCTCTTGACACTCCAGGTGTTTGTATCAGGATCGTAAGCCTCAAAAGCGTCAGTTGAATAGGAAGAATTCGGCATACCACCCATGGCATAGATGATTCCATCAAGGCCTGTGGTTGCCGCCAGTTTGTCACGGTTGTATGTCATGGAAGCCACATACACCCAACCGCTTGTAATGCTCTCAACGAATTCCTCCTGACCATCTGCTTCCGGAATCCCGTCAAAAACCTCTTGACCGGAAGTTTCTGATGCGACAGCTTGTTTTTTCAATTCGCCTCCGATAAGAAGCACTGCTGCTGCCACAAAGAGAATGATAAGTTTTTTCGTCATGATATACCTCCTTAGTTTAGTGTTAAAAGCATAATCCGTTATTCCTTTACTTTAGTTCTATATAAACTGCTATTGCAGGCGATAAAGGAGTAATTTAGTCTCTGCGATGAGAGACTAATTTCGCCCTCTTTAGCCCCAACTAAAATTTAAGAAGCCACAATTTACATATTTTAATATTAGATGTCAAGAATTTTGTATAAATTTTGTCAAGGCAAAGTGAAAACGTTCGGTTTGCCTTTCATCTAGATAACCCTTTCTAGGTACGCATTGTGGTGGAAGGAAGGATTGTGTTTCTTTTTGATAGCCCTGTAAAGTCTCATTTCTCAAGCACTACTTGCTGACCCTTTCTTATTTCATCCACTTTTCGCTTCGCCTCTTCAGAAATTTTTGTTTCTGCCTCAGCCAGTGCTTGTCCTGTAGTAAATTCATCCAATTTCTAGAACCATTTTCCACTCACTCCCTTGTCTTTAAAGGCTTTAACACCCATTTTTTTGTAAGCCCTTCTCAGAGGTCCCCACGAAATAGCTTCATCCCTTGCAGCACTTTTTATTTCTTTCATAGCTACAGCTCCGTCCTTCAAGATATCCAAGAGGAATTTTTTAGCTCTTTTAGTTTCGCTTGACCTTTCTTGAGGAACAAGCACCTCTTCTATATCAAAATCATCTTCTACAGGTTCACTTTCAAAAACAACTTTGGCCACCTTTCCTAGATTCTCTAGATGGAAGGCAAGAGGCTTTTGTGGGGGAGCAAGATTATTCTTCAGCGGAGCAAAAAATCTTCTCTTCTCTTCTTCATCTTCTCTGTCCCTAGCAATTACCCAAATACTTCGTGCCACTGCGGCAAAGCCCATTGAACCCATGATGCGATAGAGCATTTGAAGGGAAGTATTCTTGTTGCAATGTAGAATTCCTACAATGGCCACATTGTATTTTCTCGCTAGAGCAAGAATGGGCATCAATTCCAAACGAACATCACTATATTTATGGCTATCCAGACGACCCAAATAATCAGTCAGCGTGTCTATTACCCACAAACAATAACCCTTGTCTTTCTTGAATATCTCTTCCATCTTTCGGATGTCTTTAGTGAGATTAAGAATTCTTATCTCCCCTGTCTCACCACGACTCCCTTCTAATACAGATATTTTGTCCGTATCAGCACCAGCGGCATCTGACCTAGGACGAATTGCATAATTAGGATCTTCATCAGTACTGAGTATCAGAACCTTTCCGCTCTCAATAGGAACGTCTGGAGCGTCAGGCCAAGAACCACCTTTAGAGATTTGAGCACTAAGGAAGTACGAAAAATAGCTTTTGCCTACTCCTGGGTCTCCTACCAAAAGAGTAATTTCTCCTAAAGGTATACGATTCTTCCACAGCCATGCTACGTCTTTTGCTTCTATGTCAGAGAGGGTTTTTAATGCTCCATCATATTCCCAGCCTGTTGCAGAAGCCTTACGCATTTCCTCATCAATTCCTTCATAATCAGATTTCTGTAACAATTCTTCTCCCGACTTCAGAAGAGCCTTAATATAGGCTCTGCGCTTCACAAATTTTATCAATAAATCTCGTGAAGGCTTAAGGTCGCTGCTTTTGAGTGACAATATCCTTTCATAAGTCTCTAGATATTCAGCCTCAAGGAAATATTTGTTTTTCTTCTTCTCTTCTTCTATTAAGTCGCCCAGCTTTTGTGAGAATTCATCATCTTCAGGCATTCGGGAATATTTTCTATAGAAGGTGATTAGCAGACCTATCATACTTTTAACAGGCTCTTTAAAATCTTCTGCTTTTACATAGTCTATGGCTTTATCTGCTTCTTTATCAAAAATCAACCAAGCGAAAATCTTTTCCTGTATCGCTAGTGTGAAGGGTGGTGCCTCGTTTTTTGGCTTATTGTTCTTCTCGTTCATCAGACGACTCCTTTACAAGACGAAACCTCTTCCCTTGAAGAGGTGCTCCATCCACCATGCAACCTTCTTCTAGGTTTTGGATGTAAAATTGGTTGACACACACGAAATTTATGCCATCGTCTGTATAAAGGAGGACTTTAGCAGTAAATTTCTTGACTTTGAAACTTTGATTTTGCATCTTTATACTCCTTATAAAGAGAAGATTAACGCCAGACCTGCTCTTTACAAGTCAGCATATCTCCTCTCTTTTTTCTCATTTCTCTCTTTTTCAGGTTAAAATAGCCTTATTCCTTAAGGCCCTATGTATAGGGGAGGCCCGAAAAGCGCTCCTGCGCTGTTTCGAACGATTTTCCTCTCGGGGCGATTTTCTCAATTTTTCCTCAGGGGCGATTATCATCATTTTCGTCCATATAAATAAAAAAGGAGTGGGGATTTCTCCCCAACTCCTCTTTCATCCAGCCTATTTAAAGGCTTTTCTTTTTCTTTAGGTTCACCCTAAAAGGGTTTGTTGCCTCAGCAGAGAATTACTCCCAAATTACTCCTTTGAGGCGGGAGTCGCCGTTGTTGGCGTATCTTTTTTTCGAAAATACCTCTTTTTTTCTCGGGTAATGGGGGATTACCCCGAGAGTGATAAAGCTTGGACGTTAAATTAATTATTTCACGCCGTGTTCATAATGAAGATTCAAATCAGCCAGACAATTCGTTCCACACGTTTTCCCTGCTTTGTTACGCCTCTGGCCATCTTTTGAAGTTGAACAAGAATTTGAATTTTTTCCTTGAAGGATAATTCGGACAGATCTTTTCTTCTCTGTTCTTTTTCCCTAATAATATTCTCCATAACCTTATTTGGTACCAAAGTACATTTCCTTAAATCCAACATATTTATTATAAAGTCCAAATTTCTTGAGAATTTTCTTTAAAAGTTTCAAGTCAATTTTCGCTTCTTCAAAGACTTTTACCAATCTTTCTCTATCTTTAGACCTGTACGTCTGAAGCATTACCGCGATAAGATATTCCAGTGCCAAGATTCTTGTTTTTATTCTCCCGTATTTAACTTCCACTGAATACTGAACAGCTTCCTTCACAAGATCATTGTAAACAGGGATGAATTGGACAGGGACTCCCTCTATTAGAACGTGCTCCTTCTTTGGCTTGAAGCCTTTTTCTTTCAAATATCTATAGATCGGGGCAAGGACATCGATTCTGTCCTCCATGGGAACAAAAAAAATATCTAAATCATAAGTCAGAATGGGTTCAATATAATACAAAGCAGCTATCCCTCCACCGATAGAAAAATCTTTTAAAACCTCTGCTTCTTTTAGTTCCTTGACGAGTTTAAGGGTTTTTTCCACTGTAGATTTTATATCACAGCGTTTAAATCTGTTCAAGTTAGAGGGAACGTTTCTCCTGGAATCCCCTTTTAGGTTAGCTGAATAAATTAGAATGGCGTGAAATATATACATTTCACGACTTATTTTTCCCATTTATCAAATGATTTTATTCAAGATCTAGAGATATTTATTATGGGTTATCAAAGGAATTTGTAGCAAGATCACCAAATCTTTTGTAGGTTGACAACTTATTCAATTCGTTATATCTTTGCACTAACTAATTCAATAGAAGCCATAGGGATAATAAATTATGATCTGTCCCAAATGTCAGGCCGTCAATCCCGATACTCAGCAGTTCTGCGGGGAGTGCGGAACCCAACTTTTTTCACCCAAGGATGTTGAAGTCACAGAAACTATGGGCGCCCCCAAAGAAGAACTAGCCCGAGATACAACCTTTGCTAAGAGGTATGAAATCTTGCTGGTGCTATTGATCTTCTTGTTGGGCTTTACTAATTCTGCTTTTACAAAAGATGATACAGAAATTTATCTCATTCACGAGTTCGCTTCCCGATATATTCTCTATGGAGTTGACTTCTTGCCAGATAATCATTCAATTAACATTTTCGGCCTCGGATTAGCCAAAGAAAAACTTTTTGCTTTTCCTTATATGGTAGTTGGTAAGGATTATTTGGAGTGGGGTTGTAGCATAGACTATACATTAACTGTTGAGAGTCTGAATTTTAAAACAACCCTATTTCCGCTTGTTTGGAAATTTACGGGAGAGGAAGGAACGGATTGGGGAGTATTATTGGGTGAAGAAATGAGTATTCAAACTCTACTGAATCCAAGAATTGGCTACCTCTATGTTTGGTTTCCAGATTTTCCTGAATGGACTGGTCATTATTTTTTTCTGGGATTCAGTAAGAACGTTTTAAGTGTTGATTTTAAAGCTGATTTTGTATACAACAACGGATTCATTACTGAAGCAGAAGGTTTCTGTGGTTTAATAGAGGTCTCGAGAGTAATAGCATTAACTGATCGGTTATTCGTAACTCCATTTTTCCGTTACTATTGGAATGATCCAGACATCAATGAGAATGAGAAGGTATTTGGAATCTCTACTAGTATTAAGATTTTTTAAGTTGTCGAACCAAAAAGCGAGCTATGGATGTAGTCCTATATCCGCAATTTTCATAGAAATTCCTCACACTCTGGAAGGAAGCTGACAATAGTATCCCCGAGTTAGGGGATGTGTGCAAGAGGCTGGCTGGAATACGGGATTAGGCTTTAGATTCATAATAAAGCCGATTTTAATAGAAAGAGGAGGCAAAATGAAAAAACTCACAATTATTCCTTTCGTAATTCTGCTTTGTTTTGCTTTTGGCTGTCAGGGCAAGGAATTAAATGCAGAGCTTGAGGAGTTCAAAGCTCAGGCAGAGTTGGAGGGGCAGAATAAGGAATTGGTGAAACGTATCGTTGAGGAACTGAACAAAGGAAACATTGAGATTTTTGGGGAATTGTATGCTCCTGACTATGGTTTCTACTCTCCATCCAATAGTCCCAAACCTATGTCCCTGGAAGAATTGATAGAATTTTTAAAGATGATTTTAAAAGCATTTCCTGATGCCAATTGGAGTATTGAAGAATTGTTTGCAGAAGGAGATAGAGTTATAGTGAGGTTTATCTTCGCAGGTACTCATGAAGGAGAATTTCAAGGTATCCCGGCTACTGGGAATAAAGTTGATCTCAGTTCAATTATTATATTCCGCATTAAAAATGGAAAAGTTATCGAGGAAAGGGAAGATGCCAATATGTTGGGTGTGATGATGCAACTCGGGATGGAGCTTAAGCCGAAGGAGAAAAAAGAGGGAAAACTGCCAAAGCCAATTCATTGATCAAGGAAGAAAGCGGAAGAGGATGGTTGGGTTGAAGATCCATTGAACAACATGTCGCGAAATTAATTATTTCGCGACATATTTCTTTTTTTAGGGATGAATTAGATATGTCGCTAAATATATACCTAAAATTCTGTTATGATCGAGGATTGTGAAAGTCAGTTTACGCCTGACGTTCTGAATGGGTCTATCCCGAATTCCCATTCGGGTTGCGCAAATTCT
>JABAOH010002070.1_pt1 | contig 15409 bp, 14 predicted proteins | sample 7062181 | NCBI WGS metagenome assembly JABAOH01 (sample SAMN14538630, study PRJNA623070) | marine sediment metagenome | biome: marine biome [ENVO:00000428]; feature: marine pelagic biome [ENVO:01000023]; material: deep marine sediment [ENVO:00002113]; isolation source: pool of 5 deep marine...
CAACCCTTTTTGGAGGAAATCTGATCAACAGGAAGAAACAGCGATAACCATAACGTACGATCGTCATTGGGGAAAACGTTTGGGTTTAGTACGCATTCATGGTAATATACTGTATTAATGAAAGGGTAATATCTCCCGATCCCGAGCCGCGAAAACGGATCGAGGGTGATAAATCCATGGAAGAGTTTGAAAAAACACCATTGCATACGGAAAGGAGAAGATACCCTCGTTTCGAACTCTCCCAGGCTCTGGCTTACCAATGGGGCGTGACAAAGGGGACCCTTCGAACTGTTGACGTGAGCCTGGGCGGGATCAAAATCCAAATCGATAGTCCCATCCCCGTTGACGAAAGGGTGGACCTTATCCTCCTCCTTGAGTTTGAAGCTATCAAACCAGTGGGAAAGATCGTCTGGTCAAACCCCTCATCGTATCAGAAGTACGATGTCGGGATCTGTTTCGAGACCATTTCCCATCAGTCCCTGAAACGACTTGAACGATTTCTCAACGGGATTCCCCTGAGAGACAAGCTCGGGAAGCGGGAGAAGGATCTCGACCAATCCGGGTTACGGGGCTCGGAGTCGAAATCCTTCGAATTGGGTCGGTTGAGGGCCAACTTCCTCGAGTGGCTCCACAGATCCTATCCCGGGGAGTATAAGAGATATGCTGACTGGCCCGAAATTGGCGAGAACGAGATAAGGGATTTCCTGAGGAGCAAGGGGATTGATCAGGTCAATATTCATTATCTGCTGAAGTCCTTGAGTGGTGGATAGATCTCCAGCCTTTTATCTTATCTTCTTTCACTTCCCCAACACTTCGAGATACATCCAAGAGTTCTGGCGCAACTCCGATCATCCAATATTTCAATTATTTCAATCGCACATCATGAGGTATGAGGAAACCATAGGGCCATAGATGTATACCACGTGGGATATGAGATGGCAAGTTCGTATTGTGGAAAGGGTCATTTGGGGCTGAATTTTTCCCCGGGGCGGCCTGTTTATTTTAGGATGAACTATTGTATTGATTATTACCAACCCTTCTGCCGATCTGCCTTTGAATGAATCAGAACCCGTGCTTTGGACAATCTGAAATCGATCGCAGATTTACCTCAGACACCAGGGAGCACCGTTGTACCTAAGCGTAATGTGCCGGATGCTTTGGGTACCCATCGAGGGGAAGCGGGAAGCGGAGTAAAGAACGAGAGGAAGTCCTTACGGGGAAATGCGGTGGGCCCTCTCGTCCTTCCTTATGACCCTTCTTTCCCTGTGGAGGAGGGCTTCTCTCTCCGAAGAGCCAAGGCAGTCCACCATCTCAAAGGCCCTTCGAACCATCTCCAGGGCCTTCCAATAGTCCTTGACCCCGTGTTCGTAATACTTGGCCAACTCCACATAGGGAAAGGAACTTCTCCCCCCATCCCAAGAGATCATATCCTCCCAGAGGGCAGCGCTCCTTTCCCATAGACCTCTCTTCTTATATGCGATGGAGAGAAACCTCATGGCTTCCCACTGGAATGGCTCGTCTAAGAGCTTGAAGGCCTCTTCAAGACATCCGGTAGCCTTCTCAAGCATTCCGTGTTCCATGAACAACTTACCGAGGATCATATGTTCAATCCCTCTCCTGGAACGGAAGGCCGAAGGGTCATGGTAGGTCAAATGGATTCGATGGGCCAAGATTACCATGGAAAGGATGTCCATCCGGTTGTGATAAAAGACGCGGCTGATCTTTTCGGCGTTCCCCGTCCTAACGAAATCGAAATAGAGATAGGGAATCAACTCCGATGGGATATCGCCCTCACGATTGATGTCCAACAATTGGGCCTCCAAGGTAACCAATCGACAGTTATGACATACCCTTCTCCAGATCTTCCTCGACGGGTACACCAGGTCGTAATTCGCCTTATCCGTAAAGGGGACGCTGAACCTTGAGAGGATAAACCGGGTTTCCAAAAGGGGGATATCGAAATTCTTTCCGTTGAAGGTTACCAGAAAATCGTTGCGATCCAAGAGCTCTCCCAACAGGAAGAGCATAGCCTTCTCCTCCGAATGGTCTCGCATGAAGAGCTGTTGAACGGTGAACCCTCCCCCTTGAAAAGAGCCCACTCCAACCATAAAAGCGTAAGTCCCCGTGCCCCCCGATAGCCCCGTCGTCTCCGTGTCGAGGAAGAGGGTCCGGGTAAAATCGATATCCTTGAGCCTTTCGTCCCTTGTTATGAGATGGGCTGGGTAGTGGGGAACTTCCAACAACTCTCCCAGGAGGATCCCCCCGTACCGATAGCCGGAACCATAGGTCTCCCTTACCGAGAAGACCTCTCCAAAGGGGGTGGAAAGGAACTGGCCATCCACCAGTTCCTCAATGGCTTTCCTTCGGGGAGCGTATGCATTGGCGGTCGCCCTGAATTTCCTGGGATCCGAGAGTCGATCCAGCCGTCTCCTTAATTCGGATAGCACCGCACCCTTCTCCCCATCCCCTTTCCGAAGGTGAAGGGAATTCAATTTATCCCTTATCTTCAACGGTCTCCAACGCCCTTTCAAGCAAGGACAGGGCTATCCCTTTGGATTTCGTCCCCAATTGCCCGGTGGGTCCAACACATGACGGACACCCAGATCGACACCCGCAACGGGAGATCAGCCTTAAGGTACTCTCCAAGATCTCCCGATGTGCGTCGAAAAGCTGGGGGCTAAACCCCATCCCCCCTGGATAATTATCGTAAATGAAAAGGGTAGGCTCGAAGGGATCGATCCCCTCTATGGAAACTTCCTCCATCCCGGTGCTCGATTTGTAAACGCCCCTGCTCTCCCGGGATAACCTTGCAAACCAGCGGGCTCCCCGATCCCCCACGCTCCGCTGGATATCGTTGATGTCGCACATGAGATGAAGGGAAGCGATATAGTGTAAAGCATATGCCATCCCCAGTATCCCGTCGATAATCTCCCACCGGTTGAACGGCATGTCCTCCAAAATCCCTTTCGGAAAGGTGATCCAATATGAGGTGGTATGCATCTGCTGATCGGGAAGGAGGACTTTGCCATAGCCCACATTCTCCGAGGTATAAAATTTGATCTTCTTAAACCCCACCACCTTCGTAGACACGGCTACCTCCCCATGTTCAACCGAGGTTCCGCATTCCCTCTTTTCCTCAAAGCCCTCCAAGATGGAGACGTCGGTGTAACTCACGGCATCGGTGTAATAGTCAGCCTTGCTCTTTTTAACATAGGCCTTTCGGTTTTCATAGTCCAGCTTCTCAACCTGGTAGAGTTTCGACTCGCAAATATAGATAGCCCCCTCGTACAGGGTAGTATGGGCACTGGTGTAATCGACCTCGCCAATGATTCTGCCCTTGGCGGTCGCCGTGATATCAACGACCAGGAAGTTCTCCTCCGACACGCTCCTCAAACTGATCCCGTCGGCCGGATAGACATCCTGCATCCAGTGCCACCGATCTCCCATATGGTGGACAATCCCTTTTTCCTCCAGATACTCCAATATCTCAAGGAGATTCTCCCTCCCGAAGCTCTCCCCATCCTTGAAGGGAAGCTCGAATGCCGCACACTTGATGTGGCTCAGGAGTATGAGCAGGTTATCGGGGTTGATGAGACCATGTTCGGGGGATTTCCCAAAAAAATAGTCGGGGTTCTCCATGAGGAATTGATCCAGGGGAAGGCTTCGTCCGATCAAAACCGCCAGGGAAAGGCCCGATCGCCTCCCCGCCCTGCCCGCCTGCTGCCATGTGCTGGCAATGGTTCCCGGATATCCCGCGATGACGCAAACATCCAACCTTCCGATGTCAATTCCCAGCTCCAAGGCATTGGTGGTAACCACCCCCAGCACCTCTCCCTTCTTGAGCCCCTTCTCGATTTCCCTTCGGGCCTTGGGAAGATATCCCCCCCGGTATCCCCTGACGATATCCCTGTCCCCTTTTTCCCCTTCCACGCGGTCTTTCAGGTATTTGGTGAGAACCTCTACGTTGAGCCTGCTGGTGGCAAAGACGATGGTCTGAATTTCCCTTTCGATAAATGGGTAAGAGAGGTTTCTAGCGGCACCGATATGACTTCCCCGGATACCCAGTTCCTTGTTGACTACCGGGGGGTTGTAAAAGAGGAAGAGCTTCTCCGAAGAGGGGGCCCCGTTTTTGTCGATGAGTTCCATTGGGCGCTCGACCAGTTTCTCCGCCAACTCCCTGGGGTTGGCAATGGTTGCAGAACAACAGATAAACTGAGGTCTCGAGCCATAGAAGTCGCAGATCCGACTCAACCTTCGGAGTACGTTGGTCATGTGGGAACCGAATACACCGCGATAGGTGTGAAGCTCATCGATGACGATGTATTTCAGGTTTTGAAAGAGCTTGATCCACTTGGTATGGTGGGGAAGGATCCCGGTATGAAGCATGTCCGGATTGGTGATCACGATGTCCCCTTGGGTCCGAATGGCCTTTCGAGCATCCTGAGGAGTATCCCCATCATAGGTGAATGTGGTAATGGACTCTCCCACAGCATCGACCAACTCCTGAAGCTCAATCATCTGGTCTTGGGATAACGCCTTTGTGGGGAAGAGACAGATGGCCTTACCGGATGGATCGTTCAGCTTGTCGTTGAGAATGGGAAGGGTATAGCAGAGGGTCTTTCCCGAAGCGGTAGGTGTGACCACCACGACATCCCTACCGGCACGAATCGCCTCGAGGGCCATCTCCTGGTGGGAGAAGAGCTGTTTTATCCCCCTCTTTTGAAGGGCGCCCCTTAGCCTCTCATCAATGAAATCGGGGATAACTACATATTTCCCCCCCCTTCCCGCCAGCCTCTCCATATGGACAATGCATGGGCTAATCTCCTTTGAAGAATTCCACCCTTTAATGATATCTACGACGGACACCCGTTTCACCCCAAAATAATTCAATTGAACCTTTTGAATTTATACCCCTTTTGCCTTGGGATGTCAATGAAAATCCGGGTCGCCGTAGTTTCCTCAAGTCCGTGCTCCTTCAATCATCAACATCCGAATCCAACGGCCACAGCCGTGGAGAGACGAGAACAAAGTTTTCTTGACAAAAGTATCTATTCGGTATAAAAATTGGTATTACCAATAAGACCAATATGTCCAGGTGGCTTTATTCCATTCACGGGATCAATCATGGCGTCTTTCCAAGAAATCAAGAACTTTGAGGGAAGAAAGAAAAGCAGCCTCGTTGCGGAAAAGATTCTCGAACAGATCGAGCGTGGATTGCTCAAGGAAGGAGAACGACTACCATCTGAGCGGACAATCGCCGAGGAGATGGGAGTAAGCCGCCCACCAGTTCGGGAAGCCCTCAGTGCATTACAGATTATGGGAGTGGTGGAAAGTCTCACTGGGGACGGAACCTACGTAAAAGCGAATGCCAAGGAAATCCTCTCTGGTTCTAAGACCGTTGCTATGTTGGAGGAAAATGAGAGTCCCTTTGAGGTTTTTCGCGCGAGAAGGGCTGTCGAGTCAGCCATTATTGAAATGGCCGTCTCCAAAGCTGAGCCCGGAGATTTAGACAATATGCGTCGTGTGCTTAAGGACATGGAGAAGGCCATTGGAACGCATGATTTTGGGGCCTACTTTGAGGCCAACAGAAGATTCCATCTCGGTATTGCAAGGGCGAGCCATAACTCCATCTTGGTGAGAATTTTGGAACATCTGTTTGCCCTTGAGAATCAGCCCCTTTGGAGGGAAGTCGTCCAAAGGCACCTGTCCACCTACCAGAATATAAACCGCTACTTCTCTCAACATCAAAGGATGCTGGAAGCCATTGAATCGGGGGACCGGAAGAGTGCTAGGGCTCTCGTCTATGATCACTTTGATCGGACAGTAGATGAGGTAAAGCGCTATTTATAGCAGAAAAGGTCGCGGTATGTTTGAACTGGGAAATATAAAAAATGAAGATGATATCCTCAGGGAATTGTCCCAAAACGTCGATCGGCTGATAACGGTTGACCTTCCGTTCAGGACTGTGGCTGGCAAACTCTATAGGGACACCCGTGCCAAATTTGATGGACCCCTCACCCTCTTGGTTGCAAGGGCGCTTCACGATTCGGCAAGAGAGAAAGGGGTTGTTCTGATTGCTACTGGTTGGCCCGACAGGCCGCACATAAGCCTTAATATTGCTGAAACTGACGGACCACCTGGCGCCGCGATGCTGGGAATGGCTTTACATAAGGCGAGACGTTTCGTGCCCATCTTTTTGATTGAGGCCAACCTTGTTCCGGCAATGGAAAGAGTATGTTCCTCGGCCGGTTTTCGAGTAGTATCCCCCGAGGAGGCCATGGCTGCAACCGATTCTAGGGCACCTTTGCATGCGACGGCGGTTCTGGGTTTTCCGACCGATATTCGGGAGGCGGAAGAGACGTCAACCGGGTTACTTGACACGTTACCCGTTCAGGCGGTCATCACCATCGAAAAGGGAGGGATGAACGAAAAGGGCGTCATTCATACGAGTCGGGGCGATGACACCACCGCTCCCATGGCCAAAGCGGATATCCTCGTGAAAAAAGCCGAAGATAGACAAATCCTTACCATAGGTATCGGCGATGGAGGGAATGAGATAGGGATGGGGGTCATCGCTGAAGAACTGCGCCAATGGCTCCCCTTCGGTAAACAGTGCAGATGTCCCTGCGGGGGAGGGATTGTACCGATAACCAAGACCGATTTCCTGGTTCCTGCTGCTGTCTCGAATTGGGGGGCATATGGGATTTCGGCGATGATGGCGGTAATTGAAGGTAAGAAAGAGGTCTTTCATTCTTCGGAACTTGAGCGTAGAGTCCTCCTTGCATCTATTGATGCAGGGCTTATAGATGGAGGGAGCGGGTATGTTAGTGGTGGTGTTGATTCCCTTTCCATGAGCATCCATATGAGTATGGTGAATCTCCTGGGAGAATTGGTTTGTAAAGGGATTACAGTGAAACGAGCTCATCTATTATAGGATGACGGATGGGAGTGATTCATACGCTAGGACAGATTTTCATCAATGGGATTCTTTTGGGGGGAGTATACGCGGTGATGGCCTCGGGCCTCTCACTGATCTTCGGGGTCGTGAGAGTCCTTCAGATCTCTCACACCATGTTGATTATCTTGGGTTGCTATCTCAGTTATACCATCACAACAAAGCTCGCCTTGGACCCCTTTCTATCGATAGTGATCACAGCGCCCCTGTTATCTATTTTAGGTTTTGCTCTCTATCGGTTTATTGTTGCCCCCTTAAAGCATGGCCCACCTGTGGCTGCCCTCTTAGCTTTCTTCGGAGTAATTCTCATCCTGGAAAATACTGCAGGGATCATCTGGACGACCAACTACAACGCCATTTATTCCATCTATCAGGGGAAAAGTTTTACGCTTTACGGGTTCAATTTTTCACTTTCTCGGACCATGGCCTTTGCCGTAGCCAGCGTAGTAATATCTGCGCTTTTGCTGTTCTTGAAGAGGACCGAGACGGGAAGGGCCATTAGAGCTGTTAGCCAGGATCGGGATACAGCCCAAGTTTTGGGCGTGGATGTGGACCGAGTTTTCATTCTTGTGTTCGGTATATCCACGGCATTAGCGGCGGTAGGTGGTTCCCTTATGGGAATCATCTACTCCTTTTACCCGGCCTTACACTGGCAATGGTTGGGGGTGGTTTTTAGTGTGATTGTCCTGGGAGGGCTCGGACAGGTAAATGGCGCAATATTGGCAGCCCTCATTATCGGAACGGCCGAGTCACTGTCGTCCTATTATTTAGGGTCACAGTGGGGGCCCGTGGCCGCATTTGCAATTCTCGTTATCGCGTTGGTTCAACGGCCACAGGGACTCCTGGGGACAAAGGGGGCGCGTTTTTGATCGGCAAAGGATTCTATCCGTTGAAGTATCGGCCTCTTATTGCATTGTTACCACTCGTGAGTTTGCTTCTCTTCCCCATTTTCATCCGGGACCGATACGTACTCCATGTACTAATTATGATCTTCGTCTATATCACGTTAGTAGAATCTTGGAATCTACCCGGAGGCTATGCGGGATATATTTCTTTTGGCCATGTTCTTTTCTTTGGCATTGGGGGATATAGCACCGCTATGCTTGTAACCCTTTGGAAGATAACGCCCATTGCAACCTATTTTCTCGGGGGTATTTTAGCTGCCCTCGTTGCCCTTATTTTTGGCTACATATCACTGCGATTAAGAGGTCCGTACTTTGCCATCGCTACCCTCGCCCTTGCGACTATTGGAAGATATATTTTTCTCAATTTTGATATTTTTGGGGGTGCGGAGGGACTCCTTCTTCCCGTTAGTCCTTGGTCTCTTGAGTTTGAGAAGATTCCTTATTACTACGGTGCATTATCCACAGCCACTCTCACCGTTTTCACCGTCTATGTGATTACCAAAACGAGACTGGGAATCGGATTAATGGCTATCAGGGAAAATGAAGAAAAGGCGGAGGGTTTGGGAATTGATACGACCCGGCATAAAGTGGTCGCTTTTATTATCAGTGCATTTTTCCCGGGAGTGATTGGAGGGCTCTTTGCATCTTATCTGGAGTACGTGAATCCTGATTCATGCTTTAATATCTTATACAGTGCAAATATCCTCTTAATGGCCATATTGGGGGGGTTAGGAACCGTCACCGGGGCAATCATTGGTCCATCTATCATTGTGGTAGCTTCTGAAATTCTCAGTTTTACCGTTGGTCATCAAGCGCGGCTTGTCCTGTTCGGGTTTATTCTCGTCACTTTTGCCATCTTCCTCCCCGGTGGTCTCCTTTCTCTCAGAGAAAGAAGCCAGCGAATGAGACCGAAGGGCTTTATTCTTCGAGAACATGAAGAAACGGCCCTTCCCCGTTCGGAATAGAAAAGGTTGACCGGAATGGATCTATGAGTTTAGAGGCAAAGGGTGTCGTAAAGGATTTTGGAGGAATCCGCGCCGTTGGCGGCGTTAGTTTTCAAATCCCCAACGGGGCCATCACTGGCCTCATTGGTCCTAATGGGTCTGGAAAGACGACGTTGTTTAACCTGGCAACGGGGTTTCTGCCTATAGATGAGGGGGAGATCTGGTATAAAGGGCGGCGCATTGATGGATTCAAACCTCATCAAGTTGTTGAGCTGGGGATCATACGTACCTTTCAGATCACGCGGATCTTTCCGAAGCTCACGGTATTGGAAAATATGTTGGTCCCCACAAGGGATAATAGGCTGTCGTATTTAGTTCGCAGCCCAAGAAAGGATAGACGCCCGGAGAAGGCACGCCGACTATTAGAATCTATTGGGTTGGCCACATACATTGATGACTCGGCAGCTGCCCTTTCCTACGGACAAAGTAAACTGCTGGAACTGGCACTCTCGTTCATGGTAGAGGCCCAAATGGTTCTTCTTGATGAACCCTTCTCTGGGATAAACCCCACGCTGCAAGCCAGAATCAATCAATGGATAAAAGAGGAGAATAGAAAGGGCAAAGAATTCATTATTATTGAGCATAATATGGATGTGATCATGAGCATTTGTCATCACATTGTGGTTTTGCATCATGGGCAGAAATTGGCGGAAGGAGAACCTCACATAATTCAAGAAAACGATCAGGTCTTGGAGGCCTATCTTGGCGATTGATAAGCTCAACCTCAAAGAAGTTGAAGCTTCCTACCAGAGGGGGGTTAAGATCCTCCAATCTATTTCCCTAGATGTCTCCCGACAGGATATCATATGCCTCATTGGCCCAAATGGTGCCGGAAAATCCACAGTTTTAAAGGCCATTATGGGCCTCGTCAACGTAGAAAAAGGCTGTATCAGCCTCAACGGAGAAGACATAACCAACTCCAAGGCAAATCAAACCATGCGCAAAGGCATTTCGTATGTCCCACAGGGGAGAACGGTGTTTCCGGAAATGACCGTATGGGAGAATCTCCGGATGGGGGGATTTATTCTCAAAGATAAGAATAAAGTGGAAGGGCGCATCGAGCAGGTCTATGAAATGTTCCCTGTTTTGAAACACTCCCACAATCGAAAGGCGTATACTTTGAGCGGGGGTGAGCAGCAGATGCTGGAAATGGGGCGTGTCCTCATTTTAGACCCAAAGTATATGCTCATCGATGAGCCCTCCCTTGGCCTAGCCCCAAAGGTTCGAAAGATGATCTTTGAAAAAATTAAGGCCCTAAATAAAGAGAAGAAGATTGGGATCTTAATGGTCGAGCAAAATGCGGTTCAGGGTCTGGAAGTGGCGAATTTTGGTTATGTACTGGATATGGGGAGGATTCGATTCCGAGGAAGTGGGGTGGAATTGCTGGAAGACGGGAGAATCCGCCGACTCTATCTGGGAGGAGGTGATGCTAAAAAGGGAAATGTGCTTGAGGAGTAGGAAGGTATTACCACATTGTTACAATAAAAGGAGGGTATAAAAATGGCACGAAGATGTTTTAAATGGATGTCTGTGGGCATGTTAGTGGGAATTTTAGCCCTGACTACTTTTGGAATCTCTCTGGCTGCCGAGCCCATCAAAATTGGATGCACCATTTCCCAATCAGGCCGATATGCTGACTCGGGGTCCTATTACAAGGAAGCCTACTTAATGTGGCAAGACGAGGTGAATGCAAAGGGCGGCCTTCTAGGGAGGCCGGTAAAGCTCATCATTTATGACGATGAGAGTTCGGCGGATAAGGCCGTTGGCCTCTATGAGCGACTGATTACCGTTGACAAGGTTGACCTCCTGCTGGGACCCTATACGAGTACGATCATTTACCCCGTAGGGAGAGTATCGGAGAAGTATAAAATGGTACTCCTCCAGGGTGGGGGGACAGCCAGTAAGATCTTCAAGGCCGGGTTCAAGTATATGTTCCTTACCCTACCGGGCTTCTCTGAACAACATGCCATCGGATTTTTCGAGTATCTCAACACTATCCCAAAGAATCAGTGGCCTAAAAAGGCAGCGGTAATCTATGGGGATAAATCTGCGAGTATCGCCAACGCCAAAGGGGAAAAAGATCGTGCCCAAAAAAATGGCATACCGGTGATCCTGGATGAAAAGTATCCACCTGATGTCAACGATCTGACCTCGGTAATCAGTAAAGCGAAGAACATGGGGGCCGATCTGCTGATGGCCGGGACGTACTTCCCCGATGCTGTCCTCATCGCGCGGACGATGGCTGAACTGAACTACAAACCCAAATATGCTCTTCTTACCGCGGGTGTCTCGGATTATAAGTTCGGAAAGAATTTGGGAGCCGTTGCCAATAACATCATGGGCACGGCGTGGTGGCACGATTCGATTCCCTTTTCCCTTGCATGGACCAAGAGATATGAGAAGCGATTCGGACGTCTCCCCGATTATCATGGTTCTGGCGCATACGCCGCTGCCCAGATCTTAGGAGAGGCCATTCGAGCGACAAAAAGTCTTGATAACACAGTACTCCGCGGCTACATCGTGGGCCACTCCTTCAATACGGTGATTGCGCAGAATCTCAGCTTCAATGAGCGGGGGGTGCCCAGTTATTCCATGATTACGTTACAGTGGCAAGGCGGAAAGCTCCAGGTCATCTGGCCTCCTCATGCGCAGACGGCAAAACCAAGACCCTACGCACCATAAGAAGGGCCTCCGGTTTCATACCTGTTGTTTTGCCGGGCGGAGGCAAAACGGCGGCAGGGGAAAATGGCCCAAAGGTGAATGAGATAAGCTTTCACGTTCGTCCGCTATCACTATGCCGGGGGCAAGCACGGGGTTGAGGGCATTGACCTTATCCCCCACCTGTCCCCGGCAGCAACTCCCTGGTTGTTAGCAATATTTGGGAGTTCTGATCGAGGCTCATGCAACTATGAATCAAGGCACGTAGCGCCGACACACCCACCGAGGAGAAGTACATGGCTATGCAAAGACAGCTACGCATTCTCTGCCCAAACGGGCATTTGGGTTTTGCTCCCACAAAAGAGGAAAGTTTCTGGTTGGGGGCGGAAACCAAGCCTGACTTTTATTGTTGTGACTCGGGAAGCGATGACATCGGCCCGGGTCCGTTGGGTTCGGATACGTCGGCCAGCCCCTATGAATGGCAAAAACATGATTTGGAGGTAATGCTCCTTGCCTCCAGAAAACAGTGCGTGCCAATGATTATCGGCTCCGCTGGAGATACCGGAACGAAATCCAGGGTGGACATGTTTGTTGAAATCATCAGAGGGCTAGCCGAAGACCACCAATTCCCAAGGTTCAAACTCGCTTATTTTTATTCGGACGTGGAGAAAGAATACTTGAGGGGCAAGATGAGAAAGGGGATGTCCATTGAGGGGCTCGACGGGCGGGCAAACTTGACCGAAGAGGACCTTGACAAAACTGACCGGATTGTGTCTATGGCGGGTGTGCATCCCTACATCAAGGCCTTGGATATGGGGGCAGATGTCATCATAGGCGGCCGTTCCAGCGATGCTGTCATATTTGCAGCACCGGCCATAAGGGCGGGATATCCTGAGGCCCTGTCATATTACTTGGGCAAGGTCCTGGAATGTGCCTCTTTTTGCGCCGAGCCCTATGCGGCTAAAGAATCAGTCATCGGCACCATTACCGGTGAAGATGTAAAGATTGCCGCCATGCACCCGGACCAGCGCTGCACCGTAGCCTCAGTGGCCGGACATGCCATGTATGAAAGATCCAATCCTTACTATGAATATGTGGCCGGGGGCATGCTTGACATGACTCATTGCGTATATGACCAGTACGATGAGAAGACAACGAGAATCACCGGGCCCAAATTTGTGCCCGTTCAGGGAAAGGTCAAAGTTAAGTTGGAGGGATCGGGGAAAGTCGGCGAAAGATTCATTGGTATTGCTGGGGTTCGTGATCCGTATACCATAAACAATATTGACAAGGTTATTGAATGGGCGCGGTCCCAGGTGGAGGAAAGATTTGCTGGTAAAGAGTACGAATTGTTTTACAAGATTTTCGGGAAAAACGGGGTAATGGGTGATCTCGAGCCGGTCAAGGAAATAAGATCCCACGAGCTGTGTATCGTGGTCGAAGGCATTGCGCCCACCAAGGAAATGGCCGAAGAGATCACCATGATTGGGACCAGGCAGATCTTTTATGCGCGACTTCCGGAGGTAAAGGGAACGGCCGGCACGGCCGCCTTCTTTATTGATGAGGTGCTTCAGGCTTCACCCGCTTACACCTGGACAATAAATCACGTTATTCCAGTCGACGACCCCATGGAGCTCTGTAACCTTCACCTCATGGAAATCGGCTGATTGAGGGAACTGGAGCGATGAAAGTCAAAAAACTTGTCGAGCTAGCCAAGACAATTCGCAGCAAGAATGCCGGGACGGATAAGATCACATTCGATATCATCTTCAAAGAGAAGGATAAGTATGAACTGGTAAAATCCAATAAGGTGATTACGAAAAAGAGTATCGCCAAACTGTATGGAATTCCAGAGGAAAGAATATGTGATTTTGTGGAATATGATCCGGCATATGCAATAAAATTTACCGTACTGAGGGACAGGCCGAGCGGTAGCCCCGGGGAGACGGACATATTTGGATGTCAACAGTATCCCCCATTGCTGGATATAGAAGTACCCGTTGATGAATAGGATGTTTTGCTACAAATCGGGCTCATTTTTTAACATTCCCTAAAATTACCTTCGGCTCTTCTTATTTTCTGACTCCTGTTGTGGATTTCCCAAGATGTTGGGGCAACAATTGTCTCAACGCCTCAATCTCAAGCATATTGGAGATGGCTCATTTTTGGGTTGTGACGATTTCTTTTGGGTAGAGGGGTTTTCTCATTATTCGTAGGTAATCAAACCCATAGTCGCTTTACTGTTTCACCTCTTTTAGTTTTCTCACAAAGGCATTTATCCCATCCCTCTCTTTTAATCCTCGGGCGAAGGATTGAGCCTCTCTGCGGGAGGGAAAATGTCCTATTGCCACCCGATACCATGTTCCCCTTTGGGGAATGGCGGTCTCTTCGATAAAGGCCCTGTAACCTTTCTCATCTAATTCCTTGAGCAACCGTTCAGCCCACACCCTTTGCCTGAATGACCCTACGTTTACGGTATATCTGTCGACGGACAACTTCTGTTCGGGGATAACCAGGAACTTGGGTTCTTCAACCTTTGCAAACCGGGGTTTCGTCTCTTGGGGCTTCGTTTCTACTCTTCCCGCAATGTCGAGGCCCCTTCTCTCCGCTTCAATAACGTTCTCCCCCTCGTCCCGCCTCGGTATTTCCATTCCCCCGATAATAACTACCTTCTCCTCCGTCCCCCTTTCATGACCCATCAGTGGAGCTTGGGGGGACTTCGGCAGGCTCGGCTTCTTTCCCTCTGGTTTGCCCCCTTCTGGTAATGTCTCCTCTCCTTTCCACTTTTCAACGATTCCTGGAGCCATCGGTTCCTCTTTCCTCTCAACGGACGGAACGAGGCGCCTCATGCGCCTAGCAAGGATCTGGGGGTTTTTTACCTCCGGCTTCATAACGAAGAAGAACCCCAGCACTAAAATCCCCAGGCCCAAACAGAGCAGGGCAACGAACAGGCGGGAGCGCTTTGAACGCCTCTCTCTTTTTAGGATGGCGAGGGTTTGTGGTGAGGGATAGAGGGTTTCTTCTTCCGGTTTCTCGCTTTCTGGTTCCAATCCCCTCGCATGTTTTTCCAGGAGTTTTTTGAAGTCCGTGAAGGAAAATTGCTCGGATAGCTCCTGATTAGATTCTTCCATGAGAACCTCCTGATCTGCCAATCATCGGGTCCGTTGCCAGTCATCTCGGGTTTATGGTAGCAAAGGGGAACAAGGTTCACAAGGAAAAAGGCATGGTGATAAGCCATGCCTTTTTCAGTCCACACTTCTGCGTTATCTGAATCCCCTTTATCCGTCATTCAGATTCATCATCTTTAAATGGGTAAGTTACCACACCCACAGCTCCCTTCCCGGCTTTAACGGCCCCCTTGGTAGTCATTTTCGTGGCCTTATAGGTTCCTTTAACTGTCCATTTAACGGGTTTTGTCACTATCTTGGTTGCTCCGCATCCCAAAGTGAACACGAGAAAAATGAGAAAAATGCAAAATAGTCTTATGTATCCCATGTCTACTATCCCTCCATTTTTACTGAATAAACATTTAAACAGATCATAAGCATATTTTATGCCAAAGTTTTGATATCCTCATGGTATCTTGATCCTTTAAAAGCTCCAGATACTAGCACGGTATCTGGACTTTCGGAAACAAAAGGCTGGCCACAATATACTGTGCCCACCTTGATTTTTTTCATCTGAAGACTATAAGGTTGAATGCCATTGTGTAAATTCGGTAAAATTTCCAGGCACTATGGCAAGCAACCTTGAAAATTCTGATCTGCTAAGATTTGAAGGCTAGCTTAAGTATTCTTTAATTTCTCCTTACGAGAGGTTAAGGTACGTAATCAAAGTTAGATGCCAAAGGAGGAGGAATAATGACAATTGAAGTGATTCGTGACGTT
>JABAOH010015830.1_pt2 | contig 15407 bp, 13 predicted proteins | sample 7062181 | NCBI WGS metagenome assembly JABAOH01 (sample SAMN14538630, study PRJNA623070) | marine sediment metagenome | biome: marine biome [ENVO:00000428]; feature: marine pelagic biome [ENVO:01000023]; material: deep marine sediment [ENVO:00002113]; isolation source: pool of 5 deep marine...
GACCTGGAGATCGAGCAGGCCGAGGAGGAAGGAGTCGTCATACATCCCAGTCTCGGTGTGACCAAGATCTTAACGGAAGCGAATCGCGCTGCTGGCCTGGAAACGGTTAATTGTACCTCCGTTATCGATGAGGAGGGGAAGTTTGCTCCCGAGTTTGGCAAAGGTCCGGCTCCGACGATGAAGGCTGATACAGTGATCGTTGCCATCGGTCAAAAGCCGAAGGAGGGAGAGTTCCCTGAGTTGGAGAGATTGCCGTCAGGGACCGTGATAGCAGACGAGACGACTTTAGAGACAAACCTGAAGGGTGTCTTTTCTGGGGGAGACCTGGTTTCTGGTCCTTCAAACGTCATCAAGGCGACTGCTGCNNATATCGATTGAACTCTACCTTGCTGGTATGGATTTGAAAGAAGCGAGACCAACTCCTCTCAAACCCATCGAAGAGGTGCCAAAGGAGGGTGTCGAAGCCGAGGCACGAAGAATTGTGCCTGTGCTGAAACCGGCCGAACGTTCGGGTTTTGCCCAGGTTGAACTCGGTTTCGACCAGCAGTTGGCTCCCGATGAATCGAAGCGCTGTCTGCATTGTGCCATATATGCCCAAAAGGATATTACGGAGACGGCCGAGGCCCGGAGCATAGGGATCAAGATATCTCCGGGGGCATACATCCATGTCTTGCCGATAGAGGCCGGTTTCGTCGGTGCTGATAATGTCGGCGTTCTCATCGCTGAGGCCCCTTACAAGCAAGACAAGATAGAGCTCGTTATCGACATAGGGACGAACGGCGAGTTAATCCTTGGCAATCGAGAGCGGCTCATTTCGGCATCCTGTGCTACCGGGCCCGCCTTTGAGGGTGCTGAGTTGAAATTTGGCATGCGTGCCGCCCCCGGGGCAATCGAAAAAGTTGAGATCGACAGGAATACCCTCGAAGCGCGCTTCAAGGTCATTGGCGATGACCGGTGGAGCACAGAGATGGAAGAGGTGAAGGCGAAGGGGATTTGCGGCTCGGGGATCATTGACGCTATCCCCCAACTCTTCTTGGCGGGAATAATAGACAAAACGGGGCGTTTCAAGAAAGATCTTCAGACTTCGCGTTTACGGGAAGCTGATGGTCAGCTTGAGTATGTCATCGCCTGGGCGGACGAGACCTCTATCGGCCAGGATGTTGTGGTATGCCAGGACGATATAAGAGCTATTCAGTTGGGCAAAGCAGCCATGTATGCGGGGAGCAAAATCCTGATGCGGGCCCTGGGTGTTGAGAAGGTGGACAAGGTCATCTTGGCAGGTGCATTTGGGAGTTACATAGACAAGCAGTCGGCAGCGATACTGGGGATGTTTCCTGACTGCGAGCCAAAAAACGTTTACTCGGTGGGTAATGCCGCTGGCGATGGTGCGCGCATGGCCCTCCTGAATGTAGACAAGAGGAGGGAAGCGGATAAGCATGCCAGAAAGGTGGATTATATAGAACTCACTGTGGCACCAGAATTTGAAAAGATTTTCGGCCAGTCTATGTGGATCCCTCATATGAAGGACGATTTTCCTCACCTGAGAGATCTTCTCCCAGAGAAGAGAGAAACCGAACAGAAAGACGAAGAGAAGCGAGCGCTAAGCGCGGGAGGTGGATGATTATGAACACAGAGCTGAACTCCAGAGAGCGGGTGCTTAGATTTCTGAGAAAAGAGGAGGTCGATCGTGCCCCCGTATTCAGTGGTATGGGGAACGTGACGGTACATGGACTTGAGAAACACGGCTGGAGGTTTGCAGAAATACACGTGGACGCCCACAAAATGGCCAGCATGGCTGCATCCACGTCCGAGCTCTTCGGCTTCGAGTGTGCTGTCGTCCCTTTTGACATGGGAGTCGAAGCAGAAGCCCTCGGCGCAGGGGTCAACTTCTATCCAACCCACACCGATGTTGTCTATCCCACCATATCGAACAAGGTGGCAGAAAAGGTAGCGGATCTGGATATCAAGGTGCCGACAGATTTGGCTCAGGCAGGACGGATACCATTGGTGTCGGATGCGATCCGAAGTCTAAGAGATGACGTGGGCGACCGGGTCGCAATCGGAGCCTGGGTACTCGGCCCGTACACCTTAGCCGCCCAGATTGTCGACATGGGAGATTTGGCTAAAATGGCGTTCAAGAAGACGGATTTGGTCCATCAGATCCTAGACTCTCTAGCTGGCATGCTCGTCGAAATCTGTCGCATCTACCGAGGAGCCGGTGCCGATTATGTGACCGTCCGGGAGATGGGAGCGGGGCCGGATATCTTGAGTCCCCGAATGTTCAAAATGCTCATCCAGCCTCATCTGGAGCACATCTTCTCTGCCATCGAATCTCCGAAGATTTTGCACATATGTGGGAGTACCGACACTATTTTTGAACAAATGGCCCTTTGTGGGTCGGATGCTATCAGTGTGGACCAGAAAAACAATGTCGGTGAATCCCGACAAAAACTTGGTAACGACGGGCTGCTTTTTGGAAATTTTGACCCTTTCGGCACCCTGGTTCAGATGGAGGCTTCTGGGGTCGAGCAGGTCATTAAGGAATGCGTGGATAACGGGGTAGACGCGGTCTGGCCGGGTTGTGACATCTGGCCCGAGGCAAAAAAGGATAACATGAAGGCATATGTTGACGCCGCTCGCAAATATGGCGAGAAGGCCTCTCCTGCCGTAGGGAGAATGTAAGGCAAGTGTCTTGCCGTCTTACCCTTTCGAGGGCGAGAGAGTGAGGATGGACAATCACAGAAGGGAAGAAATACTGAAGAGACTGAGTGACGGCGTCGTTGAATACGATGAAGATCGGGTACGAGCGGTGGCACAGACTGCTTTGGATGAAGGGCTGGATGCCCTCGATGCGGTCATGAACGGCCTTGCTGCCGGTATGGAAATCGCCGGCGATCTTTACGATAAACAGGAGTACTTTGTGCCCGAGTTGCTCATGTGTGCGGACGCCTTGTACGCGGGACTCGACATTCTACGGCCACATATCAAAAAGCAGAACAGAGCGATAAGGGGCCAGGTGGTCATTGGGACCGTGCAGGGAGACGTCCACGATATCGGCAAGAACCTTGTCAAGTTAATGTTCGACGCTGCCGGTTTTCATGTTCATGATCTGGGCCGAGATGTTCCTCTTGAAAAGTTCGTGGAAGAGCAACTCCGCACTGACTCGGAGATCGTGGCTATATCTGCGATGATGACCACGACCATGTTGGGCATGAAAAAGGTTGTTCAGATGATCAGAAAGAAGAGTCCTGATGCGGCAATCATGCTGGGTGGGGCACCTGTGACGAAGGATGTGGCTGTTCTCTTTGGAGCAGATGGGTTTGCCGGATCTGCCGGCGACGCGGTTGAGGAGGCTATCAAGATGGTTCGCACCCTGAGAGAGATGGAGAACAAACAACAGGGCCGGCGGAAAAGATTGGCGAAAAAAAACCGAAACACAACGATAACGGATTGGAGAGAAGGGCCTTGAATCGATCAGATTGCGACATTCGTCGCGAGGATTCGAGACATGAAGGAATGGGGAGTCTATGATCACCGTTCAGATCGATTCAGGTATTTGCGGTTTTTCCACCACCGTTCGCGCTTCCAAATTGGAGAGCCGGAGCGTAGGGATCGCCTTGGATAGTGACTGCAAGCACATCAAGTCATTTGGCAATGAGCTGAAAGAGTTGGGCATGATCGATATTCTCAGGGTGCCGATAAACCTCAATCCAGTTTACGAAACTGCCGGAAAATGCAGACTTCACTCGAGTTGTCCTGTTCCCTGTGTCGTGATCAAGGCGGCTGAGGTCGCGTTGGGGCTCGCCTTGAAAAGGGATGTTCAGATTGTATTTCAGGCTGAGAGGCAGGCGGTCGGTGGTGAAGGCTAACATCTGCGCACCCGTGATATCTCTGTAGCCCAATGCGTGCAGCTCAGTAGGACGGAGTCTTTCGCTGCAAGTTTTTGACCTGCTACCGGCTAATCCGCTTCAGGAAGGGATTTCCACGAGTCCGAGTTTAATGGCGAATTGGATCAATTGAGAGATATTGTTCATCTCTAGTTTTTCCATGATGTTCGAGCGATGAGTCTTGACGGTGCTTGGACTGATGTAGAGAATTTTGGAAATCTCCCGGGTCGAAAGTCCTTCGGCGATCATTTGGAATACCTCCCGCTCTCGGTTGGAAAGCTTACTATAAAGCTCTTCTTGGGAGGATTTCTTTCTCTTCGAGGAGACGTAATCTGCTATAACCCTCCGGGATATGGAAGGGCTCAGGTAGGTGTCGCCTTTAACGGCAGCTTCGATGGCCTTAATGATATCCAGACCGGTTGAGTCCTTTAGAAGGTACCCCGAAGCGCCGAGACTGAAAAGCTCGCTGATGTAGCGGTCATGGGAGTGCATGGAAAGGATGATGACTTTGGTTTTGGGAGAAACCTTCTTGATTTGACGGGTGGCCTCGATGCCGTTCAAGATCGGCATAGCGACATCCATGAGAACGATATCCGGTCTTAGTTTTTCCACTTTGCCTACAGTTTCCCGCCCATTCTCAGCCTCGCCCACCACCCGGAGGTTCGGCTCTCCCTCCAAAAGCTTGGCCAGACCCTGTCGCACAATCGTGTGATCGTCCGCCAGAAAAACGGTAATGACCTGTTCACTCACAGGAAAACTCTTTGATCGGAATTTCGATGCGGATTTTCGTACCTTTTCCTCTTGAAGTGCGAATTGAAAAACTCCCTCCCAGCATTGACGCCCGTTCTCTCATGCCCAGAAGGCCTAGAGCTTGTTTTTTGCCTTCAAATTCGGTGGAATCAAATCCCCTGCCGTCGTCTTCGGCCAGAAAGATGATGTGGGGATAGCTTTTAATGATAGAAAGTTTGAAGTGTTTCGCATTCGCATGCTTGATTGTATTCGTAAGGGCCTCTTGGGCAAATCGGTAGAGGACGGTTTCTATCTCCGAGTCCAGCCGCTCCTCAAATCCCACCATTCCAAAATCGATATCTATCTCGCTGTATTTCGAAACCTCCGTCAAATAGGATTCCAGGGCCGGCTCTAGGCCTAGGTCACTCAGAAGCACAGGGTGGAGCTTGTACGATATACGTCGCATTTCCTGATAGGTACGATTGATCTGATCTTTGATGTTTGAAATATAGGTCTTCATGTGACTTGCGTCCGTAGAGACCGTTTTCTCAATGGTTTCCAGTGTGAAGTTTATCCCGGTGAGGGCCTGGCCCGCCTCATCGTGTAGTTCTCGAGCTATCCTTCTACGCTCTACCTCCTGGGACTGAAAAAGCTCAGCTGTGAGCCTCTGGAGTTCCTCCCGGTGTTTATGAATGGTTTGCAGCAAGCGAGCGTTCTCGATTGCGCCCCCCAGGAAATTCCCGAGTGAACCCAAGAGATGAAAATCCTGGCCCGTGCTGAGATCCCTGTCTGGAGGGACTTCCAAAGCAAGGAAGCCAGAAGCCTTTTCCTTTGCCGTAATCAGAAAGCAGGTAAGCTCGATCGGTTCAGTTTTCATAAGGTCAGTCAACGAGGCTCTGAAAGCGGGGAAGATGGGCTCGGGTTTAAGAGAGAGGTTTCTATCGAGCAAGGACCGCATGAGGGTCGAATCATGAAACCGTATCTGCTCTGGCTTATTCACTTCAGGGAGCCCCTGTTTCACTCGAAGTGCAAAAGCGCTTCTTTCATGATCGATGAGGAATATGCCCCCTGAACCGAGGTTCAACACTTTGAGTACCTTTTTCACAGCGATCATCAGGACATCGTCTAGGTTGTGTGTCTTATTCATGGCGAGAGCGACTGAGTTCAAAAGCCACAATTCTTGGTGACGCTGTCGAAGACTCCTCACGGCATCCATACGGGCTGTAATGTCTTTGGCGATACCTTCGTAGCCAATAATCTTTTCGTCTTCACCTCTAACGGCGTTACCGCTGAGCAAACAGTGAAGGCGAGTTCCGTCCTTCTTCTTGAAAGCAGCTTCGAAATCCTTCACAAATCCATGCCGGTCGATCTGCTTTTGAAATACCTGCCAGTGCATGGGATTATCGTAAATCTCCTCTACGGTGGAGACAGACAATAACTCCCCCTTGCTGCCGTACTCTAGCAGATCGACACAGGCTTGATTCACCTCTTTGATTCGACCATTGTTGGAGGTGATGAAAATCATGTCTTTGGAACCTTCGAAGATGCGTCGATACTTGCTCTCGGAAAGCCTGAGATCGTCTTCCAAACGCTTGCGGACTGAAATGTCTTTGAAGACTCCAATCCGACCCGTGACCTTCCCGCGACTATCTCTCAATATCGATGCGCTGCAGATAATCGGAACGGTCCTTCCATCATTGCGGGTTATCATGAATTCCCGATTTTCAGTGTTCTTATTCGCCTCGGTGGCTTCTGTCAGAGGACAGTCAGTTTCGCACGTTGGGCCTTTGAAGACATCTTTACAATGCATTCCTATCGCTTCGCAGGCTGAGAGCCCAGTGATATCCTCTGCCGCTGCGTTGAAGTACTCGATTCTTCCAGATTCGTCCGTAGCGAAAAGACCGTCTGGCAGGTTATCAAGGATCTGGAGGGCACTCGTTTCATGTCTGGACGTTCGTGTATGCCTGTCCTTTGTGAAGGATGCTCGTTGATCACTCTGAAGTTCCATCTCTATTTCCTCAAGATTTCGGAGACGACGCCGCCCAGAATTTGCCCATACGCGTAAGATCCCGATCATCTTTGACCTGGTGACAGTCTAGCGCCGACCAGAATGGTGCCTAATCCCTTTTCGTCCGATCCACCAAAATAACGTTTTTTTAGGTAGAGGTCAGCCGGAATAGCAGGGTTGGCATAGATAATTGAATGAGATTGAGGACTAACCTCGTCCCGTGCAACCCATGCAGCGGGAAGTGCGGGAATCTCGAACTGACATGTCTTCCTTATGATGTCACGAGGAAAATCGATCTTGTCTTTATAAACGACAAAGTTTTTGTGCATGAACCAAACGTTTTCCAAATTAGACAACTTCTGGATCGCTGCCTCATCGCGGACCTCCTCACCGACGACCTCCTCACCTTTTTTCAGGAGAAGGGTAGGCGAACGACCCCAGTCAAAGTCCATGTTGGTGAGGCCCACATAGATGAAATCACAATTTATGACCTCCCTCACACCGGTATTGACCACTTTGCCCAAGCCCATGAGTCCCTTTTCTTCGGCTTCTTGCTCGATCTTGAGGATCTTCTCGCGATCCTCATCTGAAAAAGGGTGGACTCCCACAAGGCCCTTCACTTTTTTCAGAGAGGTCATCATCATTTCATCGAAGGCCTTCCTATTCTTACGAAGAACCTCCTTCCGATCGGTGAGACCCCGAGAGATGAACAATTTGACCAGATCGAACACCTTTTCCGAGCACACCCTTTCACATCTCCGGCACGCAAGACCGTCGCACAGGGCCAAATCGATTGTAATCGCAAAATCTCCGCCCCGTTCTTCCAATTGGAGAGCCTTTTCCGGACACTCCTCGACACATGCTGCACAACCAACGCAGCCCTCGAAAAAGATCGTCCTTCGCTCGCCGATGTCAGGGATAATCTTCAAACCCGATATGCCGAGGTCTGGTATGTCCTTGTCAACGGTTTTGACAACTTTGGGATTCGAGGCTATCTCGGTCAAGAGGGGAAGTTTGAATTTTCTCAAGAAGTCCTGGTATTGACTGACCGGCATCCCCTCAGTCCAATAGGATAGCTCCAAAATATACACCTTCTCGAACACTTTGGATTCGGCGAACATGCAGTGGTGTTGTCTCAGTTCATCGGCAATCTCTTTCATATGCCAGAGTGCGTCAACATCCGTAATGATGTCTTTCGCCATGGCCAGAGAGGTATTTCCTACCTGATAGATCTTTTTGACTCCCAGGGGAATCATTCCGATATCTTTGGCCTTGAGGGCATCGACATAGGTGCCAGAGGCCCCTGACATGTAAGCGGTCTCAATATCTTCCAGTCGGATACCAGCTTCCTGACAAAGGGTTATGTGACCAGCCCTGACTGCTCCGATAGCCTTCCCTGCCTCAGAAAGGTCTTTCTCCTTAAACTTGATCCCGTTCGGTAGACGGATCAGCGAATCCGGGGTTTTGATTCGCGGAAGCCGGATGAGTTTCGCTCTCGTCCCCTGACTGATCAAAGCCACGACGCCGGTCCCAGTGATACCTTCTGCATTTAATTCCCCTTTTTCGATAAGCTTACCCGTAATCGGGTCCACCGTATCCCCTGGACAGGGCATCATATCATTGTTGAGAATATGGGTCTTCAATCTCCCTGATAAAGGCCGATCCTTTGCTGAAGTAGCTGGTGAATCTACGCCTTCGGTATCTTCTGGCTTAAACTCGACATCAGAGATAGCTCCCGGAAGTGCCAAGAGGCCATCCTCTATCTGTTGGCCTTCCAGAGCGGGCCCGGCCGCTGTGGACCCGGTGTAAACAATTCCCTTGACAATGAGGGCCATCTCTGCGTTTGTACCGTAATCGGTTGTGATGGCGATCTCATCCTTTTCGAGCATACCTGTTTGAATCATCATGGCGAGGGCATCGGCTCCGATCTCGTGACGAACAGCGGGCGGGATCAGGACGTCTGCCTCGCTAGGAAGGTTGAGCCCACGAATCTCTCGAGCCTTGATGATTTGGGCGTTCCTCTCGGGCGGGACAACGCCGAGCGCCTCGAGCTTGCGTTTTCCGGCATAGGCAAGGTCCCTGATCTCAATCTCTTGGAATAGGGAAAGCTGAATAGGATTGCCACAGACCGCGAGTCTCACGATATCGTCCCTGCGGACTTTTAGACTCTCGATCACACGATTGACAGCATCAACCACGATCTCATGGGCCCGATCCGGTCCGACCTCAATGGCAAAATGGAGATGATCCATAACATTGGCCCCGGGGAGAGGATGGCGGGTGGTGACGGCGGTGGATAGGACGGTTCCGTCTCGATCGAGATCTATCGCCTGTCCGCGAAATCCACTCGTGCCCAGGTCCAGAGCTATGCCCACGCTTGTCATGGGACTTTGCACCTTTCTCGGGTAGGAATGGCGTGGTCCTGCCCATTCAACCCCTCAGATCTTATGACGTGAGTCATTCCAGAAATCATCGACGATCCTTTGGTACATTACCCTTTCTCGATGGCATGCTGTGACGGTTACACGGAAGAGGGGGGCAGAGCCAGTCACTCAGAAGACCATACCGGCTGTGCCCCCCTCAAATCAAGTCGTGACTCTCAACACGGAGTGAGGGCCTTTTACCCCATGTTTGAAAGAATAAGCAAGAAGTTCCGTTTAGACTCGCCAATATCCCTTATTGGACCAGCCTAATGGCCTTTGGCTACTTCCACCATTGTCAGAAGGTTTTCCAATGGCGTTGCGGGCGCCACCGAGCAACCAGGGGCGAGTATTTGAACGCCATCGGCAATGGATTTCTCACAGCCATCTTTGACAGCGTCAGTGCTTCCCATGAAGAGGGTTGTTGCAGTGTCGACTCCGCCCATGAGGATTACATCTGGTCCGCATTTCTCCCGGGCAAGCCTGACATCGGCTTTTGGTTCTATGCTCAGGATGTCAGCCCCTGTCTGTCCCATCCATTCGACAATGGCGTCCACATTGCCACAGATATGAAGAATTTTAGGGACTGGAATCGCTTCAAACTGCCGCCGCTGATATTCGAGCTCATACTCACCATAAGTCTTGGGTGCCATGAGCTCGGGTGATGCAGTCATGTCTTCACAAGAAATAATATCTGCACCGGCATCAATAAGGGCCTTGGCCAGGGCAGTGCCCGCCTTTCCCGCCACGTCCAGGAAGGGCACAATTTTCTCCGGCGCCTTGAAAGTCGCCTTAAGAATGGGAACAGTATCCAGTAGGGATCCAGCTATGGTGAAGGGCCCAATGATTCCAGCCACAATAGCAACCTCATCGCCCAGTTCTTTCTTGATGATTTTCACCGCCTTGAGCAGTTCTGGTATCTTGCCCCTGGAGAGGAAATCCGCAGGAAGTTCCGGGGTGTCGTCTAGCGTATAGGGGGGTGGATGTTGTAGTCCCGGGATCCCTTCGCTGCCGTCTACGGCACGTCCTGGTTTCATCTTACATCCAAGAGCTTCTGCCTCGAAGATCTGAGAGAAAGGGACTCTCACTGCGTCAAAACCGAGTACGGTGTAAGCGGCCATTGCTTGTTTGGCCATTGTCTCCGCTTTTTCATGGCCTTCGGGCCAGAAGGCCTTCACCTTTTCCATCTGATCATAGGTTACCGTAGAATTGGCCCCGAAACAGGGCATTCGATCTGGCTTTTGATGACTCACCACCCTCATAACCCGCTCTTTTGCATTCATCGAGTCTCCTCCTGGTTAGCGTTTCTCGTCAGAACAGTTGAAGAGAAAGAAGATGATAGAATATTAGCATCTTACAAATCAAGAAAAAAAGGGGAATGTTCTTTGATAAATCTAAGACTCGCTCCAGGCGCCTGAACCCTGACGGGCCACTTCGTGTCAAAACTCTCCGGCTGAAGCGGATCAGACTGTTGAAGGCGCTTATCTTCTCCCGCAACGCGTATGATTGAAGTTCACCGGCAAAAAACACTTGCAGGAAAGCTCAAAGGGGTCTGACCTACTCCCCTCCAAAATAGTTCAAAAAGCCGGGAGACGTCCAGAAAAGGGGACCTCAGAATCTGAGATTCAAGTTGCAACAGACCTAAAGATCGCCCATAAATTACAACCCGAGTTGTGAGACGGACTCGGGTTGGTATGATGTCTTTTTCTATGTGTTCAAAGTGATCAAAGAACTATCATCCACCGAGGTAGGCCTTTTTTACCTGTTCGTTCTCTCGTAAGTCTAGAGCCTCGCCCTCTAGGACAATTCTGCCTGTCTCCAAAACGTAGCCCTTCTGAGCCAGATTGAGAGCGAGACGAGCATTCTGCTCTACTAGGACAATCGTTCTGCCCTCTTCGTGAATATCTCTGATGATTCTCGCGATCTCCAAGCACAGAAGAGGCGACAACCCCAGTGAGGGTTCATCCATGAGGAGCAGTTTCGGCTTGGACATCAAGGCGCGGCCTATGGCCAACATCTGCTGTTCCCCACCACTCAAAGTGCCCGCAGATTGCTTCCGGCGTTCTTTTAGAATGGGGAAATGTTTGAAGACCCCCTCAAGGTCCATGTTCATTCTGTCTGCGTCTCTGCGCAGAAAGGCCCCCATTTCGAGGTTCTCCATGACCGTCATGTAGGGGAAAACCCGTCTTCCCTCGGGAACCTGAGCAATCCCTGCCTTATTGATTCTTTCAGGTGCCACTCCATCAATTCTCTGGCCATCAAACCAGATTTCTCCGGTGGTAGGATGTTTTAGTCCGGAAATAGCCCTCAAGGTGGTGCTTTTGCCTGCTCCATTGGAACCGATCAGGGTGACAATATCGCCTTCTTTTACGTCCATGGAGATGCCCTTAACAGCTGACACCTTGTGGTAGTGGACAGTAATTTCCTTGACGTCAAGCAGCAATTTCCTCCCCTCCCAGATAGGCCTCAATGACCTCTTTGCTCGCTTTGATCTCTTCGGGTGTGCCTTCGGCAAGCTTCTTTCCAAAGTTGAGCACTGTTATCTTGTCACAGAGGTTCATAACAACCCTCATATCATGTTCGACTAACAGAATGGTTACCCCCCACTCGTCATGTATCTTTTTGATTAACCCGATCATATGGTCGGTCTCTGTCTGGTTCATGCCGGTAACCGGTTCGTCTAACATGAGTAGTTTTGGTTCTGCAGCCAGCGCAACGGCAACCCCCAATGTCCTTTGGTGACCGTGGGGCAGGTTAGAAGCGATTTCGTCCTTGAGCTGTGCGAGCTCCATAAACTCCAGTATTTCGAGAGACCTCTCTTCATTCTCCTTTTCCATTTTTTTGGCAGTACCAAATATCACTCCGAAGGGCCCTTCTTTGGCGTGGAGGTGACGGGCTACCGACACATTTCCTAAGACAGTAAAGTCATGAAAGAGCTGGGTCGCTTGAAAAGTCCGAACAACGCCTTTCTCCGCGATCTCACTTGCCATAAGGCCAGATATTCTCATTCCCCGGTAGGTTATCGTCCCCGTGGTTGGTCGCATAACCCCGCTGATGAGGTTGAAGAGAGTCGTCTTTCCGGCTCCGTTGGGGCCGATGATTCCCCTTATTTCTCCGTCCTCAACACTGAGGTCCAAATCGCTTATGGCGGCTAGGCCACCGAAATAACGAGTCAGCTTTTCTACTTCAAGGATTGCCATGGGCGTTATTCTCCGCGTCTTTGGTATGAATCGAGTGGTCTCACCCCTCGGTTGCGCGGTTAGATAGCCTTTGAAACAGTGGAGTAATTTTCGGGAACAAACTGTCGATTCCCCCGGGCAGAAAAATCAGAAAGACGATCAAGATCGCACCAAAAAGGAAAGGCCTCCATTCCAAAAGCGGACGTGTCCACTCGAAGACCGCTGTCATAACGGCGACCCCGATTATGGGTCCGGCGAATGTTGCCGTGCCCCCCACAACCACCCAGATGATAAGATATACCATGCTCGTAATGTCGAAGTTGTGCGGGTCTATGGCCATGAGGCGGTGAGCCAGAAGAGCGCCCGCAATCCCGGCGAAAAAGGAGCCGATCACAAAAGCCTGGGTCCTGTATCTGGAAACACGTATCCCCAAGCATTCTGCCAGGAGATCATCCGTATGGATCGCCTTGAATGCATTTCCCAGTCGAGACCGGTCGATGCGATACATAATCCACAGGCACACCAGAACGATCCCCAGTGCCAGGAAGTAGTAGGGAATGGCATCGAGAAAATCTATCGATCCCAACGTGCCTGCAGTGGGGATGTCGATCATGCCTCGGGGGCCGCCAAAGGGGTTGTGGATTTTGACCCAGATTAACCTTAGGAATTCCCCTATGGCAAAGGATGCGATGAAAAAGCCGAATCCCTTTGTCCTGAGCAAGGGATAAACAAATGCCAGTCCAACCACCGCAGCTGCCACGGCTGCAAAGGGCGCAGTTAACCAGAAGGGCCAACCGAGATACTTTGCCATGAGTGAACTGGCATAGGCACCCGCCCCCATCAAGACGACATGGGAGAGAGACCAGTCTCCTGTCGTCGTCACAAGGCGGTAGCTGGAGGCAAGAATGATGTTAATAAAAAGAAGGATCAGCACCTCCACGTAGTACTCCCTGATGACAAATGGCACAATACAGAGAACCACGAGCGAAATCACCATAACCACAATTTTTGTTGATGAATTAAACTTTAGCACGGCCTAATAACCCCGAAGGTTTAGCAACTAGCACGATGACCATCACGCCAACGCCAACCATTGAAGCCACAACGGCGTCGTAAATCGTCGTTACGAAGGTGTGGATAAAGCCGAAGAGAACGGCGGCTAAGACGGCGCCCTCGATGCTCGCCATCCCCCCAACAATCACGACGATGAAAGCGGTCAGGATAACCGCATGCCCCATATAGGGGGTGACCGCATGAATGGGGGCCATCAATGACCCGGCCAGGCCAGCATACGCGCCGGCAATCCCCATAGCGAGGGCCGTCATTTTGTTGATGCTTATTCCTTGGAGGGATGCGGCCTCCGGATCCTGAGCACAGGCACGAAGCGCCTTGCCCCATCTGACCCGATGAAGGAAGAACCACAGAAGTGCCACCATGCCGAAGGCAGCCGGTATGACGAGGAGTCTCTGGTAACCTATCTGGGCACCACCGATTGTCGCTGCCCCCATATAGGGGGTGGGAATATACCGCATTAAGCCAACCCCCCAGATCTGTCCCACAAGAACCTGGAGAATAAAGGCAAGCCCCGCGGTTGCCATAAAACCGGCCAGGACGTTTCCCCGCGTGGGCCTGAAAATGAACCGTTCGGTCATTAGCGCGATTACCCCAACGATCGGCAAGGCCGCAATCACGGACGCAGGGAAAGGTAAACCACCCAAAGCGTGGAGCACATACACCACATAGGCACCCACCATGAAGAACTCGCCGTGAGCGAAATTTGCCATCTGCATGACGCCGAAGGCCAAGGCCAACCCGACAGCGACTGTGGCATAAATCGCACTTGCCACCACAGAATTCGCTATGCTTTGGACAAGCGTTGCGACATCCATCGTTCTACCCCTAACCGGGACAGGGATTGCTGTGGATAATGGGGCGGCACGGAAGCCACCCCATATCATCGTCGCGTTACTTCCGCTGATCCCACATCTGTCCCTTCTCTCTCACGACCTTGATGATTGTATCTTTTCTCGCTTCAAACCACGGTTCGAACCGAACCTGGGCTTGTATGCGCTTCGTCCCGTTCCTGATTTCATTGATAGGAATCGGAGGCGATATCATGTTATCGATCCCCCACATATCCTTGCCATACATCACGGCCGGTCCCAAGATGGTGGGGATCGACTTCTCAGCCCGGAGTGCTTCGAGTATCTTGTCGGGATCGAAAGTGCCGGCAAGTTGGGCGCCATAGGCCCAGACTCTGAGAGTTATCACGTGATCCCAGTCTATCCCAGTGATATGGCGGTGAACGTCCTCAGGAGCTCCCGGGCCGTATCGCTTCATCCACTCTTTGATGAAATCATGCTGATGTGACGGTTCTCCCCACCAGGGGTCATCGAAAAGGGGAAAACTATCTGTGCCACCCTCTGCGTACTCCACAGGCACCTTCTGAAGGACCGCCTCAACATCGCAATAGTTCTGCGATATGACCCCCTTGAAGCCCTGGAGATAGAGCTGTTCCCAGATCAGGGCAACAAAGGTCGGGTAAGAGAGATTGAGACTAACAACGTCGGGCTTGGTGGCCAGTATAGCGGTAACGATCGGAGCGAAGTCGGTGGTCTCCAGCGAGTAATGTTTGTCATACACGACGTTCCACTTTTCGGCGTAAGCTGCACCAACTTCCCAGGCCTGGCAGGTACGGCCTATCGTGTCATCTTGAGAAACGACGGCCCATCTATTCAGGTTCGGGTTTTTGAACTTGTGATACCAGGGCCGTAACATATCGATTCTGGGAGTGACGTCGCCGCCACCTATCAGGTAGGGTCTGTCTGGCTTGATGTCGGTGGATATCAGCGTAGCGTAGAAAACCTTCTTCTTGGTGAGGAAAGGATGTGTGGCGTCGGCAGGGTTTCCACCGATGGCGCTGATGAATTTCACATCATGCTGCAGGACCAGCTGCCTGGCACCCTGCAGTGCTTTGCTACCGATGGCCTCATCGTCGAAGGCATACTGTTTCAGTGGATATCGCGTATCTCCGACCAGAAGCCCTCCCTCGGCATTGACCTCATCGATAAACATCTGGTTTCCGGTTAGGCCTGGGAGTCCCCACCCTGCGTCAGGCCCCGACAAGGCGGCAAGGAAGCCGATGTTCACAGTTTTGCCTTTCTTTTCTGCAGCATGAGCAGTA
>JABAOH010036528.1_pt1 | contig 15405 bp, 18 predicted proteins | sample 7062181 | NCBI WGS metagenome assembly JABAOH01 (sample SAMN14538630, study PRJNA623070) | marine sediment metagenome | biome: marine biome [ENVO:00000428]; feature: marine pelagic biome [ENVO:01000023]; material: deep marine sediment [ENVO:00002113]; isolation source: pool of 5 deep marine...
ACGCCAAAAAGAACTTAATTTCTCCCCCGGAGAACGCTACATGTACTGCAATACAGGCTATACGCTTTTGGCTGAAATTGTGTCGCGGGTGAGCGGTAAGCCCTTTACCCAATGGACACAAGAAAACATCTTCAAACCGCTGGGAATGACCTCTACCCATTTCCATAAGGATCACCAACGGATCGTTAAAAACCGTGCCTATTCCTATCATAAAGATGAAAAAAAAGGACTGCAAAAAAGGGTGCTTAATTACGCCAATGTGGGTGCTACCAGTCTTTTTACCACAGTAGAAGACCTGGCAAACTGGATTCGTAATTTTGAAGAAAAACGGGTGGGAGGCGCAAAAGTAATCGAGCGCATGCTGACCAAAGGGGTGCTGAATAATGGAAACCCGATTACGTATGCCCGCGGTATCCAGGTACTGGATGTCAAAGGTTTAAAAGTTATTACACACTCCGGTGGGGATGCTGGTTTCCGAAGCAATGTCCTCTACGCCCCCAAACTAAAACTCGGGGTTGTGGTTTTAGCCAATTTTAGTTCCATATCGCCGGGAAACTTGTGCCAGCAAATCGGTGAGCTGTACCTGGCCCATTATTTGAAACAACCTGAACCTGAAAAGAAAACAGCGGCAGCAGAAAAAAAACCTGCTAAAACAGTAAAAATATCCCCCAAAAAACTAAAAACCTTCACCGGCACCTACTGGCTGGAGAGTTCAAAACTACTGCGGAAGATTGTGCTGGAGGGGAACAAGTTATATTATGTACGGTCTGAAACCAACCGAACGGAACTGGCGCCTATTTCCAAATCCGAATTTATAATGAAGGGTATAGGCGTTCATGTTACCGTTGGTTTTTCAGACAGGACCAAAGACCGCTACGATACGATTATTGTTACGGTAGCCAATCAACCGCCATTGAAAGGAAAATGGATAGAACCCTTTAAACCGACAAAGAAGTTACTGGAAGAATATACGGGCCGCTATTTTTCCGACGAGTTAAATGTCCACTATGACCTGGTTTTAGAAAAAGATCAACTGTTCTTGAAATCCAGAAATGCCGAGGATAAGCCTTTTAAGGGATTAATGAAGGATTATTTTACCTACTACGATGGGTTTTTTAAATTTGAATTCCAGAGGGACGAGCAAGGAGTGGTTACCGGTTTTAAAGTTTCCTCTAATCGTGTGCTGAATCTTCAGTTTAAAAAAGTCAATTAATTGCTCATTGCTACTGCATATTTTTGTGAATCTCTGTCTTTGGTTCAAATTCATGAATTGAGCATATCGTTTACAATACTATCCAGTATATCATCCAGGGAAACTTCTTCCGATGATACAGTTTGCTGATCAACGTGTTTGTGATGAGGAAAATTTTCCAGTTCCGGGTGATGCTCTGCATTGTCATGTCTAAAAATCATATTTTTCTCTGCATCCTGGTAGTGATATGAATAAGCAATCTTTTTTAATTGAGGGATTGAAACAATATATTCTTTGAAGTGAAGTTCCGATTGATTTGTAAAAACGATTTCTCCCTTCAAATAGAGAACGACATCACCCCTGTTGTCAACAATAAGCTTGCTAGAAAGTACGGAAGGTCTTTTTTCTATTGATGTTTTTACCTGTAAAATATAATCAGAGATTATTGACATATCTCAATACTTTCAACCATATGGAGTTTTTCTTCCAGTTCTTTGGATACTTTTATTTCGGCCCACCATTCAAATATATCGCTGTTTTCTTCAATTTCACCCTTTTGAAAGCTCTGCAAAAATTCCTCAGATGACATCCCGTGCGCTTCTTCAAAATTCTTTATAATTTTGTGCGTTCTTTCTAAAGCATATTCGATTTTTTTTCTTTCTTCGGAAATACCATCAGAAACAATTTTTCTAAAAGCAGAAATATCCCCGGAGGCAGTTTTTAAACTTAATTCCAACATGTGTTAAAACCTCCTTTCATAAATTATTCGCTTTATCATCCATCCACCATTATACACTCGAAACCGCTATTTTTCAATTGTATTTTTATTTTCTTTTCAGCATTCTTTTTATTAATATTCTGCAAAAACGCACAAAAAAAACAACGTTTTTCGGGATGGGACCCTTCAAATATCATGAATCACCCCTATAGGGTGGGGACGCCGTCCCCTTTTGGATTAAGATGACACGGCAACTATTCTACCGGGTCATTGGTGATTCTTATAATAAAAATAAGGCCCCTGGAGAAGCTTTCAACGCCCCTCCAAAGGCCTCATTTGCCGATTTGCCTGTTTGCTTTTTGCTAACGTTCTTTTAATTTTTTCTACATTATATTTAACTCACTTACATCTAAAAGAACGAATGAAACACAGCAAAGGTTCATTTTTTTTCAACTAAAACCACTTCCAGCAGTGCCGGGATTTTTTTATCCTTTTTCTTTCCTTTTTCCAGCAATTGTTTGTTGCGGTCTAGAACTTCTTTTACCAATGGGTTGATTTTATCGGCGGGTATCTTTTTTGCCCGGTAAATGACCACCAAGGTAAATTCCACCGGATATGCCGTTCCATCGACTTTCCAGGGAAGGTATTTCCATTGACGGGCAGCGTTAACCGCCGGCAACCTCAGCAAGGGATGACCGCTCAACACTTTTACTTCCTCCACATTGCCATCCGTATCTGTTTTACCCCTGAGGATAACATCACCCTCTATATTTGCTTTCAGGGGCGCTGCCGGATATAGCGGTTCCACTCTGCGGATCAATTTGGGAGCTTCGACAGATTTTGCACCGATTTTTTCGACCCATTCGGGTTTTTTCCCGGTTTTAGGCTGTGCTTTCTCTCCAAAGGCAACCACCATTTCCAATATCCGGGGCAGTGTTTTCTTGGTTTTTGCTTCTTTTTCTTTTAACAACGGCCGATACCGTTTCAGGATTATATCTCCTTCTTTTTTACCCCCGGCAAGGTCCCTCTTGATGCGGAAGATAATAATCATAGAAAAAGAAACCGGCTTTTTAACTCCGTCTATCTCCCAGACAGCGTATTTCCAGTGATTAAGCGCGGCTTCTGCGGCTTTGGCTAACAGCGGATGACCTTGCAAGATATTTAGTTCGGTCACATTCCCTTCCAGGTCGGTTTGACCCTTCAAGACCACTTCTCCTTCTATTCCAGCTTGCAATGCCGTTTTGGGATATTCCGGTTCTTTCTTTTTCAGCAGTTTGGGGGCTTTTATGGATTTAGCATCGAGCATCTCCGCCAGGGTTTTCTCTTTTTCCTGGTACTTGCGATTAAAGGCCAGGAAGTAAATCTTTTCCTCGGAATCTTTAAATCCTAAGACCGCGGTTTTCCCAGCCGGTACAATGACTTCCGATTCCAGCAATACCCGTTCTTTTTCTCCTTTCTCCAGGATTCCAATGCCGAACCGGTCTTTCTGACCGACAATAGTATAAACGCGAAGAATCAGCGTCCGGCCATTCAACCGGATACCGGTCATGAATTCCTGGGGCTTTTCCGGGGATTTACCCTCTCTGAATATGATATTCAAACTATCCAACCGTTTGACTTTTTTGAGTTTGTAGATTTCCTTCAACTGCCGGGCTTCCTTTTCCAGTTCCACAATTGGAATAATTTTATCGTCAGAGATCTTCTTCAGACTATAGGAACTGACAATGGAAAGAGTTGAATTCCCGTTTTCATAAAACCCCTGGTAGAACCGCAGTTCCACTGCAATTTCACCAGCCGATAACACACTGGAAACAAATATCAACATAAACACCATTACCAAACCTTTAAACCATTTAATCATCTTAATTCCTCCTTTTATTTTTCTTCTTCTTTTTCCAGCCAGATGAATTGAATATCCGGCTCTTCCGATCTATAGATATGTGTCTGAACATTATGTCCCTCCACCCTGGCAGTACAGAGAATCACCTGTTTTTCTCCGGGCTGTTCAGGCTGCGGGGGGGGAGAGTGTTTATTAATGATAAAATAAACCGACAAAAAAACCACTAAAAAAAACGAAGCCGCTGTGGTTAATACCCACCGGTATCGACGCAGCGGGATGACTTTCTCCCGGTCATGCGCAAGCTTTTCCATTACTTTAGGGACCAGGTCCAGGTCCGGGGTGGGTGGAGCTTCAAATGTCTTTTTTATCTGTGCATTTTCCGTTTCCAACTGCCGAACCAGCTCTTTGCACCGGGCACAGCTTTCCAGGTGCGTTTCGATTTCCTGTTTGGTTTCCGCTTCTACTTCGCTGTCCACGTACATGGCGTAGGCCAGTTCATGGAAACATGTGGTTTTGTTTTTCATTTTAATACCTCTCTTAATTCTTTCTTGCCCCTTAATATCAAACTGCCTACGGTGTTAACCGGGATTTCCATAATTTCACTAATTTGTTGGTAGGAGAGGTCCTGTTGATACTTTAGCATCAGGGCAGTGCGATATTTGACCGGCAGAGAGTTCACCGCGTTTTCCAGGGAGGTTTGTTGATTGTCTTTTAAAAAAATCATTTCCGGTGAGTTGGTTTCAATTACTTTTGCCGGATTTGAATGTTCGCTTTCCAGGTATTCTTTTTCTCTTTTTTGTCTTCTTAAAAGTCCGATACAGTAGTTAACCGCAATTTTAAACAACCAGGTGGAAAAAGCATATTGGGGATTATAACCCTTTAACTTGCGGTACGCATTGATAAAAACTTCCGTTGCAGCATCTTCTGCATCCTGGGATGTTCCCAGGAAGTGAAAACACAGGTCAAAGATTTTATCTTGGAAACAACGGATGATTGTGCTGTAAGATTCTCTTTTCCCGGCCAGGCATTCATTCACCAACAAAACAATCTCAGTGTTTTTCATTGTCCTTAATCTTATAATATATACGCTTGAAATTCAAAGATATTTCACCTGGTTGTTTTTTTGTTTTTCGAAACAAATGACGATGACCAAAATGTGGCACAATTATAGAACCTCGTACTACAGGCTGACCATGTATCAAAAGTTTTTGCGGGGGTCCAGGGGGCAGTTTTTTCTAAAAAGCGCCCCCTGGGAAAAATAAAAAAAATCTTCAAAAACAGAACTTTTTAAAAAAAATTTCGTATGTATTATTTAACGGAATTGTGAAAGATGAAAAAGATAATCGAATTACAAAACGTAAATTTTAGCTATGGTAGAGGCAAACCCAAAGCCATTGATAATGTCAGCCTGGGTATTGGTGAAGGGGTGTATGGGCTGTTGGGCCCGAATGGTGCGGGCAAGACCACGTTGATGAAAATCCTGTTGGGATTTTTAGAGCCTTCATCCGGCGGCGGCAGTGTATTGGGATTTGATATCACCACCGGCCAAAAAGCGGTGAGGGAACGAATCGGTTACATGCCGGAAAGTGATTGTTTAATGCCCGGGATGGATGCGGTGACATTGACTGCTTACCTGGGGGAGTTGAGCGGCATGCCGAAGCAAGAGGCTATGAAACGGGCGCATGAGGTATTGTACTATGTGGGATTGGAAGAGGCGCGGTACCGGAAAGTGGAGACCTATTCTGCGGGTATGAAGCAGCGGTTGAAACTGGCCCAGGCATTGGTGCACGATCCCAAACTGTTGTTCCTGGATGAACCCAGTTCCGGTATGGACCCCAAGGGCCGCAAGGAGATGCTGGAATTGATCAAAGATATTGCCGGCAAAGAGAGCATGAACATCATTATCTCTACGCATTTGCTGCCGGATGTCGAATATACCTGTGAGCATGTCATTATCTTAAACAAAGGGCAGGTAGTTTATGAGCGGGATGTGGCTGCGAAGGCAGAAGAGAAATTCAACCGGTTTGAAATTAAAATACAGGGTGAAGCCGCACATAAGGAGCAATTTTTAAATCGATTGAAATCCCTGGACTGCAGTGTCAATTCCGATGACCGGGGGATGCACACGGTGCTGTTCCCAAAAGACCAGGCCCCCCGCAGTCTATTCAAAATTGCCCTTGAAGCCAACATTCAAATCCGGCATTTCCAGCAGAGTAAAGCAACCCTTGAAGATACCTTTGTTTCTGCTGTAGGAGCGAACAATGACAATTAGAGAAAAGGGATATCACAGTTGGGACGGCGAGTTAAAGAAAACCGGCATCCAGTGGCTGCCGATGTTTTTTAATGGGATTAAGACGGTTTTCAGAAAACGCTTTTCCAAAATTGTATTTGCGTTTTCTGTCATGCCTTTCCTGGTATTTTTATTGGCCACCTATGTGTCCACGCGGCCTGAACTTAATATGATGAAACGAATGGTTCGTATGCTGGATAATGAGGCCCAATTCTTTAACGTGTTTTTAACCAATGGGTGGATGATATTTACATTGGTGGTGTTGGGGGCGTATTTCGGAGCAGAACTGATTTCCGGGGATATCAAATTTAATTCCTTTCCCCTATATTTTTCCCGGCCCATTGACCGCAAAGACTACATTTTCGGGAAATTTTCCATTGTCCTGTTCTATTTCTACTTGTTTTCCGGGGCGGCGGCCATCCTCCTATATATTTTCAAAATCATTTTCACCGGTACATTATCGATTGGTTTTTATACGCTGCTGGGGCTGATTGTTGTTCCTTTCCTGGTGGCCTTTTATCTTGCCTCTATTGTGCTGCTGGTGTCATCCATCAGCCGCAATACCCGGTATGTTAAGATAACTATTTTTCTTATTTATTTTATGTCGTTCCCCATTGCCAGGTTGTTAATTAACGTTTTTGACAGCAAATACTTCTATTTGGTGTCCATCCATTGGACCATAGAACAATTGGGAGGATTTGTATTTAATACAGGTGCGAGATATCCATATCCCGGGTGGTTAAGCCTGGTAGTGGTGATTGCTGTGTCGTTGGGGGCATGTTTGCTTTTATATCGACGGATCGGAAAATTGGAGGGCCAAATTGAAAGCAGTAATTAACACGGAAAATCTTTCCAAGTGGTACGGTAATGTTCTTGGTATCAGTGAAATATCACTGGAAATCACATCCGGCATTAAAGGTCTACTGGGCCCCAATGGTGCGGGTAAGTCTACTTTCCTGAAAATCCTCTGCGGCCAGTTGAAACCCAATATCGGGACTATCACGATTTTGGGAGAGCCGGTATTCTCTAATTATCCTCTCTTTTCCCGCATCGGGTTTTGCCCGGAGCACGAGTGCTATTACCGGGGCAATACCGGATGGCAGCAGGTGGTGTTTATGGCAAAACTCCACGGTTTTGATAACAAGACAGCGGCTGAAAAAGCCGAAGCTGCTATTGACAAAGTGGGACTCCTGGATGCCAAAGATAAACTGATCCGGGAATACAGCATGGGCATGAAGCAGCGGTTGAAATTTGCCGCGTCTATCGTTCATGACCCGGAGGTATTACTGCTGGATGAACCCATGAGAGGAATCGATCCCCTGTGGCGGGTGAAAATCGTTCAACTGATCAAAGAATTCGGCAAAGCGGGGAAAACCGTTATTGTGGCTTCCCATATTTTACCGGAAATCGAGATCATGACCAACGACATCATCCTGATCCACCAGGGGAAAGTATTTGCCCAGGGTGATATACACTACATTCGCAATTTGATGGATTCTCATCCCCACATGATTTCCGTGGAATGCACTCATCCCCGCAAACTGGCCGGGATGATGCTGGACAGGAATTATATTCTCAATGTCAACTTTCATGAAAATGACCGGGAAGTCACGTTCAATACAAACAAACGGGATCAATTCTTTGACCTGTTGAACCGGCTCATTGTTGAACATGATATCGATGTGACCGAGATTTTTTCACCGGATGATAACCTCCAGGCGGTGTTCGATTACCTGGTAGGCAGGTAGGAGATAAAAATGGATTTTAGCAGGGCATTTAAAGAGATTTTCGGGTTTTTTTTCAAACAGGAATTAAAGGCCAAACGAACCAGGGTATTTTTCCTGTTAAGTTTTCTACCTATACTTCTTGTGTTGATTGCTAAGATCAACGAGATAAGGGCCACCTATGGAGAGGCAACCTCAGCGCAGGTATTTACCCAGGCAGTACTTATTATATATATCCAGCTTTTGATTCCCATCCTGGCTCTTCTATTCGGGTCAGGTATTGTCAACGAGGAAGTGGATAACAAGACCCTGGTATTTCTCACCACGTCGCCAATTCCCAAACCGTCTATTATTACCGGTAAATTTGCGGCGTATGTGCTGCTGGGTATTATTATTGTTAATGTGGGACTATTTTTGTGTTTCTTGATTGTTAATATCAACCGGTTGGGGAAAATGGTTCATGTAAAAGAGTTCTTTAGTTTTGTGGGTGTGGGTATATTGGGATTGGTAACGTATATGGCGCTTTTCACGCTGCTGGGCACCCTACTGAAAAAAGCAGGGGTGGTGTTGGGCCTGCTTTTTATCTTTGGCTGGGAAAATCTTGTCCAATATTTCCCGGGGATTACCCAAAAATTTACCGTTATTCACTGGATCAAATCGCTGCTGCCCCGCGGGTTCAGGGGCACAGTGTTTAAAGCCCTGATGTTCCGGTTGGAACCGTCGTCAACACTGGAATCGCTGGTAGTTTTGATAATATTTGTTACAGCTGCATTAGTTGCAGCGTCTCTCATTTTTAAGAATAGAGAATATATTCTTTCGGAAACCGTATAATGTTAATCTAATGCAGCCTTGTTGGGCAAACTCTCGACATGTACCGTTTGCGTGGGGAAAGCAAAATCCAACCCCAATTCATATACTGCACGCATGATGTTTAGCATAAACTCTTGCTTGGCTTGCAAAAATTCCGCCCAATTGGTTGTCCTGGTAAAGCAATAAATAAAGATGTCCAGGCTGTAAGGGCCGAACTTATCAAGATTGACCAGGAAAAAGTCATGATGCAGCTTTTCGTCTTCGGTGATTATTTTCCGGATGTTGAGCACCAATTCCTCGATCTTTTCGGGAGAAGCAGAGCAATGCACGCCAATGGTCATTTTGATTCGACGTTTTTTCATCCTGGACCAATTGTTAACAGCCGTGTTGGTGAAACGCGCATTAGGGATGGTAATCAGGCTGTTGGCAAAGGTACGGAGCCTGATGGTGCGCAAGCCTACATCTTCAACTGTTCCTTCAATATCCCCCATTTCAATCCAGTCACCGATTTGAAAGGGTTTGTCTAAAAAAATAATGATCGATCCAAACAGGTTAGCAATCGCGTCTTTTGAAGCAAACGCCAGGGCAGCGCCGCCAATCCCGAACCCAGCCAGCAGACTGACCACCGAGTAACCCAGATTTTGCAGGACAAGCACTACACCGATAATATAGAAAAAAACTTTTGAACTTCGGCGAACAATAGGTACCAATTGGTCGTCCAGTTTAGTTTTGGTTTTTTCCGCTTTCTCCTCCCATAAATTACAGAACCCTTCCACCAGCCGGACACAAATCCAGGTAATCAGGTATACTAAAGCAACAATGAACAACGCATCGACAAATTTGGCAATGTTCACGGGCTCTGTGGGAATAGGCAGAATATGAATGGCAGCAAAAATACCACCCACACTCATGGCCCATTCCAGGGGTTTGGAAAGAGCAATAATTATAATATTGTCAAACTTCACCCTGGTCTTTTCCGTTATTTTAGCCATACGAAGGAATACCGCAGCAGCGATCCGCTTCGCCACAAATCCCACCATAATAATGATCAGGCATAAAAAGTATTTCCATATGGCAATACCAAGAAATTCGCTCTTAAAAAAATCAATAACTTTGTCCATGGTTTGCTGCACCTCCCGGGACTGCCTCCGGCAGCCCGTTTTTTTGCTGCGTGTTTATTTATTTGTAGTCATGGAATACGGGTCCAGCACCTCATTTAATTTATCTTCAGGCATGATCTTTTTTTCCAGGATCACCTCTCTCAAGCTCTTGCCCGTTCGATACGCCTCTTTGGCTATCTCCGCGGCCGCATCATAGCCAATATAAGGATTCAACGCCGTTACCATTGCCAGGCTCTTCTCCACCAATTCCTTACAACGGGCCTCATTGGCTGTTAACCCCACCAGGCATTTGTCTGTAAAACCATTCACCGCATTGGTTAACAACTCCAGCGAAGATAGAAGATTGTGCGCCATTACCGGCATCATCACATTGAGTTCAAAGTTACCTGAAAGACCTGAGATAGTGACAACCGCATCATTGCCAATCACCTGGGCCGCCACCTGGCAAAGGGCTTCGGCAATCACCGGGTTCACTTTTCCCGGCATGATAGAAGAACCCGGCTGAACCGGCGGTATGTTCAATTCCCCAAGACCGGCGTGAGGACCCGCACCCATCCATTTGATGTCATTGGCAATCTTGGTTAATGAAACGGCAAGGGTTTTTAATGCACCGGAAACTTCTACCACTGCATCTTTTGCGCCCTGGGCCTCAAAATGATTGCCCGCTTCCCTGAACTCACAGCCAGTGATTTGGTTAATTTCTGCAATGGTCAGCCCGGCAAAGTCCGGGTGGGCATTGATGCCCGTCCCCACTGCCGTGCCTCCCAATGCCAACTCCTGGAGATGGTCCAGGTTCTTTTCGATGCGCTGAATCCCATGCGCCACCATGCTGCTGTACCCGCCAAACTCCTGGCCCAACCGCACCGGGGTGGCATCCTGGAGGTGCGTCCGGCCAATCTTGACAATACTGTCAAAGACGTTGGCCTTCTCCTCCAATTGCTGCTGCAGCCGGGAAAGCGCTGGCAATAGACGATTTTTTATGGTTTCTACTGCCGATATGTGAAGACAGGTGGGGATCACATCATTGCTGGACTGCCCCATGTTTACATGATCGTTAGGATGCACCGGTTTTTTACTGCCAATAGGTGCCCCCAGAGCCTGGTTAGCCCGGTTGGCAATCACCTCGTTGGCATTCATGTTGGTGGAGGTACCGGAACCGGTCTGGAAAATATCCACTACGAATTGATCATCCCACTGACCATCCATTACCTCGTTGGCTGCCTGGATTACGGCCTTACCGATTTCGGTTTTTAACAATTTTAATGAGATATTGGCTTTTGCCGCCGCATACTTTACCATACCAATGGCCCGGATAAAACTCCGGGGAAACCGGTACCCGCTGATGGGAAAATTTTCTACCGCCCGCTGAGTCTGAGGCCCCCATAACGCACCCTCCGGAACATGCATCTCACCCAACGAATCCCTTTCTATTCGAAATCCTTTCTTTTTTTCCATTGTTGCCTCCGGCGGCCAGGGGGGCTCTTTTCGAGAAACCTGCCCCCCTGGACCCCCCGCAAAAGCTTTTCATATGCGGTCTGTAGAGACGCAAAATATTGCGTCTCTACTTGCTGCCAACTGCCTACTTCCTACTGTATACTATTCTTCATCAATGGGTTCGAAATCGTCCCTTCCTACCCCGCACAACGGACACGTCCAATCATCGGGGAGGTCTTCGAAGGGTGTGCCGGGTTCGATCCCACCATCCGGGTCACCTTCTTCCGGGTCGTAAATATAACCGCAGGGTATGCATTGATACTGCTGCATCTTTCCTCCTATTGTCTACTTCTTCCAGAGCCCGTGCAAGTTGCAATATTCACGGGCCGATACATCTTTGGCCTTTATGGTGAATAAAGCCTCCGGCTTTTCACCAGGGTCCAGGAATTGCCGGTAAGCCTTACCATCTGCCAACAATTCAATCCATTCAATATAGTGTTCATCCTGCATCGGATGAGCCACACTCCCGACTTTAACCAGGATACCCCCGGCTGTTTCTTCAATCACAGGCACATGCTTTTCCAGAGCTGCATCAACCGTATTTTCTTCCATTAACTGCATCGCCTGGTTACAACAGGTCAATGTACCTGCCCCTTCATGAATGACCTCGACCATGTGGCCGCATACATTACATTTGAAAACTTGCAATTTCATGGCCATCGTTACATACCTCCTTATATCTCTATCTTTTTTTTATTCTTAGTCCCATTTATATCTCACAGTTCCCGGTGACGGGCTGCGATCTCATCGGCCATTTTGTCCAACTGCCGGAAATCACCGTCCTTTGGATGCCCTTTTATCAATAAAGGCTCTAATAAATCGACTTTCAGGCTGCTTATATTGTTTTTGATGATTTCCACAGATCGTCCGCCCCACCCATAAGAACCAAAAACAGCCGCATGCCTGAGTTTGGGTTTTAACGCATTCACCAATGAAGCGGCGTAGACTGCGGCAGGATGAGGTCCTGAAAGTACAGTAGACGTTCCCAGGACAAGGGTGGCAGCATCTACCAGTGCCATAGCCAGTTCCCCCAGGTCGGTTTGAGTCAGGTTAAAAAGCTTGACTTCAATGCCCCGGTCAATCAGGGCATCACACAGGTATGACGCCATTGCTTCCGTACTCCCGTGCATGGATACATACGCCAACACCACTGCATTCTCCACCCGATCAGAAATCCAATCTTTATAAGCATCTATAATAACCCCAGGTTTGTCATATACAGGCCCATGACTGGGAGCAATGAACGCAATATCCAGTGCTTCAATCTTGCGGATGTTTTTCCTAATCGCCGTTCGGAAAGGCATCATGATTTCTGCATAATACCGCTTGGCATCCTCCACCACTTTGGGCACGTCCCTGACAAATAGGTTGCTGGTGGCCAGGTGGGACCCGAAAAAATCACAAGAAAATAGAATTTTATCTTCTTTTAAATAAGTACACAGGGTCTCCGGCCAATGCACCCACGGCGTAAATAAAAATTCCAGCGTCTGGTCCCCAAGGGATATCGTCTCTCCATCCTGGACAGTGATAAATCGCTCCGCAGGGATCAACAAAAGATCCTCCAGGAACCCTTTGCATTTTTCATTGGTAACCACTTTTGCTTCAGGATAAAGGGCCAACAGATCAGGGATGGCACCGGAATGATCCTGTTCCGCATGATTGGATATGATGTAATCGACATGGGTAACCTCTAATTTCTTCAAGTTGGCGAGCCACTCCCGGCTTTTGGGTGGGTCTACCGAATCGATTACCGCTGTTTTCTCACTACTTTGAATAAGGTAAGAGTTGTAACTGGTGCCATCTGGTAAGGGAATCAACTCATCAAACAACCGCCGGTCCCAATCATTGGCACCGATAGAATAAATCCCAGGTTTTAATTGCTGTACTGCCACTAGTTTACCTCCTCGAACATTATTTTGGTCGCTCCACAAATGGGGCAAAGCCAATCATCAGGAAGGTTCTCAAAAGGGGTACCGGGCCCAATACCTCCGTCCGGATCACCCTGCTCATGATCGTATTCATAACCACATACACTGCAAAAATATTTTTTTATTTTTTTTTGATCATCCATTTAACCACTTCTCCTGTTGTTTATTTCTTCTTTTGTCTTGCTCATCACTTTTCTCCTCTTTTAATTTTATACCTCCAGCTGAGGGTGTACCTTTTAATTTACTAAATTTAAGATGTTTTGTCCAGCACATTTCTGCTTTTTAGACAGTTTTTGCATACTCCTTTAAAAGTAACCTGGATATCTTCTACCTGGTGGTCTTCGATAAAATCTGTCTGGAAAAGGTCGTTCTTTAAAGGAATATCGTACAGGCGACTGCATATGGCACACTGAAAATGGGCGTGCGGATCTTTCAGCACATCGTATCGCAGTTCATTATTGACAACAGTTAAAGAGGCAACAATGCCCTTTTGGGTAAACAGGCTCAGGGTATTGTAAACCGTTGTTTTGGAAAGGGTAGGGATGTCATCGCCAAGGGCCTGGAAGATCGTATCCACTGACGGATGGTTGCGGTGCTTCAGCAGATATTCCAAAATCTTCAGCCGTTGAAAAGACGGCTTGACTCCTTTGGATTCCAGGAACCCCCGTATCTTATCTATTGATATCGCTCCTGTCTCTGACATTTCTATATCCTATGTACGTTTACCTCAATAAATGGTTGAATATCTCTTATCATCCTTATTTTTCATTGTTTATTGATTTTTATTTGTATTCATTGTAAATTGTAATGATTACATTTTTATTATAAAGATATATCTAAAAATTGTCAAGAGTTTGTCAGGAGCCTTATTTTTTTACCTTTTTCTATTTACATTTGTACGTTAATCAATTATAATTTTCCTGGAGGTTAGAAGTGGGAACCTTAGAAGCGTTGAGTGAATTTAAAGATAAGAAGTTGGATAATTTTCCTGAGATTGTGTATTCAAACCTTTATAAAAAGGTGATGGCAAGTTTTCATTTTGAGTTTCAATTGGATGAAGGAACTTACCTGTTTTCCCCGTATCATACCCTGTTGATTGGAGAAGACCACCCGGAACTCCTTGAATTTGTTTCCAATAATGATGCGTTTCTGGACTCTTTAAAAAAGTTCCTCTTGACTTCACTTTTCGTCTACAGTGCTCTTATTGAAGAAAACTCCTACTACCTGTCAAACCCACAGAGCATCATGATTGCCCGGCTGATCCACAAACGGGAAGCTCGATTCGAAGTGAAATTCTATACCCATTATGATGATGAACTGCTGACTAATTACAAAGACAAAATATACATTGGCAGGGATTTTATAAACCTGAAAAAATTTGAACGAAAATACCTGGGGTTAAAAAAATATTTCCTTTCACTGATTGAGCAAAATGATAAGATACAGGACCGCGCCAAGCAAAAGCTGCGATATTTCAATGACTATAAAGAACCGTATCTGGACGAGATCAATTACCTGGTCCGGGAAGCCGTATCCGATGCCATGGACCGGATCAAATTCTTCAAGGAAACCAAACTGGCGGATATTCCCAATGCCAACTTGCTGGAGGTCCTTGACAGTATCTTATACATGTTGAACCTGATGATTGAATTGAGAGACCTGACACAGGAATTTGATAATAAATTGAGAATTAGAGAAGAAAATGATTTTGTAAAGTATCTGACCAAATTTCTCAAGGATTTGATCGACGGTATCCGCTACATGAGAAAACTTTCCTGTATGATGCACCTGAGGATTTCAAAATATGCCATTTGCACGTCTTGATTCTTAATGATTAATGATGTTTTAGAGAAAATAATATACCATGCATTGGCGAAGGTGGACCCCTGCCGGTTAGTACCGGATAACCTGAGATTAGAAGGCAATAGGTTATATATTAAAGATCAATGGTTTGATTTAGATCGATTTGACAAGGTTCATGCAGTAGGGGTTGGTAAAGGGGCACCTTTCCTTTTTGAGGGGCTGGACAGCGTGCTGGGCAGCAGGATTGATGGTGGGGTTATTGTTTCCCTGGAAGATCATGCTTTTAACCATGACCGGGTCAAATTTTACGCCGGGTCTCATCCCCTGCCGGATCAGAGAAGCCTGGCTGCTGGAAAAGCGGTCACCCGTTACATAAAAGATAATGTAGGAAACCATGACCTGGTTTTTTTCTTGATTACCGGCGGCGCGTCGGCATTGATGGTGGAGCCGGCCCCGGGGATTAAATTAGAAGATAAAATAGAGAT
>JABAOH010005343.1_pt2 | contig 15394 bp, 18 predicted proteins | sample 7062181 | NCBI WGS metagenome assembly JABAOH01 (sample SAMN14538630, study PRJNA623070) | marine sediment metagenome | biome: marine biome [ENVO:00000428]; feature: marine pelagic biome [ENVO:01000023]; material: deep marine sediment [ENVO:00002113]; isolation source: pool of 5 deep marine...
TCCAGCTCCACTGCCACACAGTCGGGTTTTTCTTTTTCTATAACCTCTTTCACTTTTTTCAGACTCTGTTTTGCTACGTGTGATGTTGGGACGAGTATTATCTTCTTCATAATCTTTATATAAATAGTAAAGATAAAAGAAAAGCATGGACCCGAAGCTTCTCGAGATAATGGCGTGCCCCAAGTGCAAGGGTGACATAGAAAAGAAGGATATGTTCATAGTCTGCAAAAAATGCAAGCTTGCATACCCCGTTCTGGAAAACAGAATCCCAGACATGCTCATAGAGGATGCGTGGAAACTTGACAAAGCGAAAAAAGCGAAATTCAAGCATAAATTAAAACTATGATTCAGAATTTGATCCCAATTTCTTTTAATTCCTTTTCCAATTGTTCAGAATTTCTAAATAAAATGGTCTTTATCCCTATCTTAGCTGGATACTTCAAGTTTCTTTCCCAATCATCTATGAAAATACATTCCTCTGGTTTTAGTTTTAATTTCTTCAGTATTAAATGATAAATTTCCGGGTTCGGTTTCTCCGTGCCCTCATAACCAGATACCACGACCGTATCAAAATTTCTGAAAACATGAAATCTATTTTCCAGCCAGTCTGCCCATTCCTTTGGCATATCACTTAACAGACCCAGCTGATATATTCCCTTCAACTTTTTGACCAGAGCGACCACGTCTTTCTGTTCTTCAAAAGTGTTCAATAAAATTGTTCTAAGTTTTTCAGAATCTATCTTTATTCCCAAATCATTTTCGCATAAATTCCAATACTGTTCTTCACTGATTTTGCTGGATACGAACCCACTGGGATAGAGATTCTCACCAAAAATCGGAAATGGTTTATTTTCATCAAAGGATAAGTTAAACATTTTTGTAAAATTTTCTCTGAATGCTTTTCTAATTCCCCTATTAAGATAAACACCGCCTAAATCAAAGATTATCCCCTTTATCATAATACACTTAAGCCATTCATAACTTATTAAATTTCCCGTAAGCAAAGCTTAAATAAGCAGAAACAATTTCTATATATAGTGCCGAGGTGGCAGAACGGCTAATGCGCCAGTAATCAGTGATTGGCGATACTTGAGCACTAGATCTTTTGAACCTTTTAAGGTGATGAGAAGTTGGCTTGACTCGGAACGGCGGCAGATGATGAGTTGGCTCAAGTTAAGAGATCTGGTGTCCGAAAGGACTTGCAGGTTCGAAACACGATTTGCGAATATCCTGCCCTCGGCGCTACTTATTCTCTTATAACCTTGGGTTCTTCAGAAGTAAGGTCTATAACCTTGGATGGTGAGTTATCCAAAACTCCTACATCAATCAAGAAATCAGTTGTGTTTTTTATTTCATCGGGTATCTCTTCGGGTTTGGTTGCGAATTCTCCTCCAGAAATATTCACAGAAGTAGTGACGAAAGGAACACCTGACTCATAAACCAATTTCGAGAATGGGTGTTTGGGTATTCTTATACCTAGGGAATCCGAGTCTGATACAGCCATAAGAAAATCTGGGTTCCTCTTCTTGAACACAAATGTATAGGGTCCGGGAAGCCTTTTCAGAAATCCAGGGTGTTTTACAAACAGTTTCTCATTTACCCATCCCTTTGATGGCGCAATCACAGAAAATGGTTGATAGGATCTCTTCAGCTCTCTTATCCTTCTAACTACATCAGAATCCATTGCATTGCATCCTATCCCGTATATAGTATCGGTAGGGTAAATGAATATTTTCCCAGTTATCATTGCCTCAACTATCCTTTTTCTTGTCTTCTCATTCCGGATTATGTCATCGAGTTTTACGACTTCCATGCTTCACCTTTGCCTCGTTTGCGTATAAATGTGCAAGCCTCAGAGGTTCTGGGATTCTGTGGTTTTTCAAGCAAGTCAGAGCAATCTTCAGTGAACCGCTCATAGAAACCATGTGCCCGGGTGATATGAATATTGGTTTAAACTTCTTGTCTCTGAAGGCCCAGCCCACTTGTTTTTTCTTAAATAGTATCTTCTCTGGTTTTCCGGGTTTTGGTTCCCTAAATTCCCCACAAAGTCTTGACTTTGCTACCCCTATGGCCGGTTTGTTCAAGAAAACACCGACGTGTGACGCTAAACCCAATCCCCTTGGGTGACATATGCCTTGGCCATCCAGAAGAATAAGATCTGGTTTTTTCTTCAGTCTCATATAGGCTTTGAATATTGCCGGAAATTCCCTATACGAAAGAAACGTTGGTATATATGGAAATATCTCCTTGGTTCTGACAAACCCCTTTTCAATCAGATCAAGGGTTTCATAATCTAACACAACCCCAGCGCAGAAAATATTTTTACCAGAAAACGCGAGATCGAATCCAGCTATCCTTTTGATGCTCTTGAACCCGTTCTTAAGGGAGACTTCTTTTGCAAGCTTTGTCTGCTCTTGTATGAGCCTCTCCAGGTCCATTTTATTTAATTGGATACCAAATATAAGTATGAAGCCTGATTTCTCCAAGAGGGTAAGGAAACTCAGGAAGCTTATCACCGAGAGCAAGATTGATGCCCTCCTACTTTCGAGTCCCAGGGATGTTTTATACTACACTGGATCCAAACTAACAGGTGACACTGCCTTCCTTTTAGTTGACCCGAGATCAAAGCCATCGCTTATCATATCCTCTCTCAGCAACTATACATGGAACCTGAAGACTGCGAAAGTTCATTTCTTCAGTGACTTCAAGGGTATAGTGAAAGAGATCGACGGGTACAAATCTATTGGGTTTGATGAAAAAAACATGAATACAGGGGTTTTCATGAAATTGAAAAAACTCGGGATAAAACTGAAGCCCTTTGGATCTGAGATAAAAATCCCCAGAATGGTAAAAGATAATTGGGAAATTAGTCAAATAAAGAAGGCGATAAAGTTAACGGAAAATATTTTCCAGAAGGTCAAACTTGTTGGCAGGACCGAATCCGAAGCTTCCAGATGGATAAGCAAAAGTATTATTGATCTTGGAGTGGAGAATGCGTTCCCACCTATAATTGCATCTGGAAGGAATTCCGCATTTATCCATTACCTGCCTGGGAAGCGGAAGGTAAAAGCGAAGGATTTTGTAATAATGGATATTGGGGTCAGGTTCAATGGTTACTGTTCTGACATGACAAGAACGTTTTGCCAGAGACCGAACAAGAAACAGAAAAAGGTATATGGGGATGTCCTGGGGATTCAGAAACAGATCATAGACAACGCAAGGGTAGGGGTAAGGTTTGACGTTCTTGAGAACTTCTCAAAAAAACTGTATGAGAAACTAGGATACAAGAAAATGCACGCAACCGGCCATGGCGTTGGTCTCAGTGTTCATGAGAGACCTGTATCCAAAGACACTATTCAGGAAGGAATGGTCTTTACAGTGGAACCTGGTATATACATAAAGAACTGGGGTGGGTGTAGGGTGGAGGATATTGTACATATTAAAAACAACAGAGCAAAACTCTTGTCTAAACTTTCAAGAGAGGTCACTCCCTAGATTTCTTTTCTGCTGGGGCTTCCTCTTCCTCGACTACGGGAGCTGAGATATGCTTTACCAGTATTATATCTCCAATTGCATTCACCATCGGGAAGGGTATGATCAATCCCTTCTTGTCACCAAGCATTTTGCCCAGATAAGAGCTCTTTGCCGCCTTCACTACCAGTGATCTTATTTTGAATCTTTTCAGGTCACACTCTACATCCTCAACCTTTCCGCAGTAATGACCTTTATCCGTAAAAACGTCCTTCATCCATGTTTCAGAAACACTTGCGATCTTTATTGCCATTAGAACACCTCCACCCTTTAATATGAAATATAGCTTATAAACTAAATATAAAATAAAGGTTTATAAACTTATTGCTGGGATGGCCGAGTCAGGTTAAAGGCGCACGGTTGCTAACCGTGTGTGCATTAGCACGCGAGGGTTCAAATCCCTCTCCCAGCGCCTTTTCTGAATGCGCCATGCGGGATTTTCAGTCCTGTTGGATGTGCCTGTGCCAGCAGTGCAATCGAACCCGCGTTACAGGCTTGGGAAGCCCGTGTCCTACCTCTAGACTAATGGCGCAAAACAATATTTCTTTATAAACTATTGTAAATTATAAATTAATCTAATATGCGGGCCGATGGTCTAGTTGGTTAGGACGCTGCCCTTACAAGGCAGAGATCCCCAGTTCGAATCTGGGTCGGCCCATATGGAAGATATTATCTCTTATTTCCAGGAAATTGGCAGGCTCAAGAAGGTTAAAAGGAAAGGATGGATAATTGATGGTGTGAAAGAGTCGGAGAGTGTTTCTGAACATAGCTGGAGGACTGCTATTATTGTGATGGTTCTTGGTAAGAAAAGGGGCATGGACCTGGAACAAGCTATCAAAATGGCACTTATACATGATATACCTGAAGTGAGGACTGGGGATATCGTAGAGATAGGTAAAATAAATTATGCACTTCCTGGAAAGGGACCATCAAAAGAAAAATATGATAAAGTCTCACAAGAAGAGAAAAATAACCTTGAAGAAGAGGCTGCTAGGAAAATTTTTTCTGAAGAACACTTCAAACTATGGAAGGAGTATCAAGAAGGTAAAACAGAGGAAGCTAAATTCGTAAAAGAAGTTGAAAAAATAGAAACTGTCCTCCAAGCGCTTGAATATGAGATTGAAGGTAACTACAACTCAAAAACCCTCCACCATTACTATGTATACGGTAGGGATATGGTAAAAGATCCTGAATTAGTTAAAATTCTCGATGAAATCGAGTCTAGGAGACCGAAGAAATAAATATAAACCGGATATTTTATTTTAGTTATATGGGCCGGTAGATCAGTGGTAGATCGCCACCTTGGCATGGTGGAGGCCCCGGGTTCGAATCCCGGCCGGTCCATACCCAAACGTTTATAAATCATAAATCCAAGTTCTAAGAAGATGATGAGAGCCCTTTGTATGAGCAAAGACAAATTGACGGGTTTGGTTTTCATTTTTGGCTCGTCTCTTTGTTGTTTATGATTATGACGGGCAATCTGATTTTTTTATTCTTTGTTTCTAATTTTTTATCATGGTTTACGGAACTTTGAGTAGATTGAAGTGGGTTGGTGGTCTAGAGAATTGTGAGATAGTTATAAGGCATAGAGGGGCCCCTGACAACAAAAAAACCATTGCTGGAAAGAAAGTCACGGAAGTCAAAAAGTCATATTTTTATTACAAGGGGAAAGGTGGTAAAGAGGTCTGTATTCCACTCCACAGAGTCCTGGAAGTGAGACTGGAGGGGAAGGTTATCTGGGAGAGAAGAAGGTAATCAAACCTTGAACTTTTCACCATTGGCTGGGGAACGGGCATCAAATCCCATTTCTCTCAATTCCCCTGCAAATTCAGTTGTTCCCTCACCGTGGATTACAATAACCTTCTCCGGGTTTGTTTTCTTGACAAGTTTGATCAGGTTGTTTCTCCCACAATGGGCAGAGAAGTCCATGAAATGGAGAGGCATTCTAAGCTTAACATCCAAGCCCTCGTTTACGTATCGGCCTGTATCCATGAGTCTTCTGCCAACCGTTCCCTCGACCTGGTAACCAGTCAAAGCAATCGCGCAGTTCTCCCTCTGATACAGTCTCTTTATGTAGTAACCAATCGGTCCTCCACTAAGCATGCCAGCTGTTGATATGATAATGCAGGGTTTGTTCAAAACCTCTTTCCTGTCCTTGCTCTTCATGATCTTTCTGGCCTTGCTAAAGGCTTTCCTGAGTTTCTTGGGACTCCGGAGGAATTTAGGATAGTTGAGTATTATCTCTGTTGCCTCTATACCCATACCATCCAGGAAAATCGGAAAGCCAAGGTCTTGGAGAATGGAGAGGAGTTCCTGTGTCCTGCCGACAGCAAAACTTGGCAAGAGAACTATACCATTATTATAAAAAGTGTTTTGTACCAATTCTCGCAGATCATCCTCCAACTCTTTTCTATCTGGGTGGTTTTTGTAGTGATATGTTGATTCCATTATCAATACGTCTATTTTCTCGTCCCATATCCTTGTTCCCTTTATAAGCTTGGTATCTGCAAACTTTATGTCCCCTGTATATAGGATTTTTTTTCCTCCTGTCTCAAGCAGGGGAGATGCAGAACCTGGGATGTGGCCAGCATCCAGAAACCTTGCTGAGGAATTTTTGAATTCCACTGGTTTGTTGTAATCCAACGTCTTCCAAAAACTGTTCATGATCTTTATATGTTGTGGGTGGTAATGTGGAACCTGTCCTCGCTTTCTCTGAACCTTTATTGAGTCCTCTAGTAGGAGGTTGCACAAACCAAGGGTTGGTTTTGTTCCGTATATGTTCCCCCTCCATCCCCTTTTATAGAGCTCCGGTAGGAGACCGGAATGGTCTATATGGGCGTGGCTGATAAACATCGCTGTTAGGGGGAATTCTGGTCTTATTGGAGGGTTACCTGTCTGGACATCTATCCCGTAATCGAATAGAAACCTCTCTTTGTTTGCCTCAATAAGGATTGCAATCCTCCCTACTTCATTACTTCCCCCAAGAATGGTGATTTCGACCATGGGAATCAAGATTTTATTTAATCAAGTCTATACTATATATATGCCTCACATCGACCTTAAATATAAGCCGGGTGAAGACCTGATTTGTGACTTCTACCTTGAACCTGCAAAGGGATTGAGTATTAGGAAAGCGTCAGAGCAGGTTGCTGCTGAGTCTTCTACAGGAACCTGGACAAGGGTATTCACAGAAAAACCATACATGGAAAAACTCGCTGCCAAGGTTTTCTCCATAAAGGGAAGACAGGTAAAAATAGCGTATCCCTTGGCTTTGTTTGAACCTGGAAATATCCCACAGATTCTGAGCAGCGTAGCTGGGAACATATTCGGGATGAAAGCCGTCAGAAACCTGAGGCTTGTTGATATACATATCCCAAAGGGTTTGGCCAAGGCTTTTAAGGGTCCCAAATTCAGTATCCAGGGCATAAGGAATATCCTTGGGGTAAAGGAAAGGCCACTGGTTGGAACGATAGTGAAGCCAAAGCTTGGGTTGGAAACAGAAGATCATGCAGAAGTTGCATATAAAGCATGGGTCGGTGGGTGTGATATTGTAAAGGATGATGAGAACCTTTCGAATCAGGGTTTCAATCCATTCCTAAAGAGAATAATAAAAACCCTTGAGATGCGGAAGAAGGCAGAAGAGGAGACCGGCGAAAAGAAGGTATACATGCCCAACGTAACAGCAGAGACTGAAGAGATGTTGAGGAGAATGAAGTTTGTGGAGGACAATGGTGGAAGATATGCCATGGTTGATTTGATAACATGTGGTTTCTCTTCCCTCCAGACCCTGAGGGAGAGGGATTTCAACCTTGTTTTGCATGCTCACAGGGCAATGCATGCAGCGTTCACAAGGAACAAGAAACATGGGATATCCATGATGGTTGTTGCAAAACTAGCAAGGCTCGCCGGTGTGGATCAGATTCATGTCGGGACTGTTATTGGTAAGATGGAGGGAGGAAAGGAGGTTATAGGGATAGCTGAGTGGTTGAGAAACGAGTTCCATGACCTGAAGACTGTTTTTCCTGTCTGCTCGGGTGGCCTGCATCCCGCGCATATCCCGAAGCTTATTGAGATGCTTGGTAAGGACATTGTTATTCAGGCAGGTGGTGGAATCCACGGTCACAGGATGGGAACCGAGGCAGGCGCGAAAGCGATGAGACAGTCTGTTGATTCTGTTATGCAGAATGTTCCTATAAAGGAATATGTAAAAGGGCATAAAGAACTAGCAATCGCCCTCAAACAGTGGAAGTGCTAGAAGTGTTTTTTGGCTATCCTCTCAAAGAGCTCCCATGTATCAAAATCCAGAGCATCTGGGTTTTTCTTCTTTATCATCTCCACTGATTCTGAATCCAATTTCAGGGGATCGTTTCCTGTGAGATAGCCTATGTCATCGCAAACTACTGGTCCTGGGTCTGGCATGCAATCACAGTGCTCGGTTATGTTTTTGAGAACATTTATGTATTGTATGTCTCCTTTAAATCTTGAAATGAAACCTTTTGCAGCCAGGGATAGTAGATCAAAGGTCTGCTCTATGGCATTATCGGGTGTCCACATTGCGCCTGTTTTGCAGGCAATAACACATGCTCTGCAACCCATGCATTTATTCAGGTTTATCTCTAGCTTATTGTTGTTTATTTTTATAATGTTTATTGGACATGATTTGGCACATGAACCGCAAAGAATACACTTGGATTCATTATATTTAGGGAAGGTTGGGAAATGTATCTTCCTCTTTCCATCCTTTACAACGCATCCCATTCCTATATTCTTGACCGCGCCCCCGAACGCTGTAAGACCGTGACCCTTTCCATGGGACAGAATAAGAAGGGAATCCATCCCTAGGATTTCTTTCGATAGTTTTATGCCATTGATCTCCTCAAAAACATCATCCTTTGCAATAACAACATTGAGTTTCCCAAATCCGTTTTCCCTTGCAACCTCCTGATACCCCTCAACAGTGTATCTTCTCATGGGATAAAGTGTGGTGGTGTCCACAAGAAATGGTTCACCACCATTCTCTTTGATTTTATCAACCAGGACCCTGACATCACTAGGGGAAACATGAGTTTTGTTTCCTGCCTCGCCCATATGGAGCTTTATCGCAACCCTTCCAGAAAGTTTTACAGGAATGTCATCTATTCTTCTATAGAGCATTTTCCCACTTTAATCTTTTTAAACCACTTAAATTATAAATTAATGTTCGATTGCATGAAACTCGCAATTCTTGGTCCTAGCAAGAAGGTTATAGGATATACGACGAAGAGGCTTTTGGAGGAAGCGGAGAAGGCGGACATAGATACAAAGTTCATTCCACTTGTAGATGTAAAGCTCAAGGTTGACAAGAATCTGGATGCCATACACGAAAAGAAAAGCCTTGGGGATTTTGACTACATACTCCCAAGAATAGATTCAAGGCGCGCGGTGGTTGGTTACCCTGTTATGAGGTTCCTCGATGAGCTTGGTGTGAGAAAGCCCTACTCAGCAGAAACCATAATAGTCGCACACAATAAATTCATAACCCTGGAGAGACTGGTGAGCAACAATATACCTGTTCCCGAGACATATTTGACGGGGTCAAGAAGGTCAGCTGAAGAGATTGTGAAAAAGCAGAAGCTTCCATTGATGATAAAGCTTCTATCCGGTTTTGGTGGTCAGGGGGTTATGGTTATAGAGAGCAAGGAGGCAGCAAAATCAGTTATAGATACCATGAAAACCCTTAGACAGGAGATACTCATAGAGAAGTATGTGGATAACCCCGGAGAAGACATAAGGGGAATCGTTGCCGGGGATGAGATTATCGCTTCGTACAAGAGGGTGGCCTCACAGGAGGACAAGAGAGCGAATATATACGCAGGTGGCAAGGCTGTTGTTTTCAAGCTCACACCGGATATGGAGGAGATCGCCCTGAAGTCTGCAAGGGCAATAGGGTCAAAACTGTGCGCTGTTGATATGATTCAGGGCAAGGATGGGAAAGTGAGGGTAATAGAAGTTAACATAAACCCTGGTCTTCAGGGAATTGAAAAGGCGACAGACATAAACGTTGCACAGAGGATAATCGACTTTGTTAAGTCTGAAGCGAAGAAATGATTATGAAAAGAGCAATTCCAAACTATCTAAGGATACTTTCTGGTGACGTTAAACCGAGATTCAGATCAGCAAACCTGGAGGATAAAATCAGGAGGGCTTCTGGCATTCTTAAGAAATGTGAACTCTGTGAAAGGAAATGTGGAGTAAACAGAAACAAAGGCGAATCTGGTTTTTGCAGGGTTGGAAAGGAGTTGCTAGTTACATCAATATTTGATCACTGGGGTGAAGAACCCTTCCTTGTCCCGAGCTTTACAATCTTTTTCTGGTCCTGCACGTTCTCCTGCCAGTTCTGTCAGAACTGGTCAATATCCCAAAGGTTTGAAATCCCCAGAAAAATGAAGGAGAAGGAACTTGCAAAGGTAATCAATGACTGTAGCTGCAAGAATGTGAATTTTGTGGGCGGGGAGCCAACCCCATATCTCCCATACGTTCTGAAAACTCTAAAATATGTGAAGAAGGATATACCCGTTGTCTGGAACTCTAATTTCTACATGTCGAATAAAAGCATGAATCTGCTTAAAGGGATAGTGGATGTCTACCTGAGTGATTTCAAGTATGGAAATGACAGGTGTGCAGAGAGACTTTCCAAGATTTCAAATTATTTTGAGGTTGTCTCAAGGAACCATCTTCTAGCGAAGAAGGATTCTGAGCTGGTTATAAGACACCTGGTTCTGCCTAGTCATGTGAAATGTTGTACAAAACCTATTCTGGATTTCATTGCAAAGAACTTCAAGGACAGGGTTATAGTTAACGTAATGCAGCAGTACAGGCCTGAGTACAAGGCAGGAGAGTATCCGGATATCAGCAGAAGTCTCACAATTGAGGAGTTTGAAGAAGCAGTGAGTTATGCAGAAAAACTTGGATTGAACTTCATTCGCTGAGTTTTTCAACATCCCTGGGATCCAGAATCGGTTTTTTGAAAAGTATGTTGTCTTCTCTCAATCTCGGACACGCGGTGTTTACCAGGCAATCGATCTGAAGGCCAAGGAGTTTTTCCGGTGTTATCTCATCAGCCACCAGAATCCATGCATTCTTCCCCAGTTCAGAAAGTCTCCCCTTTACCCTCTCTGCTGTTCTGACTCTCATCTGTCCGGGTTTTGTGGAAACCAGAATCCCGAAATTCTTGCAGGATTTAGCTTTTTCTATTTGCATTAGTCTTATGTTTTCCATACGTCTTTTCTCATCCTTCAGGCTTAGAAGCTGGGAACCCTCGAAGTCCATGAAAAAAACAGGTTTCTTTACATCCATAGCGAGACCGAGTGGATGGAAGGTTCCTGATCCCATGAAAAGGAAACAATCAACAACCCTTTCCAGGCCCTTTGCAGCAGAGAAATCGCACCCCAAGACTTGTCCTGCTTTGCCTCTTTTAGAGCTTCCTATAAAAACCCTCTTCCCTCTTTTCTGCAGAAATTTCTTTGCATGGTCAAGACTCGATAGGAATTGAACTGTTGTGACTAGCGAGATTTTATTGTAGGGTTTTAGATCATGGAGGAAGTTCTTAAGCAAGGGGACAGGATCGTAGTCCATCTCGAACTCCTCATATATGACAGGTATCCTGCTCTTAAGTCCGTAATCAGAATGCCCTACATGCAATATAACATCACATCCCAGGGCTTTTGCTTCATGATCCCGAAGGTCGCATGCTCCATAACACGGATCTGCTGAGATGAAAACCTCTAGTCCCTTCTTTTCGAGGGCGCTGGACATCTCCAGGACCTGGGTTTTCAGACCCTCTGGGACTTGCAAAAATATCTTCTTTGCTTTGAATTTACTTATCTTCTTCAATGCGTTTTTGGTGTCGAGCATAGTATCCTATTATATTTTCTAATTAATTAATAAGGCAATCAACGTTTCATATGCATTAATATTTAAACCCTTGGTTAGGTTTTGATAATCATGGATGTATCTGACGTAAGGAAGGATTTTTTCGAAGGTAGGATAAAATCCAGGGAGCTGGAATTTGCTATATGGGAGAGGGTTTTTGGAAAGGACCCCAAGAAGTGGTCAGAATCAAATGTGAAGGCTGCCTCTCTTAGGCTTGAAGAATTGGAAAACAAAATGAACAAGAAATTTGAAGGTATCAGAAACAGTTATGTTGATAATTCATCCGTAAGAAGGGATACTCCAACAACAGGTATAGAGCAAAAAATCGGAGGGGTTTCGGTTCCCCTTGGTGTTATAGGACCTGTTAAGATTCTAGGAAGTTATGCAAAGGGTGAATTCTATCTTCCCTTGGCAACCAATGAAGCCGCCCTCGTGGCTGGGATAAACAGAGGATTCAAGATAATAAACGAGGCTGGAGGGATAAAGAGTATTGTCGTAAAAGACCACATGGCTCGCGCTCCCCTGATAGAAACCCCTGACCCTGAGAAAGCGAAAGAGATAAGTGATAAGATAAGGGAAAAAGGAGAGCTCTACCAGGAGGTGAAGAAGGCTGCTGAATCAGAGTCGAGGGTGTCCAGGCTTTTGGATATTCAGCCCTTTCAGATCGGGAGACGTGTTCATCTGAGGTTCTACTTCCAGACTGGGGATTCGATGGGGATGAACTCCGCAACCAAGTACTCAGCAAACGCGATAAAGGTTTTGAGAGAAAAGTATCCATTCGTAAGGCTGAGGAGTCTTACAGGAAACCTTTGTACAGACAAAAAGGCATCCCATATAAACGTTCTGCTCGGAAGGGGGAAATCTGTTGAAACATATGTTGTGATTCCCAGAGAGGTTGTGAAAGAAATATTCAAAGTTGAATCAGAGAGTATTGTAGAGTTGAATCAGCTTAAGAACTATCAGGGATCCTCACTCGCGGGAACTATTAGCGGTTTCAATGCAAATGTTGCAAATACAATAGCCGCTATGTTCATTGCAACGGGTCAGGATTGTGCCCAGATAACAGAATCCTCATCATGCTTCATCCATGCAGAGATGCAAGGAGATAATCTTATTTTCGGTGTAACTCTTCCATGCCTGGAAATAGCTACAGTTGGTGGTGGAACGGGCTTCGGAACAGCGAAGGAATGTTTGGAGATTCTGGGTTGCTATGGTCCTGGAGATCCACCAGGATCCAATGCCAAGAAGCTTGCAGAGATAATAGGGGCAGCCGTGACTGCACAGGATCTGAACCTCATCGCTGCAGAAGCGCATGAATATGAACTCGCAGAATCCCATATAAAGTTGGCAAGAGGCAAGTAATTTAAATAGTATTGCATTAACCATTTCTATATGCAATCTTCAATCTTCAGGGCATATGATGTGAGGGGAGTCTATGGCAAGAACATAACAGAGGAAACAATGGAAGTGATAGGAAATTCCCTTGCCAGATTTCTAAAAGAGAATAAAGTTGTGGTTGCTAGGGACCCGAGGGTATCTGGTAAGAGTCTCAATGAAGCGTTCATAGGGGGTTTCACAAAGACTGGCAAGGATGTTATAGATGTTGGCATGGTTCCACTGGGCGCAGGATCTCTGTACGCATGGAAAAGAGAAATCCCGTTTGCATACATAACCGGGTCCCACCTCACCAAAGAATGGAACGGTATCAAGTTCTTCCACAAGAATGCTGTTGGTTTTCTGGAGGAGGACAACAACAAGGTCAGGGATTTATCCATGGAGGGAAAAGTTCTCGAGAAGGATAAAGGCAGGGTTGAGCGAATAGATACGAATGAGGTTCTGGGTGAATATGTGGATTTCATGGTTTCAAAAATCAAGCCCCAAAAGAGGCTAAGAATAGTTCTGGATTGTGGTAATGGAGCGGCAGGGGCAGTTGCTAGGAAGTTGTTTGAGAAAGCAGGATTCGAAGCGGACATGGTTTTTGAAGAACCCGATGGGAACTTTCCTAACCGCTCACCAGACAATTTCGAGGACCCTTTGACAGAGGCAAAAAACAAAGTGAAGGGAGCAGACTTTGGGATTGCTTATGATGGAGACGGTGACAGAATTGTGATAATTGATAGTGATGGTAATACACTAACACCTGAGCAGACATCATACATCATACTGGGTAAGCTGCTTGAGAAAGAGAAGGGACCTGTCGTTGCGAATGTGGAATGTACAAGGGTAATAGATATTGTTGCAGAAAAGTTTGATAGGGAGGTCAAGAGGGTAAGGGTTGGACACACCTTCCTTATGAACAGTGTACAGAAGTTCAATGCGAGTTTCGGTGTTGAGAGAGCAGGTCACTATGTAATTCCATCCATATTCCCTGCTGATGACTCCCTTGCGGTCTCCTATTACTTCGCATGCGTTCTTTCAGGCAAGAGTGGAAAACTGTCAGAAATCGTAGGAAAAATACCTTCTTATCCATTCCAGAGAGTCAACTTCGAGTGTGATGATGATAAGAAGTTCTTGGTTGTAGAGAAACTCAAGGAAAAAATGACGAAGGAGTATGGTGATGTGAACACACTCGATGGAGTCAGGATTGATCTGGAAAATGGTTGGGCTCTAATAAGAGCTTCAAACACATCTCCTACTGTAAGGCTTACTATGGAAGGAAAAGATGAACAAGCCTTTACCAGCATAAAGAACAAATTCTCAGGAATAGTTGAGGAAGCTATAGGTTCGGTTTAGCAATAACAATTTATATATATACAATAATATTAGGTATTAAGTGAGGTATATGGAATTAAGGGTTTTGGAAAAAAGAAAGGATAAACTGAAGGTTGAGGTCCTGAACGAGTCTCACACTCTGCTGAATCTTCTTAGGGAGAATGCATGGAAGGAAAAAGCAGAACAGGCTTCCTACATGATAGAGCATCCTTATCTTTCTCAACCAAAAATCATAGTTAGAGCAAAGAATCCCAAGAAGGTTCTGGTTAACGCGGCACAGATGGTAATAGATGATGCAAAGGGGTTCTCAAGGGAATTCAAGAGAGCAGTGAAAAGGTGATTATTTTTTCCCTACGATTAGTATCATGTGTGCAGTCATAAAATTAGGTGCTAGAGAAAATATTTTTTTTACCAATGTCTTTGAAACTGGATTAGAACCTCTTTTCTTTCTTATGTGTTTTACAACGCCCCTGCGCCTGATGAAGGAAAACTTGTCATAAAACCTAATGCTGAAGTTCCTGAAACCAGCTTCTTTCATGAAATTTAGAATCTCCCCCTTTGAGAAATAGTACTGGTAAAAAATCTTGCCTTTGAGAATCTCTCTTTTATGGATTTTGCATACGATTCTCTGTATTAAACTTTCATAAGGTACTGATAATATGATAATACCGTCTTTTTTCAATGCTCTGTATGCCTCTTTCAAAACTCCAATCGGTCCCTCTTCAAAATGTTCAACTACACCGATTGATACGTATGCATCCAAAGAATTGTCAGGGCATTCCAATCGCTTGACATCACCTATCTTAACGGGTATGTTCTTATACATTCCTTTGAGTTTTCTTATCACCATTTTCTCGTTATCTATTCCCTCTATGCGATAACCCATCTCGTTAAGAAACAATACCCATTTCCCGGTCCCGCAACCAGCCTCTAATATCTTCCCTTCCTTGGGTAGATACTTCAAGAGTGTTTTGGTTAAAGCATCATCAAGATTGACCTTGTTGTATTCTCTAACATCTGTCTCATCCCATATCCTTCTCCATATGTCTTCCTCATCAGTAAATATTTTTATCATAAAATCGTGTGGTTTTCCTTTCTAAACTTTGTATATTATTTTTGTATACTATCATTATATTAATAGATAAATATTGTTATTATCACTCAAGAGTAAAAAACAGAAAACTTTATATATTTAAATAACACTTTTATTATCATATCAATTATATTAATTGGTAGCATG
>JABAOH010130417.1_pt2 | contig 15389 bp, 11 predicted proteins | sample 7062181 | NCBI WGS metagenome assembly JABAOH01 (sample SAMN14538630, study PRJNA623070) | marine sediment metagenome | biome: marine biome [ENVO:00000428]; feature: marine pelagic biome [ENVO:01000023]; material: deep marine sediment [ENVO:00002113]; isolation source: pool of 5 deep marine...
GCCCGAGGCCGTAAGCGCCGACGCCGATCGCCTCGGTCTATTCCGTCGAACACGAGGACTCGCTTCATTCTGTCCGACGAAGAAAACCGTTTTCTGCGCGCAGCCCCCCAAACACAGCTGAAGCTACGCAATCCCAGGGGTTGAAGCCGGCGATCCATCTATCCGCCGCCTACTGTTCGCCCTCGACCGGCGGCATCACCGGAAGAACGACACGGCTGGGCGTTGCCGCGCCGCGGTGCACCTGCCAGACGGGCGGTTCCCCATCGGCTGGGATCGCTTCGAACATCGTGGCGTCGGCGCCGGCCAGCCCGACCCGGATGGAATGTCCCGCAGGGAATCGGTAGGACGTCGGGTAGAGATCGATCGCGAGCTCGACCGTCTCGCCGGGGACGAGCGGACGGTGGTCCTCGCGAAGATGCGAGCGAAACAGGACGGGGCTGGGGTAGGGCGAGGGTGAGGTCTTGCGATGCGAGGCGCGGAGAACTCCCTCCGTGACGTAGCGCACTTCACCGTCGGGTGCGACATCCTCCAGGTAGACGTGGAATGCCCCGTCGGTTGCGGTCGATGCGACGAACAGGTGAACTCGCGCGTGTCCCGTGACCTCGATCGGGGAGTCAAGCGGCGACGTCGTGTAAGTGAGCAGTTTGGGCTGCTGCTCCTCGCGCTCGAAGTAGCCGATCTTGCGCCCCTCCAGGTTCACGATGGAGTTCCAGCGGTTGTCGAATCCCGTGCTCGCGGTCCGATCGACCTCGTACCGATCGCGGCCCGGCGCCTTCGGCTCGGCTTCCGGCGACCCGAGGCGTCCATCGGCGTCGAAGTAGCGCGTCTGCTTCACCAGACCCTCGGGAGGCCAGGTTTTCGCCGCTTTCCACTTCTCTTCTCCCATCGTGAAATAGTGCACGGGCAATTCGTTCGGATCCTTTTCGCCTCTCAGATGGCGATCGAGGAATCGCGCGTAGTGGGCCCAGAGATCGAAGTCGGACTGGGTAACCTGCGAACCCCACTGTTTCTTTTCCTCTCGCCAGGGACTCACGTAGGTGTTCTTGTGGTCCCACGGGCCGAGCACGAGACGGTTGTCGGGTGAGGGGAAGCGCAGGTGCCGATGGATCGCGCCCATCTGCAGCGAGCCGTCGAACCAACCGGAGAGATTGAGCATCGCCGCGTCCGATCGCTCGATGGATTTGCCGAGCACGTGCATCGTCATGTCGCCCGCCCGCATCGGATCGCCGAGTGCATCGGGGCGAACGTCGTCCCGGAAATCGACGGTCGACAGCACATCGTTGATCAGGAAGTTTCCCGCGTGTTCCGTCAGCGCGGCGGTCAGCAATGCACCATCGGAATCCGCGTCCACCGGGTTCAGACCGGGGACCTGTGCCGCAATGCCTTCCCTTCGATCGAGACTGCCGACGAGGAACTGCCACTGGGTCATCAAGTTCTGCGAGTAGACGCCTCCGGGGAAGAAGACGTTCTCGAACAGGTCGAAGGCGATCTGACCGGGGATCGCGGCCCGCAGTTGAGGCTGTGCGTGACTCATCAGATACGCTGCCGTGGCTCCGGTGTACGAGCCGCCCACCGCCGCGATCTTGCCGTTGGACCAGGGGCGGCTCGCGATCCACGTCACGACGTCCTTGCCGTCGGCGATTTCCTCAGGCCCGAGCTCGTACCGCCGCGTCCCGAAGGATGCGCCGGTTCCCCGCACGTCCACGGCGACGTAGGCGTAACCGCGTTGTGTGTAGAAACGGGCGCTCCAAAGGCCTTCGGAGCTGTCTCGCCAGTAGCGGGTCTGAAGAAGAACGGTCGGGACCCGCTCTCCGGCGAGGGCTTCCGCGGGGAGGTGGACCGTCGCGGCCAGTCGAGTCCCGTCCTCGACCGTGATGAACTCCGCCGTGGATGTCGTTGTCGAAGACGGATCCAGCTGCACCTTGTACGGGGTCTGGTCGTACCAGGCGGAGTCGCTGGCAACGGTGGCGGCCGGGGTGCCGAGTAAAAAGATGAAGGCTGCTGCCGAAACGACCCATCCACCAAGCCTTTGCTGCAGATCGCGATTCATGTTCGACCTCCACTCGATTGTGTGTACCATTTGGTATACGATTTTACTCGAGGATGGTTGCATGAAGAGCCCGAAAAAGACCCCGCGGTCGCAGGGCGCCGCCGACCGGGCCTACGAGGAGATCCAGCGCAGGATCGTGTCCGGGGACCTCCCGCCCGGGTCCAGGCTCGTCGAGCGGGAAATCGCGGAAAAACTGGGGCTCAGCCGTACGCCGGTTCGAGAGGCCGTCCACCGCCTGGCTCAGGATGGCTTCGTCCGTTGGAACACCGGCGCGGCGTACGCCCGCCCCGTGGTCGCCGAGCTCACGTCGGAAGATGCCGCGGAACTTCACGAGATCGTTGCCGGGCTCGAGTCGGCTGCGGCGAGGCGCGTAGCGGCACTTCCCCTCGAGGAGCGCGAGGCGATCGTCAAGCGGTTGCGGCAACGGAATCAGGAAATGGCGGACGCGGGCCACCGCGAGGCGGACATCGGGGAGCTCGTCCGGCTCGATCATGCATTCCACGCCGAGTACCTGGAGCCGGTCGCGGGCGCACGATTGATGAAGTTGAGGCTCTCGGTCAAGCCTCAACTGGAGCGCTACGCGCGGCATTACTCGCGCGCCCTGGCCAGGGAACTCCCGCTCGCGCTGGCGGAACACGAGGCGATCATGGACGCGTTTCTCGCGGGCGATGCCGACGGGGCCGAAGCGGCCGTCGTCGAGAACTGGTGTGCTGCCGCAAACAGACTGGGCAACTTGATTCGCCACTCGGGAGAGGCCGGCAGGTGGTAAACGTTTTCCACTTACTCTCGACCCGGACCGAAGCGAACCGGGAGCCAGATACTGATGCACGAAGCAGCCCGGTGTAGACTCGGGCGTCGATTCGCCGGGAACGCCAAGAGATACGCATGGAAGTCGGACAGCAACTCCTCCAAGCAGCCGGATGCTTTGGTGGGCGCCCGCCCGGACCTACGCGTGATCCTGAACCTGGATTAGAAATAGGTCGCATCGCCTAGCGGCGAATGGTCACGATAGAGAACGAGCCGACCAGAGCTGCACCTACGATGAGTGCACCTGCCCACAATCTCAACCGCCCACCGAGGAACAGAATCGTGAGACTACTGGCCACTGCAATCCACATCACGGTCAGCGAGACGATTCGGGCCCGGAGCGGTAACGGCTTGTCGCCACGCACATACGGCAGGAAGGGACGAAACACCGGTAGGAGCAGCATTCGCTCGGCGAGCGCGGGAAAACTGCGAGAAAGCAGGTAAGAGGCGGCGATCAGGAAGATCGTCGTCGGCAATCCCGGCAGCAGCACGCCGAGGAAGGCCAGCCCGATGCAAATCAAACCAAGGGCGGCGTAAACGAGCCGTCGCGAAGAGCGCCACAGCGATACGTTGAATGTCGTCTTCACGGCCGCCCATCATACAGAGGATGGAAGGCTAGCCTGGTGACCAGCGTCGACAAGAGAGCCGGAAAACAAGGAGACCTGAAACCCGCAGGGATTCTCGCCGCTCTCGGCCTGTATGCGGTCGTCGCCCCTCCGTTGGGCCTGGCGGCGCTCCTGGTCACGTCTCCCATCCTTGAACCGCTCTGGAACGACCTGGCGCCGGTGCCGGGATTCATCCTGGCCGTGTTGCTCGGCGTGGTCCTCGTCGGCTCCGCCATGCTGCCGTCGATCGGTTTCGCCGGCTACATCGGCTACCTGCTTCACGGCGCTCCACGGGCCTACGCGATCGTCGTCCTGACGATCCTCGGGGCGACGTATCTGGGATTGGCCTGGGCGCGAGGCTTGAGTCGCAACTCCGCGCAACGTGTGCTCCGGTCACACCCCAAAGGACAGCGAACGCTCGAGGCGATGGAGCGCGACTCGGGCCGGAGTCTGACAGGGCTGGCCTTCCTGTCCCGGCTGTCGCCGCACATGCCGTTCGCGTTCACCAACATCCTGGTCGCCCAGCTGCACCAACCGGTGACGCGTCTGGCGCTCGTCTCGACCCTCGGGCTCTTGCCCCGCAGCTTACTGGCGGTGGCGATCGGGGGCGGTCTGAGCTCCGTCGACGACTGGAGCCGCTTGTCGTCGCTCGGACCGTGGGCCTGGCTCGTCACGGCCGTCGTGCTCGGCTACTTCGGCCGCATCCTGTTCAAGGCGTACCGGAAGACGCGCGGGTAGCTCGCGCCGGCTCAGGGAACCACCGGCACGTACTCCGTCGGCGCCCCCGGTCCGACCGGGAACCCGAGCAAGAACACCCAGAGGTAGAACAGCGCGATCCAGCCGATCAGGAACGCGATCGAGTAGGGCAGCATCGTCGCGATCATCGTGCCGATGCCCAGGTCGCGCTTGTACTTCGTCGCCACCGCCAGGATCAGGCCGAAGTAGCTCATCATCGGCGTGATCACGTTGGTCGACGAGTCGCCGATGCGGTAGGCCGCCTGGATCACCTCGGGGCTGTAGCCGACGGTCATCAGCATCGGCACGAAGATCGGCGCCGTCACCGCCCACTGCGCGCTGGCCGAGCCGAGCATCAGGTTGACGAAGCAGCACATCAGGATGAACGGCACGAAGACGAGCGGGTTGTCGAGCCGCAGCGCGACCAGGGCGTCGGCGCCCAGCACGGCCAGGATCTGCCCCAGGCCCGAGTAGGCGAAGAACGCGACGAACTGGGCGGCGAAGAAGACGAGCACGATGTAGAGCCCCATGCTGCGCATCGCGCCCGCCATCGCGTCGATGACGTCGCGGTCGTTGCGCATCGTGCCGGTCACCCGGCCGTAGACGAAGCCCGGGACGACGAAGAAGATCAGGATCATCGTGACCACGCTGCGCAGCAGCGGGCGGAACGCCTCCGGCCCGGTGGCCGCCGGGTCCGGGTTGCGCAGCACGCCCCAGCCCGGCAGCCCCTCGAGCACCGACGCGCCGGGCACGTTGGGCGCCGCCGCGTAGAGGATGCCGACGGCGATCGCGAGCGCGCTCAGGCCCGCGAAGATCAGACCGCGGTGCTCGACCGGGCCGACCGCCTTCATCGTGGCGCGTTCCTCGAGATCGTCCGAGGCTTCGCTGTCGTCGTAGGTCCCGAGTCGCGGCTCGACGATGCGGGCGGTGACGAACCAGCCGACCGCCGTGATCAGGAACGTGCTCGCGATCATGAAGTACCAGTTGACCGCCGGGTGCACCTCGTAGGCCGGGTCGATGATCCGCGCCGCCTCCTCGGTGATGCCGGCCAGCAGCGGATCGACCGTGCCGATCAGCAGGTTGGCCGAGTAGCCGCCCGAGACGCCCGCGAACGCCGCCGCCATCCCGGCCAGCGGATGCCGGCCGAGCGAGTGGTAGATCGCCATCGCCAGCGGGATCAGCACGACGTAGCCCATCTCGCTCGCCGTGTTGCTGAGCACGCCGGCGAACACGACCACGAACGTCACCAGGTTCTTCGGTGCGCCCAGCACCAGCGCGCGCACCGCCGCCGTCAGCAACCCCGAGCGTTCCGCCACGCCGACGCCCAGCAGCGCGACCAGCACGGTGCCGAGCGGCACGAAGCCGGTGAAGTTCGTCACCAGCCCCTGGCTGATCCAGCGCAGGCCCTCGCCGGTCATCAGGCTCTGCACCACGAACCGCTCGCCCTCGTGACCCGGCCGCGGGTCGTCGACCGCGAGGCCCGCCGCCGCCGCGATCCCCGAGACCACGACCACGCCGAGCGCGAACAGCGCGAACAGCGTCACCGGATGCGGCAGCAGGTTGCCGAGCCACTCGACGACCGTCAGCAGGCGGTCGACGCGGCGGCCGGAGCCGGGTTTCTTCGAGCGCCTGCGCGGCGTGGTCCCCTCCGACGGGGACGGGGGCTGCTCCTCGGGGTGCGGGCGACCGCCCGGGGTCGGTGGTTTCGGCGTGTTGGAGTCCATCGAAGGATCCTACCTGACGTCACCTCCACCAGGTATCCTCTGCGAGAATCGGTAGCCCATGAGCCTCTCCACGATACTGTTGCTGGGATCGGTGCAGGCCGACCGGCATACTGGTGCCGTGCACGACGATCCCCATCGACCCCTTCGCGACGACGTCCGGCTGCTGGGTCGCATCCTGGGGGATACCATCCGGCGCCAGTCGAGCGATGCGCTGTTCGAGCGCGTCGAGCGTGTTCGCGGACTTGCGAAGGGCTTCCGCGGTGGCGCCGACGAGCAATTCACCACACTCGTCGAGGAGCTGTCCTCGTTGACGGTGTCGCAGTCCGTGCCCCTGGCCCGCGCGTTCTCGCATTTCCTGAACCTGGCCAACATCGCCGAGCAGCACCACCGCATCCGGCGCAGCCGCGCCTACCGTCGCGATCCGGACTCGCCGCCGCAGCGCGCCTCTTTCGAGCAGGCGTTCGCGGATCTGATCGACGGCGGTGTCGCACCGGAGGAGCTGTACCGAGCGGTCTCCGAGCTCGAGGTCGAGCTGGTGCTCACGGCCCACCCGACCGAGGTGATGCGCCGCACGCTGATGCACAAGTTCCAGAACGTGGCCGAGGGGTTGGCGCAGCTCGACCGGCCGGACCTCACGATCCCCGAGCGCGAGCAGACCGAGGAAGCGCTCGAGCGCGAGGTCCACGCGATCTGGGAAACCGACGAGCTGCGCCACGAGCGACCCACACCGGTCGACGAGGCGCGCTGGGGATTCGTGGTGGTCGAGCAGGTGCTGTGGCGAGCGCTGCCGCGCCACCTGCGGCGGCTCGATCGCGCCCTGCGCCGTTTCACCGGGCGGCCACTCGCAGCGGAGGCGGCGCCGATTCGCTTCGCCTCGTGGATGGGAGGCGACCGCGACGGCAACCCCAACGTCACGCCCGAGGTCACGCGCGAGGTCTGCCTGCTCTCGCGCTGGATGGCGGCCGACCTGCTGCACCGCGAGATCGACGCGCTGCGCATGGAGCTCTCGATGTCCGAGGCCTCCGAGGAGCTGCGTGCGCGCGTCGGCGGAGCGCGCGAGCCCTACCGCGAGCTGTTGCGTAGCGTGCGCGATCGGCTTGCCGCGACGCGGCTGGATCTCGAGCGCCGCCTGGACGGACGCCGCCCGGGGGCCGAGCCGGGGCTCGACGATTCCGAAGAGATCGCCGACGTCCTGCGGCTCTGCGATCGCTCGCTGAGGGAGATGTGCGACGAGCGCATCGCCGAAGGCCGGCTGACCGACGTGCGACGACAGCTCGCCTGCTTCGGCCTGGGCCTGGTCAGGCTCGACCTGCGCCAGGAATCGGCGCGGCACACCGAGGCCGTCGACGAGATCACGCAAGGTCTCGGGCTCGGCTCGTTCGCCGCATGGGACGAAACCGCGCGACAGGCTTTCCTGCTCGACGCGCTGCGGCAACCGGAGGCGCGCCTGCCGGAGGGCTCGACGCCGCGAGAGCCTCTGCGCGACGCGCTCGAGACGCTGCGTGTCGCGGCGGAGCAACCCGCCGGGACGCTCGGCGCCTACGTGATCTCGATGGCCACGAGCCCGTCGGACGTCCTGGCGGTCGAGTTGCTGCAGCGCCAGGCCGGACTGCGCCAACCGATGCCGGTGGTGCCGCTGTTCGAGACGGTCGACGATCTGCGTCGGGCCGGCGACACCCTCGACGCCCTGCTCGACGTGCCGTGGTACCGCGACAGGATCGGCGGGCGGCAAGAGGTGATGATCGGCTACTCCGACTCGGCCAAGGACGGCGGGCGGCTGGCCGCCGCGTGGGAGCTGTACACAGCGCAGGAGCGCATCGTCGAGGTCTGCCGGCGTCACGGCGTCGAGGTCACCCTGTTCCACGGCCGCGGGGGCACCGTCGGGCGCGGCGGTGGCCCGATCTCGACCGCCATCCGCTCGCAACCGCCGGGTTCGGTCGAGGGCCGGCTGCGGGTGACCGAGCAGGGCGAGATGATCCAGGCCAAGTTCGGCCTGCCCGGCATCGCCGCGCGCACGCTGGAGCTCTACACGACCGCGACGGTCGAGGCGACGCTGTCGAAGGCCGAGGCGGTTCCGCAGGTGTGGCGCGAAACGATGGACCGCATCGCCGACATCTCGCGCCGGGCGTACCGCTCGTTCGTCGAACGTGACGACTTCATTGCCTACTTTCGCCTCGTCACGCCGCTCGAGGAACTGGGCGGGCTGAACATCGGCAGCCGCCCGGCACGCCGCAAGCCGGATGGAGGGTTCGAGGCGCTGCGCGCCATCCCGTGGATCTTCGCCTGGACGCAGATGCGCTTGATGGTTCCTTCGTGGCTCGGTGTCGGCGAGGGCCTGACACGCGAGATCGAGGCCGGCGGGGAGGCCAGGCTGCGCGAGATGTACCGCGACTGGCCGTTCTTCCGTTCCACACTGGACCTCGTCGAGATGGTGCTCGCCAAGGCCTCGCAACGCATCGCCGTCCACTACGAACGTCGGCTGGTTCCCGAGGAGCTGCACTCTGTCGGGGACGAGCTTCGACGCCACTTCCGTCGCACGGTCGATGCCTTGCTGTGCGTCGGCGGTCATGCCGAGCTGCTCGAGAACAGCCCTGTGCTACGCCGCTCGATCAGTGTGCGCAATCCTTACGTCGATCCGATCAACCTCTTGCAGGTGGAGCTGTTGCGGCGCCTGCGTGCCGCCGACGCCGAGGATCGTCTGCGCGAGGCGCTGTTGGTGACGGTCAACGGCGTCGCGGCGGGGATGCGGAATACCGGATGAGTCGCTCCGACCCGGAGCGTTGAAGTTCAAGGTAGGACGACGAAGCCTTCGCGGGCGAAGTCGTCATCGAGCGCAGCGGCACGCGTGAGCTTCAGCCTGCGCATGAGCGCGAACGAGACGCAGTCCGTAAAGCTGTAGTGCTTGTCCGCACGATCGCGGAACAGGTTCCAGGCCGAACGTTCGTCCTGGGCGGACGCGCGCACCAGGTCGATCGTCTTACCCCGGCGTAGCTGCTCGCCGACCTTCACCGCGACATCGTGGCCGAGGCGGTGTAGGCACAGCGTGACGACCTCGTCGAAAACGAAGTTGGACGTGACCAGCCGGCCACGAGACGACTCGAGTGCCGTCCGCACGGCGGCGTGCTCCGGTCACGGCGCACTTGACGCTCGGTTACGTCGCCCTGTTCTTCGACTGGGACTGGGAAGAGGCTCGCCGCCGACTGGAACTGGCGCTCGAGTTCAATCCCACGAGCGTCCTGGCTCATCACGCGTATGCCGATTACCTCGGCGTGACGGGAGAGCTCGAGCGATCCGTCGAACAGGTCTTGTCGGGCCGGAGTTACGACCCCTTCGGTTACTGGGCCAACCAGGTCGTCATCGGACACCTCTACATGGCGCGCCGCTACGAGGACGCCGTCGAGGAGGGGAAGCAGATGGTCGAGCTCTTCCCGGACTCGACCGGTATCCGGAACTACGACGCACATTCGCTGTGGGAGCTCGGCCGTTACGAGGAAGCGCTCGAGCAGTTCGCACAGGGTTGGGGTGCGGACTCCGAGTTGGTGCAGACTCTGACGAGGGTGTACCCCGAGGAGGGTCCCGAGGCCGCGTTGCGCGCGTACGCCGACCGGCTCGCGACGCTTACCGAATCGTCATCGGTGAGCCCGCTGGAAGTCGCGCGGTACTACGCGTCCGCGGGCGACGCCGATCCGGCCTTCGTTTGGTTGGGGCGAGCGTTCGAGTCCCGTATCCCTCAGCTCCTCCATGTCCCGATGGATCCGCGGTTCGACTCGGTGCGCTCCGACCCGCGCTACAAGAGTCTGATGGAGCGCATCGGCCTGCCGTCCGATTGACCTCGTCCTGGGGATAGGACTCGTAATCCGGTACACTCGACCTTCTCTGGTTTGCTCGAGAGAACGGGAAAGTGGCTATCGAAGCCGGCCAGAAGCTGTCCCACTACCGGCTGATCGAGAAGATCGGCGAGGGCGGGATGGGCGTCGTCTGGAAGGCGCACGACACGACGCTCGAGCGTTTCCTCGACCTCGCAATTCCCCTGGCCGACGCGATCAGCGCCGCGCACGAGCGGGGGATCACGCACCGCGACTTGAAACCGGCGAACGTCATGGTGACGGCGGAGAACCGGGTCAAGGTGCTCGATTCCGGGTTGGCCAAGCTTTGGCGGGATGCATCGACCTGACCTGTTCCCGGTGCGGTTTCAAGCTGTAGTGGATCAGGCTCTGTAATTGTTTGTGTTTTTCTTGAAAGAAACTGGTCCACTGTTGAGAGAAATTACGGTTCCTCTGCCACTTTATGTCAGACTGTCGGTAGGAGCACGGTTACAAACCAGGGGCAAGGACTGGTTCGTAGGCCGGTCATCACCACGGTAACCGGGCTAGTTCCTTTCTCACCCCGTCGGTGGCGAGGGGGGAATGAGCAGGCAAGCCTCTTCACGACTCGCCTTGCTTGTGGCGCTCCCGCTTTTCGCACTCCTCGCGTGGGCCCTGCTCGGCCGGAGCACGCCTTCCCAAGCCAACCCGTCCCGTCCCTCCAGCTACAGCGACTTCGTTTCCGTCACGTCCTACCCCACGGTCGAAGACGCCATCCAAAACGGCCAGTACCTCTACTTCCCACCCGGCAACTACTACTTGAACAACCCGGTGGTGATCAACCGCACTACTTCCCTGTACTTACACGGTGGCGATCGGCTGAAGACGAGGCTCCACGCCAACGATTCGACCCAGCCGCTGTTTATCGTTCAGGACGCCCCGTTGATCAACATTGCCGGTCTCCAGCTCTGGCCGGGCGGCACGCTCGATGCACGTGCCATTTTGATTCAAAACACGACCGCAATTGAATTTGAGATGTTCGATGCCTTCGTCCGCAGGAGCATTCTCGACATCCAGGGCCCGGGGAGCTTCCGCATTCAGGGCACGACCTTCCAAAGTAGCGGATACGTGACGAGCCCGCTCATAATCGACCACCCACAGGCCGACGTGTTGGTGATCGGCGGGAACATCGCCAACTTCCCTAATCTCTCGCTACACCCCGCCGGGGTCGATCTGTACCACTCCTGGCAAAAGCAGGGCCGTTTTCGGATTTACGGTACTGGCGTTCAGTGGGCGATGGGTCCTGCGGACTTCCTCATCGAATCCGCATCGACGATTGGCGAACACGTCATCGCGAATGTCCGCAGCGAGGGTTCCAACGGTCCCAACGCGCTCGACTACGGATCCTCTTTCCTGTACGTCCCGCCGACCGCCGCGGATGTGGAGGTCCTGCTGATGAACAACGCCGGAAGCTGGGATCCGTCCGGGAATGGCGCCAGTCACATGGTCGACTTCAACTCGACCGGCACCGGGACCTTATGGCTGATCGGTAACCACTCTCTGCTGGGGGCCGGCAACCTCGTCGTCGGAAACGCACCGAGTTCCACGGTCGTAGCGCTGGGCAACCGCCTCTACGACAACGCGGACATCCTCCCGATCACCGCGGGCACAAAGATTTTCGCTGGAAACACGTATTCGTACTACTACCTGACCGGCGACCCGTTGTCTCCGGCATCGCGATTCGTCAATCCGGGGACCGATCTGGCGTCGTACGCCAGCGTTCCACCGGTGCCTCAACCGACCGTACCGATGCCTCTCGAAAGACCCCCCGTTCTGGCACCGATGCCGGGCATGTTGAGTGCCGCGTCCTACGGCGCCGTGGGCGACGGCACAACGGACGATACGGCGGCGCTCCAGGCCTGGCTGGACGCCGGCTCAACCTTGTTCCTACCGGCCGGCACCTATAGAACGACGCAGCCGCTGGGATTCAATCACTCGCAGTACGGCAGCGTCGTGCATGCTACCGGGGGCTGGATTGCCGGACCCGGCTCCGGTGTAACGAGCATCGTGCGTGATACGGCCGACAAGGGTTCCGTTTTTCTGACGGAGGGGGCCGCCTACGTCACGATACAGGGCATCACGTTCCAGACCGCCGCGTATGACCCGGCGAATGCGATCGACGTGCCCAACGTCGCGCTCGAGAACGACGCGTCCACCGGCGCCGCGACTCAAGAGATCATGTTTCACGACGTTCACTTCATCGGCGGCAAGTACGCCCTGGGGATCGGTCTTGAATCACCGACCCAATGCTCGGAGAACATGATCATCAACGCCGTCTTCCGAGACGCCAAGTNNCCAAGTACGGGCTCGGGATCGGACACTTCAATGCGTTGGCCAACATCGCCTACGACGTTGACTTCATCAACAACGAGAGGGCATCCGGTCACGGGGAAGAGGGCGGAACGGGCGGCACCTGGTCGATCATCCACGGCAACGTCTCTGGTACCACCGATACCGAGCTTCGCTTGACCAATTCTTCGAGTGGCATCTGGTACTTTCACGGGCTGTACTCGGATTCGCCAAAGATCTTCGATCAGGGCGGCACCGGGGCGACGTTTCAAATCCTCTACGACCAATCGGGCTTGACGCCTGCAACTCCGTCGAATCCCGTATTCGATTTTCGCACCGGTGGGGGCGTGACGTTTCTTAACGCCACACTCAATCCGGGCGACATGTCGTTCCTGGGCTCCATCGCGGTCAACTACGGGATGAAACTCTACAGTTCGATCCCTTCGTGGGACTCGACTGTGGAGAACTCCGACTCCCGGACCTACGAGTGGCCGGGTTGCGAGTTGGACTCGGAGTGCGACGACGGGCTGGCCTGTAACGGCGTCGAAACGTGCGATTCACTGCTGGGATGCATTCCTGGAACGCCTATCGCTTGCGACGACGGCATCTCCTGCACGACCGATACGTGCAACGAGGCGACCCAATCCTGCGACTACACACCAACAGATGCGCTTTGTGACGACGGCACGTTCTGTAACGGGGCCGAGACGTGCGACCCGCTGCTGGATTGTCAGGGCGGAAGTCCCGTGATCTGCGATGACAGCATCGCCTGCACGATCGATTCCTGTAGCGCAACGACGGATTCCTGTGAATTCGAACCCAGTGCGGCTGCCTGCGATGACGGACTCTTCTGCAACGGCGCAGAGACCTGCGATCCGGGAGCCGGGTGCCAGGCGGGCGCGGGAGATCCGTGCCCCGGACAGGACTGCAACGAGACCACGGAAACCTGTGAAACGGGGCCGCTAGCTCGCATCGAAACGCAAATGGTAAGTGCGGGCGGGTCGCCCCTGACTGTCAATCTGCTGCATACGTACGACAGCCCGGTCATCGTCTGCTCGGCAAACTATTACAACAACACGATCCCGTTCGTGGCGCGAATCAGCAATGTATCGTCCACCAGCTTCGACATCCGGCTCCAGAATCCATCGAACTCACCCGTCGCGACCGAGACCGTGAACTGTCTGATTGTCGAGGAAGGTCGCTGGACGATTGACGGGATCAGTCTCGAGGCGCAGACCTACCTGTCCACGATCACCGATGGAAAGAGCTCCTGGGTTGGCGAACCGCAGGCCTATCTCCAAAGCTATACAAACCCCGTCGTCGTCGGTCAGGTCATGAGCGAGAACGACCCTGCATGGTCCGTTTTCTGGTGCAGCGGTAGTTCCAGGACCAGTCCGCCGTCGCCGGCGGCGTTGTCGACGGGCAAGACCGTGTGCGAGGACACGACCGTCACCCGCGCACCCGAGACAGTCGGGTTCATCGTGTTTGAAGCGGGCCACGGAACGATCGGTGGCGTTGAGTTTGAGGCCGCCGTAGGAGCCGACACGGTTCGCGGAGTGGAGAACAGCCCGGCCTACAGTTATAGTTTCAACTCGGATTTCGCGGCCACGCCACTCGTCACGGTCACCTCGCAGGCGGCGATGGACGCAACCGACGGCGGGTGGTCGCAAACACACGGCGCGACCCAGGCGACGACCGGTTCGCTCTATCTGTCGATCGACGAAGACCAAATGAGTGACGCGGAGCGCCGCCACTCGACCGAGCAGGTCGGTTATCTGGTGTTCCAGTCGAACCTGTCCGTCGCGCACGAGTGCAATGTTGACGCGGATTGCGACGATGGAACCGTCTGTAACGGACTCGAGACCTGCGATTCTGGGGGCGCCTGCCAGAGCGGTACGCCGCTCGTGATCGATGATGGCGTGGGATGCACAGATGACAGCTGTGATCCCGTGCTGGGCGTGGTCAATACCGCTGATGACGCGAACTGCGACGACGTGGACGTGTGCACGGGTGTCGAGACGTGCGATCCAGTGCTGGACTGCCAGGCCGGTACGCCACTCGTGATCGATGATGGCGTGGCATGTACGGATGACAGCTGCGATCCCGTGTTGGGCGTGATCAACGCCGCCAACGACGCCAACTGCGACAACGGCCAGTTCTGCGACGGCGCCGAGACCTGCGATGCGGTGCTCGACTGCCAGGCGGGCACGCCGCCGGTGATCGACGACGGCGTGGCCTGCACCGACGACAGCTGCGACGAGGTCAATGACGTCGTCGTCAACACGCCGAACGACGGGAATTGCGACAACGGCCTGTTCTGCGACGGCACCGAGACCTGCGACCCGGCCCTCGACTGCCAGGCGGGCACGCCGCCGGTGATCGACGACGGCGTCGCCTGCACCGACGACAGCTGCGACGAGGTCAACGACGTCGTGGTGCACACGCCGCGGAGCGTCCGGTGCCGCAACGGTCAATTCTGTGACGGCACAGAGATCTGCGATCCGGTGCTCGGCTGCCAGGCAGGCATACCGCCCGTGATCGACGACGGTGTGGCCTGCACGGACGACAGCTGCGACGAGGTCAACGACATCGTCGTCAACACGCCGAACGACGGGAATTGCGACAACGGCCAATTCTGCGACGGCGCCGAGACCTGCGATCCGGCCCTCGATTGCCAGGCGGGTACGCCGCCCGTGAGCGATGACGGCGTCAGTTGCACCGACGACAGCTGCGACGAGGTCAACGACGTCGTCGTCAACACGCCGAACGACGGCAACTGCGACAACGGCCTGTTCTGCGACGGCGCCGAGACCTGCGACCCGGTGCTCGACTGCCAGGCCGGGACCGATCCGTGTGTGGGTCAGCTGTGCGACGAGCCGGCGGACACTTGCGTCGAGTGTCTCGGTGACGGGGATTGCGACGACGGGTTGTTCTGCAACGGAGCGGAAACCTGTGTGGCCAACACCTGTCAGGCCGGCACGCCACCGGTCGTTGACGACGGCGTGGCTTGCACCGACGACAGCTGCGACGAGGTCAACGACATCATCGTCAACGCCGCCAACGACGCCAACTGCGACAACGGTCAATTCTGCGACGGCGCGGAGACCTGCGATCCGGCCCTCGATTGCCAGGCGGGTACGCCGCCGGTGAGCGACGACGGCGTCGCGTGTACGGACGACAGCTGCGACGAGGTCAACGACGTCGTCGTCAACACGCCGAACGACGGCAACTGCGACAACGGCCAGTTCTGCGACGGCGCCGAGACCTGCGATCCGGTGCTCGATTGCCAGGCCGGGACCGATCCGTGTGTGGGTCA
>JABAOH010001235.1_pt2 | contig 15386 bp, 20 predicted proteins | sample 7062181 | NCBI WGS metagenome assembly JABAOH01 (sample SAMN14538630, study PRJNA623070) | marine sediment metagenome | biome: marine biome [ENVO:00000428]; feature: marine pelagic biome [ENVO:01000023]; material: deep marine sediment [ENVO:00002113]; isolation source: pool of 5 deep marine...
CCTGGCATTGGTAAATCCATTTTTCTAGCTAACATATCCAATGCATTTCCAATTGGTATGTCTTGTGTTTCTCCGAAAACCCTGTATCTTCCTCCAGCAAAAGCAATTACTTGAGTGTTTCCACCAGAAAGATAAAGAACAACAGGATCCTTTGAATTAGTAGCAAACTTACCAACTTCAACATGAGCAACACAATGATTTACTGGAATCAAAGGCTTATTATATTTCAAAGCCAATGTTCTTGCAAAAACTGCACCTATTCTTAAGCATTGAGGTAATCCTGGGCCTTGAGAAAAAGCGATAATATCGATATCATTCATTTTCAGATTCGCTTTTGTTAGAGCATTTCTAAAAACCTCTAAACCGTTTTCAGAATGGTGTTGAGCAGCATCTCTTGGGATTATTCCAAAACCTTTTTTAGGAGTATAAACAGTTTTCTCATTAGCAAGTATTTTTTTATTGTCTACTATTCCTACACCAAATGTATGAGCTGTTGATTCTATACCTAAACAAATCATAAACAGAATTAACATTAGTATTATTTTAATGTTCTTTAATGTTATTTTCATATAAAATAGGGAAAAAATCAGAAATTAGGTTTTATTTTTTCCATTTTCTTAACTTTAAACAATAATTTTTTCTCTTAGCAATTTCATCCAATATTGAATGGAGGACCTTTGACTTATCTTTAATTTTTAATCCATTAGAATTTTTCTTCGCTTTAATTAAAGCTTTCTTTAAAATCTCAATATCTAAAACCGTTACTGCAATACAATAATAATTTTTTGAACGACCTTCGTTGAATTCATTTAACATTTTTTTGAGTAACTTTTCTTTGATTTTCTGTATCTTTTCAAACTTAATAACTCCGTTCTTCTGAATAAAATTAATATTATCTTCAAGCTTTTGATAACATTTGAAAGAATCAAAATTTTTCCCAGCTTCTCTATGCTTCCTCCACTTTTCACAAGTTTTATTTTCTTCACAGTCCCAACAAAATTCAAGTCCTTTCTTTTTTATTGCACAAGTTATAAAGGGGCAACCAACAATCATTCTGGATTCACTTTTACACCCATCACATTTGCTTTTAGCTCTCGTATTATACATAGGACAAAGTCTGCAAGAAAGGCCACAAATTCCTACTTTTGGGTATTTTATTTTCATAGTAAAATTTTATCATCTAAAAAACAAAAATCTATCTGATTTAACAGTATACTTAAAAAAATTAATAGATTATTTTGGTACTGATTGATTTCTAAAAAGGTTTAAATCTATTAGGTTTTTAATCATTTCTATGATTAATTCATCTGAAGTATCCGAAACTGGATTAAACCAAGCTCTCGAAAGACTTGAAGAATTATATAGAGATTGGCTAATTCTTTCTGAAAAATGGCGTCTCGTGGGTGGATGGGCGTTGAGGCTTCAGGATTATAAAGTAAAAAAAGATATGCGAACACTTAGCACAGTTATACCCAATGATGTTTGGCCTTGGAAGGTGAGAGAAGAGTATAAAAAACTTTTCAAAGTACATACATCACCACCAAGAGATTCCGAAGGATTAGATGAATATATCCAATTTATGAAAGATAGTAGATTTGGTCTTGCCATACATTTAAGTGCAGACGCATTATTTTTGAAATCCGGTATCGAGTACAAATTACCAAATAAAAAATTTATATATCTCATTCCTGTGATTGATCAAGTTGAAGCATACAAAAGAATAGTGGAAGGTGGGATGTATACAGATGAAAATGATAAAATAGAGCATTTAGAATGTCTTCGGGAAATTAAACATTATGCGCAGAAAAAAGGAAATAACAGTGTAGTTTTAAACTGTGAACAAATTCTAGAAGAATTTCAAAAATGAAAATCTATCTGGTCAGGGTCAGAAAAATGATGGTTTTTCATGTGGTTATGTTGATATATGTATGGGAAAGTTATCGTTTTCTAAATTTATCGTAAATCCAGATTATGAGACATGAGAGGAGATACCAGATAATGATATTTGGTATTATAAATGTGGGATTAAAGTGTGTAGTTTTAGGTAAAGGAGAAGGCATGTAAGCAGATTGGTGTATAGAATAAATAGTAAATGGAAATCCATAACTATGAGTGCAACCTCCACCAAAACTCATACAATTTGCTTCGTTATAACCAATAAATGTAGAAATGATTAACAATATAACAAATATCAAAATCTTTCTCCAGTCTGGTTTCAAAAATTGTTTGAGGGTCATGTTTCAGCCCAAGGAATACTTTCACATTTATTATTAACACATTTACATGGATGAGGTCCTAATTCACATACGATTTGTTCATCACAATACATATTTTTATTTATACAACCACAACTACAGCTTCCTTCACAATCATCGTCTTGTGAGCAAAATGTTCTGATGGGGGAAAATTCAGAGTAAAAAATTATGTAATAAGCAATTAAGACAATCAGAATCATTACAATTCCAAAAATCCAATAAATCTTCTTCATACTTCTAATTTAGAATTCTCAGCTTATAAAATCTAAACTAGTTGTTTCCCTAGGTTATTTTCATATAAAACATTGAAAAATTATAATTTATTTCTTATTAACTCTAATTTCAGAATAACCACATTTACCACATGTAACTCTATCTTTGTGTTGTGCGAGAATTACTCCGGGTCCACATCTAGGGCACCATTTTCCCTGTACTTTTCCATCTTTATATTTTTTCCATACTTGGATATTCTTATGTTTACTTTTACTTCTTGGTCTTTTCCCTTTTCTTTCCTTTGTTTTTTTCTTTTTACCCATTCAATCACTTTTATTCAATGTAATCTCTTAGGATATTAAAAATTTAAGACAATTCACCAAATTCTGAATCAAGTTTTTTCTTCACCTTTTCGAAACATTTGTTTAGATCATATCCTAGTTTATTAGCTAAAGCACTTGTTACGAAAAGAATATCTCCTAATTCCACCTCTAAATCAAAATCTTCAGGTTTTTTATGTTTTTTATGTCCTTCTTTAATAGATAAAACTTCTCCAACTTCTCCAACTTCTTCAACCAACCTAGAAAAGTAATTCCATCTAGTCCAATCTGTTTCACCTATAGTTTTAATCCATTTATCCACAAATTCTTGCAGTTCTTTTAAATCCATAATATAACCTATATGTCTTTGTCTTTATGCTTTCACTTCTTCTTTTGGAGCTTCAGACTCTTCTTTCTTTGGCTCTTCTTTAGCTTCCTCTGGTTTAGCTTCAATTTTAGGTTGTTCAGTTTCTGGTTTTGGTGCTTCTTCTTTTTTCTCTTCAGGTTTTGGTTTTTCTGGTTTCTTTTCTTCTTTAGGTTCCTCTTTTTTCTTTATTTCAGCATAAATTGGAACTTTTTTCTCTTGCCAAATTTTTATCCAAGTCTTTCCTTTTGATTTTCCTACTTCAGACATTATCTTAGATATTTCAACATTATCTACATTAGCCTTAAAGTGATCAGCTAATACTTTTTGTAAATCTGCTTTGCTAGGTGTTGAGCCTCCATGATAGTCGATTGATGCTAAAATCTCTCTTCTTTTTAATAGAGGGTTCTCCTTTTCACTAATCACCTGAATATCCATACAATCACATTTATTTTAATAAGACTTAATTATATAAATTAATATGTCTGTATTGAAAAGCATCCTAGGTTTTATAGTTTCAAGTTTGTTTATAATATCATTATATTTAACTATAACTTCTTATACTGTAGGAGATTTAATACAAAGAGATAATGTTAAAAGTTTTATTCAAGCCCAAACAATGGGAGAACTAGCATCAGAAACTTGTGAAGAACTTTGTACTGATGAATTAGAAAGTCAAAATTGTGATGATTATTGCAGTTATTTAGATTTTGAATTAAGAGATATGTGCATAGAAGAATGTCAAAAAAACATTTCTCAAGACACAGCAAAACAATCTTGCATTGACATGTGTTTGTCAAAATCTAATGAGTCTCAAGAATATATTTATAATACTGTAGACGAGATCTATAGCAATAAAATAGTTGATGATATAACTCTTAATGATATAACAATAATCTTCAAAAATACGATTTTATTTATGGTTTTAAGTTTAATCTTTGGCTTTTCTATATTATTAGTTTCTGATAAACCAATAACAAAAATAGGTAATAACATTGTAGTAGTTGGAATATCTCTAGCGTCTATGGCAGTAATACCTGTATTCATAATAACTCCTGACATACCAATGATAGAAATAATTACTAGTTATGTAGCGGAAGGTTTTTATCAACAATTGTATATTGGAATAACTCTAATAATAATAGGAATAGTTCTCATAGTAATAGGAAAGAAAGTGAAATTAAAAAGAGGGGAAGAAACGGAAAAGGTCGAAAAGAAGGAAAAAAAGATTAAAAAAAGTAAATGATTATTTAACTCTTGATGCATATTTTCCTGGGGCTGTTATTCCAGCTTCTTTTGCAATTTCAGATTCTGAATTTAAAACAAGTATAATTCCTCTCCAGCTTCTTGTCAAGTCTGTGCTCTTACAAACTGGACATAAATTTCCTTTTACTAATCTTCTGCAGTTTTTACAAGCCTTTTCTGCCATTTAATCACTTTTTCCCTTTTCTTCTTCCTTTTCTTTTTTTCTTCTTTTTTTCTGTTTTAACTTTAATAGGTTCTTCTGTTAACCACTTTAAATTACCTAATAAAGGCTGTCTCATTGTTAATCCTAATTTACTCTGTTCTTTAAAACTAATTGAAATTATTCTTGCTCTTACTTTGTCTCCTTCTTTTAACATTTTTCTGGTTTGTTTTCCAATTAATTGGGAATTTTTCTCATCGTAACTAACATAATCATCCATAACTTGTGAAATATGAGCTAATCCATCTAATGCTCCACATCTAATGAATGCTCCAAATTCTGTTATGTCAACTACTTCTCCTTGAACAATTTCACGATCTTTGGGCATCCAAGTCAAAAGCTTAAATTTGACAGGATAGTGAACCGAAGGATCTCCTGGAAGTATGAATCCTTCTTTTATTTCTTCAATTTCTATGACTGCTAAGATAACTCCTATGTTATAATTGATATTTCCCTCAAATTTTTCTTCTAAAGATTCTTTAACAGCTTCTTCTACATTTAAATTAAGCTTCTCAGGTGAAACAGGTATCTCATCTTCAACACTTACTATTTGGTACATTTTATTCAAACTCCTCTTTTATAAAGATTTATTGCAGTTTCTATTGATTTTTTAGCATGCTCGACATCAAAAACATATTCAACTTTTGATTCCTTAAATATTTCTAAAAAGTTTTTTAGTTGTTCCAAATTCTCTATTTGTGTTATATTATTTATCTGATCAAAGCTCTTATCTGAGATTGGAACTGCAATCAAAACATCGTCTGGAACATTTCCTTTTAGTCTTATAACTCCTATTGGCTTTGCAGGCACAACAATTCCTTGCTCGATTTGATTTGAGGTTAAGACTAAAACATCTAGAGGTCTTGCATCAATATGATGTGTTTTAGGAATAAAACCATAACCCCCTGGGAATGGTACTTCTAAAACTTTTTTCAAAATAAAAGTCTCTGTCTTATTATCATATTCATAAAAATCCTTGGTTCCTTTTATGCAGTTTATAAAAACATTTACACCTTCTGTTCCTCCGGGCTCTATTTTTGAAATATCCATATTACCACAATTAAAATAAGCAATATTTATATTTAATCATAAGTTTAAAAATCTATTTCTAGCGAATCAAAGCGTATTTAACTATCAAAGGAGCAAACAATGAAGCTACTAAAGACATAACAACAAGCAAAGTATCAAGAGATGGACCAGCTGTATCTTTGAAAGGATCACCAACAGTATCTCCTATAACAGCAGCCTTGTGAGCATCAGAACCCTTTCCTCCAAAATTTCCTTCTTCTATATACTTTTTAGCATTATCCCATAAACCGCCAGAATTAGCCATAAACAATGCAAATATCAGACCTGACAAAATACTTCCTGCTAAAAATCCTCCTAAAGCTTCTACACCGAGAACAAAACCTACAATAAGAGGAACTATGACTGCTAGAACACTTGGAAGAATTAATTCTTTTAGAGCTCCTTTAGTTGCAATATCAACACATTTAGCATAATCTGGCTTAGTTTTTCCTTTTATCAATCCTGGTATTTCTTTGAATTGTCTTCTAACTTCATTTATCATTCTAAATGCATTTTTACCAACACCTAAAATTGTTAATGCTGAAAATAAGGGTGGTATTGCAATTCCAATCAAAGCTCCTGCTAAAACAAAGGGATTCATAATATCAATAGTTTTAATTCCAACAATCTCAGTGTAAGCTACGAGTAAAGCAATAACACTTATACCTGCTGCACCAATTGCAAATCCTTTAGTTATAGCTTTGGCAGTGTTTCCGGCTGCATCCAGCTTATCAGCAATTTGTATAACTTTTTTACCTAACCTTGATTGTTCAGCAATTCCTTTTGCATTATCAACTATAGGACCATAGGCATCAGCTGAAACAATCATTCCAGTTATAGAAAGCATACCAATTGCAGACATAGCAATACCAAATATTCCAGCAAAATGATATGATATCACTGTTGCAACACCTATTCCGATCAAAGGTGGTAGAATACTAATTGAACCATAAGAAAACCCAGTTAAAATGTTTATTGCTGCTCCTGTTTTTGATACTTCAGCAGTTCTCAAAGCTGGTGTTCTGTCTATTGATGTGTAATAATCTGAGGTTATTCCAATAACAATTCCTGCTACTAAACCAGAAATTATAGCATAAAAGATTCCCATATCAAGAGCTAACAAATAAACTATCAGAAATGAAAATAATGCAAACAAAAAACAAGTTATATAAGTACCATTGTTAAGAGCTTTGCCAGGACTTCCTTTTTTCTTTGCTTTAACAAAAAAAGTTCCTATTACAGAAGCAATAATACCTGCTGCTGAAAATACTAAAGGAAGTAAAGCTCCTAATTCCATTGTAACTGCTCCTATTATCATGGCAGCTACAACACTAGCAACATAAGAATCAAATAAGTCTGCTCCCATCCCCGCCACATCTCCAACATTGTCTCCAACATTATCAGCAATAACAGCAGGATTTCTCGGATCATCTTCAGGAATATTCATCTCAACTTTTCCGACTAAATCAGCTCCGATATCAGCTGTTTTTGTATAAATTCCTCCACCTGCTTTTGCAAACAAAGCTACTAAGCTTGCACCAAAACTAAATCCTAAAACAATTTCTGGATCAGGGAAAAAATAATAAACAGCACTTAGTCCTGCTACAGCCAAACCAACAATTGCCAAGCCTGTGACTGCTCCACCGTAGAACCCAATGGGAAATGCTCTTTTTAATCCTCTTCTAGCAGCATTGGCTGTTCTAACATTTGCTTTTAATGCAATATCCATTCCTAAGAAACCTGCAAAAGCAGAACATAACGAGCCAATAACATAGGCAATAGACGTTTCGGGACCAATGAAGAAATATAATATTACAGTCAAAATTATAACAAAAACTATGAGTGTTGTATACTGTCTCTTTAAAAAAGCTATAGCACCTTCTTTTATTGCATCTGAAATTTCTTTCATTTTAGAAGTTCCAACTTTTTGTTTACTTACATAAATGTAGAAATAAACTGCAACTATTATCGAAATCAGGCCTGTTATGAATGAAATTAATAATAAAATATTATTGGCTATTAAATATTCATGGAAGATACGGATGCCAACAAAGGGGTCAAGGTCCATTTCATCACTCTGATACCAAATATTTTTTCTGTCTTATATATATAAGCTTTGCGTTCGTTTTCTTTAACTTATTTTTCAAGACTTTATCATGAGTAGCTATAACGTATCCTTTTTTCGAATATGAGACTAAAGCCTCGTCAGTATTTTTTTCTTTTGATTTTAATACTTTAATTTTGTTTCTATTAATAAAATCTAAAGCTAATTTTGCAAGTGTAGACTCCTTAGTTCCTCTTTCCATCACTTTTTCAATTTCAAATACTACTGAATCTAAAACAAAGAGCTTATCTCCCCTTAATTCAGATTTTAAATCAATCTTAAATCTTATACAGTCTATCAAAAAGTTGGTGTCTAAAATAATTTTCATAAATTATTAATAAGTTTCTGAATAAATAAGTTAACATGATTGACGTCCACTGCCATTTAGAACAAGAAGACTATGAAAAAGATAGAGACGAAATAATAAGGAAGTGCAAAGAAGAATTAAAAGCTGTTATAACTTCTTGTGCTCACCCAAGAGACTTTGAATTAACAATGAGGATGGTTGAAAATCATAAAAACTTTGTTTTTGCGACTTGTGGAATTCATCCAGAATATATAAAAGAAATCTCTGAAAAAACAAAAGATGATTTTTTAGAATTAATAACTGAAAACAAAGAAAAGATAGTTGCAATAGGTGAGACTGGTTTAGATTATTGGTGGATAAAAGAAATTGAATGGCAAGAAAAACAAAAACAACTATTTATCCAATTAATAGAAGTTGCAAAAGAATTAAACAAACCTTTGGTAATCCATTGTAGAGATGCATTTGAAGACACAATAAAAATTCTTGAGCAAGAAGATGCAAAACAAGTTATGCTTCATATGTGGGGAGGTCATAAATTTTTAAAAAGAGTTTTAGAAAACGGTTATTTCATTTCTATGAATACAATAATTTTGAGAAGCAAAGGTTATAGGAAAGTTATAAGGGACTGTCCTTTAGATAGATTAATGTTAGAGACTGATGCTCCTTGGTTAGCTCCTAAAAAACTTATAGAAAAAGTAGAAGCTAGAAATGACCCTACTTCTATTAAGGTTGTAGCTGAAAAAATGGCTGATATTAAAAAAACTAGCTTTGAAGAAATTTGGAGCAAATGCGGAGAGAATGCTATCGAGTTTTTTAGGTTAAATTTATAAATATAACAGTGTTATATTCTATTTACTTTTAAATAAGAATATGACCAAAGTATATTAGAGTGAGAACATGGTCTTACAAGGTGTTAAATCTAGTCTAGGAAAAATAAGAAAAAGATTTGGAGAAAAGCCAAAACTAGCCTTTTTTGTAGACGGACCAAACATGATTAGAAAAGAATTTAATCTAGACTTAAAAGATCTAAGAAAAAGAGTAGAAAAATATGGAAGGATTATAATTGGAAAGGTTTTTCTAAACCAATTTGCATCAGAAAAATTAATAGAAGCTGTTGCTAATGAAGGATTTGAAAATATTATAGCTTTGGGAGATCCGGAACAAAAAACAGATGTAGACGTTTCAATATGTGTTCATGCAATGGAAGCAATTTACAATCCTGATATTGAGGTTATAGCCCTAGCATCAAGAGATGCAGACTTCTTGCCCCTGATCCAAAAAGCAAAGGAAAATGGTAAAATAACTGTTCTAGTCACTGTCGAGTCTGGACTAGCTGTTTCTTTAAAACATGCCTCAGACTTTGTTGAATTGTTATAATTTATAATGAGAAATATTATATATGAGAGGTAGTGCTGTAAATCTAATGTTAATAGTAGTTATTATTGTGCTAATAACAGCTGTTGTTGTATCATGGACTGTTATGAACACCATGGGTTTTTTTGAAATGAATGAAATTAATGCAGTTAAACAAGAATTTGAAAAATGTAATGATAAAATAATTGAAACTGCGAGAACTGCTTTATCTAATAAGTGTATCTTCTCTGCTGAGAAAGGAGAAATTACTGGAACTATTAATGAAATAATATATCAGATAGTGAGTCGTGTAAAAGTTTGTGATGAAACACCTTGGGTTTTGATAAATCCTGAAAAGAACACTTGGCAGAAATGTGATTTTTCTGGTAGAGAAAACATATTTAGCTTAAAATGGAATCACACAGAAATAAAATTCGAATTTGAAAGAATGGGAAACATAGAAATATTGGGACAGACTGGTAGTATTGTTGAAATGGGTAGGAAAAGCATGAGTGAAGATCAAATAAACTTATTATTAAGAATTTACTAATACAATTTCCATCTCAATATAGCGGCTATGCCTCCAAGCTGATATAATTGTTTGCCTTCTCTTGTGTCTCTTGATATTATCTCAACTTTTGTATTGTACTCCTTTGCTTTTTCAACAAGAGCTTCTGTTTCTAAACCTTCTGAAACTAGAATAATGTCAACAGCACTCATTTCTAATGATTTCATAACCTTTTCTTTTCCATAAGTGACGAGACCACTTTCTTTTCTTAGTTCCTCAAAGAATTTTTGTAATAAAGCTTTTTCTTTGGCAATAGCTGCTTCTGCAAGAATATCTTGTGATCTCTGAACTACTTCTTCTAAGCCTTGCTCATCGGTATAACCTGTATTTTTAACACCTATAACTTGTTTTTTCATATCGGTTTCTAGGTAGTCTCTTTCAAAAAAATCATTTTTAGCAGGACCTGGTCCTCCAATTATTATGCCTTTAAGATCAAATTTAGAAAATAGTTCTTTAGCATTTTCTGCAATGCTCTTGTACCAATCGTTTATTAAACCTGCTCTTATTCTTTGATATCTCATTTGTGACTGGCCACCTTTGATTGTTTTGCCAGGAACTATTGATGCTTTTTTTCTTAAAATCTCAATCTTCTTTCCTTTTAACAGAGCTATTGTAACTTCTCTATTATCCATAACTATCAGACCGTATAATTCTCTCTCAGCAACCATATCTTCCAAAGGTTCTAATTCAAACTTCTTGTCACAATGATATTTTTTAACTCCTAATGGTTCAGGCGGGTGAATAAGCCAAACTCTTATATCAGATTCTCCTTCAGTTTCAGAAACGTTTCCTGCAAAAATAACAAGACCCTTCTCAGGTGTTTTTTTAAAGAACTTTAGTTCCTGGAGTATTTTATCTATGGCTCCTAAAACATTGTTTCTAACAGTTTTGTTTTTCACATTTTCAGTTAAAGTATATTCTTGTCTAAGCATGTTAACCATTTCCTGGAGATTGTAACCTTTAGAAATGTAAACACTAACCAATTCTGTGTGTCTTCCTTTGATTTCTTCTAATTCTTTCAAAATTTTTCTTAACTTATAGATTGCTTCTTCTACCATAGATATCACTTAGAGTCTAACACTTAATTTTATGTCGTAATTCTCTAAAACATGTTCTCCCTTTCCAAATTCTATGTCCTTTACTTTAACTGTTCCTTTAATATCCTCAAAAACATCTTCTAATCTTTTCTGTGTTTTCATATCACACTCTATTATTAGTTTTTCGATAGGAGAATTAAGGGATATGCCTCTCTTGTTTTTATACTGTCTCACAAATGCTGTTATTGCTACTGCTATATCACCTGTTTTTTCATTTTCTTCATATATCAATTTTTCACTAAATTTGGGCCACGAAGAAATGTGAACTGAGGTTTCATTCTCAAATTTTCTGAAAAATATCTGCCAGATCTCTTCTGTTATGTGAGGCATTATAGGAGCTAACATCTTGTTCATTGAAACAAGAACATTATAAAGAGTGAACAAAGCAGATTCCTTTAACTTATCTTCATACAATCGATATTTTATCATTTCTAAATAATTGTCAGCTAAGACATGCCAAACAAAATTATGTAAAGCTTCAAAAGCAGAGGTGAATTGAAAATTATCTAAATCTTCTGTAACATTTTTTATTAGTCTTTGTAGTTTTGTTATAATCCATGAATCAATTAAAGTTATTCCTGTTCTTTCTATTTTCTCAAAGTGAGGAATTGAGAATCTGAAAATGTTCCAATACTTTGTTAAAAACCTAAAGGTGAAATCCATATCTTTCCAAGAGAATGGAACGTCATTTCCATAAGCTCCCATCATTATCATTCCAGCTCTTATAGTGTCTGCTCCATGTTTAGATAAAACCTCATCAGGCATGACTAGGTTTCCCAAGCTTCTATGCATCTCTCTTCCATCAGGACCTCGGATCATACCATTTATCAATATTTTTTTCCAAGGCTTTTCTTTTATTTCTAAAAAGCATCTTAAGATTGTGTAGTAAGCCCAAGTTCTGATTATATCATGCCCTTGTTGTCTAAGGTCATTTGGATATAATTTTTTAAAGAGCTCCTCGTCATTTTTCCAATAACCAGAAATTATTAGAGGTGATATTGAAGAGTCCACCCAACCATCACAAATATCAGTTTCTCCTATTAATTTTCCTCCACATTCACAATTGTCTCTTGAAAAATATTTTTCAATGGCAGGATTGACTGGTAAATCTTGTTCTTCTGGATAAAATATTTTTCCACAATTCTCGCAATACCAGAATGGTATAGGTGTTCCAAAAACCCTTTGTCTAGATATTATCCAGTCCCAATCCATTGAATCTACCCAGTTTATTAATCTTTTTTCCATGTATTCAGGATACCATTCCATATTTTTTGATAACTCTAGAACATCATCAGAAAATTTTACAGCTTCTATTGCCCATTGTTTCTTTATCAAGAACTCTATGGGTGTTAAACATCCTCCTCTTTCTGTATGACAAAGGACATTATGTTTGAACTTCTTTTCCTTTTCTATTAGTCCCATCATTCCTAACTCTTCAATTATTTTATTTCTTGCATCTTCTAAAATTAGTCCTTCAAATTTTCCCGCATTTTCATTTAATTTTCCATCTTCTGTTATAATGTTTATAGAAGGTAGATTGTATTTCTTCTGCCACTTAATGTCTGATTCATCTCCGTATGTGCATAGGTAAACAGCTCCTGTTCCAAATTCCATATCAACCTCCTTGTTAGTTAGAATTGATACTTCCCTATCGTATATTGGAAGCTTAGCTTTTTTGTCAACAAATTTTTTATACCTTTTATCATCTGGATGAACAAATATGCCAACACAAGCTGGTAGGAATTCTGGTCTTGTTGTAGATATTATTATAAAATCGTTTTCAACTGGAATTTTAATATCATAAAGAACCCCTTCTTTTTCTTTGTATCCTACTTCTGCTTTTGCCAAGGTTGTTTCACATTTGGTGCACCACATAACAGGATGCTCTACTCTTTTTAGCAATTTTTTGAAATGTAAATTAAGAAGAGTTTTCTGAACAAATGCTAAATATTCTTCACTATCAGTAGAATATTCATAATCCCAATCAGCAGAAACACCCATTTCAATCATCTTGGACTTCATCTTCCCTATATTTTCTATTGTCCATTCTTTGCACAGTTTCAAAAATCTTTCTTTAAATGTTTTTTTAATTTTATATTTTTCCTCTACTCTTAATTCTGTTGGCAAGCCATGGCAATCCCAACCAATGGGAAGTAGAACATTAAAACCTCTCATCCTTTTGTATCTTGCAATAACATCGATCCATGTCCACCACAGGACATGTCCCATATGAGGAATTCCAGATGTGAATGGGGGTGGACTGTCTATACAAAAGCTAGGCTTATTAGTAACCCTCTCAAATTTAAACAAATTATTCTCTTGCCAAAATTTCTGAATTTTGGGTTCAGTATCTTTGGGATTGTATCTTGTTTGCATGAAAGAACATTTGTGAAAACAAATAAATAAATTTACTTTATTTGACGAATTTGGCTAAACCGCCTTTAGGTAAGTTGTTTGTATCAATTTCAACAATTTTCCTGTTTATGGTAAAGCAAACATTAAAAACTGGAACAGGACCAACAAAAGCAAGAGGAATTCCATAATGAGCGTGGCCATGAACAGCAAAATCAGGTCTTGTTTCAATTAAAATTTTTTCATATTTCTTGGAACCTAAAACACCATAAATTTCACGTTCTTCGCCTTTTAATGTTTTATAAGTAGGAGCATAATGCATTAACAAAATCTTTATATCAGTTTTCAAATTTTTTAATAATTTTTTAACTTTTTCCCTATTTTTGTCATATGATTTTTTTATGCCTGGAATATTTTTCCATTGCCACCAAGTTGGTATATCCAAAGAACCTTCTGTTCCAACTATTCCAACTTTCTTATTTTTTATTTTTAATTCGATACTCTGCTCTTCTAGAAATGTTATTCTTTTTTTACAAGTTTTTCTTATATCATCTCTGTCTTCGTCAAACTCTCTGTTACCAAAAACAGCGACTATGGGACATTTCCATTTTCTTAATTTTAAAAAATCTATAATTAAGCCATATATTTCTGGGCTTCTGTACTCGTAAATGTCTCCTCCTAATAAAAATAAGTCTGGCTGCTTTGTCCTTTTTATCATTTCCCAAAATGGATCTAAATCAAAACCCAATGGATCTAGATCAGATATTGCAGCAATAATCATAACTTTTATTTCTTATACAATACTTTTATAATTGAGGGCCGGTAGCCGAATGGAAAGGCGCTGCTCTCGCACAGCAGAGATTTTGGGTTCGAATCCCAACCGGTCCACTATTTATATTGATTTTTATTCTGGAGAAGGAAAATCTTTAAAAATAAGTTTTACTTAATAAATAAACCCGTGATTTTTATGCCAGAAAATAAGCAGGTTTCCAAAAATCCTGTTAAATATCGTAAACCCGTTGATTGGAAACAACAAAAAAGGAAAATGATTATAAATCATGAGGTTTCTAAGTTTACCAAAGCTTTTAGAGAAAACTTCATTACTTTAATAGTTTCTGCTTTAGGTTTGGTTGCTGCTTTAAGTTGGAATGATGCAATAAAATCTGCAATAAGCACGCTTTTTCCGAGTAGTAGTGACTTAATCTATAAATTCTATGTGGCAGTAGCAGTCACTATTATTGCTGTTGTAATAACTTACTTCTTATCTAGAATTAAGAAAAAGTATTAAGAAACATATTTAAAAGTATTATAAGTATTAATATATCTCATGGGCGGGTAGCTTAGTCTGGTGGAGCGTCCGGCTGATAACCGGAAGGTCGGGAGTTCGAATCTCCCCTCGCCCACTTTTATTTTGTGATTTTATGAAAAGAAAAATTAACATTAGAAAAGCTTGGAACAAAATGAGTAAAAGTTATCAAAATGCTCATAAAATACCAACTAAACATGCTCATTACGGACCAGGGGTTTCTGATGAAGACAAACTAAAATTATTAGGAAACGTTAAAGGCAAGAAAATATTAGAAATAGGATGTGGTGGTGGACAGTGTTCAATAGCCTTTGCAAAACAAGGAGCAAAAGTAATTGGTATAGATATTTCTGAAGAGCAACTAAAATTTGCCAAAAATCTAGCAAAAAAAGAGAAAGTTAAAATAAAATTTATTAGAAGCAATATTGAAAATTTGAAACAAATAAAAAGTAAAAGCCAAGACATAGTTTTTTCTGCATTTGCACTACAATATGTAAAAAATTTGAAAAAATGTTTAAAAGAAGTTTTCAGAGTTTTAAAAAATAAAGGAATTTTTGTATTTAGTTTAGATCATCCTTTTTTTGACATTCTAGATAATGAAAAATTAGAAATAA
>JABAOH010002699.1_pt1 | contig 15386 bp, 15 predicted proteins | sample 7062181 | NCBI WGS metagenome assembly JABAOH01 (sample SAMN14538630, study PRJNA623070) | marine sediment metagenome | biome: marine biome [ENVO:00000428]; feature: marine pelagic biome [ENVO:01000023]; material: deep marine sediment [ENVO:00002113]; isolation source: pool of 5 deep marine...
TCGTTTCCTCCTCCTCAACCCTCCTTACCAGTACCCGGTCATGCAATGGTCGAATTTTCATCATCGCCCTCCTTATGTCTTGTTTTGGATCTTTGCAGGATACAAAGCATAATGATTAAAACAGAAATGTCAAGCCCAACGAATCAAAAAATATTCCGACGTAAATTGGCCTACAAATTGCATATCCTTGCTCTCGTCTTGGATGTCACTTATGCAAATAAAAACAGATCCCTTGACATAATTCCTCAACACAATTAAGCTATTCTACTAAATATTTGAGAGCATTAGCTAAAATATGACTTCCCAAGGCGGATATCAGCTAAGTAGTTAGGAGGACACATCATGCCCGTTTATCTTTACCATGGCAAGACCAAGAGAGGACGTGTCACAAAAGGTGAATTGGAGGTACCCGATGAGAGGATAGCAAGGATACAGCTAAAGAGGCGGAACATCGAAGTTACCAAGCTCAAGCCAAAGCCCCGAGACATCTTCGAAAATATCTCATTTATGCAGCCTAAGGTCACCAACAAAGATCTTGTTGTCTTTACCAGGCAGTTCTCTACTATGATCGATGCAGGCCTTCCTCTTGTTCAGGGACTGACTATCTTGTCAGAACAGACGGAAAACAGGACGTTTAAGGGCATTCTTAAACAGGTAACTAAGGACGTGGAGGGCGGTTCAACCTTGGCAGATGCCTTGAGCAAACACCCGAAGGTGTTTGATCCTTTGTTTGTCAACCTGGTTGCTGCTGGGGAGGTTGGTGGCATTCTTGATACTATTTTGCAGCGCCTGGCCGCCCACATTGAAAAGGCAGAAAAGCTAAGATCCAAGGTAAAGGGAGCCCTCGTGTACCCTATTGCTGTCCTGAGTATCGGTATATTGGTCATGGCTGTTATTATGATCTTCGTCATTCCCGTATTTCAGGAGATGTTTTCCAGTTTTGGAAAGGCACTGCCCGCGCTAACCCAGGTGGTGATTAACATGAGCAATTTTACGAAAAGCAACATCCATTATATGATTGGAGGATTGATTGTCTTTTACTGGATCTTTAGGAGATATAGGGGAACAAGTTCAGGAAGAAGGAATATAGATAGTATCTTGTTAAAGCTCCCGATTTTCGGTGAAATTATTAAGAAGACTGCTATTGCTAGGTTTACGAGGACCCTTGGAACTATGATCAGCAGTGGTGTTCCCATCTTGGACGCCTTGGAGATAACAGGCAGGACATCTGGAAATGTGATTGTGGAGGAGGTTATTCGTGACGCAAGAAGCAGCATCGCTGAGGGACAGACAATCGCTGAACCCCTTTCCGAGGGGGAGATCTTCCCGGGCATGGTGACCCAAATGATTTCCGTTGGGGAGTCAACAGGTGCCCTGGACTCCATGTTAGAGAAGATAGCCAACTTCTATGACGACGAGGTTGATGCCGCGGTCTCTGCCTTGACCTCTTTGCTAGAGCCACTCATGATGATGCTTTTAGCTGGTGCTCTCGGGCCAATCATTATTGCCATGTATCTTCCCATATTCCAGATGGCTGCGGCAATGGGTGGCTGACTCAACAACTATGGTCAGAATAGATTCAGACTATGCTCAGAAAGAGACACTTTCTCGCCTGCAGCTATTGATGTTTCTGAGGGTTGGGTTTGTTTCCCTCCTCTTAGGCGTAGCGGTTGTCATTCAGGTAAGGGAGACAAGGACCTATTTCGGCGAGATCTTAAATGCCCACTACCTCCTTATTGCCTTAATCTACTTCCTCACGTTTTTTTACGTTGTTGCACTCAATTACATAAGAAACGTTTCTACATTTGCCTACCTTCAACTTCTTCTCGACACCATCTTCATAACAGCCATCATTTACACAACAGGTGGCATTGAAAGCATATTCTCCTTCCTTTACCTACTGAACATAATCTCAGGCGGAATAATCCTTTATCGTCGGGGAGGAATGATAATAGCCTCTTTTGGCGGTGTCCTCTATGGTGCATTTCTTGATTTAACTTACTACGGTTTGATCAAACCCATAGGTTACCATTTTCCTTATCCCCAAGGGTACGAGAGCAGTGAGATCTTCTATAGGATCCTTGTCAATGTGACAGCCTTTTACCTAGTAGGCCTTTTGAGTGGGTTTCTGTCTGAGCAGATCAGGAAGGGCAAGGCTGAACTCAAGGCTAAACAGAGAGATATAGCCGATTTGGAGATCCTTAAGGAGAATATCATTCAGAGCATCTCCTCGGGACTTGTTGCATTAGACGAGCACGGCAAGGTCATTGCCTTTAACAGAGGAGCGGAGGGGATATTTACTATTGATTTCGGAGATGCCATCCAAAGGCATATTCGCGACATCGCGCCTTTTGTAATGCCGTATCTTAAGGTTAGCAACCCAACTAGGTTCAGCCAACTCTCGTATAAGAGGAGTGATGGCCAGCAGATCGATCTACTTTTAAACATTTCCCCTCTCAAAGACCAAGATGGGAGTGAGAGGGGCCAGATACTTGTCTTTCAAGATACGACGCGCCTCAGGGAGATGGAGCGTGAGGTAAAGAGAATGGAAAACCTGGCCATGCTTGGGGAATTAGCCGCTGGTATCGCCCACGAAATAAGAAACCCTTTAGCCTCAATAAGTGGTTCTCTGCAGGTCTTGAATGATGGCTTACCAAAAGAAGCCAGCCGTATCAGCAAAAGGCTCATGCGGATCATGCTAAGGGAGGTAACCCGGCTAGATCATCTCATAAATGATTTCTTGCAGTTTGCCAGACCCCAAAGGACAAAGATCGAGGAATTTGATCTCAATCAGTTGATTATGGATACCCTTTATATCTTTGAAAATAGCCAAAACCGGTCTCGAGATCTAGCAGTAGAGACGAAATTCTTTGGCCCCCTCAAGATTAAGTCGGATCCACAAGAGCTCAAGCAGGTATTTTGGAATGTTTTTGTGAATGCGTGTGAGGCCATGCCCCACGGCGGATCCATGTGTGTTCGTACGGATAGAATGACGGAATTTGCTGGATCAGGTGAGCCTATAGAGTCAGTAAGGATAAGAGTGGAGGATAGTGGACCGGGTATAGATGCCAAAGTAATCAGGGACATGTTCAAGCCCTTTTCAACAACCAAAAAGGATGGATCCGGTCTAGGTCTGGCTATAGTTAAAAGGATTGTGGAGGGGCTGGAGGGTAGGGTTTCTGGCGAAAATCTTCCCAGCGGAGGCGCGGCGATCGATATTACTTTACCTGTTTCCATTGAGAGAGCGTCTTAAGGGGGTAGGCAAGGAAGATCGAGCCGGTCTAGGGTCTATGCATATATGTCACCAACCCTGGTTTTCCGAGATAACACACCCAAGTAGGTATTTGGGGGGAGAGATAAATTCCATCAACAAAGACCCTTCCACTGTCGAGGTCTCTATTGCCTTAGCCTTTCCTGATGTTTACGAGATTGGGATGTCCCACCTGGGTCTAAAGATCCTTTACCACCTCCTAAACTCACAGGACTGGGTTTCAGCAGAACGGGTCTTTGCTCCATGGGTAGATCTAGAATCAACGCTTAGAAAGAGAACCATTCCGCTCACCTCCCTTGAATCAGGCAGGCCTCTTTCTGAATTTGAAATAGTGGGTTTCAGTTTGCAACACGAACTCTGTTATACGAGTATTTTGACTATGCTTGATCTTGCGCATATACCGTTGCTATCCAAAGAAAGAAGACCTCAGGATCCGTTGATTATCGCAGGTGGGCCTGCATGCTTTAATCCAGAGCCAGTAACCCCAATATTTGATGCCATGGTTATAGGCGACGGAGAGGAGGCGGCACTTTCGATCTGCCAAACTGTGAGGGAATGGAAACGGGATGGGAGAATGAGCAGGTTTGGGTTGTTAGGAGAACTCTCAGGGATCAGGGGTATCTACATCCCCTCTTTTTTTGAAGTTCATTATGATATCAAAGGCGCCATGGAGTATTTAGCACCCCTGAGAGAGGGATATACGGGGGTTGAAAAGGCCATTGTTCCTGATCTCAACTACTACCCCTTTCCCTCAAAGCAGATAGTTCCCTTTACCGAGCTCGTCCATGATCGGTTCACCGTTGAGATTGCCAGGGGCTGCAGCAGGGGGTGTCGGTTTTGTCAGGCCGGGATGATATATCGGCCGGTTAGGGAACGGGATCCCGTTGAGATATTGCACGTCGCTGAAATCGGTTTAAATGAGACGGGATTTGAGGATCTATCCCTTCTCTCTCTAAGTTCAGGCGATTATACCTGCGTCCTTCCTCTATTAAGGGAGCTGATTGAAAGGTATGCAGATAGACATGTTGCTGTTAGTTTCTCGTCTCTACGAATTGATGGGGTTATTTCCTTGTTACTGGAGGAGATAAAGAAGGTTAGAAAGACTAGTCTCACTATTGCACCTGAAGCAGGAAGCCAGAGACTGAGAGATGTGATCAATAAGGGATTGACGGATCATGAGATCTTGAATACAGCCAGGGCGATCTATGAGGGAGGCTGGAACCTTATCAAACTCTATTTCATGGTAGGCCTCCCTTATGAGGTAGACAGTGATCTCATGTCCATAGTTGAATTAAGTAAAAGGATTGCGCAATTAGCACCAAAGGGAAGAAAGGGGCATGTGCTCAATGTGAGCATTGCCACCTTTGTTCCCAAGGTACATACCCCATTTACATGGACGAGACAGCTTGAACTTGAAGAGAGCAAACGAAGAATCAATTTTATCAGGAAAAGCCTGCGGACCCGTAAGGTAAGGGTTAAGTGGAACAAGCCAGAGGCAAGCTGGCTGGAGGGGGTTTTTTCCAGGGGTGACAGGAGGTTAACTGAGGTATTAATCGAGGCATGGCGCCAGGGTGCACGTTTTGAAAGCTGGAGTGAGCACCTTAATTTAGATATCTGGAAGAAGGCCTTTGAGAGGAGCGGGCTTGATCCTGATTCTTACCTTCGAGAAAGGGATCCGGATGAGATGTTGCCATGGGAACACCTCCATTCAGGGGTATCTAAGGAATTCTTGCTGAGGGAGTGGAAAAAAGCTCAGCAGGGCGAGAAGACACCTGATTCCAGGCGGAAGTGCCTTCGCTGTGGTGTCTGTAATGAACCTAATATCTCCCCGATTCTATTTGACAGCTGGCATGGCAGCAGGGAGAAACCCACTGCGAAGCAAAGGAGATCAAGGGGCGGGGGCAAGAAGTATAGGTTAGGTCTTACAAAGCTTGAAAAGGCACGATATCTCAGTCACTTAGAACTTGTTCGGTTGTTCATACGGGCATGCAGAAGAGCACGGATGGACTTGGTTTATTCGGCGGGTTATCATCCCATGCCAAAAGTATCCTTTGCAGTAGCTCTCCCCGTGGGAATAGAGAGCCTGGCTGAGATAGTAGATATCCAGGTCAAGAATATCCAAGACATACCCCAAACAATTAAGGGGCTTAACAGCGAGTTGCCCTCTGGCATTAGGGTGCTTTCTATGGACGAGATATCGACAAAGGCCCCTGCTCCCCGGATCAAAGAGAGCTATTTTCATATCAAGCTAAGTGGATCCTTTACCAAAGGGAATCTAGATAAGTTCTTAAGGGCGAATACGTATCCAGTAGTCAGGCAACACGGAGGTGCTGAGAGAACAGTTGATATTCGATCTCAGGTAAAAGCGTTAAATTACTTATCGATGGATGAGATAGAACTCGTTGTGAGACACGGAGGGAGCCCCGGAATGCGGCCTGCCGAGATCATGAGAGAAATACTTGATCTCCCCGATAGTCAGCTGGAGGGTATGAGGATTCTAAAAACAAAGTACGTGCTTACCTGAGCGACCTCTCATAACCTGTCTAATTCAATATCCCGATGGCTCAAGGTAATAAGGTCTGTCGTTTTTTTGAGCTCTTGAAAGATATCTTTAGCAATACTTACAGATCTGTGTCTTCCCGCCGTACATCCTACAGCAATGGTCAAGGATGATTTACCCTCTTTTTCGTAGAGGGGGATCAGGTAGTGAAGGAGATCCAGATATTTCTCGACGAAGATATGGGTCGCCTTCCACTTATCCATATATCTTCTGACCTGTGGTGAAGTGCCATCGAGGCTTCTTAATTCTTGAACAAAATAGGGGTTGGGAAGGAACCTCACATCAATAACAAGATCGGCATCATGAGGTATTCCATATTTGTACCCGAAGGATAACACGTAGATATTCATCCTCTTTGTAGGAATTGCCTTTAAGACATGATTTAAGACGATCTCCTTCAGTTCATGAACGTTATAGTTTGATGTATCAATTATGTGATCTGCAATCTCCCTTAGCTCCTTTAATTCCTCCCTCTCGGTCTCAATTCCTTCAAGAAGGCTCTTATCCTCACTTAGAGGGTGTTTTCTTCGTGTCTGACTATACCTCCTTAGCAGGATCTCGGTAGAGGCCTCGAGAAAAAGGATCTCAAAGAGGTATCCTTCTTGCCTGAGTTTCGCAAATATATCGTTATACCTTTGCAGAAACTCCTTCTCCCTGAGATCCATAACAAGGGCTAGTTTCGTTATTTCTGAACTCGTTTCTGCCCTTAGCTCCAAAAACTTTGGCAACACGATCACTGGAAGATTATCTATACAAAAGAAGCCGGCATCTTCGAGAGCGTTTATGGCCGTGGTTTTTCCGGATCCAGAAAGACCAGTAATAATTATAATTTTAGTATCCTTCACTTATCCGAGCGTTGCCCTAACGTTTTCTAAGCAGGATGGATTATATCCTTGTAAATGCCACTCTCAATAATTTCCTCCACCCCTATCATCCCTTCGCGGATAATTATAGGAGGATCATTCGTCACGTCGAGGATAGTGGAAGGGTATTTTCCCTCTGTTATTCCTCCATCCAATATGAGGTCCAGATCATCGCCCAAGGATTCTACAACTTGATCAGCCGTTACGCAAGCCGCCCTACCGGAGAGATTGGCACTTGTTCCGGTGATGGGGACATTAAGGGCTTTCGAGAGGGCTTGGACCAGGGGATGGCTGGAAACCCTGATGCCCACCTTTCCTTTACCCGCGGTCAGCACGAGTGGCAAGATAGGCGAAGATTGAAATACCATGGTGAGCCCGCCGGGCCAGAATTTTTCTCCCAGCCGCTTTGCCTCTGGTGGAACAAAGGCAACATATTTAGGGAGTTCCTTCAGGGAAGAGATCAAAATGAGAATGGGCAGACTGGGATTCCTTTTTTTTATCGTGAAGAGCCTTTTTATGGCATCAGGATTGGTGGCATCAGCGCCTAAACCATAAAAAGACTCCGTGGGAAAGGCTACAATGCCTCCTTTTAAGATAATTGCAACGGCTTCATCGAGGCCCCTTCTCAATGATTCATCTGAATCGATTTTGAGCCAATAGCTCAATCTTTCTCGCCCCCTCTTTCCCTCATCAGTGCCCCTTTGTACGCTTCCAATTTCTTGGCAATGTCGGGATACTTGAGGGCTAGTATCTGGGCAGCAAATACAGCGGCATTTTGCGCACCACCTTTGCCGATTGCCATAGTAGCGACAGGGACACCTGGAGGCATCTGGACTGTTGACAGGAGGGAATCCACTCCCCTCAGGGGAGAGGAGTCAATGGGTACCCCAATGACTGGCAATGTAGTATGGGAGGCAAGCATCCCTGCCAGGTGGGCAGCCCAGCCAGCACCTGCAATAATAACCTCTATTCCTCTATCAGAGGCCATGAGGGCGTAGTCCCTGGTTTTATCCGGAGACCTATGGGCAGAAGCCACGGTTATTTCGAAATCTATGTTCATTTCTTTGAGGGTTCTGATGCACTCATTCATGACATCCTTGTCAGAGGTGCTTCCCATGACTATTCCCACCAAAGGTCTGTCTTGCATGATTGTAATCCTCATTTAGGTGTTATAAGTTTCAACTTCTGGGCCTGAAAATATCGAGTATTTGCATAGCTGATTTTTGGTATCTCTATTATGATAGTATCTTATTACACTACTTCAGTACCTCATCTCAAGCTCGTTGTCATCAAAGGCAAGAGTTTAGCTGCCAGCCGGAAGCAAGGGAAGGCCCTCATTTTTCTTGTCACGGCGATATTCTGCTGCTAATATCCACGAGGGAGAAAGTAAGGAGAAGAGATGCCCGTCTATGAATTCTACTGTAAAAGGTGTAATACCATTTTCAATTTTTACTCAAAATCGGTCAATACAAGCAAACAACCAATCTGTCCCAGATGCAGGAAGGTGAAATTAAGGCGATATCTATCAAGCTTTTCTACACTGAGGCAGAGCGCTGGGGGAGATAGTAACGATTCTCTCCCTTTTGATGAGGAAAGGATGGAAAAGGCTGTTGGCATGCTGGCAAAGGAGGCCGAGAATATCAACGAAGATGATCCCAGGCAGGCAGCTCATGTTATGCGCAGGCTCTCTGAGATTTCCGGCTTGAATCTGGGGAGAGGCATGAAGGAGGCAATAGAGAGGATGGAGGCGGGGGAGGACCCTGAAAAAATCGAGGAAGAAATAGGAGACATCTTGGACGAAGAACCATTAGCTCTCCCTGAAAAGAGGTTGTCGAGAGAGAACCCCAAAACCCCGTTGAAAGACGAAACACTTTATGAATTATAGATCTCATACTATTAGCGTTTTTCAAATTCACTCGCAGGTACGAACACCGAGGTTTGGCCCTCGGCCCCACCTATTTTCTTGAGGAAACTACCATTTTCTTCACCGAGCCCGACTTCATGAGCCTTTGTGTTCCCCCTCCTTCGCTGACTATCTTAAGCGATTGTTCCCTGTCGATCATCCGGATACCTCCCAGATAGGTTACAGGGGTCTTTTCAAAGGCATCTGGAAGGAGGGGTGCAGATGGACCTAGCAGGACCACCTCCCTGGCTCGTCCAACGTATTTCACAATCTCGTCAAATGTCTTATTTATCAGGGTGGTTGCGGATAGGATCACAACAGTGCAATCTGGTATGCGAAATCTGATCTCCTCCGGCCCCACTAATCCCTTTGCCTTGTTTGTTTCCCTTTCAAATATCAAGAGCTCTCCACATCTTCGCCGGATAGACTGGATCAAGGGAGCAAAAAAACCCACCATCCCCACCCTGTCATCGGGGCCCAATTCCAAAAGCGGGAGAAAGTCACTACCCAGACTTTCAGGGAAGTAAGGCTGCAGCAATGCATTTAGAGTAGCTAGTCCTATTGAACTGGAGAGAAGGTCATCTGTTCTCATCCATTCAATTAGCTCTTTGGCTGTTCTTCCGGTTATTCCCCCTGCCTGTTTTACCGCAGTGCAGGTGCGACTAATATCATTGCGAAATGTATAGGCCAGACCCACATTTTTGTTTGAAACCTCTGCCGCAGTATAGCCAAGGCCCACTCTGAGGTCAGTAACGGTCTGGTCACCGGCGAGATCCGTGCCCTTTTCCACCAGGTTTTTGATAGTTGAGTTCATCATAACCCCTCCAAATCCCTGGGCTCATCGATATCCCAGATAACCGAGTCATCTTTCCACGGTATTCTCTTTACCATTCCCGGGTATTTCTCGATAAGAACCCTGAGGCCTACGTCACCTTTGATCTCGCCGATATCAGCTTCAAATCGATCTATATCGACAATGACCGGGTGGCCTGTACTGCCGTTGAACACAGGAAAGAGAACCCCGCCCCTTTTCTCCAGGAATTTCTTAATTAAGAAATTTATTGTCTCACAACGTAGATGCGGCAGATCTGCCAGGGAAATCAGAATCCCGTTATCCTTTTCTTCGTCTTTGAGGCAGCTTACTCCTGTATGAATGGAAGAGGAGATTCCCTGTTTCGGGTTTGGGTTAATGACCAATCTCCCCGTTCCCCATCGGCTTGAGAAGGCATACCAGGGGCCCACCTCTTTTTCGATTGTAATCCTTGAAAAGGAGAGGATTTTGGCTTTCTCGAAGATGATCTTTCCGAGAAAAGGAGAAACGACAACTATAAGGGGGGAGATCTGACTCTGCAGGTGCACCCTCAGGGCCCTTTCTAAAAGTGTTCCACCCGTTGGGAGGACGGCAAGTAGCTTCTGAGAGCCGAAGCGTATAGAACTGCCGGCAGAGAGTAGGATGCCAGGTATTGATTCCACCTATTTGTACTCCCGGATTTTCCAGGACTTTTAGACCTTCCAGTTCTTTATCCCAGTCCCTTCCTTGTCTCTTCTAACCTTTATGATCTCGGCCATGATGCTCACGGCTATCTCTTCAGGTGTTTCTGCACTGATATCAATTCCGATGGGAGCATATACACCTCCAAGGAGGTGCTTAGATATCCCCTTAGATTGTAGATGCGAAAATACAGTCTCCTTCTTTTCTCTACTCCCGATCATCCCAATATACCCTGCCTTGGTCTTCACCGCCCATTCCAATACCTTTTCATCAAATTGATGGCCCCTGGTTACTATGATTATGTAGGATAATCTATTGACCTTTAGTCTTGAAAATACCCGCGCAAAGTTCTCAGCCAATATCTCGTCAGCCTCCGGAAATCGGTCAGTGTTTGCAAACTGAGTCCTGTTGTCAATTACAACCACCTTAAATCCCACCATCTTGGCGATTTTGGAAATGGAAAGGGAGATATGTCCCGCTCCAAAAATGTGTAGGGTGGGTTGAGCTAGGATCGGCTCAACCAAAACATCCGTATTCCCGCCACACACCATCCCATCTTCTGCCGCCTCTTCTCCTGTCAGGTTAAAATGCAGGACCTTAGGCCTGGCCTCTTTTATTACATCCATGGCTTCTCGACAAACTTGAGCCTCCAGGCTCCCTCCACCTATCGAGCCGAGGATCGTGCCATCGCCTCGTATTAACATCTTTGAGCCTTCCTTCCGGGGGGTAGAGCCCTCTGTCCTTATGACGGTAGCAAGGGCAGCGCTCCCTCCTTCAGATCTGATCCTTACAATTTCCTCAAAGATATCTTTCATATCACTCCCTCTCAAAAACTACCTCTGTCACCGGGGGATTCAACTGGGCCTGGCCCAAGACAACTCTATCGACCCGGGGATGACCTGTATCTAGAATCTTGGAGGCTAAACCCCTCGCGATTGATAGGTCAGCATGCAAATCCATCTTATTAATAAAGGGGATGATTCTGGCCTGATCCGGGCTTCCCCGCGCTATCCCGGAAGGGTGAACAATGAGGTCAACTATGGCCTCTGTCGAGACAGTCTCACCTAACGGTAGCCCTGTCAATTTCGATGCGATGGCTGATCTAAAGACATTTCTTTCTGATAACTCACAACCTATTGCATCTAAGCCAACGACAGGTATGACCACCGAAGTGCATTCCGGAATTACCGGTTCAAAGGCCGGGTCTGGTGCTTTCAAGGGTCTCCGAGCAGCCCCGTCAGCCTCAACGATAACATAAGTCACTGGGGTCAGCTTAATCAATTTCGGGACCAGTAAAGGGCTAATCCCCTGGAGCTTCCCCGAGTCTGCCAAGAACTCGGAGGCGATAGTGACATGTCCGACCTTGCTTTCGTTCTCCAAAATGAAATCAAGCAGCTCCTCTTCTTCTCGGGACACGAGGAGAGAAGGGGTATCAGTTGAAGAGGGGGGAGATATCTTGGTGGTCGTCGTAGTGATTACCAGTCCTCTGTCGCTGGATAACTCGCGAGCTAAGGCAAACATAAGGGTGGTTTTACCTCCAGCTCCCACCAGGCTTACCACCTCTTTTGGCTGAACGGTGAGGGCCTCTTTAAGGCTCGCAATGGTCTCAGTAGATCTCAACCCCTTCCCTCAATCTTAAGGGATTCACTCGTTGAAACGAGATAGCATCCCTTCCAATAAGGCACCTCCAACCGCCCTAGCCTTATCGGAGATAGTGTAGCAGTACTGCTTGATGCCCCTCGGATCTATATCCCCTATTTTCATCCCATTCCATACCTCGGAATTATTCCTCAAGAGCCCCCTGATAATCCCTTTGATCTCGGCTCTAACTGGAAAGTCATTTACCATGGCAATGATATCGCCGGATTCAATATAGTCACCGATACCTCTTGAGGTTGTTAGTTGGCCGTCTGTTGGGGCCCTCAATACTCTTTCAGTAGAAAAACCGGCGACGATGCCTGGAATACCTGTGTCCTTTTCAGCTTCTCCATCGGATATAACCCTCCCCAAGTTGTGGCCTCGATTAGTCTCCACCACCAGGTGAGCATCCCTTCCTGCATAGAAGCCAGGTCCCAAGGCTATAACGAGAGGGGCATCTGTTATCTTTGTCCCCAGGTTCTTCTTGGCGACAATGGAATCCACAAGGACATCTGGCTTTAAGAATTCCCTAATCACTGCCTCTGGGTCCACGATGACGGGTATCTTATCATTATCCCAGGCCCTTAGGACCTCTTCATAGGAAGATACATATTTGGCTGTTATGCCTTCAACTGTCTTTTCACCTTCATAGATAGCCTCACTAAAAGAGACCCCCCTTCTAACTGCTCGAGGTTGAGCTATCTCAGTCATACACACCTTGAAGTGGCACATAACTAACCGGTGGGCGATCCCGCTGGCCATCTCGCCCCCGCCTTTTATAAGGACTGTTAGACCATCTATTGACATCCTTACGCTATTCTCAGGTCTTCTTTTTTAAAAAGAGGGGTTTTGCATTCCCCTGGCTGAGGGCTCATGTTTCGCTACAAATCAGGGGTACCTCAGAATATCCAATGCCTACCTCGCCTTCTGCGCTTCAATCTCGCCCGCCATCCTCTTGCTGGCTCAATGGCTTCTCCACTACCCGGTTGAAATTGGAGGGGCTCTTTCCAGATGCATATATTAGAGGCAACTTCCTTGTCCAGGGCTATGTTCGCATTTTCACACTCAATCACGTAAGAGGGGTATTTCTGATGGAGCTTTATAACTGCTCCTGGTCTGATCTGAAGGACGTCTATCCTATGAAACAGTTGATCGCTTTTGTAGTTAACGTAGGCGACGCGGCCGGACTGACCTACATCTAACTCTGTCAATGGGATGACGGGACTCTCAGCTGTCCTGGCAGAGCGCTTGCAGCATTCACCCTCGGGTATAGGGTTTCCATGAGGACATTCTCTGGGATGGCCAAGCAAGGTACAGATGCTATCTACAAGCTCACCGGCAATGGTATGCTCAAACTCACAGGCGCCTGACTCAAACTCAGCACCTAGAACGTTATAGATTAACCTTTCTGCAAGCCTGTGCGCCCTGATTATTCGTCGTGCATTATCCTCGCCCTTTTTGGTAAGCACGACTTTTTTATTATCATCTGTAATTTCCACCAAATCTTCAGCTAATAATTCGCGGATTATGTGAGGGTCGAAATCTTCGCCAATGGTGCCCTTTAAGTCATCCATTGACTCTTTTCCCTCCTCCTTTAAGGACCACAATCTCTCTAGATATTCCTCATTTTTTTGTTTACTGATCATGCGATCCATTTCTCCCTGTTAAAGATAAAACACCGCAGTCAATACCCAATTAAGAGCCCCGGCTATTAGGAATGAGCTCATATTGATAACACCGGCCATAGTAAGCGCCCGTTTTGCTCCGAGCTCTTTGATCATTGCCATGATGTTAGCAAAGCAGGGAACAAACATCGTGGCAATAGTCACAGCAACTATACATTGCACAAAATTAAGTTTTTCTTTCTCCACGAGGTTTATGATCAAGGCCGCTGCAGCTTCATGCCTCGCCATGCACAGGATAAGCGCATCGAGCATCTCCAGGGGGAGCCCTACCAGCCCCTTAATAACCGGGCTTAGGGCCCTTTTCGTTGCACCAAGTATTCCCAGTTTGTCAATTGCAAATAGCGCAAGTGCTGCATATACAAAGACAGGTACAGCTTCCTTAAGAAACCAGTAAAGCCGATAGAAGGTTTTTATAAGGACAGCCTTTGGGTTAGGCAGGCGGATCATGGGGAGTTCCTGGATAAAGTCAGACTTCTCCTCCTCTTTCAAGATCTTGTTTAAGGTGAGCCCAGCGGCAATCTCTACAAATGTCAGGACAGAAAAAGTTATTACAAATGCACTTACACCCATCCTCCCAAGGATACTCATATTAAGCCCCATCTGAGGGGCGCAGGGAATAGCAAAGGCGATTAGATAGATGGCTATGTACTTCTCTTTTTTGGAATGCAAGGATTTCGTGGTCAACGTAGCCATAGTCTTACAACCAAATCCGAGGACCAACGGCATGATAGCAGCACCGCTCAACCCGATCTTTTCGAAAATCCTCTTTGTCAAAACGCTTAGGTTGGGCATGTATCCAATATCCTCAAGGATATGGAGCATGATGAAAAATATCGACAGGATGGGCAGGACCGTTATAATTGCGTTGCTAAGGCCCAGAGATAGAACCCCGTAATCTCCAATCAGAAAATCGTGCCAAAATCCTGCTGTGAGGATTCCCCCTATCATATTTTCTACGGGGACCCATAATACATCATTCATCCATTCTGATATTGTGTTGGCCACATTAACGACGAGCAGATACATGGCGAAAATGATCATAAGCAGTATGGGAATTCCGAATACAGGATCGCGACTTAAGCGGGCAAATCCCTGCGCGAATTCTCTCGGCGCCATCGTCTGCTTTCGAAGCACCTTTTCTGCAACATCATCCACCCACTCGTCCCGCCTGTTGCCTATGGCCCTGGTAATATTCCCTCTAAATTGACCCCTCCCCTCACTAATTTCTCTCTTTACGAGTGTAATCTTTGCCTTCTCGTATGCCCCTTCTAGGTAATCTGCTATGAACGGATCATTCACCAGCAAAAGAATAGCCAACTTGCGCTTATAGGGAAGATCATCCGGCAGCCTGGACTCAATAGCTGCTATTCTCTTTTCTATGGAGTCTCCATATCGAATCTCCCATTTCCCTTTCTGCGCTTTAGTAACTGTATCTCTCAACTCCTCCGTCCCTTGCCCTGTCACGGCTATGGATTCCACAACGGGAATGCCCAAAAGCCGAGACAGTCCCGAAGAGTCGATCCATATTCCCCTTCTCGAAGTCTCATCTATCGCATTCAGAGCGATAACTATGGGTATCCCCAATTCCAATAGATCGGCTGTCAGGGAGAGCGATTGTTTCAGTTGGTTGGCGTCAATGCACTGAATGATTACCTCCGGCTGCTCCGAGAATATCAAATCCCGCACCACCTTCTCATCCTCAGAATCAACGTATAGAGAATGGAGGCCAGGTGTGTCTATCACTTCATAGGTTTGGTCTTTAATGTGGGAATGTGTTCTCTTTATCGTAATGGTGGTGAGTGGGTAGTTGGCCACTACACTATACTGTCCGGTAAGGTTGTTAAATATCTGAGTCTTGCCCGTGTTAGGTAGGCCAACTATGGCTACCTTTTTGTGGTTATTTCCGTACGTATTTTTCCCCATCGGATCTTACTCCCTCTTCATTGACCGGCGGCATCATCCCTCTCTTTCCAT
>JABAOH010017337.1_pt3 | contig 15386 bp, 12 predicted proteins | sample 7062181 | NCBI WGS metagenome assembly JABAOH01 (sample SAMN14538630, study PRJNA623070) | marine sediment metagenome | biome: marine biome [ENVO:00000428]; feature: marine pelagic biome [ENVO:01000023]; material: deep marine sediment [ENVO:00002113]; isolation source: pool of 5 deep marine...
CGTGGTCGGCATTTTCTTTGTCCCGCTGACGATCGTCGTCATTGGTGCGCTCGCCATGGCCATCGCCGATCTGGTGCAGACCATCATGCAGCGCGAAGACTAGAGCAGCGCTGACTTGGGTTTAAAGGAATTTCTCAAACCGAAATAAACGGGCAGGAGGCACGTTGTGACGCTTTGGGTCCGGTTTGAACGCGACGGCCAGACTGGCTTTGGCAAGCTCACGGGGGACACGATTGCCGTTCACGAGGGCGACATGTTTGCCCAGCCGCAGGCGACGGGCGAAACCCTATCTCTGACGGCGGTCAAATTGCTACCCCCCGCGGCGGCAACGAAGATGGTGGCGCTGTGGAACAACTTTCGCGCCATGGCCGCCAAGTTCAATCTGGCGATTCCCGAGGAACCGCTCTACTTCATCAAATCGACGAGCTCGTTTCTGGCGCCGGGCGAGACCATTCGCCGCCCGCGGTCCTATGAAGGCCGCGTCGTCTTCGAAGGTGAGATCGGAATCGTCATCGGTCGAGAGTGCAGACAGGTTACGGAGAGTGACGCGCCGGGCCATGTGTTCGGCTATACCTGTGTGAACGATGTCACCGCCTTTGAGTTGATCAACAAGGATTCTTCGTTCGCGCAGTGGACGCGGGCCAAGAGCTTTGACACCTTCGGCCCGTTCGGGCCGGTGGTGGCGACGGGTCTGGATCCGATGCGGCTTTCGATCAAGACCATCGTTAACGGCGACGAGCGCCAGAACTATCCGGTGTCGGACATGATTTTCCCGCCGTTTCGCTTGGTCAGCATGATTTCGCAAGACCTGACCCTTTACCCGGGTGATGTGATCACGTGCGGCACGTCCATCGGCGCCGGGTCGCTGAAGCCGGGGAGCACCGTCGAGGTCGAGATCGACGGTATCGGCCGCTTGAGCAATCGTTTCGAGTAGGCGAAATGGGTCTGAGGACTAATCGTTTTTATGTTCAAACACTGCTCGGCAGGGGGGAGAATCGTAGCGCGTTAGTTTGACCAGGCATCAAACGCGTGCTCTAACAATCATTCAAACCGATGCACGCTTTGCCGCGGAGGAGGGTATCATGAAGATCTGCATCATTGGCGCAGGCGCCATCGGTGGACTGTTGGGGGTGCGCTGGTCGCTCGCGGGCGAAGACGTGACGTTCGTGGAACGCCCGGGGCCGCATTTGGATGCGATAAAGGCCCACGGCCTCAAGCTGCTCATGCACGGCGGCGAAGAGTTCCTCGCACGTGATTTGCGGATCACGGATGACCTAAGCAAGGCCGGCGTGCAGGACGTCGTGGTGATCGGCGTCAAGGCGTATCACATCCCGGCGATCGCAGCGACGATGCGCACCTTGTTTGGCCCGCAGACCGTGGTTATTACCATTCAGAACGGGATTCCGTGGTGGTACTTTCACAAGCACGGCGGCGAGTTTGAAGGTCGCCGGCTCGAGTCGGTCGATCCGTCGGGCGAGATCGATGCCAATATCGAGCCCGAGCGCATCATCGGCTGCATCGTCTATCCGGCAGCTGAGGTCATTGCCCCTGGCGTCATCAAGCATGTGGAAGGCAATCGCTTCCCCGTTGGCGAGCTTGACGGTTCTACGAGCGAGCGCGTCGAAAAGATCGCGCAGAGCCTGAACAACGCGGGTTTCAAGTCATTTGTGCTCGAAGACATCCGCGGCGAGATTTGGCTGAAGGCCTGGGGCAACCTTTCATTCAACCCGATCAGCGCGCTGACCCACGCGACCCTCGTCGACATCTGCCAGTTCGCCCCCACGCGCCAGCTGGCGGCGCGAATGATGGAGGAGGCACAGGCGGTCGCCAACAAGCTCGGCATAAGCTTTCGCCACACCATCGAAAAACGCATTGCCGGCGCCGAGAGTGTCGGCAAGCACAAAACTTCGATGCTGCAGGATGTCGAGGCCGGACGTCAACTCGAGGTGGAAGCGCTGCTCGGGACTGTCGTCGAACTGGGGCGGCTGACTGGCACGCCCACGCCGACCATCGACACTGTCTATGCGCTTGTCAAGCTGCTCGACAAGATCATGCTTGAGGAGCATGTCGCCGTTGTCGCCAAGCGTCTCAACTGATGCCGCTAAGCCAACCCTGACGGTTGGAAGCTAGCGGTGCCCCCGGTGGCGGGGACCTGCTGTCATTTTTCCCTATAGGCCTTCAGCCGGATGTAGCTCGCGCCAATGTAGGGAGTATTCAGTTTGTCCACTAGCTGGCTTAGCGCATCCTCGACGCTGTCCGGGTTACGCGCGATGCTGTCTTCGATGTTGTCGTCGACCAATGCATTGGCAGCTACGAGCTTGATGTAGAGACCGGCAGTGCGCAGGTGACGGTCATTGGCGAATCTTTCCTTGCCGGCCGGCGTCATTGCGTATTCGACAATACCATAGGGCGTGACGACACGATTGATCAGGCTGCCCGTGCCGGCACGCTCCTGATCGAATTGCCAGGTTACGTCCATCATGAAGTAGATATCTTCAGGGCTCGGCATGGCATAGCGCAGATTGTCGATCAGCCGTGCTTGTGTGACTTGCTGCGAACGTATCGGCAGGCCGAAGGCATTGCAATCACGAGTGTCGGCGCAGCGTTCGAAGTAAACGAGTGGGTGGAAATGGTACAGATGGATGTGGTCGTGCTGGCGTATGAGTGATGTGAGAAAGTCTCTGTCCACCCGCACCGTGGCCTCGCTGCCGGCTGCCGTGACCTCCCGGCCGAGCTCATACCAGGTGCAGCGGCCGGCGTCCTTGCCCGCTGGCACGAAGGCCCACATCTCCTCGTAACGTGAAACCTCGAGGAGCGCCAACAGCTCGCGAATACCTTCCGCCTCGCATTTGTTTTCGACGACCAGGCGGTACTGATTGGAGGTGTTGATGTTTAGCCGATCGGCTTTCTTGATCGGCAGCGCCGGGCTCTGTGCCCGCGGCGGGTACAGCGACCCGCGGGAAGGGTAATCGGCGCCTGCCGTCGCCGCGGCCACGATCAAGACTGCTTTGAGTGCCAGGATCGCTCCTGTCTGCATGCTCGCCCCGTGTCGCATCGAGCGTCGACCAGCCAGACCCGATGAGTACCGCGGCCCATCGTATCGCAATTCGCCGACGCTTGCGGTTCGCCTTAAACCGTTGATTTATGGCGGTATTGTCGGTTAGTGCGGAGTGGGAAGAAACCCCCCTTGACAGGGTGGTATTTTGGGAATAAATTCCCACCAATGTTCACGCCGGAATCGCAACTCGTTTCGCCATCGGCTGCCCAGCGCCCCGTGCTTACGGCGGCCGTCTGGAAGCTCTTACGTCCGCTCGTCCGTATCTTGCTGCGCAGTGGCATCCCCTACGGCGTGTTCGCTGATCTGGCCAAGCGGGCCTATGTCGAGATCGCCAGCGAGGAATTCAGGATTCCGGAGCGACGGCAGACGGTGTCGCGGGTGGCCGTGATCACCGGGCTTTCGCGTAAGGAGGTGACACGCGTACGCGATCTGTCCAGCGATGAAGCGTCCGTCGCCGCCGAGCGCTGCAACCGCGCGGCCCGGGTGATCGGTGGCTGGCTGCGTGACGCGCGCTTCCTCGACCGGCACGGCGCACCGAGGCCGTTGCCGATGGAAGGCGACGGGGCGACCTTCAGCCTGCTGGTGAAGGAATTCAGCGGTGACGTGCCGGCGGGCGCGGTGATGGACGAGCTGCTGAATGTGGGTGCCGTCGCCCGTCTCGACGACGGAAGTGTCGAGCTGCTGACGCGAGGCTATATTCCGCGCGACAGCAAAGCCGACAAGCTCGGCATCCTCGGCACCGACGTCGCCCACCTGTTGGCGACGATCGACCATAACGTGCACAGCACGGATGCCGAGCCACGATTTCAGCGCAAGGTCGCTTACGACAACCTGCCAACGGAAGCATTGGCGACTTTGCGCCGCCTCAGTGCCGACGAGGCACAACGGCTGCTCGAGCGAATTGATCGCTGGATGGCCGAAAACGATCGCGATACCAACCCTGACACCCGCGGCACCGGCCGCAAGCGTGCGGGTGTAGGTATTTATTATTTCGAAGAAAACTATGAAGAGGGTAAGCCGTCATGATGAGTTCACTGTTTCGCAAGATTGCACTTCTTTCTGTGGTCGGTTTTCTGACCAGCTCCTGTGGTGGTGGTGGCGGAGGCGGTGGTGTTGCCAATGGCGGCATCAGCGGCACCGGCATCGGCGTCGGCGAGATCACCGGTTTTGGCAGTATCATCATCAACGGCAGGCATTACGAAACGACCGGCGCGCGACGTATCGTCGATGATGTCGAGCAGGACCCGGCGGATGACGATAAAACCGTTTTCAAAGCCGGCATGGTCGCAGTAGTTCTAGCCACCAACGGCGGTAGCGGACCGGAAGCCTCACTGGTGGTGGTCGAGGATGTGCTGAAAGGCTTGGTGACCGCCGTCGCGCCGGATGGATCGAGTATCACGGTGCTAGGACAAACGGTTGTTATCCCCGATCCGCAAAAGGTGCTCGACCAGGGCATCGCCAACCCGGGCGCGCTGTTGAACCGGGATGTTGAAGTTTATGGTCTGGTGCGGGAACCGGGTGTGGTCGTCGCTTCGCTCATCGAGGATAAAGGGACGCCAGGCTCAATCCTGCAGGTCTACCGGGTAAAGGGTTTTGTCAGCCCCGGCAGCGGAACAAACAGCGAGCTGATGATCGGTATCGGCCTGAAAGTGGATTTTAGTTCTTGCGCGCCGGCCTGCATCGGTGACATGCCCGCAAACCCGGCGCAGTGGGACAATCTGTTTGTCGAGGCAAAGGGCAATCCAGCTGACTTCACGCCCGGCTCTCCTGCCGTCCTGGTCGTAACTAAAGTCGAGCCCGAAGGGCTACCCCAGGGCGTGGACCTCAATGATGTCGACGAAGCCGAAATCGAGGGATTCATTACCGCGATCAAGCCGCCGCTATGTGATGGCAATGGCAAATCCATAGCTGGTGAATTTGTGCTTAGTGGCCTCGCCACGGTCATGACCACAGCGACGACAGTCTACGAAGGCGGTCTGTGCGAAGAAGCGGTCGTGGGCGCCAAGGTCGAGGTCGAAGGTATGGCCGGCTCACCCCTAATCGCCAAGAAGATCGAGTTCAAAGATCCGGTGAAGCTTGAGGGCGATGTTGCTAGCAAGGTCAATAATGTATTGACGCTGGATGGCTTGCCGGGTATCAGCGTCACTGTCAACGCGCAGACGATTTATAAGGGAGCCGCGACAAGCCTTGCCGATATAGACGCTACGGCCCCAGATCATGTAAGGATTCGTGGCCGAGCCACGGGTGCCACTACGGTCGTTGCCACAGAGGTCGATGACCGTGGCGTTCGTGGTCTACCCGCTGAAGTGATACTCCAAGGTGCGGTCGATGCCGTTCCGGCACCGGCTGATCCGACGCTCAGTATTCTGGGTGTATCCATCAATACTAGCGGGATCAGTGATGGCAATTTCCAGGGCCTCGAGGACAGCGTGCTTGGTCGTGTTAGGTTCTTCAACAATGTCGGTCCGGGCGATCTGGTGAAGGCCAAGGGCGAATGGGATGGCTCGAGCGTCACCTGGGACGAAATCGAGCTTCAAGACTGAGCACTCCGAAACGCAGAGTCGATCAGCCAATGGCGATGACGATGAGGAAGCAGATAGTCCTGTCAAACCGCGCCGTGCTCAATCACGAGCACGGTGGCGGACTTGATCCGGAGTTGGTTTACACACGCGTCATGGCGCTCATCGATGAGATTGTGATGCGCGACGTGCGCGGCTTCGATCCGGAGGCGTGGCGCCAGGCGGTCGCGTTTTTCGACGAAATATGGCAGCAACGGTTCCCCACCCGTCGTCCGGTGCAGGAGCACCGGGTTAGCGCCACGGATGGCGCGCCCCTGGCGCTGGGGGAGGCCTAGCGCGGCAACGCCGCTTCGAGCACCCGCGCGACGTGTAGCGCCTGACGTTGACTGCCGTCACCGATCTGGTGCCGGCAGCTCGTGCCGTCGGCAACGATGACGGTGTCGTCGCCCGCGGCGCGCACCGCCGGCAGCAAGTTGAGCTCGGCCATCTTCATCGATATCTCGTAGTGCTCGGCCTCGTAGCCGAAGGCACCCGCCATGCCGCAGCAGCTCGACTCGACGGTTTTCACCTCGAGCTGCGGCACCAGGCGCAGCGTTTGCGCGCTCGCATCCATCACCCCAAAGGCTTTCTGGTGACAGTGGCCGTGCAGCAGGGCCTGCGGCCAGGGCGACGGCTTGAGCGAAAGTTTTAGCCGCCCACTCTCACTCTCGCTCGCCAGGAACTCCTCGAACAGCTGCGCCGATGTGGGCAGTCCCCGTGTCTCGGCACGGGGAAGCAGCACGCTTAACTCATCGCGCAGCGTGAACAGACAGGACGGCTCCAGGCCAATCACAGGCAGACCTCGATCGAGGTAAGGCCGCAGTGCCTCGAGCATGCGCTGCAGCTCCCAGCGCGCCTCGTCGATGAGGCCGGCCCCCAAAAAGGTACGCCCGCAACAGAGCGGCCGGCCGTCGGGCGGTGGCGGCAAATGCACCTGATAGCCGGCGGCCTCGAGCACCGCCCGCGCGGCGCGGGCGTTCTCGGGCTCGAAATAGTTATTAAAAGTATCGACAAACAGCACCACCTCGCGCCGCTCGCTGGCGAGGCGTGCGGGCGCAGGCGCCTGTTTGGCAAAGGCGTCGCGGCGCCAGGTGGGCAGGGACCGTCGGGCGCTCAGGCCCAGCACGCGCTCGCCGAGCGCTGGCAGTCCGGGCAGGCGGTTGCGCAGGTTCAGCAACGGCGCGAGCCGCGCCGCCCAAGGCGCGTAGCGCGGCAGGTAGGCGAACAGGCGATCGCGCATACTGAGACGGTGGCGTTTGCGGTAATGGTGCAGGAACTCGATCTTCATGCGCGCCATGTCCACACCGGTCGGGCACTCGCGCTTACAGCCCTTGCACGAGACGCATAACGCCATGGTCTGCGCCATGGCGTCCGACACGAGCGCGTCGGCACCGAGTTGGCCGGTGATGGCGAGCCGCAGCGAGTTGGCGCGCCCGCGGGTCAGGTGCTGCTCGTCTTGGGTGACGCGATACGACGGGCACATGACGCCGGGATCGGCCTTGCGGCAGGCGCCGTTGTTGTTGCACATCTCGACGGCGCCGCCGAAGCCGCCCCACTCGGACCAGTCGAGCGCGGTCTCGAGTGGCCGCGGATTATAACCCGGCATGTAGCGGAACAGCCGACGGTCGTCCATGCGCGGGGGGCGCACGATCCGGTGCGGATTGAATAGCCCTTTGGGATCGAAGCTGTCCTTGACCTCTTCCAGCGCGCGAACCAGGCGCTCACCGAACATGAACTCATGAAACTCCGAGCGCACGATGCCGTCGCCATGCTCACCCGAGTGCGATCCCTTGTACTCGCGCACCATGGCGAACGCCTCCTCGGCGATCGCCCGCATCTTGCGCACGTCGTCCTCGTCTTTCATGTTGAGGATCGGGCGCACATGCAGACAGCCGACCGAGGCGTGCGCGTACCAGGTGCCCTGAGTGCCGTGTTTGGCAAACACCTGGTTCAGGCGGTCGGTGTACTCGGCGAGATCCTCGAGCCGGACGGCGCAGTCCTCGATGAACGACACCGGTTTGCCGTCGCCCTTCATCGACATCATGATGTTGAGCCCGGCCTTGCGCACCTCCCACACCGCGCGCTGGAATGCCGGGTCGGTGATGGCGATCACGCTATCGGCGAAGCCAAGCGTGCCCATCAGTTCCTCGAGCGCCTTCAGGCTGCGTGTCTGCTCACCGAGCTCGTCACCGGCAAACTCCACGAGCAGCAGCGCATCCGGCTCGCCACGCACGAAACGCTCCACGGTCGGGCGGAAGGCGGGGATGTCGCGCGACAAATCGATCATGGTGCGGTCGACCAGCTCCACGGCCGCGGGCTCGAGTTTAACGATGTGGCGGGTGGCGTCCATCGCCTGGTAGAAGGTCGGGAAGTGGCAGATCCCGAGCACCTTGTGGGCCGGGAGCGGCTGCAGCACCAGCTCGATGGCGGTGAAAAACGCCAGCGTGCCCTCCGAGCCGACCAGCAGGTGGGCCATGTTGTGACCGCTGGCGGCGATGCTGTCGATGTTGTAACCCCCCACCCGGCGCAAGAGCTTGGGCCAGCGCGCCGCGATCTCGCCGGCCTCGCGCGCGGCGATGCCGCGCAGCCGCTCGATGAGCCGGCGGTAATCCGGGTTGCCGTTCATTTGCGCGAGATCGGCCGGCACCTCGGCGAAGTGCCAGCGTTCGCCATTCGCCATGATCGCATCGACGGCACACACGTTGTGGACCGTGTTGCCGTAGCGGATGGAACGCGCGCCGCAGCTGTTGTTGCCGGTCATGCCGCCGAGGGTGGCGCGACTCGCGGTGGAAGGATCAATCGGAAAGAACAGCCCATGCGGCCTGAGTTGGGCATTCAGTTGGTCGAGCACGATGCCCGGTTGCACGCGCACGCGACGCGCCTCGACGTCCAGATGCAAGATCCGGTTCAAATGCTTGCTCACGTCGACCACCACGCCGTTGCCCACGGTCTGGCCGCACTGTGAGGTGCCGCCGCCGCGCGCCAGCACGGGCACGCCGGCCTCACCGGCGATCTCGATGACGCGCAGGATGTCCTGCTCGTTTTGCGGGACGACGACGCCGACCGGCTCTACCTGATAGATCGAGGCATCGGTGCTGTAGCGCCCGCGGGTGAAGGCATCAAACAGCACCTCACCGGCAATTTCGCGGCGCAGCCGCGCCGCCAGCGTGGAATCGCCGGGGGCGACGCTGAAGCTAGGCATCGGTGTTGCGGGGGCGTCCATCACTGGGCTCGGTTCGCGTGATCCCGCGATCATAGCATCTCGGCGCTGCCAGACGGCGACGTTGATTTGCTAAGTCTTTTGCCGTGCGGGCATAATCCGGGCTTCGATCAGCACAAGCTGCGGCAGGAAGATCCTCATGTTCAAACCCGAAGGCCGACATTTTCTGCAGATCCCGGGCCCCACGAACGTACCCGATCGCGTATTGCGCGCCATGGCGGCGCCGACGATCGACCACCGCGGTCCGGAGTTCGCCAAGCTCACCAAAGAAGTGCTCGAAGGCCTCAAGGTCATCTTCAAGACCCAGGGTCGCGTCATCGTCTACCCGAGCTCCGGCACCGGCGCCTGGGAGGCGGCATTGATGAATACGCTCTCGCCCGGGGACCAGGTATTGATGTTCGAGACGGGACACTTCGCCACCCTGTGGTGCAGCATGGCGCAGCGCCTCGGCCTGGAGGTGGACTTCGTGCCCGGCGATTGGCGCAGCGGCGCCGATCCGGCGATAGTAGAGGCGAAGCTGAGCGAGGATCGCGGGCACCGGATCAAGGCGGTCGCGGTGGTCCACAATGAAACCGCCACCGGCGCGACCAGCCGCATCGGCGACATCCGCGCGGCCATGAATCGCGCCGGGCATCCGGCGCTGTTGCTGGTCGACACGATCTCCTCGCTGGCGTCGATCGATTACCGCATGGACGAGTGGCAGGTCGACGTCACGGTAAGCTGTTCGCAAAAGGGGCTCATGCTGCCGCCGGGGCTGGGCATGAACGCGCTCAGCGAGAAGGCCCTCGCCGCCAGCAAGTCGGCGGGGTTCAAGCGCTCCTATTGGGACTGGCAGGAGATGCTGGCCAATAACAAGAACGGTTTCTTCCCTTACACGCCGGCGACCAACCTGCTCTACGGCCTGCATGAAGCTATTAATATGTTGCTCGAAGAAGGGCTCGAGCAGGTGTTTGCCCGCCACGACCGCCATGCCGAGGCGACACGCCGCGCGGTGAGCGCTTGGGGGCTCGAGCTGCTTTGCGCCAATCCCAGCGAGTACAGCAGCTCGCTGACGGCGGTGTTGATGCCTGCGGGTCACGATGCCGACGCCCTGCGCAAGCTCATTCTGAAGCGTTTCAATATGTCGCTCGGCACGGGGCTGGGCAAGGTGAAGGGCAAGGTGTTTCGCATCGGCCACCTGGGCGACTTCAATGACCTGTCGTTGGCCGGCACGTTGAGCGGTGTCGAAATGGGGCTCGCGCTTTCCGGCGTGCCGCACCAGGCGGGGGGCGTCGCGGCGGCCCTTGCCTATCTCACCGAGGTCGCGCGCGAGGCGGGTGCCGCGAAGTCGAGCGCCTCGGCGGCATAAGATCCGACGTCACATTTCCAGTTGCCTGCCGATCCCGGCGGGGGATGACAATCGATTGAAGGGTAGAACCAGATGTCAGAAACGATTCTAGTGCAGCGTGACGGCCCGATCGCCACGGTCGTGCTCAACCGCCCGGAGAAGCTGAACGCCCTGACCAAGCCGATGTGGCAGCGTCTGGGCGAGGTCATCGACGAGCTCTCGGCCGACGACGCATTGCGCTGTCTGGTGCTGCGCGGAGCGGGCGAGAAGGCGTTTGCGCCCGGCAACGACATCTCCGAGTTCGAGAACGAGCGCGCCAATGTCGAGCAGGCGCGGGCCTACGGCGCCATCATGCGACGCACACTGGCGGCCTTCGAGCACTGCCGCCACCCCATGGTGGCGATGATCAAGGGCATTTGCGTGGGCGGCGGGCTCGAAATAGCGGCCAACTGCGATCTGCGCATTTGCGGCGAATCGAGCCGCTTCGGTGTACCTATTAATAGGCTCGGGCTGGTCATGGCCCATGCCGAGCTGCGCGGCCTGGTGAATCTGGTCGGCCGGGCCACGGCGCTCGAAATCCTTCTGGAAGGGCGCATCTTCGACGCCGAGGAGGCGCGGGCGAAGGGCCTGATTACCCGCATCGTCCCCGACGACAAGGTCGAAGAGGAAGCCTACGCGACGGCACAGCGCATCGCCGACGGGGCGCCGCTGGTCGCGCGCTGGCACAAGAAGTTCGCCGAACGTCTGGCCGACCCGGCGCCGCTCACCGACGCGGAGGTCGACGAAGGCTTTGCTTGTTTCGGCACTGAGGATTTCCAAATCGGCTATCGCGCATTCCTTAATAAGAGCAAACCCGACTTCAAGGGCCGCTGACATGGGACCGTTGGCGGGCATGAAGGTCATCGAGTTCGCCCATGTCATGGCGGGCCCCACGTGCGGGCTGATGTTGGCCGACATGGGCGCCGATGTGATCAAGCTCGAGCGCGTGCCCGACGGCGAAGACACGCGGCGAATGACGCCACCGACGATCGACGGCGAGTCGGCTGCGTTTCTGATGATGAACCGCAACAAGCGCGGCATTGCCGTCGATCTCAAGCACGACGCGGGCAAGGAGATTGCGCGCCGCCTGCTGCGCACGGCCGATGTGGCCATCGAGAACTTCCGTAAGGGGACGATGGAGCGACTCGGCCTCGGCTATGAGGCGATGCGCCAGCACAATCCGGGGCTGATCTACTGCGAGGTCTCGGGCTTCGGGCGCAGCGGGCCGTATGCGGATCGCGGCGGCTTCGATCTGATCGCCCAGGGCATGTCGGGCCTGATGAGCATCACCGGCGAGGGGCCCGGACGCCCGCCGGTGAAGTGTGGCGCGCCCATGACCGACATCACCGCTGGCATCCTCGCGGCGATGGGCGTGCTCGCCGCCTACGCCCACAAGCTCAAGACCGGCGAGGGTCAGCGCGTGGACACCTCGCTGTTCGAGGCCGGCATCGTGCATACCTACTGGCAGTCGGCGATCGCCTTCGCCACCGGCGTCGCGCCGGGGCCGATGGGCTCCGCGCATCCGCTGAACGGCCCCTACCAGGCATTTGCGACCGCAAACGGTTGGATCACCGTCGGTGCGGCCAACCAGCCGAACTGGTTGAAACTGGTCGACGCGCTCGAGGCGAGCGCCCTCAAGGACGATCCGCGTTTCGCCAGCAACGACGCGCGCATGGCTAACCTGCCGGCATTGGTCGACAGGCTCGCGCCGCTTTTCAAGCAGCGCACATCCGCCGACTGGCTCGAGCGCCTCGAGGCCGTGGGCGTGCCGGCGGGACCGGTGCTCGACGTCGTGCAAATGCACGCCGATCCGCAGACGCTTGCGCGCGAGATGGTGGTCGAGGTGCCGCACAGCCGCCTCAAGAAGCACCAGAGCCTGGGCACGCCCGTCAAATTCTCCGCGACCCCCGGCGCCGTCGCGCACGGCGCACCGGTGCTCGGCGAGCACACACGCGAAGTTCTTGCCGAGTACGATTACTCGAAGGAAGAGATCAACGCCCTGATCGCCTCGGGTGCCATTATCGCGGCCGCATAAAGCGCCTTAGCCAGCGGCCGCGGCGGCGCGCTGGCTTTGTTTCTGTAGCGTCGCCAAGTTTTCCTGCAAGGGGTGCGGCCGAGCCCGGGCGGCTGATAGAATCCGCGCTATACGAAGAAAGCCGCCTTGCGAGAGAACACGATCGATGAAAAAAACCAAGCCTTTTGCCGGCGTCCTGTCGCCCGTCCTGACCCCCTTCAAGCAAGATCTCAATCCTGACGCCGAGCGTTTCGTGGCGCACTGCCGCTGGCTGCTCGAGCAAGGCGCGACCGGCCTGGCGGTCTTCGGAACCACCAGCGAGGCCAACTCGTTGTCGGTCGACGAGCGCATGGACTTGCTCGAGGCGCTCATCGCCGACGGCATCGATCCCGAGCTGCTGATGCCGGGGACGGGTTGCTGTGCGTTGACGGATTCGGTGCGCCTGACCACGCACGCGATGCACAATGGCTGCGGCGGCGTGCTGATGCTGCCACCTTTTTACTACAAGGGCGTCAGCGACGACGGTATCTTCGCCAACATTGCCGAGGTGATAGAACGCGTCGGTGACGAGCGCTTGCGCATCTATCTGTACCACTTTCCGCAGATGGCGGTGCTGGGCTACAGCCTCGATCTGATCGAGCGGCTGCTCGAGACGTATCCGTCTGTCGTCGTTGGGGTCAAGGACAGCTCAGGCGACTGGAGCAACACCGAAGCGATGCTCAAACGCTTTCCCGGTTTCGATGTCTTTCCGGGATCCGAAGTCTTTCTGTTGCCGGGTTTGCGAGGAGGGGGCGCGGGTTGCATTACCGCGACGGCAAACGTCAACGCAGCGATGGTGCGCAATCTCTACGACCGCTGGCAGACACCGCAGGCCGATGCCCTGCAAGAGGAGATCACGGCCTTGCGCAAGACCATCCAGGCGTATCCCATGATCCCCGCGCTCAAGCAGATCATCGCTCACTACCGCAACGACCCGGCCTGGGTCACCGTGCGCCCGCCGCTCGTGCGTTTGTCTGAGGCGCAGGCACGTTCGCTGATCGCGGATCTCGAGCAGAAGAAATTCGCCCTCGCAGCTTGACTGTAGGGACGAAGGATTTAGCACTCGTCTTCTTAAGGGCGAAGCTTAGGTTCCTTGCACGGCAATCCTGCCATTGCCGACACCGAGCGAGATCGTGCCGTCACCACTTCCAAGGGTCCCGGTCCGCGACCCGGGTGTCACCGTTTCATTGGAGAGCAGCAGATTCTTGACCGTGATGGTGCCGTTTGCAACCGTGGCGGTGAATTCGGCCGAGGTTGTCTGCGGGATCTGAAGATCGATACTTCCATTCGCCGCTCTCATTTCAACCTCGCCGCCGAACGGCGGCGCTACCGAGGCGGTGATGTCGCCACTCGCCAGTGTCAGGAGGACATTGCCTTCGATCGTATCGGCAAGAATCCGCCCGTTAACACTCATGATCCTGCAATCGAAGTTCTGCGGCAGCGTGATCACATAGTTCACGATGTAATTCCGACCCGCTGAGAACTTGGGCTGAACCGTCTGGACCAGGACCTCGTTCGCGGAACTGCTGACAGTCACCTCGAGCTCGGCGAGATGGGCGGTGGCGTCCTCAAGGGTGTTGGCCTGGACGCGTCTGACGCCCGTAATGGTGACAGAAGTCGCCCCAGGCGCGCCCGTCACCTCGATGTTCCCGCTGACCCCTTGCAGTTGAAGTGCCGTTTGGGTCCCGATCGCCTCATCGAAGGTGAACGGTTCTTCTGCCCACGGGCGCGTATCGACAAAACTGCCGCCGCTACTACCGCCTCCACAACCCGAAACGAGGATCAAGGCCAGTAGCGAGGGAACCAGAATGAGCCTGCCTACGAGGAGATACATGGCTACCTCCATTGAAACGCATTGGTCGCCGATACGCCGACGTGCAGAAACGGCGCTCCAAAGCCGACTGTTTTAGTCTGCATTGCTGCAGCCGTCCCCGAGCGCCGTGGTATGCTTTGCATGACGCCGGTGCTTCGGTCGGCTTCGCGGCGCTAGTCTGGAATCACGTGATCATTCCATCACGGCCGTGATGGAAAGACGTGACGAAAAGCTGATTCTTTTCCGCCGAAAACATGACGGCGGGCTGATCAGACCCGGCGGTGCGAACTCCGTACCAAACGGCGCCAACCAGCGACGGGTAGGCATGTGATGGGCAACGGCGCTCCATCCGAATCGTCAACGTCAGCCGGCACGCTTTCTATCGCCGGTTGGCGTATTCATGCGCCCACTCACCGGATGAGCAAGGGCGAAAAGACCGTCAAGCTCGAGCCCAGAGCCATGGGTGTTCTGGTCTGCCTCGCCAGCCGCCCGGGCGAGGTGTTCAAGCGGGAGCAATTGGAAGAGGCCGTGTGGCCTCGAATGGTGGTCGGTTACGATGCGCTGAGTAACACCATCAGGAAATTGCGCAAAGCCTTTGACGACGATCCAAGGCACCCAAGAATTATCGAAACCATCCCCAAAGTCGGTTACCGCTTAATCGGCGAAGTTAGTCATCCTCCACCCGGGACCGGGTCTGCGGCTGAGGTGCACCCCGCGCCGCTAGCACCGAAGGCCCCCAGGCGCACACTTATAAGGGGTGTCGCCGCACTCGTCGCCCTTGTTATTGCGGTAGCGATCGTCGTCTGGTTCGCGCCATGGGGACCGAGCGCACGGAAAGCACCCGCACTTCCGGACGGGCCCTCGATCGCTGTCCTCCCCTTTGCCAATCTCAGCGACGACAAGGAGCAGGAATACTTTGCCGACGGCCTGAGCGATGATCTCATCACCTCGCTGTCCAAGATTTCGGGCCTGCTCGTCATCGCCCGAAACTCGACCTTCGTTTATAAGGGAAAACCCGTGAACATGCAGCAGCTGCGCGATGCGCTCGGGGTCAGATACGCCCTGGAGGGCAGCGTGCGCCGTGTCGGGAACCAGGTACGGATCAACGCCCAACTGATCGATGCGACCACCGGCGGACACGTCTGGGCTGAACGCTACGATGGTTCGATGGAGAACATTTTCGCTTTACAGGACGAGATTACGCGCAAGATCGTCGCTGCGCTGGCAGTGGAACTGACTGCAATCGAGAAGGAGCGCGTCTTCCGCAGAGGCACCGACAACATTGCTGCCTATGACGCCTTTCTTCTCGGCTGGCAGC
>JABAOH010063097.1_pt1 | contig 15378 bp, 15 predicted proteins | sample 7062181 | NCBI WGS metagenome assembly JABAOH01 (sample SAMN14538630, study PRJNA623070) | marine sediment metagenome | biome: marine biome [ENVO:00000428]; feature: marine pelagic biome [ENVO:01000023]; material: deep marine sediment [ENVO:00002113]; isolation source: pool of 5 deep marine...
GAGCGAGGATGGACTACGAGGGCCTTCACACCTCAGGGTGAGTTTAGCTGTACGGGAAGATGTGAGGCGCCTCCGGTTCCTCGCTGTAGTCCAGGTAGACGGTCTTGATGTGGAAGTAGTGGTCGAAGCCATAGATGGATCCGTCCCCTCCGAGGCCTGACTTCCGGAAACCAGCGTGGTACCCGTGGACCGTCTCCGGTCCCACCTGGTTTATGTAGGTCTCCCCGAACCGCAGCTTATGAGCCGCCTTCATGGCCGCCCCGACATCCTGGGTGAAGATGTAGCTAGCCAGGCCGTACTCCGAGTCGTTGGAGTAGCTGACGACTTCGTCAAAGTCGGAGAAGCTTTTCAGCGGTGTCACAGGACCGAAGATCTCCTTCTGGACGATGTCCATGTCCTGTTCCACGTCCTCGATTACCGTTGGGGCGAACCAGTAGCCCCTCTCAAATCCTGTCCCGCGGAGCCTCGAGCCCCCCGTCAGAAGCTTCGCCCCCTCATCTAGGGCCCTCTGCACGGAGCTCTCCACAGTGTCCAGCTGGTCAGCGGCGACAAGGGGGCCCATGTCGACCCCCGGTTTCATCGGGTCCCCGATGCGAAGGCTCTCCACCCCTTCCACGTATTTCTTCTTGAAGCGGTCGTAGAGATCCTCGTGGACGTAGGTCCTCTCGTTGCAGATGCAGGTCTGCCCCGCATTCCAGTACCGGGCCCACAGGGCGTTCTTCACCGCCCATCCAAGGTCCGCGTCCTTCCACACGATGAAAGGGGCCTTCCCGCCAAGCTCGAGGACTAGGTGGGTAAGGTTTCCGCTGGCGGCCTCCATAATCCTCGTTCCCGTCTCCACGGAGCCCGTCATAGTCACCATCTCGGTGAGTGGATTGCGAACGAGTTCGTCGCCTACGGTGCTCCCTGGGCCTGTGAGGAGATTGACCAGGCCCCTCGGGATGTCCAGCTTCTCGGTGAGCCTCACGATCTCCACCGCAGACAGAGGCGTGTAGGAGGAGGGTTTCAGGACGATGCCGTCCCCAGCGACGATGGCCGGGGCCATCTTCCTCGTGACCATGGCCGCGGGGAAATTCCACGGTGTGATGCCCGCGACCACCCCCACGGGGACCTTAAGGATCATTATCGTCCGCTCGGGAGCTTCCCCGGGTAGTACGCTGCCCTCGATCTGCCTCGCCAGGCTGGCGTAATACCGGCAGTATTCCGCAGCGCCCTGGACGTCCTCCCTCGCCTCCTTCAGCGGCTTCCCCTCCTCAGCGGTCACAACCTTCGCCAGCCTCTCCTTCTCGTCCTCTATGAGATCCGCCAGCTTCCAGACCACCTTGGCGCGCTGGGATGCGGGAACGCTCTCCCATTCTCGTTGAGCCTGGCTGGCCGCTTCGAGGGCTCGCCTTGCGTCCTCCCGAGTTCCCTGGGGGACACGGTCCACCGTCGCCTCGGTGGCCGGGTTCAAAACGTCGAGGTAATCGCCTGACGAACTCTCTATCCATTCGCCTTCGATGAAGAGCTTTTGAGTCATCGGCGAAGCTAGAGTCGAGTGCTTTATCTATCCTTGCATTCCGCCTGGCGACTCAGGGGAAAGGTTAAACCGCAATGCGAAAGTGGTACACAAACGTGAAGAGCATCGCCGTGGAGCCGCCCAATCCGGGGGTGAAGCTTGTGGACTTCCCGGAGCCACGGCCAGGCTCTGACGAGGTCCTCGTGGGGACCATCGAAGTCGGAATCGATGGAACCGACCTGGAGATAGTCCGAGCTGAGTATGGGACCCCGCCGACGGGAGAGAAGTACCTCACCATTGGCCACGAGGCAATCGGTCGGGTGCTGAGGGCGCCCGAGGGGAGTCGCCTCGAGCCTGGAGACCTGGTGAACCCGACCGTGCGCCGTGGGTGTGGAATCTGCATGCCCTGCAAGACGGGTCAAAGTGACTTCTGCTTCACTGGTTTGTTCAAGGAGCGAGGCATCAAGGGCCTCCACGGATACATGTCTCCCACCTTCGCAGAGACGGAAGAGTATATGGTAAGGGTCCCCCCGGACCTCCGGGACGTGGCGGTCCTCACGGAGCCCACAAGCATCGCGGTTAAGGCGGTCAACCAGGTGCTCAAGATCCAGGAGAGGATGCCTTGGCGGGAGGCGGAGAACTTGGAGGAGAAGCAGGCCCTGGTGGCAGGTTCCGGCTCCCTTGGGCTGCTGGCGACCATCCTTCTCCGATCACTCGGAGCCCAGGTCATCACGATGGATCGTTCGCCTGATGACGTACCCAAGGCGAAGCTCATCGAGCGAGTGGGAGCCCACCACCTCAACTCGAAGACAGTAGACCCCCTGGTCCTCGCCGAGGACTTCGACGGCTTCGACATCATCCTCGAGGCAACCGGAGCGGCACGAGTCCCCTTTCACCTGACACCCGCGCTTGCCACAAACGGCATCATGGTCCTGCTGGGGGTGCCAGGGAAGAAGGTCACCGTCGAGGTGGAGGCTGCAGACATAATCAGGGACATGGTCCTTGAGAATCAGGTGGTCTTCGGCTGCGTGAACTCAAATGTTTCCCACTTCAAAGAGGCCCACACCTATCTGAGGGGGTTCATTGAAAGGTTCCCCGAGGAGATGCAGGCGTTCATCAGCCACCGCCATCCCTGGGAGGAATATGAGGAGGCCTTCGGAGAGGATCGGAAGAACGTCATCAAGCACGTCCTTGTCTGGGAGGAGGGCTGAGGGTGATATCGCTCCTGGCGGGCAACTCGAGGATTCTCCTGGCCATCGACGAGATGGGTGACTGGCTCTACATCTACTACCCCTATGCGGGGCAGTTCCAGCACCTTGTGAAGAGCCGCCGCGGGATCTACGACGCGGGACGGGAGGAGTTCTCCTGGGTCGGGGACGACGGCTGGGAGGTCGAACAGGGTTATGAGGAGGGGACCAACGTGGGTTGGTCCATCGCTCGCGGACACGGCGTGGAGGTGCAGACGAGGGACGTGGTACACCCGGACCGTGACCTCATCCTCCGGGGCTACGCCGTGAAGGACTTGGAGTCCCGGCGAAAGGACCTGAGGCTGTTCCAGTACCAGAACATGAGCATCGCCGAGTCGATGTACCAAGACACGTGCTACTGGGACAAGTCCCAGAACGCCGTCGTCCACTACAAGAGGGACTACTACCTCCAGCTATGGGGGGAGCCTCGGTTCGACGGATTCACCTGCGGGGAGCACACCCTGAAAGGCCTCCAGGGGAGCTATGTGGACGCTGAGGACGGGGTCCTCGATGGCAGCGTCATCTCGCATGGAGCCACCGACTCCGTGCTGCAGTGGAACCTGGACCTCCGCCCCAATGCCGCGGCGACTGTTTGGCTCCTGGCCTTGCTGGGCGGATCCCGCAGGAGTGTCAACGATGGCTACCGAAGGATTTCGGACGAGGCCGTTGACTACCGAGTCAGGGAAGCCGTCGATTTCTGGAGGTCTTGGTATGAGGGCAAAAGGATGTCTCTCCCGGAGGATGTTAGCGACCGGGCGAGAGACCTTTACTACCGCTCCCTGGCGGTTTTGCGGAGCTGCTGGAATTCAAATGGCAGCATCATCGCGTCGCCCGACGTCAGCAGCCTGATGCCGACGGGAGATACCTACAACTACAACTGGTGGCGGGACAGCGCATATATATCGATGGCCATGGACCGAGCAGGCCTCTACGAAAGCGCGCACAGGTTTTTGACATTCGCCAGCCGGGCTCAAGAGGAGGAGGGCTACTTCTTCCACAGGCACTTCCCGGACGGAACCCCGGGCGCAACGTGGCACACCCCTCCCTTTCTCCAGATAGACCAGACCGGATCGGTCGTGGCCGCCGCTTGGGAGCACTTCAACATCCACAAGGACATGGAGTTCCTGTTGGAGATATGGCCGATGGTGAGGAAGGCCGCCGACTTCCTCACGTCCTTCCGTGACAAGGAGAACGGATTGCCGTTGCCCTCCTTCGACCTGTGGGAAGAGGTGAAGTCCGTCAACTGCTACTCGGCGGTTGCGGTATCCCAGGGGCTGCGGAGCGCGGAGGCAATATCCGAGCAGCTGGGAAAGAGCACGGGGGTGTGGGGCGAGACCGCCGAGGCCATGAGGAAGGCCATCCTGGAGCGCTATTGGGACGAGGAGCGGGGGATGTTCCTCAAGAGCATCCGGCCGGAGGACGGAGCTGCCGACTCCAGCACCTTGCTGGCCGTTCGATGCGGCATCCTCCCGCTGGATGACCCCAGGACGTCGCGGCTGGTGGAGAACCTCCGCAGGGCCCTGTGGTCGCCTGAAATCGGTGGCATGGCGAGATATGAGGGGGACCGTTACAAGGGCTACCAGAACCCGTGGATCATTTGCACCCTTTGGCTCGCCGATGTCTACCTGCGGATGGGGAAGCGGCAGGAAGCCATGGAACTCGTGGAGTGGTGCGCCAAGATGGCGACGCCCACCTTCTTGCTTCCGGAGCAGATGAAAGCCGAATCGGGGGAGCCCGCCTCCGTCCTACCACTGGTGTGGAGCCACTCGACCTATGTCGACGTCATGGCTACCCTGTCCCGGGAAGGTTCATAGTCCGCTGACGGGGCGGGCCTCCTTCAACAGGATCCTCTCGGGCTCGACCGTCTCGATGAGCGTGCTGTCGATATTCAGGAGCCCCTCCGCCGTCTCGACAAGGAGCTGCTTCACACGCGCGAAGCTGTACACAGAAACGTCCAGGACGGGGCCAAGCCTCCTTCCGTCGGGGGTAAAGACGTCCTTGCCGATACACTCCTCCGGGTGCGTTAATCTCACGCGGTTGGCAAGGGCCTTGGGTCTAATAAACTACATCCCTGGCCAGTCCTCCACCAGGACTGCCCGGGCGGGAGCACCGTCCCCTCCAACGACCCTCAGGGGCAAACAGAGGAACCAGAACCGACCAGACACGGCCTCGGACAGGTCCAGTCCCTCGATTATTCCGATGCCCCGTCCGAGAAGGAGCTCGTGGACGGGGGATCCCTTGACGCCGTGGCCCTCGATGGAGAGGTAGTCGATGCCGACCGCCTTGACCTCCATCCTCACTAGGTGGTTCGCCCCGTTCTCCGCCAAGTAGACGTGGTCTTCCCTGAACGGAGGCGTGAGATGGCGGGAGTTCCTGGTCTTCAGGAGCGCTACGTCTCCGCCTCTGATCTCCCAGGGTTCAAGGTCCTCGCGATGGATCGGTCCTTCAACATCCGTCAGCTCGAGGACTACAGCGGGTCCTGAAAACGCGTCAGGGGGTAACTGATCCGTTGACTTGCCGTCGCGTATGAAGTGGGATGGAGCGTCGACGTGGGTCCCCGTGTGAGCTCCCATCTTGAGTTCAGACAGGTTCAGCTTGTCTCCCGCCTCCATCAGGCGAATCGCTTCTCTGGAGAAGGGAGTGTCTCCAGGATAGGCTAGGGTCTCGGAGCTAAGGGCCATGCTGACGTCAATGAACCTCATAGAGACAACTCCAGCGTAGACGGTCGAAGGCGCTGGTCGCTAATTACGTTAACTCACTTGTTGGAGCCGCCATGGGACAGCTGCAAGAAAAGGTCGAGATAGTCCTTCAAGTGTCTCGTTATGAGGAAGTTCTTCCTCACGTGGGCCCTGCCCGCCTCTCCCATCCTCCGTCTGAGACCTTCATCTTCAAAAAGCCGAATCGTCCGATCGATCAATGTTGCGACTTCCTCTGCGAGGTAACCAGTCTTGCCGTCAATTACCTGGAGCGGGATTCCGCCCGACTTCCAGGCGACGACGGGGGCCCGCTTCCACAGGGCCTCGGCCACGACTAGTCCAAAGCCCTCCCGTAACGATTTGAGCATCGACACCTCGCTGCAACGTTGAAAGGCATTGACGTGGACGCTGTCAATCCCGTGCTCATCGGTGAGGAATTTGATGTTCGGGTCCCCGTCCGCCTTCTCCATGGTCTTCTCATAGTACTCCCACCCCTCTGGATCATCAAGAGCCATGGCGGTTATGAAGAGCAGCTGAAGACCTTCAACGCGCTTCCTAATCTCCCGGTACACATCGATGGTCCCCAGGGGGTCTTTCCAGGGGTCAAAGCGGGCAACGCAGCAAATCGATGGCCTATCGGGATCAACGCCATACTGCTCCGCGATGGACCGTATCTCCTCAGGAGCTACAGGACGGTTCTTCGGGGAGAGAGGGTCAATGCTGGGGTGGATGACCACGGGATTCTTCAGGTTCAGGGTGGACGGGAAGTACTCCTCAAGGCTGTAGATGGAGGCGTCGTACTCTGGCAGGAAGCGACCGAGGAAGTCCATGCACTTCGAATTGGCGTTCGTAAGCTGGATGTGGGAACGCCAGATCCACTTACCCTCAATCTCTAGCTCCTTGATCAGGGAAGCGGGTTGCGGGTCGTGGACCACGATGTAGTCCCAGCCATCCTCCACGTCTGCCGCGTTTCTGTGGTTGACCTCCAGGTAGTGCTCCCGCATCGCCTTCGAGATGACGATTTCGGCGCCCTGGAGACAATTGTGAAGGCTTTTCGTGGTCTTGAAGAAGTCATCGTCTCCGTCCAAAACCATCCAGTGAGCGTCCAGACCCAGGTCCCTCATCAGTGGGACCAGGGTGGAGAGCATCTCGGCCACGCCGCCCCCGAGTGGCGTCGCATTGATGTGGAGCACTCGACTTCCAGAGAGAGAGTCTGCGGTGGACTTCAAGTCGTGAAGAGACTCTTCGCTTACGATACCCCTGTAATCGTCGATGAATCTGTTGTCGACGCGCACACGCTGCATGGGTTGCCTCCACGCTGAATGTCGACACCCAAGCAAGGAAGGATTATGAGGGTTTTCCTGGGCGCAGCAAAGGTTATTGTACTGGGAAGATAGGGGGCCTGTACATGGCAGTGAATCCACCTGACGCGTTGGACAACCTAGAGAGTCTTCGCTACCTCAAGGAGAGACCCGCCAGGACCGGTATCTTCCTTGACCTTGATGGGACCCTGAGCCCGATCGTCGACGATCCGGACGAGGTCCAACTGCCGTCCGCAACTCGACAGTATCTCCAGGGGCTGTCAGCCCGCTACCGCGCGGTTGTGATCATCTCTGGTAGGGCTGCCTCCGCCTTGGTGAACCTTGTAAACCTGCCCTCCATAATGTACGTGGGAAACCACGGGTTGGAGATAGTCAATGAAGCGGAGAGGAGGGTCCTCCTCCCCCCCGCGGTTGCCGATAGAATGAGGGCGATGGGCGAGGAGCTGAAGGCGCGGGTCCATTGCGAGGGCGCCCTGCTGGAGCTAAAGGAGTTGAGTCACGCCATTCATTATCGCCGGGCGACGGATCTCGAGAAGGCGAGGGATTGCATAATGGAATCGTTGGCCAAGATGGACCTCAGCGGAGCCCGAATCACCGAAGGAAAGATGCTGGTCCAGCTTCGACCCGACTATCCTCTCGACAAGGGGCGAGCCCTCGAGGCAATAGTCGCCCAGGAGGAGATCCGTCAGGTCCTCTACGCGGGAGACGATACGACGGACTTGGACGCCTTCCGCTCGATAGAAACCGCTCGACGGAAGGGAGTGATTGCGGGTCACACCATCTGCGTCCGCCACCTCGACACACCGGACGAATTGCTGAGCACTGCGGATCTCACCGTGGAGGGTCCGGAGGGAATGCAGCACCTCCTCGGGTGGCTATTGTCCAATCGCTAAGCACCCGAAGAGGTCTGTATCATCTTACTATTGGATAATAATCCAATAATCGTGACAACATTGAATCATTAATCGATACGGTAAACTGACCGTTGTAGGCGGTCAGGCGGGAGGCGTAGACAACTATTAAAGACACGGAAGACCCATAAGGCGCCGGGATGGGGTGCCCCCGTGAAGGCTGCATTGTACGCTCGCGTTTCCACAGAGGATCAAGCCAAAGAGGGCTTCTCTCTGGACGCCCAGCTTGACCGGCTCCGATCCTACTGTGACGCCAGGGGCTGGGAAGCTGTCGATGAGTACGTTGACGACGGCTACTCAGGAAGAGACGAGGCGAGGCCGGCATATACGAAAATGCTGGAGGAGAGGGAACGCTGGGACACGATCCTTGTCCTCAAGATGGATCGCATCCACCGGAACAGTCGAAACTTCATGGAAATGATGGATAGGCTGCGCTCTTGGGAGAAGGAGTTCACCAGCATGCAGGAGTCCTTGGACACGGGCACCGCGATGGGACGATTCGTCATGGACATCATACAGAGGATCGCTCAACTCGAGAGCGAACAGATCGCTGAGAGAGTGTACATCGGCATGTATCAGAAGGCGAAGTCAGGGCAAGGACACCTGGGTTCGCCCGCCCCTTTGGGGTATCGATACGAGGGAGGCAGGCTGGTGGTAGACGAGGAGAAGGCCCCCTTTGTGCAGGAAGTCTTCCGCAGGTATCTTCAGAGAAACCAACCCCTGCAATGGATCAGTGTCGACCTCACCCGCAAACTCCGCGGAAGGAGCTGGTCCATATGGTCTGTCCGTTATCTTCTGCAAAATCCCATCTACGCGGGATTTCTCTACTGGGATGGGATTCTGACGAAAGGCGACCATGAGCCCCTAGTGAGTCCTCACGAGTACGAGCAGGTATTGCTGTCCTTCATCGAACGGACCCACGCGGATTCGAGCAGGGAGAAGCTGGAGAGACTGCTCGCCGGCGTTCGGGAGGCGACGGAAGAAGAGAACGGATACCAACAGACTCACGAGGCGGTGGCAGATGAAGTGTGAGCGGTGCTGGTCCGAGGACGAAGTGGATGCACACTGTGCTCCTACTGGACCTCACGACTCAATCGCCTTGTGTCGTGCTTGTCGAGCAGTGGCCCCGAAAGATCCCGTCCTCTTCGAGAAGATGTTCCTCCAGTTCGCCACGCGGAAGGAGCTGATGCGTCACTTCGATGCGGAGGAAGAGGCGGAGGCCTTGCGCAAGTGGTGCACTGACGTGGGCATGGAAATTGGGAAGCTTGGAGCAACCCTTGCCCAAGAGAGCACAGACATGGGTCTGCTTTCGTCACCCAGCCCCTTCGCGGGAGAGACGCCGTCACAAACGCCCTATGGTTACGCATCCAAGGGAAAGGGTCTCGTGCCTTCTCCCATCGAGGCCGAGGTGATTCGTAGCGTGTTCGACCTCTACCTCCGGGGCAAGAGCCTCCAAGAGATCCGACAGCTATTGAACAATGCTCAAGTCCCTTCACCGAGGGGGGGCGGTTGGCACCGTTCCACTATCCGATACATCTTGCGCAACCCGCTCTACGCAGGATCCCGTAGATGGAGAGGCGTTCTCAGAGAGGACTCGCATCGTGCGATAATCGATCCCGACCACTTCAATCAGGTACAGATGATGCTGTCGCAGCGCTGCCGAAGGCCCGAACAGAGGGGAGTAGGGGCCGCTCAGTTACGAGTGGTTTGACATTCGGTTTACCGTATATCAAAGAACCTTTGTACAAACAATAGTTCCTTAGAATCCTGGGGAACCAACAATACACTTGGTCACCACTGCTCTACCGATATCAACAGAGTTATGGTAGATGTGGTCATCAATGCTAACAATAGTATTATAGGTTCCGATGTTGTGCCGTCCCTCAGAGGGTTCCATGGCAGCGAAGAGACTGACGAGCATACAGGTCACGATGAAGACGAGGGATAGGCTCTATTGGCTCAAGTTTCGAAAGACGTACGACGAGTTCATTAACGAACTCATGGACATCTACGAGGAAGCCAAAGGAGGCGAACTAGGATTCAAACCTGGAGAAGGGGACAGCCTTCCCACTCCGTAGGCTTTCAACCCCAATAAAGACCCGCCGAACCGATTTGCTGTCCTCCTTCTCTCCAAGTAGCAGGGCAACTTCTTTGGGGGTGAGATCCAGAGAAAGTGTCTGGGCCATGCGGAAGTCCTCGTCATGTTTGAACAAGGTTACAAACATTGGCAGGAGGTATTCACGAGCTTGCCTCCTGGAGGTGTGACATGACCGTCCAAGCTTCAGTAGTATGGAGGCCACCGTGGCACGTCTCATCCGACTTCGAGACATCTTGGATAGCCAAAGTGGGAATCGATATCTTGCCCCTGCATAATCTCCGTGACGAGCAACGACGAGGCCTCCCGTCATCAAGTCGCTGGCGTACTTCCACAGGCCGTATCGCTGTTTGCGTCGCACCATCCCGAGGTATTCGTCCGCCCTCGCGAGGGCCCTCAACCCCCTCTCCAAGTCCTGAGGCTCCCGATACTCGAAAGGCAAGTTCTCATCGATCCAGAGGATGAGCCTTTCGGGGTCCTCGTCGAGAGAGCGGACGCTCTCCCGGGCCCGATCCAGGCTCCCGGATCGAAATATGTCCCCCAGGACCTGGAAGACTTCCGACCGCTCGTCTCGATACCCCAGGGCCAAGAGGTCGTCCTCGGTGACTTCCTTTCTCCCCTGGGCGAGGGCCTGCAGATCGTTGATGGCTGACCGGAAGTCCCCTCGAGACCTCTCTGCGATGTATTGGAGGACCTCCTCGCGGGTCTCCACTCCTTCTTCCTTGGCGATGTCCCGGAGAACCTTCGCCACGGTTTCCTGCCGAGGGGTGCGGAACTTGATGGTATCGCAGAGCCCCTTGACGGCGGAGGAACGCCGAGTCAGCTCGTAGTAGTCATTGACGATGAGCGCGATAGGCTGCTGTGTCCTCCTGATCGTATCTACGATGGCGCCGATGCCGCCATAGTCCTCTCGCCCGAAGAGGTTGTCCGCCTCGTCCAGTATGATGAGCTTTCGCCCCCCCTCTTGATGCCGAATGAAGTCGCCGTCATCGGTGAACGTTTCATACAGGGCACCGCGCGTGGCTATCTGCTTCACTGCCGCAGCGTTCCGCTTGTCGGAAGCGTTCATCTCGATCACGCCCCAGCCGAAGTCGCCGGCGAGAGCGTGGGCCGCGCTCGTCTTGCCGATGCCGGGATTCCCCACCAAGATGATCGCCCTCTTCTTGGGGGTCCCGCGCTCCCAGGACTCGGCCCATGCCTCCAGCTGACCGGTGGCCGTAGGGTTCCCCGCGACATCCTTCAGGGACCTGGGCCTGTGTTTCTCGGCCCAGTCTAGCATCGACTTGGGGAAAGGTGGCCGAGGATAAGGACCTGTCGCGCCCAATGTGGGACGGGTCGCTGTTCCGACTCTTGCTACTATATTATCATCAGAAACGATAATGTCCGTATTCTTCGCGGTCCGGCAACAACCGAGAGATCGACAGCGATGGTCATGAGAAGGGATTTATCGGGGATTGACCATCGATGCAGGTGATGCTGGACTCCCCCACGGAGGAGGTTCTTAGGCGTCAGGGCTACAAGCTCGTCGGCTCCCACAGCGGCGTCAAGCTGTGCCATTGGACGAAGAAGTCCCTGACACAGAACAGGGGCTGCTACAAGCAGCGATTCTATGGCATCGAGAGCCACCGCTGCATGCAGATGACACCGACGGTCAACAACTGCAACCTCGGCTGCCTCTTCTGCTGGCGGGATCAGGCCTACTGGGGCGAGGGTCTCGGCCACGTCGACAACCCCGATTTCCTGCTGGCGGAATCGTTGGCCGCCCAGAAGGCTCTGCTCTCCGGCTACAAGGGCAACCCCAAGGTGGCGTTGGAGACGTGGTTGGAAGCCAACGACGTGAGACACGTGGCCATCTCCCTGACCGGGGAACCCACCATGTACCCCCGACTCGGGGAGTTTCTCGAAGATTGCCATGCTCGGGGACTGACTACCTTCCTCGTCACCAACGGGACCGCGCCAACCGTCTTGGAGAGGCTCGACCCGCTCCCTACGCAGCTCTACGTCACCGTGGCGGCCCCAAACGAAAGGATCTACACGGAGCTGTGCCTCCCTCAGTCCAGGCAGGAATGGTGGAACCTCATGAGGACTCTCCAGCTCCTGCCCTCTCTGGACACCAGGCGGGTCATCCGCCACACCCTCGTCGATGGGTGGAACCTGGGGTGGGAGGAGGAATACGCCCAACTGGATGGGATTGGGGCGGCCGACTTCGTGGAGTGCAAGGGCTACGTCTGGGTGGGGCAGTCTCGGGAACGGCTGAGCATGGACAACATGCCCTCTCACGCCAAGATCAGGGCCTTCGCCTTCCGACTCGGTGGGGCCCTGGGTTATGAGGTAAGGGATGAGGTGGAGCTGAGTCGGGTGGTTCTTCTAACGAGACCTGGTGTCGATGCCCGTCTCCAGCCGGAGACTGCTAGGTCTGATAATCATCAATGATGAGGGGGTGAGCGGGTTTGAAATATACCCTCTTTGCGCCCCCGCGAGAATGGGCCTAGAGCTAGTCTCGAGAATCCCCGTTTCCTGGTTTGATTATCAGCAATGATGGGCGTCTGAAGGGATTGATATAGGCCCGTTTCCACCTTAATCTCGGTTATCGCGTGGAGTTCATCGTTCAGCTCCTAGACACCTTGACGGAACCCTACCTGTTCCTCCCACTGCTGTTCGTCTACAGCATCCTGGTAGCCGTAGTACTCCCCACCCCGGTGGAGGTCGCCCTTGTACCGCTGCTGACACAGCCAGCCCTCTACGGCGTCGCCGCCGTCACCATTGGACTAGGCAAGGCCGCGGGAAGCTGGATGATCTTCCTAGTGGGCCTTCGAGCCGACAAGCTCATCAAGAAGACCTCCGCCAAGAACTCCCACGCCAAAAGATTCGTCGACTGGTGCATCAGGTTCGTCTCGAAAACCAAGTACGTCGGGCTCTTCGCCCTTCTAGCCTTGCCCTTCATGTCCGATACGGTTCCCCTCTACGTGTACTCCCTGTTCAACCACGAGGGAGCGGCCCTCAGCGCACACTACTTCATCGTCACCAACTTCCTCGCGGGAGTCAACAGGGCCCTCATAGTCCTCATCGCCATCTTAGCCCTCGGAGTCAACCTTCTGCTCTAGAATCCGTAGCCCAGGAGATCGTTGGGCTTGGTATCCGACCGAACGGGAATCGTCGCACTGAGCTACACGCCTCGGGCTCGGAGCAGGGGTCCACTAGCCCCAAAGGTAGCGAGAGTAGTGCTTGGGGAAGTAGCCCATCTCCGGGGCGATGCAGACCTCGCCGTCGAAGCACGCGCAGCTGTGACAGCAGCCATCCTCCGGCGGGTGGACCACGAGCCCCATGCAACTCTTGTCACAGGGCATTGGAGGGGGTATTGGGTGGACCGCGCTATTGTCCCTTTCGTAACTATTCTATAGTCTGATAGGGTGTTGGCCCGGCACCTTCGATAGGGTTATTGGACCGCGGACCCTATCACGGGCGTGTTTCAAGTCCCCACGGTTCCCAGGGCACAAGAACTCCTCGACAAGGCCTTCCGGCGGACGAAGAAGGCGAGGGGTAAGGGACACAACCGATTGGAGAGGCTGAAATCCATTTCGCAATCGCGAGTGGATGCCCTCTGCGAGACGATCAGATCTACCCTCAAGAGGGTCTACAGTTCGTTCCCGAGCTTCGACCAGTTGCCTCCTTTCTACTGGGAGTTGGTGGACATCGTAGCAGGGATCGATGAGACGAGAAAGGCCCTAGGAACTCTCCGATGGACCTATGAGAAGGTCGCCGAGGTGGGCCGAGTGGCCCGGAAGGCCATCCGTCGTGGCCAGAATGTGCCAGAAATCGAGAGGGCTCGGAAGGAGTGCTACGGGAGGGTGTCTTCCCTGGTGGAGGCCCTGGAGGAGCCGCTCGCGTTTCTTGGAGCGATTCGGGACGACCTCAAGGGGCTCCCCATCGTGGACCCCTCGCACCCAACCATGGTGGTAGCGGGTGCCCCGAATGTGGGCAAGAGTCAGCTCGTGCGGGCCACGAGCAGCGGCCGACCAAAGGTCGCCTCCTACCCCTTCACGACCTTGGACCTGTTCCTGGGACACTTCGACCTCAATGGCACTCGGTGGCAGATAATGGACACGCCCGGGTTGCTGGACAGGCCGATCCACGAGAGAAATGAATTGGAGAGGAAGGCCCTCGTCGCCCTTCGTCATCTTGCCACGGCAATCGTGTTCTTGCTGGATCCGACCGAGACGTGCGGCTACCCCATGGAAGAGCAGGAGGCCCTTCTCGCTGAGCTCCGAGACTTGTACCCGGAAACGCCGATCCTGGATGTGGAGAACAAGGCCGACCTGGGCCCGTCGAAGAGCAGCAGACCGCGAATCTCCGCACTCACCGGACAGGGAATCGATGAACTGCTTCAGGAGGTCTTGCGAAGGACTACCAGCCCCGCTCCTGGAGACGAGCCTCCGCGGGCAGCTCGGTGATGTCCAGCCCCTTCATGGGCTCCCCAAGGTCCTTGGAGACCTCGGCGATGATACTCGGGTCGTCGTAGTGGGTCACGGCCTCGACGATAGCTCGGCCGCGCGATGATGGGTTCTCAGATTTGAAGATGCCGGAGCCGACAAACACGCCGTCGCAACCCATCATCATCATGAGGGCGGCGTCGGCCGGAGTGGCGAGGCCTCCCGCGGCGAAGTTCACGACGGGGAGCCTCTGCATGTCCCTGATCTCCAACAGGACCTCGAACAGCCCCTCCTGGCAGTCCTTCAGCATGACGTTAGCGAAGATGGTATCGTCGTCGGAGACTGGCTCAAAACTCCCTTGGGACTTCCGGACAGCCTCCAGAAGCTTGAGATAGCTCTTTCCATAGTTGCTGGCGACGCGGCGGAGCCCGTCGTGCTCCATGTCCTTGAGCTCTGCAATGGCCCGGTTCAGGAGGTGCATGTGCCTCACGGCCTCGATGACATTGCCCGTCCCTGCCTCCCCCTTGGTCCTCATCATGGCCGCCCCCTCAAAGACCCGACGCGTTGCCTCCGCCAAGGAGCGGCATCCGCAGACGAAGGGGACCGTGAAGTCCTTCTTGTAGATGTGGAAGTAGGGATCCGCGGGAGTGAGGACCTCCGATTCATCGATCATGTCCACCCCCATGGACTCCAGGGCTCGGGCCTCCATGACGTGTCCTATTCTCGCCTTCGCCATGACGGGAATCGTCACCGCGCTGATGATCTCCTCCACCTTCTTGGGATCGGCCATTCGGGCGACTCCACCGGCCTCCCGGATGTCTGCTGGGACCCTCTCCAGGGCCATGACAGCCACCGCTCCCGCCTCTTCGGCGACTACGGCCTGCTCGGCGTTCGTGACGTCCATGATCACGCCACCCTTCTGCATCTTCGCAAAGCCCCGCTTAAGCAGGTCCGTCCCGAATCTCAACTCCTCCAGCTTCAGGTCAATGGGCATGGAGCCGCCTCCCTCCAGCTAAAGACTAGCCGCGTTTTATATCTAGTTTTCTGTGGGCTGCGACCCATCTGGCCTCCCTAGCACCAAAACGATTATCTACGGCCCTAAGGTAGGAATCGGGAATGCCCACTCGGAAGGCCCTCTGCCTTACCGGCATGCCAGGTTGCGGGAAGGAGGAGTTTCTT